>Ga0302315_10005428_pt1 | contig 10892 bp, 11 predicted proteins | sample III_Palsa_N3_1_FD_200532 | JGI IMG/M metagenome (GOLD analysis project Ga0302315, IMG submission 200532) | Peat permafrost microbial communities from Stordalen Mire near Abisko, Sweden - III_Palsa_N3_1 | ecosystem: Environmental > Terrestrial > Soil > Palsa > Peat permafrost | place: Sweden... | reverse complement strand
ATGCTTCTGGAGTTAACTCTATGTGTCGCAAAGGTTCGCAGACTGTAGGTAAGACCACGTCTCTGTAACGCTGAGTTTGTCCATCTGTTTCTAGTGCCACATCCCGTCGCGACTTTAGGGCTGTGCTAACTATAGGTACGCCAACCTTATCTTCAGACGGAACGCTAATCTGATTAAGCCCCATGACAAAAGCATGGATTGGACTTACGAAACGCTCTTCGTCGGGGTTGCCTAAGCTACACCCAGTACATACGGCAATGTCTTCTGGTCCCGGCTCACTAGGCAGTACATAACGGTACTCGGACATAAAAAAATAATACCATAAAACTGGTGTTATTTCCACTTTTCAGGCCGTAGTGAAGAGTGTCTGGAACTACTCTTCTTCTGCGGCTACACTTGACGGAATAAGCGTGGGCTTATGGTAAGCAATGAGCCCCACCATCAACACATTGATCGTAAAGTTAAGGAGTGGTGCTAAAAAGATTGTCGGCTGCCAACGTCCAACTGCCATAACGCCGCAAGTAGCGGCTATTAGTGACAATATCCAGGCGAAAAGAGGTTCGGTAGCGGGTGCGAGCCACGTTTTGTGTAGGGTAGGGCCGGAACCGACCGCATCAATCAGCACTGCAGTTAAAACTGCGATTAGTGGGCTATGCAGAAGCAGAGCCAAAACTGCCCCTATGGTCGCCGCTGTAAGACCGAGGCCGTCACGCAGATGAAACGTATCATAGCCGTACTTAACCGACAGACTGGCAACTATCCCCGTGCCCAGTAGTGATGAGAACGCCCAGACGAGAGACCAGTGTGCGCCGCCAGCTCGTTGCCCCAAAAAGCCGACCGCTGACACAGTGAACCATATCCAATAGGTTGCTCGCTGAGGCTTTGTATTTCCGCGCAAAATCTCGCGTATGTACGGGATGAAAGCTACGATATTAAGAATACCTGATGCGATGCCAAATACAGCTAGTTCCGTCACGGTCATCCTGCAATCATAGCAAAACAAAAAAGGACCTCAAAAGAAGCCCTTTATACCGCTTATGCTTGGTGGGCCGTAGCGTTGGATGTCTAGAACTGCCATTCGCATCAAACGGGCTATGGCGTGGATCGGAATATGTAGAACCTGCCAGTCCACGCTAATCGAAGTCTATCTATTCACGCGTTCATGGGGCTGCACCACGTGGAACGTAGCTCTGGCAGCATGAGCGGCCGCATCACTCATGAGATGACGAACTTGCTCGTCGTCTCCTCGGGCAGTAGCCTCATCTAGTGCCACTCGTCCCGCATAGCCAACGGCACTCGGGGTAGAATGTTGCTCAGCCCACTCCATAATGTCAACGACATTACCTATTACGGGTGAAGTGTGCTCGGATTTTCCAGTAGCTGATGTTGGTATTTTTGGTGTTGGCACAGTAGGCTAGTTTCTTTTTACGTGATATTAAAATAATATCACAAAAATACTATTTTGGCAAGTATAAGCTTCATGGCAGAGCTTCGAGACTGATTTTTGAACTGCGCTTGCTTGATCTAAACTTGCCAACTATCTAGTTTGTCTCGAAATCGACGCCAATGCCACTTTCTTCCATGGCATCAATCTTTTTGGCCACTTTGTTATGGTCTGGATGGGCGCGGTATGCATCTATCGCTGCCTGGGAGGTGCCGCGGACCAAAATGACATGGGTGTAGCCCTCACTGTATTTTGATTTATTTTCAGCGGTGATTATTTCTACTATGTCCGGTACCTTTGTGGCTAATGCTTCGACATTCTGTAATGCTTGCTGGATATCCGCAGGCGATATATCAGCTTTCCACTTATACAACGCGATGTGCATATTCATGTCTTCATAGTAGCAAAATACCTCCACTTTCGAACAGATGAACTGTCCGATTGGAGGTTAAATTCAACAAGGGTAGAAAACTTGGCGGGACATAGAGTCGGATTTTCGAACCATCACTATGTGAATTGTAGCCGTGGTTCGTGATCACTGGCTCCACTTACCCAGCTCAAGCTCAGCCCCCGATACTATACTGCCCCAGTAATTGTTATGAAGAGCCATTGAAACTATGAAGAAGGGTATGCTGCTTTTCGGTAGACTTGTGAACCCCGCGTTTATAGTTCTGGCAGTTTGTTTGTTATTACTAACGGTTAGTCTCTATTTTACGTATCAGTCGTGGTCTTACAACAGTGATGATGTATCGTGGCAGACCATTCTACTTACCTGGAATGTCTTTAACGGTCATGTAGCATATATGGGTGCCAGAGATAATTTTCTGGCTAACGTACCCCTTTTTGTATTGTTCGGACGTTTCTTGCCGATGAATAGAACTGCGCTGTTTGTAGAGTCGGCTTCGTTTGCGGGACTCAATTTCATGCTCTTCTATATGGCCGGGCTCTACTTTTTGAAGCGGTGCAGGGTACGTATATCTTATTTCTCCTTGATGCCATTCCTGTGGCTATCGAGTTTTGGTTTTGGCTTCAGTCAGTTATATATGAACACGGACTGGCGAGACTTTGAAGCAGGCGTTTCGTTCATTTTTTTCATGCTTGCTGCCATGGTTTGTTTTGACGACGTAGAACTGCTAAAAACGTGGTCGTCGAGGCTTATGGCAGGGGTGACTTGTGTTATCGCCAGTATCTTTATCTATAGTGATCCGTATTTTCTCTACTTCACTATAGTTCCAATCGTAATTCTATTCTTTGCTATGTTCATGATGAAGAAAGTTAGCAGACGGACGCTCCTCATAGTCACGGCCAGCGCGCTCTTTAGTACAGCCCTGGCCAGGATTATCGGGTACGGCACGGTGAGAGCGGGGCTGCTTATACCGGCAGGTACTGGAATAGTACTATCGAGCCTTCATGATGTAATACCGAACTTAGGGCATGCATTGGCTGGACTATTGACAGTATTCGGTGTTGCCTATGATGGTAGGTCTGCCCTTAGCGGGACCATTACCAGTATTACCAGCGCTGTATGTAACGTTGTGCTAGTGGGCTTCATCTTGTATTGCCTGTATCGATCAAAACCTTCAAGAAGTACTATCGAAAGTAGTGCACCCAACGTTCTCGCACTTACAAGCACATTCCTTACATTGTTAATTATCATCATAGTATCTGCTTATACATTTAGTAATGTCACGGTAGTAGGTAACTACAGGTATCTATTTCTGGCGGTTTTCGCCGGCACATTACTTTTGGCATTGCGTTCAGCTACATTACAGAAAACCCGGAATGTGTTCATGTTCGTACTTACGCTAGCGACAGCACTCAATGTAGTGGTCTCCTATTCCGGAGCTAGTAGCGTAAATGCTCAAGCGCCCATTTCTCGGCCCAACGCGCAAAACACCGCTCTTGTAGACACTATTAAAAGACTTGGGCTTACAAAGGGCTATACCAACTATTGGGACGGTAACATAAATACATATCTTTCTGCCGGTAAAGTTGAGTTTCTCCCAGTTGGCTGTTCCAAGGGCAAGACTGATCCCTTGGATTTATTAGTGGATAGTAGTTTGTTTAAACAACTTGCAACCAAAAGCTTTTTTGTCGACGATAGTATAAATAATGGAGCTGATCCAGCTTGTAGTGGACCGCAAGTAGTTGCGCAGTTTGGACAGCCTTCGCAGGAGATAAGGGTCTCAAATTACACTATATTTGTGTATAGCTACGATATAGCCGCTAAAATGCCCGAGTAGTCGTTCGCTGAATAGTCTAGAGACCTTAGTAAAAGAAGCCTCTCCACAGAGACTTCTTTTAAACATAAGCATCTTGGCAGCCCGTAACCCCACAAGTCTGGAACTATTTTATGACTCTGGAGCAAAACTCTCAGGCTCAGGCAACTCCGACACCTGACCTAGTGCAGCTATAATATGCCCACGGTTTTCGCTCTCAGGTACCGTTTCTCTGGTTACCCATACTCTGTTGGCAACTTCAGACGTCGGGATAACCTTGCCAGCAGCTACGCGACCTTTATAAATGTGTCTTTTGGAAGTGGGGTCATGCTGGTTTACGAGCACACTGACAGCTTGCAGTGCTACGTCTTCAGCTGTCAAGCCAATCTCTTCCTTAAGCTCTCGACCGGCGGCTTCATCAGCCGACTCCCCGTCTTCAAATTTGCCACCCGGTAACTTGTAGTTACCCAGGTCATCGCTTTCATCAACAACAAGGAAACGTTCAGGGTCTGCTTCGTCAAAGAGCACGATGCGGACGCTATCAGAGTGTCGTGTAGTCATAAAAGTAGTATGTTTACAAGGATGAGCTTAATGGCGGGCCGTAGCCTTGAATGTCTGGAACTATTTCGCTACATACCCTATGTGCGTCTGACTATCGTCTAGTGCTGCGTTGCTTTAGGACATAATGAGCCGCGGTGACCCCTGCGGCTATGGCGACTGCCCCAATCGCGACATTGCGCATGGTACGAACCTTATCTTCATTATTTTCTGTTGTATAAGAAGCCGCAGCTTTCATTAAACGACCGGTGGTTGTCATTCCTCTACGACTAAACGGGGGAACGTATTCGCCGCTCTCTGGATGATACAGACTGAGTCTCTTGCCGTCTCTTCTGGTGTAACGAGTCGTGCCAAAAAACGGTGTCGCCACCTCGTTAGCGAGTTTTTGGACGTATCGCGAAGACTTCGGCAGCTTTGTCGTGCTCAAGATTTGCTCAGCGTACGTGTCGGCCGCTTGCTCTTCATCTTTGATGACTTGCACTGCTTTCCCTGATTGAATAGACAAGAGACCCCCTCGGCGAGCTTGAGGACCAACGGATATCAATCCGCCACTTTTGGTAACGTTAAAGATTGCTTTAGCGGCAGCAAGTGCAGGTTCAGGGTTATCAATAGATAGATGGGGTAGAAGCCAGTAGGAAAAAACTGCATCAAACGTTTCTGGTTCGTAGGCTTCGGCTAATCTTGTTGCATCACCAGCAACAAACTCAATGTTACTTGGTGCCCCTTGAGTGACCTCACCAAGAATCGCAGGATCATGGTAGCTATAGTCAAAATTGGTCCATGTAATATCTGGGCGCAATGCGGCGACTTCTTTGCCGAAGGGTGATGCTCCAGCTCCAACGTCCAGGACTCTCGCATTTTCAGGTAGCGACTCTGCTAGTTGGCTGACACTTTCAAAGCCATGGCGCCGTGCCAACATTTCTGCTGGGCGGTCGGTGGTTATTGCTTGCTCGTATACGGTGGCGTTAGAATCAATCATTTTTGTTTTGGCTCAATAAAAAATAGTACCATAATAGTACTATTTTTGCAATGATAAGCTTAATGGCGGGCCCGGCCGGATTTGAACCGGTGATCTCCTCCGTGACAGGGAGGCGTGATAACCACTTCACTACGAGCCCACATCATTGTTGCGATATGGCGTTAGTCTCTGTCTGAAAGGTGTTCGGATGCTTTCGACTCTCGAACTTACGCTTTCTCATTTGATTTTACGCCAAACTAACAGGGGTAAGTGTAGCAGTTGTGTCTCAGAAAAGCAACGCTTACCGTAAAATACTTAGCGTATCGAATACAGAGCGTGCAAGGAGTCTTACGATTGACATGCCCGAGCTCTGTAATGAGTCATTACCCGTAGTTCTATAAGGGCGTGTCAGTCTGATTGCGGTGATGCTTCTCCTGGCCTTATGCCCCAAGGTGACCGTATACTGGACTGGTGGTAAAACAACAGCGTTTAGTTTTGATAGTAAGTATACTTGCTTCGGTGGTGGCGGGTATCGATGGGTTTATCGTGAATGTGGCATTGCCCAGTATTGCACATCAGCTCGGCGGTGGACTGGTAGTGCAGCAATGGACGGTCGATGCGTATCTTATTACGTTAGGTGCGCTGATACTTATCGCCGGATCGTTGTCGGATCTATTTGGCCGCAAGCGTATTCTAATGGTTGGAATTATCTGGTTCGGCATTGCATCGCTTCTGTGTGCAGCAGCACCAAACGGCACACTTTTGATAGTTGCCCGGGCGTTACAGGGTGTAGGTGGCGCTCTGCTAGTGCCAAGCTCACTCGCATTTATTATCGCTGCCTTTTCTGGACAAGCCCAGAGTAAGGCTATAGGTACTTGGACAGGTTGGTTGAGTATTGCCACGGTCATCGGTCCGCTTCTAGGAGGGTTGATCCTGGCCGTAGCTTCGTGGCGATGGATCTTTGCGGTAAATGTCGTGCCTATTGCAATTACTCTCTGGCTACTTTCTAGGCTAGAAGAACCACGACGCGACACGGTTGGTGCGAAGGTCGATGTACTTGGCGCAGTTTTGTGCGCACTGGGTCTCGGCGGGACAGCCTATGCACTAATTGAGCAACCATCGCATGGTTGGGGAAGTGGTCAAGTCTGGTTCCCGCTAGCTCTTGGTGTAGTCCTGTTAGTTTGGTTTGTTTGGCACGAAGCACATTCTCAGCAACCAATGCTTCCACTCACTCTCTTTAAGGTACGTAACTTTAGCTTCGGTAACATCGCCACCCTGGCTATCTATGCCGGACTGTCAGTTTCGTCGTTCCTTATCACCATTACACTACAGGAAATTGGAGGCTATACTCCACTTAAGGCCGGTCTGGCAACACTGCCGATAAGCATTGTAATGTTTCTATTGTCTAGCCGATTCGGCAAGTTAGCAGGTAAGTATGGACCGCGCTTCTTTATGACAGTAGGTCCACTCGTGGCTGCCGGTGGATTCTTGCTGATGCTACGCGTGCAGCCGCAGGTGCGTTACGTAGCTGATTTATTACCAGGCTTACTACTGTTTGCACTTGGGCTCAGTATGACAGTAGCGCCACTGACATCGGCGGTACTAGGGGACATTGATGCGAGACGTGCTGGTGTTGCCTCGGCAGTAAATAATGCTGTCGCCCGGATAGCTGGACTGATTGCCATAGCATTCGTTGGCGTTGTTATCGGCTCACACCTTAGCATTAGCGGCTTTCGCCACACATTAGTCTGGGTGGCGGTCCTGATGATTATCGGGGCAGCCATATCTGCAATTGGTATTCGAAAGCGTACCACTACTCGCGTAGGTTCGTAAGACTGGGTAAGGGCAAGTCGCCTATTTGGATTTTGTTATAGGTGTAACTTTAGTGGTACAGAAGGCACAACGCGTAGCCGCTTTCGGGATGCTGCTCAGGCACTCGGGGCATTTGCGATCGGTTGCTTCTTCAGGTACCTTGCGGCGATTGGCTATCGCTTGTAGCTTATTGATCGGCTGCACTACAAAGAAGAACACCACGGAGGCAATAATAAGGAACGAGATAATGCTGCTCACAAAATCTCCCCACGGAACGGTAAAGTGATGTTTTAATACGTGGAAGTTGGCTATGCCCTGAACGGCGTTCCCTTTAGTACTGCCCGTAACACCGTTGATGAGTGGCTGAATGATGTCCTTGACCAAGGATTGGATGACAGAGTTGAACGCCGCACCAACCACAACGGCCACGGCCAAATCGACCACATTGCCACGTAGTATAAATTTTTTAAACTCGCTAAGCATTAAAGTTCTCCTTTTGGACGTTATTGTACACCTGTAGTGTCTCTGTTTGTAAGATGGGTGGGCGAGCCTGTATAATAATGCGGTCGGCGGGAAGGTATGCCACCTTAGCTCAGTTGGTAGAGCGACGCATTCGTAACGCGTAGGTCGCCGGTTCGATCCCGGCAGGTGGCTCCATGACAACGAGGTGACAATTTATGACTTAGCTTGTTATGTGGGATATGTTAAGGCTAAGCGGGTATCGTATAGCGGCTATTATGTGACCTTCCCAAGGTCGAGATCCGGGTTCGACTCCCGGTACCCGCACCAGAGCAAGTAGTAGGGTCGAATGCTGGCAATGGTGATGCATAGGCATCCATTTCTCTCATTCGTACCAATTTCTGTTTTCGACTGTACTTAACTGCTTCTGCTACAATAGCAATTGAACACGATAGGGTCTATACGCATGGCAACCCAAAAACATTTTCTTCAAGATAGGACGGCACTACTTCTGGTGAGCGGTGGGGCGTTTCTGACGCTCGCTGCTGTTGTGCTTGTCTTGCTCAAGCTTGGCAACGGGCAGGGGACAGGCAACTACATTATCTCGTATCGCGCGACCGTTGGTATAGATCGGTACACGACCGGTACGGTTAAGGATATATTGGCCTTTGTAGTGGCGGCGCCACTTATATTCGCAGTCGGCATCGTGCTTGGCTATCGTACGTACCCGGTCCGTCGTGGGCTATCATTGGCCATTTTAGTGCTCACAATACCACTGCTCCTGTTTCTGATTGTGGTTAGCAATGCACTTTTGGTGCTAAGATAAAGCGTAATGTCTAAAGTAGAAATCCCGTTCCCGGGTCAGCGTAGTCGCACATATCGTTTCTTTGAAATTCTACCCGGCGCAGCTTCATATTTTATGCTGGCGCTACCGTTTGTTTTGAGCCTTATCAATGTAACCTTGGCTGCAGTTTTCGTTCTCTTATACCTACTTGTTAACTTTACGCGTGGTATTGCTGGAGCTGTTCGTGGACTACACGGCTATCATGTCATGCATGTTCACCAGAAGTACCCTTGGCCCCAGATGTTGATCGAGCTCGAGGCTGGTGAGGTAAGTAGCCCGCGAGTTAAGCGTCCGAAATGGCATCTCGATGAACTGGAACGTCTTACTGAGCGTCCGCTGCTTATGCCACCGAGCGAGGTGATTCACGCCCTGATCATCGCTACGTACAAAGAGAGTCGCGACATTGTGGAACCAACCATACAGTCCGTTTTGGCCATGGACTATGACATGAAAAAGGTTATCCTCATATTGGCCTACGAAGAGCGAGGCGGTGAACGTACTGATAAACAAGCTCGTGATCTGATTGCAACCTATAAACATCATTTCAAAGATGCGTTGGCCATTAAACACCCTGCCGACCTACCGGGTGAAGATATTGGCAAGGGGGGCAATATAAACTTCGCGGGCCGCACACTCAAGAAATATCTGGAGCAACACAAAATTGACCCGGTTCGGGTTATGGTCACCACGCTTGATGCGGATAACCGGCCGGACAAGAATTATCTCAACGCACTCACGTATGCATATACGGCGGCACCAAACCCTATCCATGCGTCCTACCAGCCGGTGTCACTCTATACGAATAATATATGGGACGCGCCAGCACCGATGCGTGTTATTGCGACCGGTAACTCACTCTTTAATCTTGTGATCTCGTTGCGCCAGCATGCGCTACGCAACTTCGCGAGCCATTCACAGCCTATGGCGGCTCTTATCGAAACTGATTTCTGGAGCGCTCGTTCTGTGGTCGAGGATGGCCACCAGTTCTGGCGTTCATACATAACCTTTGAAGGGGATTACCGGGTGTATCCGTTGCATTTGCCTATGGGGCAAGATGCGGTGTTATCGGAAAGCTACCCGAAGACGTTAAAGGCACAATTCTATCAGGTGCGTCGATGGACATATGGAGCGTCCGACGTGGCGTATCTGGCTTACTACGGCTTCTTCCATAAGAATAAAATTCCAAAATGGGATCTATGGACAAAGTTTTGGCGGCTATTTGAAGGCCATGTTACTTGGGCGGTTGGGCCTGTTTTGGTCCTAATGAGTGGTTTTATACCTGCGCTTTTTAACCCCAAAAATTTCGCTGCAAACGAATTACCACTTATCGTCAGTAGAGTGCAGACGGTAGGTATCGCGGCCCTGATTATCACGGTGTTCATGGCACTGCGCACATTACCGCCTAAGCCTGCTCGATATAAACACCACCGAACTCTCTTCATGGTGCTACAGTGGGTATATTTCCCGCTAACGACACTCTTCTATAACTCATTGGCGGCATTTAACTCACAGACAAGGTTGATGTTTAAGTGGTATCTCACTAAGTTTGACTTCACTGAGAAGGCCGTTATCGTCGAAACTAGCGATCACGGAACCATTACACGTACCTAAGCCTTGGCTTTATGGTAGGCGGCATATTGTACTGCTGCAGCGTGGTCAAATCGTTTTAGAACGTCTAGGGCTATTTTCACTATATCTAAAGGATGTATTGCTGCCGTTTGGGCATTGTGCAGTAACTTGGCTGTAATAGTAGCTGTGAGGGCGCTAGCGTCCGCTACAGGCTGTTCGCGGTGCCCAACAGCACGAAGAATGCTCACAAACAGCTGATCGCGGCTAAACGGGGCTATGGCGCCGTCAGACGAACGAACGACTAAGCTAGTACTAAAGTCTACGCCTTCATTGGTAGTGAATATTGCGCCGCACTTTGTACAGCCTCGTCGGCGCCATGTTTGGTGCAGGCGCCTCTGTGGGCGAGAATTGGTCACGCGAGTTTGCCCCCCGCAATATATGCAAACCATGTCTACATATTGACATAGCCCTGTAGTTTTAGCCAGTGGAAAACTAATGCGAAGCTGTGGGGAAGTAGCCGATTATAGCTTTGTAATTAAAAAATCGAAGGCAGCGAGCCTTCGATTTTTTTTCTCATTTCTAACTTCGGTCGATATTCTATGAAATAGCCCGTACTCGGCGGACGCGAGTTACGCGTTTTACCGCTGGCAGTTCCTCATAAAACAGCTGAAAACTCGCAAGCGAGTCAACTTGTTGTTTGGTACTCACCAAAACACCTCGTTTAACCGCTCAATGTTACTACTACCTGTGGATTGTGTCAAGGAGAGTTGTCACTCGGCCTTACACTGATCATGACGATCCTGGTTGCAAAAACAGGGGTAATACTATATATTTATGGCAGTATTGAGTGAGGGCGATTAGCTCATTTGGCTAGAGCGCTTCCTTGACGTGGAAGAGGTGAGAGGTTCGAATCCTCTATCGCCCACCAAAATAAAATGCCCCGGAGTCGGGGCATTTTATTATTAGCTACATTTTCTGATCAAATGGCGGGCAGAATATAATAGTGATTATACGGCTAGATAAAATTGC
>Ga0302315_10005427_pt1 | contig 10895 bp, 6 predicted proteins | sample III_Palsa_N3_1_FD_200532 | JGI IMG/M metagenome (GOLD analysis project Ga0302315, IMG submission 200532) | Peat permafrost microbial communities from Stordalen Mire near Abisko, Sweden - III_Palsa_N3_1 | ecosystem: Environmental > Terrestrial > Soil > Palsa > Peat permafrost | place: Sweden... | reverse complement strand
TTACTGATCGTTACCTGTTCGCTTATTGATTTTTTTTTCAGTTTCAGAATATACAACAGCAAAAAGTATAAATTACTTTTTCTTTGCATGAGTATATCTTTAAACTTAGGTGTACTTTTTTATTTCAAGTACTTAAATTTTTTTATTAAAAGTTTGAGTAACGGATTGAACTTTTTCGGCGTGAACAATTCGCTTCACCCAATTGATGTTCTTTTGCCGATCGGGATAAGCTTTTTCACTTTCCAAACTTTAGGTTATTCAATAGACATCTATCGTGGCCGGATAAAGCCTACCACGAATATTTTTGTCTTTTTAAATTTCACCAGTTTTTTCGCTCAAATTCTTGCAGGCCCCATAGAACGGGCATCGCAATTAATGCCTCAATTCAGTATAAAACGGGAATTTAGTTATCCATTAGCGGTGGAGGGCTTGCGACAGATCTTATATGGATTGTTTAAAAAAATGGTTGTCGCGGATAAAGTAGGCGACTATGTGAATTATATCTACTTCACCTATAAATCGCGTTCTTCGCTGGAGCTGCTGTTGGGTACCTTTTTCTTTTACATACAGATCTATGCCGATTTTTCGGGGTATTCAGATATCGCAATCGGGACCGGTAAGTTGCTTGGATTTAATCTTTCTACAAATTTTCGCACACCGTTATTTGCCAGGACGGCGCCTGAAGCATGGTCCAGGTGGCATATCACCCTCACCCAGTGGTTCCGCGATTATGTGTACAAGCCTTTGCTTTTAACAAACAAGGAAAGTACGATATGGCGGATAATTTGCATTCTGATTGTATTTTTTTTAATAGGTTTATGGCATGGCGCTAATTCCACTTTCCTTGTTTTTGGCTTGTTGCACGGATCGTATTTTATTCCGAGTATCCTCGCCAAGCGCCATCCTGTACTGAAAAGGATATTCAGGAAATTAAAAACGGACAGGTATCTTTCTATAGTTTCGATAATTTTTGTGTTTACGGTCGCATCAATGACGACCACCTTTTTCAGATCTCCGGATATCGGTTTTGCCCTTAGCTATCTGAGGCGCCTGTTTGGTTTTAATGGCGTCGGACTGGACCCTATTATATTTAGAATGACGATCTACCTTGCGGCATTCATGGCATGGGAATGGCTGCTCAAGGACAAAGAGTTTCAGTTTGATATTAAATTCTTCCCGAAACCAGTTAAGTTCGCCTGTTATTATATTGTCGTCTTCGCGATCCTGATTTGGGGGCATTTCGCTGATCCATCATTTATCTATTTTCACTTTTAAATGAAAAGCTTCATCATCAAAATCTTTATTTTCTCATTGCCCGTGTTTTCCTTTATCGGGGTGGGCGAATACCTGCTTTTCAGGTATAAAGAGAACATACCCGTTACAAGCGTGATAGCCGGTCAGCTCAACAGGAAACGCGAAAGCTATTATAGCCGGTATTTTTTTGATAGTTCGCCGACACTTTACAAACTTGGAATGGCTGAAGAAAAAAAGGCCGATATACTTGTTGCAGGCAGATCGACGGTATTGGGATTTCGTGCCGAAATGTTTCACCCCTTTGAGGACGAGTTTTACAACATCGGATTCGCAACCGTTACAGTTGCAGACCTCCAAGCCGTTGTAAATTTGATAAGAAATAAAAAGCTTCACAAGCCGAAGATAATGATCATTGGCTTTGATGCCCCGATTTTCAAAAGCGGGCCGTTGGATCATTACGACCGGGTAAATACGCCGCATGAAGATGAAGTTTATAACCTGAAACTCCATTTTTTGGCCTATCAATTGCTCGCGCGGCAGTTGTATTCAAAAGACAGGCTTCCTGTTAATCCGGATACGCAGCTTGGTTTCGGCTACCTGGGCGATAGCGGCGTGGGATTTAGAAAGGATGGCAGCCGGCTTGAGGCGGTTGCTATTCAACAGAGTATTGACCATCCTGGTTATTATAATAGTATTCTTGTTAATAGTGCTTTGAAAAATAAAATAAGCCCCTTTGACGAGCCGTTCAAAATGAACGACAAGTTGATCAGTAGTTTTTTAAATATCCTGGCAGAATTAAAAAAGTCGGGCATAAGGCCAATCATATTTTTCCCGCCCGTTTCTGACGATTTTTACAGTAAAATCCAAAAAGAGCCTGAATTCCGCACATTTTTTGAAAGCTATCTTTCGCTGCAAAATACATTTACCAGGATGGGCTACGACATTATTAGATTTAAAACACCGAAAGATTTGGGCCTGAAAGACAGCTATATGTTAAACGGAACCCATTCAGGCGACCTTGTGACCGGGAAATTGTGGCTCGACTTTTTAACCTCAAAACCGCAGTCGGGCATATTGGCGGGTATAGACACCAGCTATGTGAATAAATTAATCACGTCAAAAAATGCGACGCCGCTGTCACTCATGACCGATACATTGGTGTTTCCGAAGAAATGAGTTGGGAATTATCGACTCCAAAATCGAAAGCCCGGCTCCGTTGGGTTTTTTTCTACCAACCGCTGAATTGGCTCTAAAATTGGAATTTCAGCATATTTAACACTCTAACATTGACAACAGGGCCAGAAAGCCAGGTTTTACAAAGTTTTCTTACCCTATCACTCTTCCCATAAAAGGATCGCTAAAGCCAGCCTCACCGTTTTCCACCCTGCCTGCAAATCTTTGCGAGTGAGCGCTATGGCCCGACACAGTTACGGAGAAATCGTACCAGCCGAAACTTTTGTCAAGGTTTAGAACGTGGGTTGACTTTGATCCCGCTGGAACGGTTACCTTTCTCGAGCCGGTTTGGTAAGCATTGTCGTTGACCGTTATTTGAACCGGTTGATGACCCGAATTGACCAAAACCAGCTCAGCGTGCCCCCGCTGTTTAGTGGGGCCTGCTGCTGGCAGGTAATTCAACTTTACCTGCACTTTGGGATCCGCGGCGTTTCCTTTAAACTCGCGGTAAAATCCGTTCGGGCCGTAAACACGGAGGTGATAATTTTTATCTTCAAATTCATTCAGCGGCCAGTTAGCGGTTAAGGTATCGCCGGCCGTTAAGCCATAGGCCCAGGTGCGGACACTTTCAAATGCCGGCTGTTCGTTTCCTTTGGTCTGCAGATATTTTCCCGGTGCATAAACATTAAAGGGCGCGCCAGATGATTTGGACCCAAACGATTTGTTGCCTGCGGTAAAGGCTATTTCCAAAGCGCTTTTGTCGCTGTTGAGCTGGGCATGCGCGTATAGTTCGTAAGGCAAAGCACAAGAGCGGCGAATACCCGGCTCCTGCTGCGGCATATAGGGCGAAGATTTGGCATTTTGGTTGAACGCAGCGATCTCGCCGACGGTTAGCGGTCTAAAGTCTGATGGAGTTTTTTTAAACTTCGCCTTGTGGATGCTTTCGACAAAAGGGTCGCGTTTGACAAATTCGGGCTGGGCGGTGTTTTCGCCGTGAAAAGGCCTGAATACCGATGTCAGGTTTCCGCAGACGGTTCGCCGCCAGTCGCTGATATTTGGTTCCTGTACTTTTTTTCCGGTTTTTTTTGACAAAAACTCTTCCAGGAACTGCAGGGTTGAAGTATGGTCAAAAACTTCGGAGTTCACCCACCCGCCTTTTGTCCAGGGCGAAGCAATTACCATGGGTACCCGGAAGCCCAACCCTATGGAACTTTCCTTGTCGAATTTTTCCGGGAAGTCGTTTCGTTCAAGCTCCTGTTCGAGCGTTACGAAGTCGACACTCGTATCTATCCCTTTTGATACTGCCCCGGTTTCCGATTTGTGCGCATTAGGCGCCGTAAAGGGAGGCACATGATCGAAATAGCCGTCGTTCTCATCGTAAGTAAGGATAAAGATGGTCTTTTTCCATACATCGGGGTTTTTGGTAAGTATCTCGAGTACTTCCGACACGTACCAAGCGCCAAACCAGGCCGAACTGGGGTGATCGGAAAAGCTCTCGGGCGCCGTAAGCCACGATACCGTGGGTAAAGTCCCGCTGTTTACATCCTCCCTGAACTGGTGGAGCACATCGCCCTTTGGCACCTGCAATTCCCGCTCAGTGCCATTATCAGCATATTTTAAGGTCTCGAGTTTCCGGTGATCCGGGTCTTTTTTATTGGTGACAAATGCTTTGTGATGAATGCTTTTTTCCCGTTCACCCAGGTTTTCAAACATGCCTTCGTTCCAGGTATTCAATTCTTTATTGGCGCCGTCGAGGTCGTTTTGGCTGTCCCTCAATTGCTGTTTAAGCTGTTTGACGGCATTATCGCCTGCCGGGAAGGCCGCTATTTGCTTTTTCAAAGCGTCGATCTTCGCAGGCAGCTCCGCCGATTTCTTCTTCATCGCAGCCAGGTGCGCCGGGTACAGGTGGATGTTGTATTGGGCAAAAAACTCCAGGGGGTTATCCTGGAAATTTGAAAGCCAGTCGTCCTCTTCTCCTTCAAAGCCGGTATCAATGGCTACCTCGTTCTGGTAGCATTTCCACGATATGCCATGGTTTTCCAGCCGTTCGGGGAAGGCCGCCCACTTAAGCGTGCCATAATCCATGTCGTCGTTCCAAACATGTGCCCGTGACTTTTCATGCTGATCTTCCCGGACGGTGCCTGTCCAAAAGAATAGCCGGTTTGGATTGGTGCCCGTTAAAGCCGAACAAAAATGCTGATCGCATACGGTAAAGGCATCTGCGAGAGCGTAGTAAAAGGGGATATCTTCGCGGGTATAGTAACCCAGCGTTAATGGCATATCTGCATATTCAGGAATGCTGTTACGCTTATTCTCCAGCCATTGGTCAAATTTGCCATCGTTGCGGGCGCTAACCTGGTTGCCCCAGGAGTGGGGCAGGGAGTCCATCCAGGTGGCGTTCGTGTTTTTGATGTCGAGCCGGAAAGGGGCATAGGTTTCGCCCTTTTTGTTCGACTGCAGCCAAACCGGGTTCCCATCCGGCAGGGTGATAAAGCGGGGATCGTTAAAACCGCGCACACCTTTGAGCGTACCGAAGCAGTGGTCGAACGACCGGTTTTCCTGCATCAGGATCACAATATGTTCAGCATCAAGCCAGGTGCTTCCCGGAGGCGCATTGATAGCCATCGCTTTTTGAATCGACTCCGGAATAAAGTTAGTGAGTCCTGCTGCGCCTGTGAGCAGTGCGGCTTTTTTCAGAAAATCCCTGCGGGTATCGTTCATGCGAAATTCAAATATAATGCATCAAACCGTATGGCAATATTACGAAAGCCGGGCGGTAAAGGCGCTGTTGACGTGTAATTCTTCGGCCTTAAAGATCAGGAAGGGATATAATTGACGGGTTATGAAATTGTAAACAAATTTGGCTGTTTGAGGGCGGCGAAAATTAGGGATTTTATGTTCTGGCCTGAGATGCCGGTTCGAAAATTGCTTTAATTTTGACCATAGACCGCAAAGGATACCGGAACGCAGCGCCATTTGTCCCTTACCCCTCCCGGCCTCCCCTACATATCAATGCTATTAAGTTAAGAACAAACATCCTGATTTTAAATATCGAATAATGAATATAGAATAGCGAACGCTGAAGTTTCAACTTGAAAATTCAACATTCGATATTCGGTGTTCGATATTAATTCGCTTAACTTAATAACATTTCCCCGAAATATAGGAGAGGAGTTTTTTTACTATTGGAACGGCCTGCAATTCGAATTTACAAACGAAATTTTGATCACGGCTCGTGATGTTCCTTTTCCTCGCGCTCGATCGTAATAGTGCACTCGCCGATCAATGCGGCCAGGGCTCCGATCGCTGCCAGCACGGGTGCTACCAGGGCGCCCACAACGCCGATCGTAAGCGGGAAGGACATCAGCTCTTTTCCCGATTTATCGATGATAGTTATCTTCCTTACGTTGCCTTCAGCAATTAGTTCTTTTATCCTGTTTATCAGGTTTTCTCCATGTGCGGAGAACGATTCCTTTGTCATATAATGGTTTATTCTTAAGACGGTTTGTGATACGACTTGTTACAATTCACCCGACTATCTAAAAATCATCCGGCAGGGATTTTTGACTAGTGTACCTGCAACTGCGTATATGCAAAAAGCCATTTTCCGGCATCAATTGTCGAATAGTTATCGGTCGCATAGGGTGGATTTATTTTATTGACACTTTTGATTGGAATTTAGGGGCAAAAACAGGAAATAGAAATCCGCCGATGCCCCGAATTTAAATAATTTAGATCCTGTAATATTAATTTAAACAAAATCTTCAACGCCAATTCGAGCAAAGGGTGTAATGAATACCAGCGCCAAATAATTTCAGCAACAATTTTATTATTTCTTGCGAAAATTCATGTTAAAGAGGCAATTTACTGATTATCTTTTTAATGTTTAGCCACTTATAATAAAATTTCATTAATAATTGTTAGATTTGAGAGGGACTCTTGTCATAAATATATGCGGCTTTTTGGTGTTTTATTACTAACACTGTGCATTAATTGGAATTGTTTTTCGCAAACAATTTCTGTTAATGACGATTACGCCAATGAATTGGCCAGGGTGCACCAGTTGCTGGGAGGGGTTGACAGTATTACTTCTTTTACGGTTAGGCCATTAAACTTAACCGGAGATTCGTTATTAAGCAAATTGGTTTCCGGAAAAAATTTGTTGCATCCGGTTAACGGGCGCCCGTCGGTTTTAAGCATCCAGCTATTGCCATTTAACTGGTTAAACGATTTTAATCTAAACAGACCTTATGGCTATAACGATGGATCATTATATCCCGCCCGGGGGTATCAGACCAGGGTTAGCGGTGGCCTTTATGTTAAGGCAGGGGTGTTGGTACTTCAATTAGCCCCCGAAATAGTTTACGCGCAAAACGAAAATTTTGCAACTTTTAATAACGTCCAGGCAGGGAATAACGATAAACAGCTAATCAGCAGTTATTTTGGAATCGTAAATGGCATTGATGCGCCTGAACGCTTCGGAACCGCACCTTTAACACATTTATACTGGGGGCAGTCCAAGCTAACGGTCAATTTCAAGGATATAGAGCTTGGCCTTTCGACGGAAAACCTATGGTGGGGACCCGGAATACAGAATTCAATCATGATGAGTAATTCAGCTCCTGGTTTTTTACATTGGACGGTAAACTCTGTAAAACCAATGAAAACGTTCCTGGGATCATTTGAATGGCAAATCATCGGCGGAGAACTTAAGGAATCCGGTTACCGTCCGGACACAGCCGGATTGGCAAACGCTGCAAATTATTATACGGCAAAGCCGGTAGTAACGAGATATATTTCTGCGTTTACCATCAATTGGCACCCAAAATGGGTAGATGGGTTCTTTGTGGGCGCCAGTGCTTACGATTATATGAATATCGATTCTACCTATCACAAATGGAGCACCATTCACAAGCTGGTTCCTGTATTTATTGGCTCCTCTGTTAAGGACAACGCAATAACCAGCACCAACAATGGCGACGGTCAGGACTTAGCTATCGCTTTAAATTTCCGGCAGGTTTTCGTCAAATACAAGGCCGAAATCTATGCGGAGTGGGCGCGAAATGACTGGTCGGCCAGCCTGAACGATTTCCTGCAAGACCCTGAGCACTCGGCAGCCTACACAATTGGAGGGCGAAAGCTATTTGACCTGCTTAACGGCGCATTTTTACAATTCAAAACTGAACTTACACATCTGGAGCGGGATCCATCCTATTTGGTCAGAAACGATCCCATCTGGTACGTGCACGGAGTTGCGCCACAGGATGGCTACACCAATCAGGGTCGGTATGTGGGCGCCGGAATAGGCCCGGGCAGCAATAGTTTGATGTGGGATATCGGCTATTTAAAAGGCATGTGTACGTTTGGTATGACGATAGAACGACTGGTACACGATAATGACCTTTATAACGTTGCATTTGAAAACACAGGTGTATACAACCAGCACTGGGTTGATTTATCGGACACGTTTTATTCCAGGGTAAAAATCAAAAATTATCTAGTGTCGGCAGAGCTCACACCGGTATACACGTTGAATTACGAATATAAAAGCGGTAGTAGTTATAATTTACACACACAACTTAATTTGACTTATTATTTTGACTAAATTTTTATTTAGATAATAAAATCAACAAATCCCGTCACCTTTTTCCTGTTGTTGTCAATCACCTGTATAACGGATTATGAACTACACTAAATCGTTTCCATACTTATCCTGTTGATCGTCTCATTTTTAATTACAAGATTGACGCCGGCTTATTCGCAAAGCATTCCTGATAATCTTTCATCGGTAAACGTTAAGCCTGAATGATACTCAATGCGCCGCGTTTGACCCAGCGATTTAGCGACGCTATTAAAAAATTAGTTAACAATAAACTGGTTAAATACCGTATTTTCGCAACAGAATATATATTAAAAAATCACCCCTGATTGCAATCGATAGTAAAACATAAGTTGGTTTTAAACGTTGTTGGGGTTTGCCGCGTTTTATGTAATATGAGTTATATTAGATCTACCTTATTTTTTGCGATAATTTTACTTTTTTGCGCCATAGCTCATCCGGCTTCCGCACAAAATACCCCTCAAAATCTTTCGAACATAAATGTTAACGACCTTACTGATGGGCAGATCAAACAAATGTTGCAACAGGCTCAGGCAAATGGGTTAAGCGATAGCCAACTCATCCAACAGGCCGAGTCGATGGGACTGCCCACTGACCAGGCGCAGTTGCTGCAAAAGCGGATCGCCAATATTCGTGCTTCGAGCCCGGGTGGTAATTCGACGGGTAATTCTAATTTTTCCGACACTTCGTTCAACCAGAAAAGGCGGCTCAATTTTCCGATAGATACAACTTCAAAGAGGGACACTAGCCGAAATAGATATAGACCAGATCTTTTTGCCATGCTTCGGCCAAAAATATTCGGGGCTGATCTTTTCAGGAATGCCACATCGTCTTTTGAGCCAAACCTACGGCTGGCAACTCCGGCAAATTACGTTGTCGGGCCAGACGACCAATTGGAAATAGATGTGTTCGGCAATTCAGTGGCGACCTGGCGGTTAACCGTGACGCCTGAAGGAAATATAAATATTCCCGGCGTTGGGGTGCTGAATGTGTCGGGTAAGACCATTGAGCAAACTACGGCTGCCATAAAAAGTAAGCTTGCCGCAAACAAATATGCCATTGGGCATGGTACCAGCGTTCAGGTTAGTTTGGGTAATATCCGGAGCATAAGCGTGATCGTAGCGGGCGAGGTGCAAAAACCGGGTACTTATACGTTGCCATCGCTGGCCACGGTTTTTAACGCGCTTTATGAGGCGGGCGGCCCCAGCGATAACGGCACCTTCAGGCAAATTGAAGTGATCCGCGATAACCGCCTGTATAAGACACTTGACGTTTATGATTTTTTGACGAAGGGTGAGTTAAAGGGCAATATTGTTCTCCAGGATCAGGATATTGTGCGGGTTCCGACGTACCGGGTAAGGGTTGACCTGCGGGGTGAAATAAAAATTCCAGCTTTATTCGAAGTGTTGCCGGGTGAAACTTTGCAGGATGTATTAACGTTTGCGGGCGGCTTTAAAAGCAATGCCTATACCACAATGATCAAAGTTTCGCAAATAAGCGATCAGCAACGCAGGCTTGCTGACATACCTGAAAGTGATTACAAAAATTATATTCCACTACAGGGTGATATTTATACGGTTGACACCGTGTTGCGTCGCTATGAGAACCGCATCACCATCAACGGCGCTGTTTTCAGGCCCGGTGAATATGAATTGCAAAAAGGCATAACCTTAACCGGGCTCATAACCAAAGCCGCCGGTTTAAAAGAAGATGCCTTTATGGGGATAGGAAGTATTATTCGTCTTAACCCGGATAACAGCACCTCGGCTGTGACCTTTAATCTGAAGGACGTTGAAAATAAAGCAGCTCCCGATATTGTCCTTCAGCGTGAGGACATTGTAAATATTTCCTCCATATTCGATCTCCGCGACAAATATACGGTAACCATCAACGGAAGTGTGCGGCATCCGGGAAGCTTTGCGTATGCCGATAGCCTGAGTTTGGAGGAGCTGATCGTTAAGGCCGGTGGATTCACAGCCGGCGCAAGCCCACTTCGGATTGAGGTTGCACGCAGGGTTTCCGGCGGCGACCCGATGTCGAAGGATAGCAAAATAGCCCAGGTTTATGTCACCGATGTCGATCCTGGTTTAAAACCGCAACCTGTCAATTTTGTGCTTCATCCCTTTGATATTGTTTCCATCTATTCAATACCGGGTTACGAAAAACAAAAAACGGTAACCATTGAAGGCGAAGTGGAATACCCGGGGCCATATACCTTGCAAAACAAAAACGAAAAGATATCGGATGTTATTAAGCGCGCAGGCGGACTTACGGCATCTGCCGATCCGGATGGGGCCACTCTTAAACGCACTTTCCTCCAAATACTAGGCGTTGATGAAAACACAGCGGATTCAACGCAAATAGAAAAGGATAGGATACAGCGCCTAAACCGTTTGCAAAAAACGTTTAAAGATAGTACCGACACCACCAGGGCAACCCTTACCCAACAGCCCAGCAATGACTATATTGGCATTAATCTCCGTGAGATTTTGGCTAAACCCGGCTCCAACACGGATTTAATTTTGGAGGATGGCGACATTTTGAGGATCCCTAAGGAACGGCAAATAGTGCGGATCAACGGCGAGGTTTTGTACCCGAGCGCTGTTGTTTACAGTGATGATAAATCATTTAACGACTATGTGTCAAACGCGGGCGGATTTTCGCCAACAGCGCTCCGAAAGTCGGCATTTATTGTTTATTCCAATGGAACGGTAAAAGGAACGCGTAAATTCTTGTTTTTTAATACAAGGCCGAAAGTTAAGCCCGGCAGCGAAATAATTGTACCTAAAAAACCGACAACCACACCGCTTTCGCCTGTTGAGGTTGTGGCTTTATTTTCAGGGCTCGG
>Ga0302315_10005426_pt1 | contig 10897 bp, 7 predicted proteins | sample III_Palsa_N3_1_FD_200532 | JGI IMG/M metagenome (GOLD analysis project Ga0302315, IMG submission 200532) | Peat permafrost microbial communities from Stordalen Mire near Abisko, Sweden - III_Palsa_N3_1 | ecosystem: Environmental > Terrestrial > Soil > Palsa > Peat permafrost | place: Sweden... | reverse complement strand
CGGAAGACCCCTCCAACTCGCCGCCCGGCGACTGTCTGGTCGGCGTGCAGGATACCGAAGTGGTAACGCCCCAACGATTCGACAACATCGGCCAAAGTGGCATCCGAGACCACCAGCAAACCGCTGGTCCAGGCAAACACCGAGGTCGGGATATCACTGAGTTTTGCCACGCCCTGGTCACTGAAGGCTACTACCTGGCCGGATGCGACCACTGTGCGGCTACCGTCGAGCAGGCTCAGTTGGGCCGGCGTGCCATCGACTGCCAGGACCGCATGTTGAGTATAGAGATTGAGATTCAGGCTGCCGGTCGCCGCGCTGACGACACCATACCGCGTCTGGACGGTAAGCGGACGCTGGGCTTCGCTCAGATCCGCGAAAATCTGCCCTTGCGTCAGGCGTACGGTATCGGCACCGGTATCTGTACCATAGAGTGAAGTATTCGCGTCGAGGGTCAAGCGCGAACCGCTGCCAAGGTCAATGACTTCGCGAGATCCCACTCCGCTACGCCAGTCAGCGTCGAGGCTGAGCGCATGCGTCGCCACCCGCAGTCCCACAGCGCCAAGCAGCAATGTCAGGCCACTGACCGCGCCGGCGCTTAGCAAGCGGCGACGCGATGGAGACGGTGCCAACAATGCTTGCCGGCCGGCAGCCGGGTGGTTGGTCCTTAGGGTTTGCAGCGGCTGCATCCGTGCTTGTAATGCGGCCCAGCTTTCCTGATGCCCGGGATGGGCTGCACACCATTCATTAAATGATAAACGGTCGCCCTCTGTGGCTTCGCCTGAACGGAACAAGATTTCCCATTCAATCGCGACTTTCATATTCGGCTCCACGCTACCGGCTCCTTGGCTCAATCCGTTGTCAGGCATTGTGTCAGTGCTTTGGCCATATATTTTCTCACCATACTGACCGAAACACCAAGCAGAGCCGCAATTTCTGCATAAGTCAGACCATCCAGGTGACTGTACAGAAAAGCCCTGCGTGCATTGACCGAAAGCCCTGCCAATACGCGATCCACTGCGACCAATGCATGAGTCAACTCGAGCATTGCCTCGGCGGATAAAGTCACCGCCTCCGGGTTTTGGCGTAAAGCATCGAGATAGGCGCGTTCCAGGTCACGCCGCCGCCACATTTCAAATATCAGTCGCTGCGCAATGGTAGTCAGCAGCGCACGAGGTTGGTGGATCACTGTCGTTTCCGGCATTTCAGCCATTTCAACAAAAGCCGATGCCGCGACATCTTCCGCGTCGGCCGGCGAGTCAACCCGACGCCGAATCCTGGTTTTCAGCCATTGATAGCTTTTGCGGAATTCACTGGAGAGAAGGTCGTGGCGCGGCGCGGACGAACCGGATCCGGCGCTCGATTCATGAGTGCTGGTGCGACTCGTCCGCTCGGGGCACTCGTCCGCCATCGCTGAAAGCCTCTGCATGCTAATCACCTGCGTTGTACCAAGCCGCGCTTGAGCCTCTGAGGGCAAGTGGAGAAAGACCGCGTATAGGGTTCCGTTTCAATGGCGTTTTACGTTTCGTAGCCCTATGTTGCATAAGCATGACATAAAACAATAATGCGCGTTAAGCGACTTTTCCGGATTTGCTTACCTTCAATCGGTATAAATGGCGAAATGCCTTCCACTTTGACTCTGCGCCCACAGGCGCGTTTGAATTTCAGTCTTCGTGCTGCCGGAATTCGGCTATATAGGGACGACCTCTTAGTATTCTCTGAAATAGGCGTCCACCTTGTTAAGTGGACGCTACCCTGACTTCTGTCGCCGCATTTGCATAGGCGGCCTTCAAATGACACTTAAGGATGCCCTCAAGAAACGGATTTTTACGTATGCTAAGACGTCGTCAAGCCAGAAAATGCACCCATCCGGCTTGACGATCCGGGCGGAACATCCGAACAATTAGTATTGCCGTGCGGATAGCCCAATACACCCCCATATGCCTTCGTGAAACCGCCCATGTACTTTGCCTTCGACAAAGGGGCATCGCCTGTGAGTGGTATTTCGGCCGCCTGCGAATACCGGACATTGAGCCGTCCAGCGTTTATCCACGCCTGCGCTCGATTACCCCATACCACCCCAAGCCCTGATACGTTTCATATCCCGGGGTACGCGCATACGCATAGATCACGTCGTCGGTTGCGAAGGTGCCGGTCGTCTCGCCCGGCGGGACGCACAGTGGGATCCTGCGCTCGAACACGCCTTCGTCGTCGGAACTGGCGATCACCTTAAATTTAGAATCGACCAGCAGGCAACGCGTGCGCGCCCAATCCGTTTCTGACAATCGCACACTTTGCGTCACGGTGCGAGACTGCGGGGTCCAGTCGAATAGCACGGCAAGTACGCCCAGCGGACGGCCGTTCTCGGCCCCGCCCTCGCGGATCGCTGTCGAATAAACGGCTGCGCTGGCGCCATTCAAGGCGTCGTAACGCTGTGGCTCGAAGGCGCCATAGTCGGCGCCCGAACGTGTCGACATGCCGGCGGTGAACCAGGACTCTTGGGACATATCTCGTCCTTGCGCGTTGAACTTGCCGGGACGGCCGTTGGCTATGACGCGGCCCTGGACGTCCAGCACCCATAGATCGAGATAGACGGTATAGCTATCGAGTATCACTGACAGCCGCTCAGTTGCGTGCGCGCATGCATGGTCCGAGCCATCAGCGAGACACTCCACGATGGCCGAGTCGGTGGCCCACCAGCGTACGTCGCAGGAGCGCTCATACAGATTGCGGTCGATCACGTCGATCATGTTCAGTGCCAGGTCGGTTAAACGCCGATTTTCCTGGTTTTCCAACTGCGCGGCCATACGTTGGCCAAGGGAAGCAAGTTCGGTCTGCAGTTCGCGTGTCAACGAGCCAATCTTACTTGAGACCTCCTTGACTTGCGCCGCGACTACCGCGAAGCCGCGCCCTGCATCACCTGCTCGTGCCGCCTCAATTAAGGCGTTGATCGCGAGAAAGGTGGTTTCGCGGTTGATCTGCTCTATGTCGTAAATCTTGTTCTTCGCGACGTAGTCAATCTGACGCGTCAATGCGATGATGCCGTCTTCATCCGCCATCTTTTCTTTCTCGCTTTCCTCTCGATTGAATTAGGAGTCCGGCATCATTCCCAAACGAACCTTACGGGGAAGTATCCAGAACGCGTAAGAGCTAATATTTTTAATTGGTCAATGGCGCGCCCGATGAAAAATCTGATCGCCCGGCGTCCTACCGCAGTGAATTTACATTATGATTAGTCTCTCATACTGTACATGATCAATAAATCGTGGGCTGCAAAAAATGGGTCATTAACTGAATCGACAACATCGAACATGCTTGGCGTGCGGTTGGCCGGTTTATCGACCACTTTCAAGTGCATAGCACACGCAAATCATCACCCATTGAGGCACCTAGGCGGTAGCGTCACCACTGCCCAGTAAATAGGCCTGAGGCCCGCACCGGATTTCTGACCTGTGCCGCCACAGATTTTCCGACAACATCCTGGATACCGTTGGCAGACAATCATAGCCTTCGATTGTTGACAATGTAGGCCGCAGAGTTGAACAACTCAAATTGACCGTATCTGCGATACCGTTTTTAGCTCACGATATTTGTTGCTCCACACAAAAAATCAAGCGTGAAATTCGAACTCCAACTATGCACAGTTCCACCTGCGGTTATCTTGACCCACCGCAAGGTCGGCGTGTTAACTACGCATAATCCGGACCTGCGCATATTCACGAATCCCGGCCACCTTTCAAAACCCAATTAGGCCGTGGGCGACGGGAAGAACTAGCTGTTCGGGGCGGCGTTGCGCGCCGGCCAACGTGCCGCCACGAACGTTGGCCGCTCGGCACAATGGCCAAAATCCATGCGTCCACCTGAAAACGTTCTCACACAATTAGCCAAGAAAATCTAAGCGATCCTTGACATCGATTGCCTGCAAGCACCGCGACAATCTCGGAAACCGTCCTGCCCGTGTCCGTGCCTCGCGCCGCTGCCAAGTCAAATTCTGCGACTTGGGAGGCGGTTTAAGTCACAGTTGAATCGCCCATAGACGACTCAGTGTTAGAAAGTTTGCCAATTATCCGATCTAGCAGCAGCAAGTGCGTCAGTCTTCGTGACTGGGGCCTTGTCGCGCGTAACCGACGGCTTTCTCGCATGAATCACCTTGCTAGGTATGCGCGAAGCTGTAGGATGTGGGGCCGCCGCTCCCTCCACCCTGAAGACGGAAATTGCGCTGCGCAACGTTGTGGCCTGTTCTGCCATCGCTTGCGCCGCAGCCGATGCCTGCTCGACCAGTGCGGCGTTTTGCTGCGTAACCTCATCCATCTGGCCAACTGCAATATTCACTTGTTCAATCCCTCTACTCTGCTCGCCGGAGGCAATTTCAATCTCACCCATGATATCCGTCACTCGTTTGATGGAGTTGACGATTTCATCCATAGTTGCGCCAGCCTCTGCAACCTGAGCTGATCCTTGTGAGACGCGCCCGATCGATTGACCTATGAGCTCCTTGATCTCCTTTGCAGCGGTTGCGCTTCGCTGAGCCAGCGTGCGTACCTCACCTGCCACCACCGCAAAGCCGCGCCCCTGCTCCCCGGCACGTGCCGCCTCGACCGCGGCATTCAGTGCAAGAATATTTGTCTGAAACGAAATTCCTTCGATTACCGAAATGATCTCGGCCACCTTGCTAGAACTTTCAGAGATTGCTTGCATCGTCGTGACCACCTGGCCTACAACTTGGCCGCCGCGCAATGCGACTTCGGACGCTTTGTCGGCCAAAGCATTGGCTTGCGTTACATTCTCGGTATTCTGACGTACGGTCGCCGTCAACTCCTGCATGCTGGCTGCAGTTTCTTCGAGTGATGCGGCTTGTTCTTCTGTTCGCTGGGAGAGATCGGTATTGCCTTGTGCGATCTCTCCTGCGGCAACAGTAATCGACTCTGTCGAGGACTGAATATTCCGAACAATAGTGTTGAGTTGTTGTCTCATAGAGTCAAGAGATGTCATTAGACTTCCATGGTCACTCGGGGATACCGGTACCGCTACCGCGAGATTTCCCTCCGCGATCTGGCGTGTGACGTCGGCTGCGTCGACGGGCTCCCCCCCAAGTGCACGAACAATTCCGCGAGTGATGGCGATTCCGAATCCAAGCGAGAGAAGCACGGTGATTAACCCCGCTACCACCAAACTGATTTTGGTGGTAGCACTCATGGTCGACACTTCGCCAGAGCGCGTCGTAAGCAAGATTTCTTCGGCCTGGTTGAATTCCTCAGTAGTCGCGCGGTAGCGGTCCATGAACTGCTTGTCTGCGCCTTGCTTGAAGTAGTCGTGAAGTGTGCTTTCCGGAGTACGGTTGCCATTAACATCGGCCCGCAGGGCCATGAGCTTCTGATCAACTTCCTCGATCTTCTCGCGCATCTCACTTAATATAGCGAGCCGTTGCTGCTGGGAGGCGTTATCCGCAGTCAATGCTTGGACCGTCTTAAGTGAGTCAGCGAACCGTTTTTTTCCTTCGGTGTACGGCTCAAGAAAGCCCTCGTCACCCGAGGCAACGTAGCCACGTATGCCCGTTTCCATGTTAACCATGTTAGTGAGCATGTCGTCACTACCCCGTAAAACTTGATAGCTATGTACATTCCATGCATTTGCCTGATTCAGTTTCGAGAAGTTCAAGAGCGAGATCGAACTTCCGACCAAAGAAACAAGTACGACGACGGCGAATGCTCCTGCGAGCTTCTTGCCTACGGTCAGGGTTGCCATGTAATACCTCCATTCATTGACGATGTAATATTATTTACTGCGTGCTAGCGGAAACCTTAAATCGGGTAGAAACACTTCGACTCAATAGTCCCAACAAACCAATCACGACACTGAGGTCGAAATTTGCCTAAAACAGTCGACGAAAGCGGCATTCTCAGGCGGAGGCAACTAGCTTTTGTTATGTACAACTTAACTCGAATTTATTACCTGCGGAATACCGTAGTTAAACAACAAATGGACTTGACAAAACCAGAAGTTCGGCAGTAGTCGCACGTTCATTGCCGGTGTAGATTTTGCATTCGAAGCGGCACGCCCGTCTGGCGCATATCCGCTATCGATGCGGTAAAACTTCCTCCATTAGCAACAAGCACCTGAAGAACCACCTTTCCACTTTACCGTTGAGCCAATACCCACCACTCCATGCAGACATAATGCGAGTTTGGTGATGGCAATCCGCCGCGACGAAGCAATTCAATTGCCCGCAGGTTGAACCGATATATCGCCCTTGCGCAGCTTGCTGGTACGGCCTGCCGTGCAAGACAGGTCGTACCGAACCGTGTTATTGATCCAAGCCGATGTCGGGCAAACTGAATTCGGCAGAAGAGATCATTCTTTCGATATCGACGAGAATCAGCATCCGCTCCCGACTCTCGTTCATGGCTGAACCGATGCCCGTGATAAATCCGGTATCGGTTGCTTGCCCGATATCTGGGGTTGGGCGAATGTGCGCCTGGTCGAGAGCCAAGACGTCGCTGACCGCGTCGACTACGGCACCGACAATCCGGTTGGACAGATTAAGCATGACCACTACGGTCAGATCGTTATACTGCGCCGATGAAAGAGCGAATTTCAGTCGCAGGTCCACAATCGGCACAATCACGCCGCGCAGGTTGATCACCCCTTTAATGAAGTCCGGTGCGTTGGCGATACGCGTGGGCGCTTCATATGAGCGGATCTCCTGCACGCGCAGGATGTCGACGCCATACTCTTCGTCGCCCAGGCGAAAAATCAAGAATTCCCCGGCTGCTTGCGTCGCGGCTACCGTGTCTTTTTTGTCCGCTTGCGCGGGGGAGGCGCTCAGCGCGCGCTCGCCTGCTATGGTCATTTCCATAATAGATGCTCCTCTGACATTGGCCGAGCCGGGTTCAAAACGTTTCCCATGCCGTCGCGAGGGGCGTGGTTTGACTTGACAGAGTGGATACAGTGGCCCGTCTGGCCTTGGTTGCGACTCGTTTGGCGACCGGGGGCACTGCGCGTTTTTGCGGCAACGCGCGGCTTACGGATCGGTCGTTGGCACTGCCGCTCGCCGACGCCGCGTCAAAGCGAAAGAACGCCACCGACTCGGTCAGCTGCCGCCCTTGATTTTCCAGCGATTGCGAGGCGGCGGTAGCTTCTTCCACCAGCGCCGCATTTTGCTGCGTCACTTCGTCCATCTGCGTGATCGCCACATTGACCTGCTCGATACCGCGACTTTGCTCTTCCGAGGCGGAGGCGATCTCTTGCATGATGTCGGTCACCCGTGCGACTGCCTGGGAAACTTCCGACATGGTCTTGCCGGCGTCGTCGGCCAGAACCGAACCGTCGCGGATTTTTTGCACCGAAGTGGCGATCAAGTCCTTAATTTCCTTGGCCGCGCTGGATGAGCGTTGCGCCAGGCTGCGAACTTCGCTGGCCACCACCGCAAAACCGCGTCCCTGCTCGCCGGCACGCGCCGCTTCCACCGCCGCATTCAGCGCGAGGATGTTGGTTTGGAAGGCAATACCTTCGATGAGTCCGGTGATATCCGCAATTTTGGTCGAGCTTGCGCTAATGTCCGCCATCGTAGCCACCACCTGGCCTACTACCGCGTTGCCTTTCTGCGCGATGCTCGACGCGCTGTTGGCCAGACCGCTGGCTTGTTGCGCATTGTCGGCATTTTGCTTGACCGTGGAAGTCAGCTGTTCCATGCTTGCAGCCGTTTCTTGCAGCGATGCGGCTTGCTCTTCGGTGCGCGAGGACAAGTCCACGTTACCGGCCGCAATTTGGCTTGATCCCGTGGCAATGCTGTCCGCTGCCCCTCGCACTTGATCGATCAGCTTGACCAGACTGGTTTGCATCTCACCCATGGAGGCCAGCACGCTGCCTGCGGGCGCCTGATCTGCACCGAGCACCACGCTCAAGTCGCCGCCGGCAACGCGGTGCGTGACTTCGCTCAATGCATCGGGTTCCGCCCCCAACGCTTGCATCAAACTGCGGGTTATCAGGACGCTGGCCAAGATCGCCGCGCCGATGGCAGTCAAGCAGATAATGATCAGCAGGTTACGCTGGTTGGCGAGCTGTTGCTCGGCTTCTTGTACTTTTTGCGCTGCGCGTTCGTGGGTGAAGTCCAGGTAATCGTTGGTCGCCTTGACGAGTGCCGCGAGCAGCGGTCGACATTCATCGTTCATCTTGGCGATGGCCTCGTCATGTTTATTGCTGAGCGCGAGATTAACGATGTCTGTGGCTACCGGCCTGTAGAGCGTCTCGACGCGGCCGATCTCCGCGGCGAGCGTACGTCCTTTCTCGCTCACGTCACTGGCATTTCCAATCATGTCGTTAAACTTGGCCAGCCGCGAGCGGACGTCGTCCTGGGCTTTATTTACGGCGGCAGTTTCGGCCGCGAGATCTGCCGGTTTGGTCACCAACACCAGATTACGCGCGGCGATAGCGCGCTCATCGACTGCTGTTCGTACGGACTGCGCCATTTCAGCACGGGCGTTGACTCCCGCGACATAGCCGGAAAATCTCGTGTTGGAATCGTTCAAGGCATTCAACGACAAACCGGATACCACGAGCAACATCAAGCTCAATACCCCGAAGCCTATGGCGAGCTTGGTTTTGACCTTCATCTGACTGTGTTTCATTTTGGAACCTCTGATAGATATGTATTGAATACAGGGCTATTACCGGAACTCAATCCACTGAAATTTCGCCTGATTACATATTGGTCGTCACTTGAATGACCACCTGAGGCCATACCCGCCAAGACGCTGGGCAATTTCCATGCTGATTGAGCGCATACGATGCACAAAACAATCCGCGCCAAATCGACAAGACGACGTCTAGGAGACGATGCCTATGGGTTTCAATAGCGAAGATCAGAGCGCGGCGGGTTTGGGCCGAGAGGTACAACGGGTGGCCGCAAGGAGAGGGCGGCCGGATGGTGGTGTTGAGTAAAGCATCTCGTGACGAGGGCGGGGTCCGAGATTGACGGTCAATAAAACTAGGGCAAACCGGGTACTGCAGCACGATCATATACCACCCATCGCAAAATTGTAATAATTTAGTAAAAATATCGTAATGCATATGTAATTATATCGTTAACTAACATCATAACTAAAAAATTGGGGACATATCGGCCGCCGGACATCGGTGCTCACGCCGGCCTAAGGTTGTTTGACAAACGGCGCGTCCCAATTCAGTGGCGACACACAAAAATCAAAACGGCAAAAGCCTTTGCACCGCCGCTCTCCATCGAATTGGCGATCAGTGGGCGTACACTCTGTGACAGCGACGGGAAAATGACAGGAGCGAAGGTTTTGGTATCTGCGCGCGACGCTTAAACGTCTGGGGCAGAATTTTTACCGCCACCTGAACATTACAAATTTTGCAATTCTGTGCAGACGGTATATTGGTGGGCGCGGAAAAGGCGCAAGCACGTCGACTTAATGCGGCCGAATTTTAATTCCGATACGCAGTAAGCAAAATTGTCCAAACGTCTGGAATTAGGAGTGTCCCTGCCGTGCCGCAGCCAAGGCACGCCGGAATTGGTCGTTATCGAGAATCAGGTGATCTTTCTCTGCACGCAGAGTCTTGACCAGAGCCCCCAGCCGATCCGCCTCGGCGATTGCCTGCTGGCGTACTGCGTCATTTTGTATTTTGAGAAATCGCTCTGTCCCGAGTAGTTGTCGCGCGACTCCGGCTAGCTGCTCGGCGCCGGCGGCCGACGCCGATATCGCTTGGTGGATGCTGGCCAACATTTCACGGCAGACTAACTCTGCCGCCTCGGCTCGAGCGTTAGCTTGGCCAAGTTCTCGCTGCAGTCGGCCGATTTCTTCTTCTTGCCGACGCTCGCGTGCAAGCGCATCCAGAAGTGACGCCTCCGTGATCTGCAAACGTAACGCGTCGTCGCTTAGCGTGCCGGCAGAAGACTGACGGAGGCTCACTGCGCCGGCGCCCAATGCGGCGATCGAAGCCTGGACCTCGCGCAGCATCGGATCGAGTATCCGACGCAGTTCATGAGCGTTGACTACGCCACTCTCCGTTGGCACGCCTGGATCCGTGCGCTTAAGTGCTTGCGCCCTGGCCACCGCCTTGTTGACTGTGGTGGTACTTGGCCGCCGCGTCACCTTTGTTTGTTCAGCCAGGTCACGCAGCAGTCCGCTGTATCGACCGGCACCATGGATCCGGCCCGTAGCAGCGCGCACGTCATCGATTAGCGCATCAAGGAATTTGTCATTCGAGGCCGGGTATTGCTGGTCTCGCGCGACAATCGCCTGCATGATCGCCAGCACCTCTTCATCGGACCAGCTATGACGAGTACGCGACACGTTATGCGGTCGACGCGACGCCGGCGCCGTCGAAAATCGATTCGTCGATGCCCGCCTCAGGATCGTCCAGGTTGCTGTAGCAAGCGGTATCGTCGTCGTGCCCGGCCAGCTCGATCACCGTAAAGTGACATTGGAGTGGCCTATCCCAGCCCACCATGATCTCGGCAGCCTGGCCGTTGAGCGTGGTTTGCCAAATCCGTTGGGTCATTGAGTTTCTCTGCAAAAGTCCTAAGCTTAAAAGGCCGCGTGGCGATGGTCGCCGTCCGTGAACTAGCTGCAGGTTGATTCTGCCACAGCGCAAGGTATATTTATACCTTTAAAATACCTCCTCTTGCCTCTAGTTATCATTACCCCCATAATGTTAACTAGATTCGGATACCGCTTCCCGGGGCAACAGCCCCATTTATCACCCCAAATCAGCGGATCCACAGCGCGCAATACCACGAGAGAAACCCCCGGCACAGCCCTAGCGCGTGCCGGTTTAAGGTATCTCGCGCGCCATGACCGATCTCCAGCCTCACCAGCCTCCCGCGCCAGGCGCCCTGGCCAGTACCACCGCCCCTAATCGTCAAGACAGTCCCGTGCTG
>Ga0302315_10005421_pt1 | contig 10902 bp, 8 predicted proteins | sample III_Palsa_N3_1_FD_200532 | JGI IMG/M metagenome (GOLD analysis project Ga0302315, IMG submission 200532) | Peat permafrost microbial communities from Stordalen Mire near Abisko, Sweden - III_Palsa_N3_1 | ecosystem: Environmental > Terrestrial > Soil > Palsa > Peat permafrost | place: Sweden... | reverse complement strand
GCATCTACATAGAGTATAATAGATCGGATGTTCGTTATCGTAGCCACGGAAACAAAAATGTCCGGTCAAAATCCCCATTCAGATGGGATGTCCGGAATTTTTCTTCCCAGACCGGACATAAGCGGGCGTTTTCGGACTCTACTCGCATTGCCTCCTTATAATTTCCACTCAAAAAATCGAAGATAGCCAGGGTTACTAAACTCTAATTTACTAGTTCAATAAAATTCATGCAGGCATCATCTTGGACCTGTATAGTTTAAATGTAAGGCAAAATCGGAACGAAAATGTTACATGAGTGTTCTATTTAATAGAAGGTTCTCCTCGCGACGGGAACTTCATATTCCCTGTCGGCGTATACGGAAGCGAGGGCAAGCGGAATGACAGAATTAGTAGAGGCAGGCACACTGCCAATAGCACAGTCCAGTAACCGGCAAGAAACGCAAAAGGTTGCTGAATTTGAAGATTTGGCGCACCGCTACCATAAGCAGGCGTACAATATTGCGTACCGCATGACGGGTAATCATGCCGACGCAGAAGACTTGACCCAGGAAGCGTTCGTAAGAGCCTTCCGGTTTTTCGGCAATTATCGCCGGGATTGGCCTTTTGACAACTGGCTCTATAAGATCATGTCCAACTTATTTGTGGACGATCTTCGCCGGAAGCCAAAGGCGCGACTTCAGTCGCTCGATCAGCCTCTGGACAACGGAGGCCGAAGCGACGATATTTATCTGGAGATTCCAGACGCGGCGGCAAACCCCGAACGGATGATGCTGTCGCACGAACTCGATGAGCAAATACAGCGCGCACTAAGCAGCCTGCCTTCCGACTTCCGCGTGACAGTCATTCTGGCGGATATAGAGGGTATGTCGTACGAAGAGATCAGCCAAACAATGAACTGCTCTCTGGGAACCGTGCGGTCTCGTTTGCATCGAGGCAGAAAACTTCTAAGAAATCGACTCCTGCAATTCAACCGAGAGGTTGCTGCAGCGGTTGCGTAAGGTACTATAACTTTGATGAGTGTAACTAATGCTGAGATCATGAAAAGCAAAGGGGCTTTGGCTCGTGACCTGTCATAAAGTTCAAGACCTGATTACTCCCTTCCTGGACAATCGCCTTAGCGGCGACGTGATGCTGGAAGTGAAAAGTCATCTTTCCTCGTGTCCTCAATGTTCTGAGGAATACGAACTGCTTCGGCAAGTCCGCTTGCTGCTTGGCTCGCTGAAGGTCCACCAGCCGTCGCAATCCGCTGAGTGCAGATTTATACAGCTTCTGGGCGAAAGCCTGGAGGCCCCGAGTGGTGCGGATAAGCGGTTTGTCGTTGGACAGCTTTTGTCCATGTCGACCTTCGTATTCTCTATAGGGTCGAACAGCATAGCCAGGCAGCAGGCCATCGCCGTACAGAGAAGCCGACGTGTGGCGGCAGCCATGGCGATTTCGGCCTTTGGGATATTGGTGATAGCATCGCCCTTCGGATCTGAGGTTTCGCATCTTTCCGCTCGAGCGCTCAATGAGCCGCCAAGTTCCACAGCCTCGATGCTCCGGATGGTTTCCATCCCAGGAGAAATGCCTGTCGATCTCTCTTCGGTGACTGTAGCACCTATGGCTTCACCTTCAGTAGTAGGCTATCTGCCGCAATCGTCGTTACCCAACGGCTACAACGGGATCGCTGCATCGCCCCCAAGCCAAGTGCAGCAAGCCGACAGGTCCATTGTAATAGATCAGAGACCATTTTCGACGAATATTACATTTGCCAGCTTTCCCTCGCATTGAGCCATGGGCGCGATGAAGCGCTAGTATGTCGCGCCAATGCTGCAGTGTCGTAAAGCGTCTATTACTAATATAGACCAGGTCAGTGAATTGCCGGGTTGACGGGTATACTTTGCCATTCGATTACAAACGACCTGTTTTCTCCCTGGAGACCGCATAATAATGATCCTATCTCAGCGAACAAATCGTATCGCAATTCTTTCGATCTTTCCCGTCACAGCCGCGTTCATGCTTGGATTGAGTACGCTGGACGTGTCCGCAGCCATGGCGGACGTGACTGCCCAGCAAACCGTTAAGACTCGTCCTATCACAGCCATCACCCCGGTAGTAATCTCAACTATCGCCGGTCAGCCAGCTGCCACAACCACCGATTCAGCCGCGGTCCGGCAGATGCAGGACGTCTTCACCGAACTGGCCAACAATGTAGAACCCATGGTCGTCAATATCAAGACGATACGCCTGATTAACTCTGGGCCGCCCGGACCGGAAGAAAATCCAAACACTCCGCCCATGCCGTCGCCGCTTCCAAAGTCTCCGCCAAAATTAAAGGCGCCTGGGCCTAACGGACCTTCCAGTCCGTTTACACCCCCATCGCGCGGAATGGCGACAGGATCGGGAGTTATCGTACGCTCTGACGGTTATATTTTGACCAACGACCACGTTATCAACGGCGCCGTCGACGGTATGGTCACAGTAACCCTCTCAGACGGTCGCGAATTCCGAGGCAAGGTCTATCCGGATTACCGCAGTGACCTGGCCATCGTCAAAATCGATCCAGGAAACACGCCCCTGCCGGTGGCCACCTTTGCCGACGACTCCTCCGTTCACCCCGGACAGTGGGCCATTGCCGTAGGAAGCCCATTTGACCTTGAAAATACGATGACCGTCGGTGTCGTTAGCGCCGTTGGCCGGCATCAGGAAATTCCAAGCGACGGAGTTACCGGCGGACGCTACTACCCCGACCTGGTTCAGACCGACGCCGCCATCAATCCCGGCAACTCGGGCGGCCCTCTGTTCAACATAGATGGACAGGTGATGGGAATTAATGTCGCCATCGAGTCGCCCGTGGACGGCAGCGCGGGAATCGGCTTTGCCATTCCAGCCAAAATCGCCGTCAGTGTCATGAACGACCTTATCAATAACGGCAAGGTTGTGCGCGGCTACCTGGGCATTGCTCCCGACGATCTCACCCCCGCCCTCCAGACCGAGTTCGGCGCCCACACCGGAGCCTTCGTTCGTGATGTCACCCAGACCAGTCCAGCCGGCAAGGCAGGCCTGGAAGCTTCCGACATCATCACCGAATTTGGCGGACAGTCCATCTCAGGTGAGATAGACCTGCGCGAAGCGATTGCCAGCACCGCACCCAAAAAGAGCGTATCCATTGTTTACCTGCGCCAGGGCAAGCAGTATACGACAAGTGCGGTTATGGGACAGGCCCCCGCCATTCCCGAAGACACGCTGCCGCAGGCAAGCCCAAATATGAATGCCCGCCTGCACCTTGGCGTTACAGTGCGCGATCTGACCGCTCGGGACCGACAGGCCCTCGCCGTAGACCCATCTACGACGGGTGTCCTTGTACTTGACGTCACTCCCGACCAGCCGGCCGGATCGGCCGCCGCCGAAACAGGCCTGCCTCTCGCAGGGTCGGTCATACAGCGCATAGGCACTCGAAACATCACATCAAAAGATGATTTCGAACAAGCTCTCGCCCAACTTAAGGACGCGGATGAAGTCACTCTAGTAGTGCTCTACAACGCAGACAACTCAGTCCACCAGTCGGCGCTTACCGTACACATGTAGAACCGTTCGAAGTACAGCCCTTTTCTTTAAAGAGAAGGGCTGTCTCATTGACGAAAGAGTACTGTGTGAAAATAATTTCAAATAATTCATCAGATGATCTGACGGATCTAGCGACTTTACTGTCATTCAAGGTATAATTTTGTAACGCTGGTTATCGTGATAGATCACCGGACGCAGGAGATAACGTATGGCTAAAACACTTTTTGAGAAAATCTGGGAGCAGCATCTGGTGCGCGAAGAAGCAGGCAAGCCTTCGCTGCTTTACATCGATCTTCATCTCGTACATGAAGTGACCTCCCCGCAGGCATTCGAGGGATTGCGCCTCACCGGCCGCAAGGTACGCCGCCCGGAACTTACCGTGGCGACCATGGACCACAACGTGCCTACGACCGACCGCTCACTTCCTATTGCAGATCCAATTTCCAAGCTGCAGATGGAGACCCTCACGCAAAACTGCGCTGAGTTTGGAGTAACTCTTTACGATCTGCACAGCAAGCGGCAGGGAATCGTCCATGTCATCGGACCAGAGCTCGGTTTGACCCAGCCTGGACTGACCATTGTCTGTGGCGACAGCCATACGAGTACTCATGGCGCCCTCGGAGCTTTTGCCTTCGGCATTGGAACGAGCGAAGTCGAGCACGTGCTCGCCACTCAAACGCTGCCCCAGTCGCGCCCCAAAACCATGGAGATCCGCGTAGACGGCACTCTTGGCAAAGGCGTCACCGCGAAGGACGTCATCCTTGCGATCATCGGTAAAATCGGCACTGCCGGCGCTACGGGATACGCTGTGGAGTACACAGGTGAAGTTATACGCAGCCTGTCCATGGAAGGCCGCATGACCGTCTGTAACATGAGCATCGAAGCAGGCGCCCGCGCCGGAATGATCGCTCCAGACGAGAAGACCTTCGAGTACCTCAAAGATCGACCCTATTCCCCGAAGGGTGCGGATTGGGATGACGCCATTGCTAACTGGAGCAAGCTTCCTTCAGATCCCGGAGCTGTCTACGATACAACCGTGATCCTGCATGCCGACGACATCGAACCTCATGTATCCTGGGGCACAAGCCCCGGCATGGTCGTTCCAATCTCCGGGAAGATCCCCTCTCCCAGCGATTACGAGAGCGAATCCGACCGAAGATCCATCCAACGCGCTCTGGAGTACATGGGCCTGACTGCTGGCACTCCCGTGCAGGACCTTGAGTTGCAGAAGGTATTCATCGGATCGTGCACCAACGGCCGCATCGAAGACCTGCGCGCCGCCGCCGCCCTGGCCAAAGGCCATAAGGTAAGCAGCCACGTCCACGCCATGGTCGTCCCAGGCTCCTGGCTCGTCAAGCAGCAGGCTGAAAAAGAAGGCCTTGATGTCATCTTCAAGGAAGCCGGATTCGACTGGCGCGAAGCCGGATGCTCGATGTGCTTGGGCATGAACCCGGACATCCTGCAGCCAGGCGAACGCTGCGCTTCAACCTCGAACCGAAACTTCGAAGGACGTCAAGGTAAAGGCGGACGAACCCACCTTGTAAGCCCACAGATGGCGGTAGCAGCCGCAGTCACCGGTCATCTTGTCGACATCCGAAACTGGGAGTAGAAGGACACTCCGCTCCAGAGCTCCCGGAGTGGCACCAGGGCATCGATCTTCTCCCGTCATTTGGGAGTTGCGGGAGCGTTTCCCCTCTTGCCTCTTCTCCCCATCCTGTGGGAGAAGATTTGAGATGAGGGGTCCTTCCTTGCGAAACTATTGAACGTACAGGTAATTCTATGGAACCATTTGTTAAACTTGAAGGGATCGCGGCTCCCCTGGACCGCGTCAACGTCGACACCGACCAGATCATACCAAAGCAGTTTCTGAAGCGCATCGAGCGAACCGGCTTTGGTAAGTTCCTGTTCTTTGACTGGCGCTTTCTCGACGACGGCGTCACACCCAACCCGGAGTTTGAACTCAATCGCCCCGAGTTTCAGGGTGCGCCGATCTTAATCGCCGGCAAAAACTTCGGCTGCGGTTCGTCGCGGGAGCACGCTCCCTGGTCGCTGCTCGACTACGGCTTCCGGGCGCTCATTGCTCCTTCGTATGCCGATATTTTCTACAACAACTGCTTTCAGAACGGCATCCTGCCCATAGCGCTACCCGAAGAGACCGTCAACACCCTTTTGAAGAAGGCGCTCACGCCAGGCTACAAGATCTCCATCGATCTTGAAACACAAACAGTGTCGGACAGCACCGGATGGGCAGCGCCCTTTGAGGTCGATGCTTTCCGCCGCCACAGTCTTCTGAACGGCCTCGACGACATTGGCCTGACCCTGCAGCACGAAGAAGACATCACGACCTTCGAAACCACGCGTCCCTCCTGGAAGCGCGGCGTAGCTACTGTCGCCTGATTTTGTCCTCTCCTCGCTTCCATTCTTCGTCCTCTCCTCTCCCCCATTCTGATGGCGGGAGAGGGCTGGGTGAGGGGGTCCTGTGCACCGTAATGTGCACTGCGTTACGTAAGACGCGCTTGGCCTGACTTTTCTTTTTCGGCCTGCATTGCCGTTTAGAAGTGCGTACTTGGATGGCCCAAGACCCCCTCACCCTACCCTCTCCCGCCATAAATCCCGTTGACAAAGCCCCATTTTTGAAGGTACACTATATCCGACATTTTTAGTCGTAATACGGGTTGGCATAGTGTTATCCTACTGATCCACGCGGCTATTTACTTTTCTCCTCCACAATATGGATGGAACCTCGGTTCACTGAACCCTGTTTTAACATTTGAAATCGCACCCGTCGCAATTGATTTCGTTTCCTCTCGAACAGTATTGAAGGACACCACGATGAGCACCGCAACAGACACAATCGAAGAGTTTGCTAATAAAGAGTACAAGTACGGATTTGTCTCCGATATTGATGCAGACACGTTCGCCGCAGGTCTCTCCGAAGATGTCGTTCGCCGGATTTCGGCGATAAAGGGCGAGCCTGAGTTCCTGCTGGAATGGCGCTTGAAGGCCTACAGACACTGGCTCACCATGACCGAGCCGACATGGCCCCACGTCAAGTACCCACCCATCGACTACCAAAACACCATCTACTACTCGGCTCCCAAGCCTAAGAAGGTTTTGAACAGCCTCGACGAAGTAGATCCGGACCTGCTCGCTACTTTTGAAAAGCTGGGCATCTCGCTGGCCGAACAGAAGCGCCTTTCGAACGTAGCTGTGGATGCCGTCTTCGACAGCGTCTCCGTGGCAACAACGTTTAAAGCCAAACTGTACGACCTTGGCATTATCTTCTGCTCATTTTCAGAGGCCGTCCGCGAGCATCCCGAGCTGATCAAGCAGTATCTGGGTTCGATTGTCCCCTACTCGGACAACTACTTTGCCACGTTGAACAGCGCGGTCTTTTCCGACGGTTCGTTCTGCTACATCCCAAAGGGTGTCCGCTGCCCAATGGAACTGTCGACATACTTCCGGATCAACGCCGCCAACACAGGTCAGTTTGAGCGCACCTTGATCATTGCCGACGAAGGCTCTTATGTGAGCTACCTCGAAGGCTGTACAGCGCCAATGCGCGACGAAAACCAGCTTCATGCGGCCGTGGTCGAGCTCATCGCTCTGCCTGGAGCAACCATTAAGTACTCCACCGTGCAAAACTGGTACCCCGGAGACAAAAATGGCGTAGGCGGCATCTACAACTTCGTCACCAAGCGAGGCAAGTGCGCCAAGGATGCCAAGATCTCTTGGACCCAGGTTGAGACCGGTTCGGCCATCACCTGGAAGTACCCGAGCGTCATCCTGCAGGGCGACAACTCCATCGGCGAGTTCTATTCCGTAGCGCTCACCAACAACAAGCAGCAGGCCGACACAGGCACCAAGATGATCCATCTTGGAAAGAATACGCGCAGCACCATTGTCAGCAAGGGCATCTCGGCTGGAAACGGTCAGAACACCTACCGAGGATTGGTCAAAATCAATTCCGGCGCCGATAATGCACGCAACTATTCGCAGTGCGACTCGCTCCTGCTTGGCGACCGTTGCGGAGCGCACACCTTCCCATACATCGAAGTGAAGAACACCACCTCGCAGGTCGAGCACGAAGCTTCCACCTCGAAGATCGGGGAAGACCAGATCTTCTACTGCAAGCAGAGAGGCCTCTCGGCCGAAGACGCCGTAAGCATGATAGTAAACGGCTTCTGCAAGGAAGTCTTCCGAGAGCTGCCCATGGAATTCGCCGTAGAAGCGCAGAAGCTGCTCGGCGTAAGTTTGGAAGGCAGCGTCGGCTAACCAACCGCGCGCCCATGCCCGCTTTCAATATTGTAATGTATCACGTTAATGAGGGATCGTTCTTTAAATGCTGACTATTAAAAATTTGCACGCCAATGTCCAGGGCAAGCCGATTTTGCAGGGAATTGACCTGCAGATCAATCCTGGTGAAGTACACGCCATCATGGGCCCCAACGGCTCTGGAAAGAGCACTCTCGCTAATGTCCTCGCAGGCCGCGACGCCTACGAAGTCACCCAGGGCGAAGTGACTTTTCTTGGCAAGGACCTACTTGAGCTTGAGCCCGAAGTCCGGGCCCAGGAAGGCATCTTCCTGGCTTTTCAGTACCCTGTCGAAATACCAGGGGTCAACAACACGTACTTCCTGAAGGCCGCTTTGAACTCGATCCGCAAGTACCGCGGACTGGATGAACTCGACGCCATGGAGTTCCTGAAGCTCGTCAGAGAGAAGATGAATGTCCTCCATATCGACCAGAGCCTCCTGAACCGGCCGGTCAACGAAGGATTCTCAGGTGGCGAAAAGAAGCGCAACGAGATCTTCCAGATGGCGGTCCTCGACCCGAAGCTCGCTATCCTCGATGAGACGGATTCGGGCCTCGACATCGATGCCCTGCAGACGGTGGCCGAGGGTGTAAACGCCCTGCGCAACCCCGACCGCGGCATCATCGTGGTCACCCACTACCAGCGTCTTTTGAACTACATCGTGCCAGACTTCGTACACGTGCTTTCCAACGGACGCATTGTTAAATCCGGCACCAAGGAACTCGCTCTAGAGCTCGAAGCCCACGGCTACGGATGGATCGATAGCCTGGAACCGGCTACAGTATGAATGGAGAGCTGACCTTGGCGAACGAAACTGTAGAAAAGAACACGGAAGTTCTGTCCAGATGGACTGGAACAAATCCCGACCAATCGGACGGGCCGGCCTGGCTCTATCCGCTTCGCCGAGAAGCGGGATCACGATTCATCCAGATTGGTTTTCCAGATCGACACGACGAGGAGTGGCGCTTTACACCAATCGCGCCCCTGATCGATACGCAGTTCGTGGCTGCGGCGCAAAACTCGGCTGCAGAAGCTCCGGGCATCGGGAATTTCCTATTTCCCGAGATGGAAGGCTATCAAATAGTCTTCGTTAATGGGATATTCCAACCCGGTCTATCTACCATAGGCACTGAAGCCGGCCTGCACATCTCAAATCTGGCCCACGATATTAACGCCGAAGCGGCACTTATCGAGCCTCATTTGGGACGCTACGCCGCCTTCGACTCTCAAGCCTTCGTGGCACTGAATACGGCTGCGATCGCTGATGGTGCATTCATCCACGTTTCGCGCAACACGAACGTCGAACTGCCTATCCACTTACTCTACTTCTCAACGGCCGGAGACGCACCTACGACATCGCATCCACGCACATTGATCGTGGCCGACGAAGGTTCGAGCGTTACCATAGTTGAGAGTTATGCCGGCCAGACGGACGCGGTCTATCTGACCAATGCGGTTACAGAGATTGTTGTTGGCGCAAACGCCAACATCGACCACTACAAACTGCAGCGTGAATCTGGCAACGCGTTCCATGTGGCAACCCTTCAGGTTCAGCACGACAGAGACAGCGTTTTCTCCACACATGCGATAAATCTCGGAAGCCGGATCGCCCGCAACGATTCCAATGCCGTGCTTGGAGCCAGCGGTATCGAGTGCACGCTGAATGGCTTGTACATGGGCCGCGGCAACCAACTGATCGACAATCACACCTACATTGACCATGCCATGCCGCACTGTGCGAGCCATGAAATCTACAAGGGCATTCTCGACGGTCAGGCCCGCGGCGTATTTAACGGCAAGATCCTGGTCCGACAGGATGCCCAGAAGACAGACGCGAAGCAGACCAACAAGACTCTGCTTTTGTCCGACGACGCCCAGATCAACACCAAGCCGCAGCTTGAGATCTATGCCGACGATGTCAAATGTACGCACGGAGCAACCGTCGGACAGCTAAGCGCCGAAGCGCTCTTTTACCTGAGGGCTCGCGGCATCCCCGTCGCCGAAGCAAGAGATCTTCTGACGTATGCTTTTGCAGCCGATATTGTAAGCCGGATCAAGGTTGAAGCCGTCCGCCATCAGTTAGACCTTGCGCTGCTGCAGGAGCGGGCTATTGAGGGAATAGAATCATGACCACGATGGATGCCGGTTTCGACGTCGATACCGTCAAAGCAGAGTTTCCTGTCCTTTCGCAACTCGTGCACGGAAAGACGCTTTACTATCTGGACAACGCGGCGACGACTCAGAAGCCGCGTATCGTCATCGACACGCTGCGCACCTACTACGAAGAGTACAACGCCAACATCCATCGGGCAGTCCACACTCTGTCCGAAAGGGCGACGGAACGGTATGAAGGCGCCCGTGGAAAAGTCCGCACGTTTCTGAACGCGGCGAGCGTTAAAGAGATCATCTTTACCCGCAACGCCACCGAGGGGATCAACCTCGTCGCGCAGACCTACGGCCGCAAAAACTTCAAGCCCGACGACGAAATCCTGATCACCGCCATGGAGCACCACGCCAACATCGTGCCGTGGCAGATCCTTTGCGAGCAGACAGGCGCAGTACTGAAAGTCGTCCCTATCTCCGACGAAGGTGAGATGGACTTTGAAGCCTTCACCAACTTGCTCACCTCGCGCACCAAGTTCGTATCCGTCACCCACATGTCGAATGCGCTCGGTACGATCAATCCCATCGAAAAGATGATCGAGCTGGCCCACTCGTACGGCGCCCCGATTCTCATAGACGCGGCCCAGTCGGCCTACCATAAAAAGCTCGACGTCCAGGCTCTGGACTGCGACTTCCTGGTTTTCTCCGGGCACAAGCTTTACGGCCCCACCGGCATCGGGGTCCTCTACGGCAAAGAAGAGATCCTGCGCACCATGCCCCCCTACCAGGGCGGCGGCGACATGATTCTCAACGTTACCTTCGAGAAAACAACGTACAACGACCTGCCCTACAAGTTCGAAGCCGGTACTCCGCATATCGCCGGAGTCATCGGTTTGGGAGCGGCCATAGATTTTCTGAACGATTTAGGCCTGGAGCGTG
>Ga0302315_10005417_pt1 | contig 10906 bp, 13 predicted proteins | sample III_Palsa_N3_1_FD_200532 | JGI IMG/M metagenome (GOLD analysis project Ga0302315, IMG submission 200532) | Peat permafrost microbial communities from Stordalen Mire near Abisko, Sweden - III_Palsa_N3_1 | ecosystem: Environmental > Terrestrial > Soil > Palsa > Peat permafrost | place: Sweden... | reverse complement strand
CACATTTGTTTTTCTATTTTTGACTAGTGGAAGACCGTAGTCGCAACAGTCCCACAAGGTCCCCCACCCACGGCCGCGTCAATACTTATCACGGTACCATCAAAGAGCATAGGGTCCTTGTATCCGGAAGACAGCTTGTCGCTCGACGCCGGTACGTAATGGAAGATCAGTGACCTTCGGAACCTGTCCGGACTTGTGTTGGGATAGGATCCATGGATCAGACTGCCATTGAAGAACAGGACATCTCCAGCCTTCATAATCACAGCCAGCGGCGTGTGCCCTTCGGGGACTTCGACGTGCTCGGTGGTGAAGAACTGGCTGGCATCCGCAACCTGGGGACAAACGATATCCATGGTGTTCGTTTCAGGAACCACAACCAGCGTCCCATTCTCTTCATCACAATCATCGATGGCAAGCCATGCCGCATAACACGTATCCGGAGCTACACGCAGGTAGTAGTTGTCCTGATGCAGATCCTGCCCACGTGCGCCGGGTGGCTTGAAGTAGAACATGGACTGTACGGCTGCCGGCTCTTCTCCCATGATCGGCTGCAGGTAATCGTGGATTCTGCCGTCTATGATGTACTTGCGCGCAAGCATGCCCGCTTCCGAATCCGGATGCCAGTGAGGCTGCATCGCCCTGGGATACTTCGAGAGCGGATCGCTCGGGCTAAATCCCGAACTGTCCGACATTCCAGGGATAGGTCCATCAGCGGACGCTTCCATGAACCGGTTCCTGATCCCGTCTATCTCTTCCTTGCTGAAAAGCTGCCGGGCGACCAGAAAGCCTTCCCTGTGGAACTGTTTTATATCTTCTTCGGCGACGGTTGGTCTATCTAATACTGCTGAGCCCATGCTGCGTCCTCCAGATCAAACTTCAGATTTATTAGCCTTATTATACGACCAAAAACCCCGGCAGGCCATATTTTGGCCAGCTAGGGTTATGTGATATCCTGCTACTTGAAGCTTTTTTGTTATTCGAAGTAAACCGCGGACTGGGTAGGTGTCTCCCATACCGTGACTTTATGCAGTGAAGCCAGTTCAAAGGCATGGGCCTTTAAGCTTCTGTAAACATAGGCCGCAATATTTTCCGCCGAGGGCGATACTTCCTTGAAGGCCGGAAGATCGTTCAGATAAGTATGGTCAATCGTGTCCAGAACTTCGTTGAAAAACTTCTTCACATCGGTGAAATCCACCAACATTCCGAAACGATCGAGCTGTTCGCCGCGATAAGCGACCTCGATGCGATAGTTATGTCCGTGCAAGCTTTCACAGGGACCATCGTAATCAAATAACCTGTGCGCGCAGGCGACTGTTTTTTCTACTTTAATTTCAAACATGGGGTCTTTAGAGCTGCCTGACTATCTTATTGTTCTCATCCACGAGAACCGCTTTGGGGGCGACAGGCTCGTCACTGAGGGTGAAAGCCGCAACGATCACTATGTCCCCTATTCCGGCCTTGTGCGCGCCCGCTCCATTAATTCGTATCAATCCCGATCCGGGTTCCGCTGCGAGGGCATACGTTTCAAAGCGCTCCCCGTTTGTAATGTTCCAAACATGGACCAGCTCACCCGGCCAGAGATCGACCGCTTCGAGGAGGGACTGATCGATGGTGATCGACCCTACGTAATTGACATCTGCTTCCGTTACGGTCGCTCGGTGGATCTTGCTTTTCAGCAGTTCCCTAAGGCGCATCATTAATTCCTTACTTACTTTTTAATCGCCGTCGCTTTTCCTGTCGACGCCCTGGTCTGGCCTGCACCGGCCGTTTCCCTGCGTGCTGCTCTGCGTGGTTTTACTTCTCTGTTCGTGCCGGGCAGGGCAAGCTCGTCCAGTATGATTGGATCGAGGCGGGCCTCACGCGCGCGTCGAATCATTCCCAGCAGGCCTCCAATAACCAGTATTAGTGTACCCAGCCAGACGAGAGAGATCATCGGACGTGTTGTAACATCGATGGTAAACGCCTCGACGGGAGGACCGGTATCCTGTCTTATCCCAAACGTTCCACTCTCCGTTGCCGCCCCTGCGCTCGGATTGTTCGGGTCCTGGCTTCCGGCATTCATCTGTTCGAGGGCAATCAGCCATCCGTTGGGCAGCTTAACCTCGGGTGTCTCGGGGATGTCCGGGTTGTCGCTGTGTGTGATGTACTGCGGGCGAACAATCGATGTCTGCCCGTCATGAACGACTTTAATGACCGCGGTTACGGGGAATACGGGCGGCATCTGTCCTGTGGCCTGGACATATGCGGCAGCCTTGGGATCGCGGTCGAACTCAACAAAAGTCAAAGTATAGCCGTTTACGGACCGGGTTTGCCCGAGTGGAATCTGGGCTTCAAACAACGGAGAATTAAACTGCTCGTCCGGCCCGTCGCGCAGTGCGAAGTAAAGATCCTCGCCGGCGTGGTGGACGATGGCCGGATGGCCGAAGAGCTTCTTCTGTCCGTTGTCCAGAGCGCGCAGAGCGAACGGCAGCAGAGCGGTAAAGTGTTCAGACCCATGGGTAGCAGTGACATCGAACTTAAGAGCGTTGTTGCGGTCTGTTTTATAGTCCCCGGTTTGCCCCGTGTAAGTAATCTTGTAGTCGTTGTTCAATACCGACTGCACAGATCCCATGGGGAGGAGGATGTTCTCGGTTTTGTGCGTGAAACAGACCAGGCAAGTGATGCCCACCAGGATCATTGCCGCGCCGATATGGCTTACGGTGCCTCCAAGGGTGTAGGGTCTGGTCGGCACGGGAACGCTGGATTTGAAGAGGCGCTGGAATAAAATCGGGGCGTTGGACGCAATTGCGAACACCGACGTTGTAAAGAGCGCCAGTTCGCAAACAAGCAGTCCCGGTCTAATCATCGTTCCGACGAAGTGCAGAGCGATGACAAATATAAACGCAGCTCCGACAGCGACAGCATAGGACCGCACGAGGTTCGTAACGTTAGGCTGCCCCTTTCCTCGCCATGCCAGGTGCGGGCCAAGTCCCATGCCGATGGTCAGCAGGATGGCAAGTGGGAAGGTCGCCTTGTTATAGAAGTCTTCGGGAGCGGCGGCCACATGGTCGGTCCAATGCAGTGTCTGGGCATAGCCGGTCAGCAAAGGTGCGGACATGCCGACGGCGGAAATCGCGGCGCAGATTGTGAGAAGGATCACGGCGACAAAGTAGCCGAACTCTCGGCTTCTTAATTCTTCCATGTCACTCACCGTCGACTCTTGCTTTTGCCCTTTGTACCGAAGGAGAAGAGCGAGCGACAGCGCCATGGCTCCGAGCATGCCGTAGAGAATGACTTCGTTTGCCACGCCACCTAGCGTCGAAAAGGAATGCACACTGAAGGCGGAGAGGATGCCGGTACGGGTCAAAAAGGTCTCATACAACGCTGAAAGAAAAGGCATTAAGGCAAAGAGCGCGGCAGGTCGTGACGCTCGTCCTTTGGCCCTGTCTATCTGCGCGATATGCAGGAACGACACCAGGAAAAGCCACGGAATAAGAGGTCCGTTCTCAACCGGATCCCAGCCCCAGAAGCCGCCCCATCCGAGCATCTCGTACGCCCAGTAGCCGCCCATCATCATAGCCAGACCGAGAAATGAGAAGCCAAAGAGCGACCAGGGAAGGGTCTGCTTCAGCCAACCTGTCGATTTCCGCCAGAACAACCCGGCCAGCGCGTAGGCGAAGGGTACACCTAACGAGGCAAACCCAAGAAACAGCGTTGGGGGATGGATGACCATCCACGGATTTTCCAGGTTGGGATTGAGTCCCAGCCCTTCTGCCGGGACCGGTAGGCCGTGCGTGTCGAGCGGCACAAAGGGAGACCGGATAATAAGTAGCGAAACAAGGAAGAGCAGGATGCCCGAGTAGACGGGCATGACACGCCGCTCGAAGGTCCCGGAAGTGACCGAAAGTACGGCGCCCACTATGCCCGCCCAGAAAGCCCACAGAAGAAACGAGCCCTCCTGGCCGGACCAGAACGACGGGAACCAGTATAGGGGCGCCATCGCACGGGCGGAGTGTTCGTAGACATACTGGCAGTCGAACCGATGTGTCACAAGCAGTGTGCCAAGGATGGCCGCCGCGGACACGATGGATAGACTGGCAAGCCAGTAGGAAGCGCGCGCGATCTTAACTAACGGCGAAACGCTGTCCTTCTGCGGCGCCAGCAAATAGAGTGCGGCCGAAAGCAGCAGGAAAAAGAGGGCTGAATAGATCGTTATAGTTCCGAGGGTTAACATGGGATGAGACCGTTACGCCTTTGCCGCACCGTAGGAGCGCTCCTGGTCGGCAGGACCTCCCTGGTACTTGCTCGGACACTTCACAAGAAGATTGTCCGCTGTGAAAACACGCTGACTGGGATCGAAAGTTCCTTCAGCGGTGATCTTTGCCGCCTTGCTCATGGCAGTATCGAGATCATCGGGCTTGGGACCGTGGTATACGACGGGCATAACATGGCCGCTGTCGTCGCTGATCGAAAACTTAAGGGCGCTCTCGGGACGGTCGTAGAGCATACTGCCTGCGACGGGAGAACCTATGATGCGAACCGTGGAATCGGTGGCCTGCGTCGCATCGGCGAATGATACGTAGTTCACAAGGCTCTTCTTTAAGACAACCGCGCTAAAAGCAAGCGTCGCAACAATAATAATCAGACCGACAATTAACCCGGTGCGTCGCATTTAATCGCGTCCCTCTCTGTGTCGCCCAGGCACGTTTGTGTCGCCCAGGTGCGCCTGATCGTCCAGGCGTTCCTGTTCTTCAAGACGCTTTACGCGGCCATCAAGGTTCCACAAATAAAACCAGACAGCTCCCCAAACGAGCAGCGGCACCAACATTAAAGGGACCATACGTTAGAGCACTTTCTCTACAATCGTTACCTGAGCGGCCTGACTGTGGGCCGCCCCAGTCTGCCTACGCCGCGCAAACTCAAGCCTTGCCACGGCACCCGCAAGCTGGGCTGTCCAGGCGTAAACTCCGGTCAAACCAAGAACTCCGGCCCACAGGGTTATCTTGTACTGAAAGATTAACCCATCGCTCGTTGTCAGGGTGCCCTTGGGATGCAAGGTATCGGGCGTCGAGTTCGGAAGCGCCAGGGTCAGATACGGCACTGCGATCAGGGCAAAGAGAATATAAACGGATCCAAGGGTTGCTCGTTTGCGCTCATCATCAATGGCGGCCCGAAGAGCAAAGTACGCGGCAAAGATCATAAGCAGGATCAAAATTGCCGACTGCTTGATGTCCCAGCTCCAGTAAGCCCCCCATTGCACCCGGGCAAAGATCGCGCCTGTTACAGTGGTCAAAACCCAGAGCAGCAGCGCGAAAGTAAACGAGGCCTGCGCTTTGAAATCGTCGATGAGGCTGCGCTTTCGCAAATAGCGAATAGCATGCCAGGTTGCAACAATAGAAGCAATTGTCGCGACTATCGAGCACGGAACATGGAAGACGACAATGCGCGCCAGTCCTGGATTCAAGAAGTTCTGGGCGGGAGGAAGCCACAAAAAACCGGCCACTATAGTTGCTGCAATAAGCGGAAGCAGCAGCAGTTTAAAGACTTTAATCACGCCAGACATACTCAAAAAGAAGAAGGGCCGCGGTCGTCGTAACCACCGAATAACAGGCAAGAACGGCCATTCCGCTCACAGCCTCACTCTGATGGGTCGGTACGGAATCGAAAGCGCCCACCGTCGATTTTACCGCAACGAGAAGCAGCGGCATAAGGACAGGAAAGGCCACTGTAAAAAAAAGCGCGCTTTTGCCCGACTTAGCCTGGGCAATCAACGAGGCAACAAAGGTCGCCGCGCTGGAAAGGCCAAGGCCGCCAAGGGCCAGTACGGAAATAAGAAGTCCTGGGTGTATAACCTGGGGAGGTAAGACAATCAGATAGAGTGGAACGGTAATGAGCTCAACCGCGGCAACCAGAGCCAGATTAAAGAGCAGCTTCCCCGCATACACCGAAGCGGCCGGCGCATATAATTTAAGCGCATCGGACGTCCCGGCCTCAACCTCTCGCACAAAAACCCGAGCCAGTCCCGACATCGCGGCAAAGAGCAGCACCACCCAGAGTAAAGCCGCCTTAACATCGGAATGCAGCGTCTGCGAGCTAAGCGCCCCGGAGACCGCAACCACGGTGGTCAGCGAAAAGAGGCTGACAGATCCCAGAGCGTAGCGAGTCCGAAACTCGACCCGCAGTTCCTTCTTAAAGATCAAGCCGGCCGCGTGCAGCGTATGCCTAAGGCCCGATCCTGAGCTTTTTCGTACCCCAACGCTCGGCTTCATCATCGTCGTTGGTCGCGATGATAAAGATTCCTCCTTTGGATGTATGACTGGAGATGACGTCTTCGGCAAGCTTCCTCCCACTCGAGTCCAGAGTCGCCGTGGGTTCATCCCAAATCAGCACGCACGGACTTCCCACCAACGACAACGCCAGTTTCAAGCGCTGGCGCATCCCCGTCGAATAAGACGAAACCGGCTCCGAACTTCGCCTCGTATCCAGTCCCAACTGCGTAATTAAATCACCCACCGGCACGTCGGTCAAACCGCGCAGACCGGCAAAAAAAACCATATTCTCCGAAGCGGACAGCTCATCATAAACATTGATGTCCGGCCCGCAATACCCCACCGGCAGTTCATCCGTCGGATCCGCGTTTGTGACAGCACCCGCGTCACTCGGATAGCGAACGGTACCGGATACCGGCCGAGAAAGCCCGGCAAGCACCTTCAAAAGCGAACTCTTCCCCGCCCCGTTTCGCCCGGTAACAATCAGCGAATCGCCCGGTTTTAGAGTAAACGACACATTCTGAAAGAGTACCCGAGGCCCATAAGCCATCGCGATTTCATCCGCTTCGAGTACATCCATGGGTATTAATTATACCTGACAGGGCATAAGCTTGCAATGGAAGCAGGAGTGATTGTGATTTATTTCACAGCCTTGTCCTGGCACCGCTCTTGGTGCCACTCCAGTAGCCCTGGAGTGGAGTATCCGAAAATGCCCGGTTATGTCCGGTCAGGAAGGGAAAATTTCGGACATCCCATCTGAATTGGAATTTGGACCGGACATTTAGACTTGAAGGCTTAAGCTGCGCAAGACGAAACATTTGTTCTATTTATTATGACTCATCGTTTGAGACTTGTCAATGATTTATTTAAGGAGCACCCGCCGGCTTTGCAAACGTCGAAGTCGGTATTGAAACGTTTACAATGGGGCGACTATAAGAAGTATCATTGAGGACTTTTGCATCTATGGTAGTCTTGGATTTTACGAGCATGTACGTTTTAGTGTCAATCCAAAAGTCGTCTACCACTTTTGAAGTAGTGCCTACGTTAAAGCTTTCAGTAGTAACGCTGTGAATGTGATACGTGAGGATTCCTTGTATTGTTTCCTGCGGTGCGGATGCGTCAAAGATCTGCGGCATCAAGAAAGGATCACCCCAGCCGCTCTGAAAAAGAAGCCCAGGTACTGTTGCTGCTGTACTGCCGGATATGCCGGTGCAGGCTGCAATTCCCATTACCACAGACGTACCTCCAGGCGAGCCGATGGTCTCACGCTCCCATGAGCCCTCCGTTTGCACCCATGTTCCCCCGCTATTGGCAACCAGAACGAAGTTATCACCGTCTCCAGATACTGTCCCGTCGATCCGCAAACTGCTTGGAGAAACGAACTTGATTTTCGATGAGCCGCCGCCGCTTGCTTTCGTGTTGGTCACGGTGACGGTCATTGATTTCACAGCCTGGTAGGCGTCTGCCGATTTTTGTGCGACTTCAGGGCCAGTCATGGGGGCCGCAAGCACCGGCTGTCCTGCTGCGACTATGCCGATAAGGACTGCAAATGAACAAAAATATACTGCATTCATACACACCTGCTTAATCTCCGAGTTCTCTCATTCTTGATTGTACTGCAAATTAAGCGATACATCCCGTTGCTTAATTTAACTAATTTTGCACATTGTGATTTTTTTCACAAATTGGGTATATTGTCTTTAAGACAGCTAATTCGATCAGGAGGTCCGCATGCTATGTTGGTTCCTGTTTTGCGCGCTGAGTGGAAAGATCTTGTTATTGCATCCTATGCCGTGCCCGGAGATTGGGTAACACCGTATCTCCCGCCGGGCGTAGAGCTCGACCTCTGGCAGGGAAGCGCCTGGGTCAGCCTTGTTGCTTTCAACTTTTACCGCCTGCATTTGCTTGGCGTTACCCTCCCCTATCCTCCTACCCTCTGTACCTTTCCCGAAATTAATTTGCGCACCTATGTTAAAAGGGCGGGCATTCGGGGGATTACTTTTCTTACGGAGCTGGTTCCGAACCGCTTTGTTGCGTGGGCGGCCAATAATTTGTATAAGGAACATTTTATCGCGGCAGAGGTGAACCATACCGTCACAGTGGACGGACAGGATAGAGAATCCCGCTTTGACTTTACTGTTGATGGAAAGCCGCAAACTATTTCCGCGATTGGAACAGGGCAGCCCATAGCACCTGAGCCGGATACTCAAAGCGAATTCTTTAGCGAGCGCTATATTGGGTATGGAGGCAAAAGAATGGGTAAGACGATAACTTTCACGGTTGAGCATCCGCCGTGGCGTGTGTACGATACAACCGCTTCCAAGGTCGAGGTAGACTTTGAAACAAACTACGGAAAGCCATGGGGCGGCCTCACTGGTAGAGCCCCGGACCACGTGATGCTTACGGAAGGTTCAGCGGTCAATGTATATCCATGGAGTAGAAAACTTTGACTCGGCCTATGTAGCTCCCTATTGTTTGTCGAAGCGCTTGATTCGCTCCGGAATAAATTCCTGCGCTGAACGGGCGAAGACGCCCACTAAGTCCACACAAGGTGGACTCAACAGCTCACCCATTCCGGAGGTCATGCGGCCCCGACAGATCATTAATGAACAGTGAACTGTTACGCTGTCTCTTCCAGGGAGTGTATAATTACGTGCAATGATACGAGAACCCAGTGAAGGGTCCTCGTGACAATCCGTGTTCGAACCTGGAGATGTGATGATAAACCGAGAGGCTGTGCGAAACATAGCGCTCACTGCCCTCTTAATTGTATTGGCTGTTGGCGGACTTTTGACCGGTAGGTGGATGCGCAACCGTCCTGGACCGCCCAAGCCCCCTCATCTTACAGTGTTGTTTCCCGCCGTAAGCACCGGAAGCCCGGTGATTATGCAGACCCCGGAAGGTCAAGTTATCGCCATCGATTCCGGCAGCCAGGACGATACCAAGGCTATGATCGCCTCGTACCAGCGTCTGGGAATAACGCGAATCGACCTTCTTCTTCTGACATCCCATCAATATACGGCCCTGGGCGCGGTTCCAGCTCTTATACGCAGCGGCATACAGATAAGATCTGTCTGGCAGACACGCGACCCCTATAACGGTCGCGCCTACAAAGCCGCGATGAGCGCCTTTCAACAGGCAAACACGTCCATACGCATGGTAAACGCCAACGATTCCATCCAGGTAGGTGCACGCCCCTTTACCCTGATGGTCCTCTGGCCGCCCGAACATGGAGATAGATCGAGCGACCCCCTCACCTGCCGCGTAGACTACGGCAACACAGCCTTCCTTCTGAACGGCAGCGCAACCGGTGCTTCCGAACAGGCGATATTGGGCAGCTACGGCCAAAAGCTCTCCAGCGAAGGTCAATACTGCATTCTGCAGACGGCGTATCATGGAGCCGGCTCAGGAACGACGCCGGAACTTCTGAGATGGTCTACGCCGGAAGCCGCCATCATCTCCTGCCAGTCCTCAGACCCTCCCGACCCCATGACCCTGCACCGACTACAAGCCGCCGGAGCGAGTGTCTGGAGGACTGATGCTGTGGGATCAGTGACGGTTACGGCCGATGGAACCACGGCTCCGGAAATCTCCGCCAGCGCACAATAGGCCACCCGGCGTCAGGAATCCTGCCTCCTCGCCCCCAATCCCATGGTGGCCTGCCGCCCTTACCTCCATTCTTTCGTACAGCTGTCGTCTTCGTGCTACTCTGGGCCATGCCGCCTGCCCGTCCGATATGTGCTGCCATCCATTTGAGCTAATCCGTTGACCGTAAAGAGAGGTACTCCCATTTGCCAGTTTAGCGCCCGCACAAAATCTGTCACCTTATCGGTCGTAGCTTCGGATGTATTCTCTGCCCGAAAGCGCACAATACGTCGGGAGCCTAACTTCAAGGTAGCTGACCATCCGCTTCTCCCCAGGACCGTATCGACCGTAATTGGCTGAAACTCCCTCCAGGTGACCGAACCCAAGCCAGCCATTGTAACCCTTCGTTTTTGAAAATCAAAGTTTATGGTAGGATTTCGCAGAAAGGCAAACCAGTAAACAGTGAGGAATACGATAACAGCGATGTATATAGGAACCTTAGCGCCAACGAGTATGCTCGACAACCCGCCAGTCCAAACTAACCCGAACACGGCAACAACCCCCCGCTCTACAAGAGTTACTCCCGTCATCGACACCTTCAGGTGCTGGCCCGGTACAAAACTCTTGACGACAAGCCCTGGAGGAAAGACGTTCGAATCTAATTCCGTAGCGACTATTTCTCGGGTGAACCCGGCAAGAGCCGCACGCGCATCATTCAACTGCATCTTTTGCTCATTATAGTCGGCTTGAATATCGGCAAGCTGGGCCTGAGTTTTTTCGAGTTCTTCCCGCAGGCCATCTAAATCTCCAAAATCCGAGATTGACATTGGGTGACTTCCTTATGCCCTAATTGACACCAAGGATACCCGTGAAGTTGCAATTCTCTCTCTTGTGCGCGCATAACCTCGCTGATGTGCGGTTTTCGGCATGTGGAATTCCGATCTCAAAATGAAGACTCCCCTAATCCCATAATGAACTCACTATCGAGTGACTATCTAAGGATGGCTGAAGTATCATATGGCTATGAACGTGAAACCCGATACCAGTAGTTAGGACACTCCACTCCAGGGCTA
>Ga0302315_10005416_pt1 | contig 10907 bp, 11 predicted proteins | sample III_Palsa_N3_1_FD_200532 | JGI IMG/M metagenome (GOLD analysis project Ga0302315, IMG submission 200532) | Peat permafrost microbial communities from Stordalen Mire near Abisko, Sweden - III_Palsa_N3_1 | ecosystem: Environmental > Terrestrial > Soil > Palsa > Peat permafrost | place: Sweden... | reverse complement strand
ACCCCAATCGGCCCGCCAAATAAAATAAATTGCCGCGATTGATGAGACCAAACCGACCGCCAGCATCAAGAGAATGAAGCCGGAAAAGTCTCCTTGGGAAACCAGCGAGGCAACTGGATATGCCGTCAATGCGGCGACAACTGCGCCGAGAATCTGCGCCAATGCCAAGCGCCCTATCGCGCGCATTCCGTTCAACAGTGCAATGAGGTAATCGCGAAATATGCTAATTGCGACCGGCACTGCAAGGAGCGCAAAAATATGCGCATTCAGGGTTCCGATCCATAAGGCCAATCTTGCCGACAATAGAATCATGCCAAGCGTGACACAGCCACCTAACAACAAATAGGTGACGGCAACGGTACGCATGAATTGAGACCGTTCTTTTCCGGAAAGCTGGCTAATACCGCGAATGAAGGACACCGCGCCGCTACAGGTACCAATTGTGACGGCCGATTGCTGGCACTGTCGAAGCAATGACCAAGCTCCGACACCAACCGGCCCGGTGAACATTGCAATGATTTTTACGGTGATCGCAGTCACCAGCAAGTTTGCAACTGTCGCGCTTCCCGTTTTGAAAGCCGCTACGATCAGTTCGAGCATTGATTACTCACCATAGCGATGACAAAAATAATAATCGCTTCCATTTTTGCTCACTTTCCCTACTTATTGCGCTCAATGTTGTATGTGTAAGCAATTTTTGGTCTCGTCGACGACGGGTCAATATCGACAACCTCATCAAGATCGCTGACATCCTTCTTTGATTACTCCTGCAAGGAAAGTCTCAACACTGAAAATGTAAGTGCTGATAACTTAAAGGAGCCATACCTTGACATGCTCCGCTTTCAGGAACGCAATATCACATCTGGGCTTCGCGTCGACAAAGCAATCAAAAGAACGCTCGATAGTCCTGAAGTGCACCTACGGATTCTACAAAAACTGCCGATGCGCAACTGTTAACATGAACGTCACGCATCCAGGTTCAAATCTAAGGAATTGTCGATCGTTTCCAATTGGAAAAATCAATGTCGCTTTTATTTCTTAACGTGATCAAGCTTGTCGCTTAAAAACCATTTTCGTGCCGGACAGATCGATCACATCATCGAATTTCAACAACCGCGCATTGGCGCCAATCGACGTTCCATTTACCAAAGGAAAAGACGCCCCTTCCACATGGGTAATGAAGTAACCCTGCTTGCGATGCGTAATAACCGCGACTTGTACTCCTGGTCGTCCCACGGTGGTCAATGGTTTGCCTAGCGTAATTTCCTTGCCGCTGCTGGGGCCACTCAACACCCTGATATTCGCAATTTGTTGTGACGCACCATAACTATCGGTATTCTGGGACTCGGTGACAGGCTGATCTGCATTTTTGACCAAGCGGTCACGCGCACGGTTTTCCTCGACCCCTTCACTGACAAACCTGATCTTGTAGGGCGCCAGGTAAATCACGTCGTTTTCCTGCAAAAAATGCTTTTTCACAGGCTGACCGTTGACCTGGGTGCCATTGGTGCTATTCAAATCTTCCAGGAAAAAGTCATTGTTCATTGCAACAATGACTGCGTGCTCACCACTTATTGCCACATGATCAATGACCAAATCATTATTGGATCGTCGTCCTATGGTGCTGCGCTCTTTGGTGAGCGGCACCTCCTTCAAAGTCGTACCGTCCACGGTAAGAATAATCTTCGCCATTCATTTCTCCAACTACTTCACAAGTCTTTTACCACGCAACACTTTGGTCTTGTCGCTGATCCAATTCAGCGCTCGTTCCGGCAATTTGCTGGCACTGACTTGGTTTGATTGCACCGTAATCAAAATAACCGATGTATTATCCCGCCCCCCGTTCTTGTTCGCACGTGCCACCAGGGCATCACAGGTCAACTCGAGGTCGGAGGCCGTCTTGTTCAGGATTTCCCCAATTTCCTGCATGGATAACATATCCGACAGCCCGTCGGAGCACAGCAGATAAAGGTCGCCACTCTGCGTAAGGTGGTCATGAATTTCGACCTCAACCAGGTGATCGACGCCAACCGCCCGCGTAATCAAGTTGCGGTTGGACGAAAAACGCGCCAATTCGGGGTCTATCATTCCTGCATCAATTTGTTCTTGCAACAGGGAATGGTCGCGCGTGATCAAGGCTAGTTCGCCACGCCGCAGCCGATAGACCCGAGAATCGCCAACATGCGCAACGGTCAGTTTATTCTGATGAAACACGGCTGCCACCAAGGTGGTGCCCATGCCGCTGAACTGCGGTTCGGCGCGTGCAGCGTCCAGAATCGCTGAATTAGCACGCTCAACCGATCCCACCAACAATTGCTGAATATATTTGCTCTGATTGGAGCGCGCAACCCAGTCGTTGGATCGCAACTGCCCTTCCACAGCTTCTTTCAACGTCGATGTCGCGATGGAACTCGCCACCTCTCCTGCGTTATACCCGCCCATCCCATCGGCAAGAATCACCAACCCATATTCATGATTATGGGCAATCGAATCCTCATTATGCGAGCGGACTAAACCGGTATCGGTTTTTGCGGCGATCTGAAGCTCGACATGGTATGCCATAGACGTTAGGTCAAGAGTTCGATATCAAAAGAGTATGGAAGCATATGTGATTCCTAGCGTTAACTTTGGGAAATAATAATATCATTTCCAAGGTGCCATAAACCTGTGGATTTGCATCAACATCGACCATGTGAGTCGAATTTTAACTGCCAACGCCCCACAGTCCGCGATTAATACTCTTTTTTCGCGCGCCAAGCGCCTATTCCAGCTGCGCCAATCGCGCAAATTGCGCCCGAAATACTCACTCGAATCGCGTTTCCGATAAGAGAAAATTGCTCGTTTGGCAGATTCTCGCTCACCCAAGTGTGGATCGCCACGTCGGAAATAAACATTTCCCCGCCAAGGTAACCTAGCAATGCGGCACCCAATACGATGAAAATCGGGAATTTCTTCATGATTTTAAGTACGAAAGTGCTCCCAAACACGATCAACGGAACACTCAAAACCAGGCCGGCAACCAGCAAAAGCAAATTGCCGCGCGATGCCGCTGCTACTCCGAGAACGTTATCGAGACTCATCACCAAATCGGCCAGCAAGATGGTCCTGATCGCTGCACCAACCGTGGCGCCGGTGTCGACATTACCCGTTCTATGCTGATGTGCCATTAATTTCACTGCAATGTAAAACAGCAGAATTCCACCGATTATCTTCAGGTACGGCAGGACCAGCAATTTGATGGCAAAAATGGTGAGTATTGTTCGCATTGCAATGGCGGCTGCACTACCAAAAACGATGGCCGCGCGTTGCTGCTTTGCGGGAAGTGCGTGTGCGGCGAGGGCGATGACTACCGCGTTATCACCTGACAGAACGATGTTGACCAACATGATATTGATCAGCGAAGTCCAAATGGTTGGTGAACTGAATAATTCAATAACGTTCATAGCCCCAAGACGGCAGGTGAAATTGATTGAGCAAGCTTCAAAACACTACGGGGGGCTAAGCCCCCCGTAGTGTTTCAATCCAGCGTGGCGATTTTTCTGTAATCGCCACCGTTCATTTATTACAGAATGGATTTCAACAGACGTGCCATTTCGGATGGATTTTTTGTGACTTTGATGCCGCAAGCTTCCATGATTTCCAACTTCGCTTGCGCCGTATCGGCACCTCCCGAAATCAAGGCACCGGCATGGCCCATGCGCTTGCCTGGTGGCGCAGTTACGCCGGCGATGAAGCCAACTACTGGCTTCTTCATGTTGTCCTTGATCCAGTATGCCGCATTCGCTTCGTCCGGTCCGCCAATTTCACCGATCATGATGACCGCATCGGTATCTGGATCGTCGTTGAAGGCTTTCATGATGTCGATGTGCTTCAAGCCATTGATTGGGTCGCCGCCAATACCGACTGCCGACGATTGGCCCATGCCCAATGCGGTCAATTGACCGACCGCTTCGTAGGTCAGGGTACCCGAACGGGAAACCACGCCGATACGGCCCTTCATGTGGATATGGCCAGGCATGATGCCGATTTTGATTTCATCTGGCGTAATCAGACCTGGGCAATTCGGTCCAAGCAGCAGTGTTTTGCTGCCCGACTTAGCCATACGGTCCTTCAAGGCCATCATGTCGCGTACCGGGATGCCCTCGGTAATGCAGATCGCCAAGTCCAACTCGGCTTCCACCGCTTCCCAAATTGCCGCTGCAGCACCGGCAGGCGGCACGTAGATGACGGAAACATTGGCGCCGGTTTTCGCTTTGGCTTCAGCCACATTGGCGAAAATCGGAATGCCTTCGAAGTCTTCGCCAGCCTTTTTCGGGTTGACGCCGGCGACGAAGCAGTTCTTGCCGTTCGCGTAATCGCGGCACATGCGGGTATGGAATTGGCCGGTCTTGCCGGTAATGCCTTGTGTTACAACTTTTGTGTCTTTATTGATCAGGATCGACATTTTTGTTCCTTGTGCGATTATTGTCCGTTAGCCGCCGCAACGACCTTCTGCGCGGCTTCTTCCATCGTGTCGGCCGCGATGATCGGCAAGCCGGATTCGGCCAGCATTTTCTTGCCCAAATCCTCGTTGGTGCCCTTCATACGAACCACCAGAGGCACCTTCAGCGATACCGCCTTGGAAGCGACAATCACGCCTTCGGCAATCACGTCGCACTTCATGATGCCGCCGAAGATATTGACCAGGATCGCTTTCAATCCCGGATTCTTCAACATGATCTTGAATGCTTCAGTAACCTTTTCGGCTGTAGCGCCACCGCCGACGTCCAGGAAGTTGGCAGGTTCGCCGCCAAACAATTTGATTGTATCCATCGTGGCCATTGCCAAGCCGGCACCGTTCACCAGGCAACCGATATTGCCGTCGAGCGAGATGTAAGCGAGGTCAAATTTGGAAGCTTCGATTTCAGCTGGATCTTCTTCGTCCAGATCGCGGTAGGCGACGATTTCAGGTTGGCGGAACAAAGCATTCGCATCGAAATTGAATTTGGCATCCAGTGCAATGACTTTGCCGGAACCGGTCAAAATCAGCGGATTGATTTCAGCCAACGATGCATCGGTTTCCCAATAGGCTTTATACAAACCTTGCAATTGAGTGCGCGCATCAGCGATCGACGCGGCGGGAATGCCGATTTTGGTGGAGATCGAATCGGCTTCTGCATCGGTTAAGCCGACGGACGGATCGATCGCAATTTGATGGATCAATTCAGGATGCTTTTCAGCGACTTCTTCGATGTCCATCCCGCCTTCGGACGATGCCATCAAGACTACGCGTTGGCTGACGCGATCGGTCACCATACTGACGTACAGTTCTTTCTTGATATCAGCGCCTTCTTCAATCAACAGACGGCGGACTTTTTGACCTTGTGGGCTGGTTTGATGAGTGATCAACTGCATGCCCAGGATCGCTTCTGCGTATTCCCTGACTTGTTCAAGCGTCTTGGCTACCTTCACGCCGCCGCCCTTGCCGCGACCACCTGCATGGATTTGCGCCTTTACCACCCAGACCGAACCGCCCAGTGTTTCAGCAGCCTTGACTGCTTCATCGACTGACAGACACGGAATACCGCGTGGTACCGTGACCCCGAACTTGCGGAGGATTTCTTTGCCCTGATACTCATGGATTTTCATGCGAGCTTCCCTTCAAACGCTTATTGTCAAAAATTTATTGGAGTAACAATTTGGAGTAACTAACTGGATTCAAACACTGGATTCAGATTTTACTGCCTGTGGATCCGCCCACCGCGGATAGTACTTTGCGACTGCCGCTCCATCAGAGCGCAGCGCATGGCAACGGTCGAGCTGAAACGGCTTTCGTTCTTCTCCGGCGATGTTCGAACCCTGGTGCGGATCGAATACTTCACCGGCAAATGCTTGAATAGCAACGGTTGGCAGAACCAGTGCTAATTCGGTTATATGCGTGCAGCCCAAAACATCGCCAAGATTGGCTTGAAGAGCCTTGCGAAAACCCCTGATTAAATTCAAACCGACCAATTTTGAATAGGCTGGGCCAATCGTGTCGCAATACCCGGGATAGGGCACTCGGTCAGAGACTGCCTCGGCAGCAACAATGTTGAATTGCGTATCGATTGTCACGCGCAAGAACAAGTCATGCACCGGCATGCCAGCCGGCCGCATGCCGGAAGCCAGCATGGCGTCGCGCGTCTTGATGTCGGAAATGTGGGCGTCGATATCCCATAGACCATCGTCGCGCGCAAAGGCGTCGATCTGAATGGCGCGACTATGCTTCAACGCGCGTTGGGATATCGGTAATGACAGGGGCATAAGGACCAATGCCGGTGATGCAACAAATAAGGATGCTGCATTTGCGTGTTGTTACCGCAGCTTCTACGGCAACAGCCGCTCATGCGGCGCTGCAAAAACCCCGAAATTGTAGCACAGGTAGGTCCCCCTCACCAATTTCTACACCAGCTGAAGGCGGCCAAGCACTTACCCAGCCTATACTGGGTATAGGGAATTGCCGTGATCCAAATTGGTAATCCGGGCTTGAATCCGGATCTATTCGTCACCCTGCTCCAAATCCTTGAGCGCTGCCTGGATAGCGCGATGAGAAAAGCCGCGTTGTTGTAAAAATCGCATGCATTTGGCGCGCTCGCTTGCATCTTTCGGCGCCGTTTCATACTTGCGCCGCAAGACAGCGATAGCGCGCGAACCCTCATCTTCAGCAAGATCAGACTTGATACCCGTAAGGGCATCGCCCTCTATGCCGTGACTTTGCAATTCCATCAAAATGCGACTATTGCCGAAGCGAGGCGAACGGCGGCGCACCAGCGATTCGGAAAAACGTACTTCGGAGAGTAATTTCGCCGCTTCCAACTGGTCCAGCAAGGCGTTTATATCATCGCTCTCTTGAGCGTACGCCGATAGCTTGCGACCCAACTCCAAGCGGCTGTGTTCACGAGCCGATAAATACCGAAGAGCCCGCGCCTTTAGGCTCATTTGCATCTTTGCCATGATTTCCTAAGCGACGCGGGATCGGCCCATCACGTGTTCAAATTAATATCGAATAATGTCTAGTGCCATGCGTGGCAACTACACTCAAGCAGCTTCCTTGCTTTCTTTCGGTTCCTTGCTTTCCTTGGTCTTCTTGACTACCGCCGGCTCCGCCCCCTGCACTGGTGCCAGTTCAGGCACACCGAGTGAAACGCGCACTTTATTTTCAATCTCACGTGACAATTCCGGGTGTTCTTTCAAATAATTGCGAGCATTGTCCTTGCCTTGGCCGATACGCTCACCGTTGTAGCTATACCAGGCGCCGGATTTTTCGACAATTTTCGCTTCTGATCCAAGATCAAGAATTTCACCTTCGCGTGAAGTGCCTTCGCCATACAGAATGTCGAAATGCGCTTCCTTAAACGGTGGAGCAATTTTGTTCTTGACCACTTTGACCTTGGTCTCATTGCCGATGACTTCTTCGCCGGATTTGATCGATCCCGTACGGCGGATATCCAAACGTACCGAGGCGTAGAATTTCAATGCATTGCCGCCAGTGGTGGTTTCCGGATTACCGAACATCACGCCGATTTTCATGCGAATCTGATTGATGAAGATGACCAGCGTGTTGGTGCGGTTGATCGACCCAGTCAGTTTGCGCAAAGCCTGCGACATCAAACGCGCCTGCAAGCCCGGCAAGGAATCACCCATATCGCCTTCGATTTCAGCACGCGGCGTCAGGGCCGCGACCGAATCGATCACAATCAGATCAACTCCGCCAGAGCGAACCAGCGCATCGGTGATTTCCAGGGCTTGTTCACCGGTATCCGGTTGCGAAATCAACAACTCCGACAAATTGATGCCCAATTTCTGTGCGTAGCCGACATCCAGCGCGTGCTCGGCGTCGATAAATGCGCAGGTACCGCCCAATTTTTGCATTTCGGCAATGGTCTGCAGGGTCAGCGTCGTCTTACCAGACGATTCCGGGCCGTAAATCTCAACCACGCGTCCACGCGGCAGGCCGCCAACGCCCAATGCAATATCTAGGCCTAGCGAACCAGTAGAGACAACTTGCACCTCTTCCACCACGGCGCCGTCTTCCATGCGCATCACCGAACCCTTGCCGAATTGCTTTTCGATTTGCGCCAGTGCAGCAGCCAAGGCTTTGCTCTTGTCAGAGCTCGGTACGTTCTTCTTGTCGTCCATATGGATTCTTTCAACAGTTGAGTATAAAACAACTTCTATACAGCATTGGATTTAACGGCACAGCCCATACTGTATAAAAAAACAGTGCTTTGTGCAAGCGAAGGATATGAATTTGGTGAATATTTTTATAAATTATCAATTTAACCACATTTGAATGTGGATATTTTCGTCGCCCTGCACTATCGGTCTAGAAATTGTTAAATATGCCTCGCTGAGGTATTTTTGTCCGCAATTCTCCCGTAAAGTAACAAAGTCTCCCATATAGCTGCCTATAACTAAATCATGCGCATTCTGCTCGCCGAAGATGACAGTGTATTAGCCGATGGTTTGACGCGCTCGCTGCGCCAATCCGGCTACGTCACTGATTGCGTAAAAAGCGGCACTGAAGCCGATACCGCGTTGGCAACCCAGGACTTTGATTTGTTGATTCTTGACCTGGGATTGCCGAAAATGTCGGGACTGGAAGTCTTGCGCCGCTTGCGCGCCCGCAATTCGCGTCTGCCGGTATTGATCCTGACTGCGGTCGATTCGGTCGAGCAGCGCGTCAAGGGACTCGACCTCGGCGCGGATGACTACATGGCAAAACCGTTTGCGCTATCGGAACTGGAAGCGCGGGTACGCGCGTTGACACGTCGCGGCGCCGGCGGAGGGCCGACCGTGATCAAGCACGGGCCTTTATCCTACGACCAGGTCGGCCGCATTGCCTATGTCAATGACCAGATGCTGGATTTATCGGCGCGCGAACTGGGCTTGCTGGAAATTTTGTTGCAACGTACCGGCAGGCTGGTTTCGAAGGAACAATTGGTCGACCATCTGTGCGAATGGGGTGATGAAGTCAGCAATAACGCCATCGAAGTTTATGTTCACCGTTTGCGCAAGAAAATTGAAATCGGCGGTGTCCGTATTGCGACAGTGCGTGGGCTCGGTTACTGTCTTGAAAAAATACCGGAAGCATCCGCAGCTCATACGCCGGATACGCTCGTTTAGATGACTGTTCCTGTCGAGCACACGACCTCGGAATCGCCATCGGCCGGCGACCAGCCATCCGAACCATCCATTATTCCCCCGCAATTCGCGACGCAGCCCGAGGAGCGCATCCAACGCTCGCTGTTCGGGGAAATCCTCGACTGGATGATGGTGCCATTGTTATTGCTGTGGCCGATGAGTATCGGCATCACCTACCTGGTCGCCAAATCGATCGCCAACCAGCCCTTCGATCGCGCACTGGAAGATCACGTCACGGTACTGGCGCAGCAGGTGAAAGAGCAAAACGGAAAAGTGGTGTTGCAATTATCGAATGCCGCACGCGACATCTTGCGAGCCGACGATGTCGACAATGTCTATTTCCAACTAACAGGAGTACAGGGCGAGCCGATCGACGGCGATCACGATATTCCATTGCCCGGCGAGGAAGAAAAGCCATCGGCCTGGACCGTGCAATTCCGTTACGACACGATACACAATACGGAAGTGCGGGTCGCCTCGATGTATGTGGATCTGCATAAACCCGGCGAGGAACATACAATAGCGGCACCTCCCGGCTTGGCATTGGTGCAGGTAGCCGAAACGCTGGATAAACGAACGCAGTTGGCAAATCAAATCGTCAAGGGCGTGATCCTGCCGGAATTTATCATCCTGCCGGTGGCGTTGGCCCTGGTATGGTTCGCCTTGTCCAGAGGACTATTGCCGCTGGCTGAGCTGCAGCAGCGTATCCGCAAGAGACCTCCGGGCGATCTGAGCCCAATCGATTCGGGCCAGGTACCGGAAGAAATCTCGCCACTGGTCAGCTCGCTTAACGAAATGCTGGAGCGCCTGTCATCGAATATCGATATGCAGAAGCGTTTTATCGCTGACGCTGCGCATCAAATGAAAACTCCGTTAGCTGGCATGCGCATGCAGTCCGAACTGGCGTTGCGGCAAACCAGCCAGGAAGAAATTCACCGCTCACTGTTACAGCTAGCCAAAAGCTCGGAATCGGCGACTCGCCTGGTCAATCAGTTGCTGGCGCTGGCAAGGGCGGAAAACCAAACTCCCGACACCAATCCTTTGCATCCCTTGGAACTGGCAGAACTCGCCAAGGACGTCGTGCAAACATGGGTGCAAACTTCATTCAGCCATCAAATCGACCTAGGCTTCGAACAACCGGAACATCCCCTGATCGTGCACGGCAACCCCACCATGCTGAGGGAAATGCTGAATAATCTCGTGGATAATGCATTGCGCTACACCCCGCCGCACGGCAGCATTACCGTGCGTGTGCGCAGCGATGACGAAGGACGTCTGGCAATCCTGGAGGTTGAAGACACCGGACCCGGCATCCCCGCGGCAGAGCGATCGCATGTGTTTGAGCGTTTTTACCGCATCCTCGGCAGCAATGCAGAAGGCAGCGGCCTGGGCTTGTCGATCGTGCGTGAAATTGTGGAGCGCCACGGTGCGGAAATCGATGTTTTCAATAACCCGCGCAGCCATGACCAAAAATTTCCCGGCAGCCTATTCCGCGTGACCTTGCGGATTGAAGCCAGTGGATCAACCACGACCGGGAACACTTGATATGAATGCGCATTCTTCGGCAGCACGAACCCCGCGTCAACGGTATTGGGTACGCACCAGACGCCTGACTTTAGCGCTCCTCCTAGTATGGTTTTTCGGCACCTTCGGCATCCTGTTTTTCGCCCGTGAATTATCGAACTTCACTTTCTTCGGTTGGCCCCTGTCGTTTTATCTGGCGGCGCAAGGCATGATCATCGGCT
>Ga0302315_10005413_pt1 | contig 10909 bp, 14 predicted proteins | sample III_Palsa_N3_1_FD_200532 | JGI IMG/M metagenome (GOLD analysis project Ga0302315, IMG submission 200532) | Peat permafrost microbial communities from Stordalen Mire near Abisko, Sweden - III_Palsa_N3_1 | ecosystem: Environmental > Terrestrial > Soil > Palsa > Peat permafrost | place: Sweden... | reverse complement strand
GCTGCGAAGAAGCGAGCAGACGAGCGTAAGCTGCAGCTGGGAAAACAGGAACAATCGGATGTTGCGAAGCTGAACATGCAATTAACGGCACACAATCGCGTTCAACCGGATCCGGTGAAGCAGACCGAGTATTTCATGAAAGAGCTGAAGCACCTCGAAGATGCCAAGAGCGCTGCCGACGCTGCCGTTGCCGAGGAGCTTCAGAAAGAACAAGAGACAATCGCTGCTGCGGCTGCTGCCGAAGTGCGCCGACTTGAGGCCGAGAAAGAGCTAGCAATGCGAGCTGCCGAGGCCGAGGCAAAAGCGGAGCTGGCCGCACAGCTCAGCGAGATCGACGCGAAACTCGCGACTGAGCAAGAGAACGAAGATGAACCCCGAGAGACGTGCCCAAACAGCGCCTGCAAGGACTTCCAACCGTCCTCCAAGGATGTTCTTGGTGAACATGAGCCTTGCGGTTGGTGTTTGTATGATTCCGAAGCTGCGGAACAAGGGCCGAGCCAGGAGGATTTGAAGGACGAGAAGAACATGGAATTGGTGGGTCGGCGGTTGTTCTGCGTTGATTGCGAGACGGTCTGTTGTGTCAAGTGTTTTCTGAGCTGGGAGAAGGACGGTGAGTACGAAGTGAATCTGTGTCCAGAAAACGAGCACGAGGCGGCCACAGCAACGGTACGTCCCGGACGCGCTCACCCATATATTCGCCACTCATCCGACTGCTCATGCCGGTGTTGGTTTGGCTGTCAGTTGCGGAAACGAGCGGAAGACAAAGCGCACGGCGGCAGATGGTTCCACAACCACGACAAACTGTCGGACTGGTTGAACAGCCGCAGTACCCCGCGCAAGGCCGACGTCGTATTCGTCAATCAACTTACATCTCACTGCGCTTTGCGAGCACCAGCAGAACCGTATGCAACCGCTGTCGAGAAGGCGCTCAACATTGTTACAGATGACGGTACTGTTCTTTGCCCCTTGGAGATGTTGCTGTAGGTTCGCTAACGACGCCGCGTTGCATAGGCTTGGTTTTTGTGATTGGATGTCGCTACGGCGACGACTTACCTCCAGGCTGTGGGAAATCGATGGACAACGAAGAGTGGATCTACGAAAGCATCACCGTGCCATGCCCCGTACCTGAGCCACACAGGTGAGCCCGTGCGCTCGCAGGCGCCCTGTGATCGCTGATTGCTGTGTGTTCTCCAACCAATAGGGTCCCGGCGGCGGCTGCGAATAACCAAATTCTCATTCCTGATTTGATCCAAGTCGTGATCTTCCACCGACGTGGCAAAGCCCGCTTTATGCGAGGCAGTCAGTTCCTGATCCTCGAGGCGCAGCGGTACGATGGTGCCTGCCTGCGCTCGCTTTCGTGCAAGCCCGAGCTGAATGGTCTTTCCGTGTAGGGTGTTCGCTCGTCAGGCGACGGCGCTCACCGGTCGCATCGAGCTGCACCCGGACTTCTACGAGACTTTGGTGCGGAACTATGTAGTGATGCCCGCGTCGGGGGCGCCGCTGTTTGCGTCGCTATACAGCAGCGGTGCCGAGGCTGCCGCTTTCCATCGTCTCGGCCATGCGTTCCTTTGCAGCATCGACGCTCCCCATTACTCTTGCGATCCGTTCCGAGACCGTTTCGAACGTGAGAAGGAGGCCATGAAAGCAGGTACAACAGCCGTTGAGCGACTAGCTCGTTCACTGACACTGATGTCCCTTGTTGCAACAGACACAATCGCACGATATCCAAGACGTATGAGCAATGCGCCACATCAGCACGCATGGGCACTGGATTCACCGGATGGAGTCGACCGATACGCTACGTTTCTAAAGCACACTTATGGTATCGTCAAAACACAGGCGAAGCACCCGATTTCAGGGTTGTATTTCACCAGTTGCTTCACCGTTCGCGATCGACCAGGTGAGCTGAGCAGCCGCGTCATTTTGTTTGTTCTTGCGCTCGCAATCAAGGTCTTACCGTTTGGCGCTGCTTGCAGCGGGAACCGTACTCGGATTCGTGTGGGGCGACGTGATTCCCGTGGACAGCAGCCTCGTGCTTGAGCCAAATCACTCCGTCGCCACTCCGTGGCGTCCCGATTACAAGGGGCTCAATATTGACGCTCGGACTCCGTTCTCTTCGTTGGCGTTCGCTGGTGCACCAGGCAATGAGGGACTAATGGCCAACTGCGAAATCGTTCCCTGCCCATCTGGGCATTTTGACGAGTGTTATCTTCGTCTCATCGCGTTGGTCGATCTCCCATCTGGTGTGGAGCTCGTTGTTGATCCGCCGGCCGCTGGTCGATTCGGCGAGCGTGAGCAAAAACAAGCAGCGATGTTCGCACGCCACATGCGGGAGAACCACGACGACCAACCATTGGGTCAGCTCCTTTGGCCCTCTCTTGGCTGCTGTGGTCCTGAGTCCTGAGCTCGCGCTGGTGTCTATAGATTTCATTACTCCCAAGTATCAGGGTGAGTCCATGAGCTTGCCGTGGCCACCTGCCGAACAGCAGGCCGGTACCAATGGGTGGCGCCTCAAAGAAGAGTGGATCAAGTTCGAGGCCGCAGTCGCCGCAGCGGATATGCACGCCGTTGTTCAGTACTTCCCGCGGCGTCGCAGCAGCAGCAGCGGCACCAAGGCATTGCTCTCGTCACCATATTGGCCGATGAAACCCACAGCTGAGGACCGGGAGGTCGACACGGTGGAGGATCACGCCAGCAGTGCCAGCGTCGGCGACTCTGACCGCGACTCTGGTGAAGCTCCGATGGATTTGGGCCAAGACGAGGGCGATGCGAATCAGAAGGATTCGGACTCGGATTTCGAGATTATCGAGCCGAAGTCAAAAGAGGAGAAGAAAGAAGGAAAGATGGAATCACAAGAGGAGAGGAAAGAACCCAAAGTAAAATTGGAGAAGAAAGAGAAAAAAGAGGAGAAGGCAGCGAAACCGAAAGCTGAAGCGAAACGGCGATCCCAATCGCGTGGGCCACCAGCATCTGCCGACCCCTTCGATCGTGACGCCGCAGCCGCCAAGGAGGAAGCCGATGCAGAAGCGAAAGACAAGCTGCTGGGCTCGATCGGGAACCCGTCGTTGCGCAAATCGGGTTCGCTGTCGAGCCAGCCACTGGCTCCCGAGGAATCCTCCGTGCCGCCCATGCTGCCTCTCCCACCTCTACCCGCTGTCCTTGGTGCATTGTCATCCTCCATCGGAAAAGCGGACGGCAAATCGCCGATCCGCAACAAATCGAGGAACAAAGCCCACGGGAAATTGCAGGTAACCCTCTGGTTGGTTCGAGGCTTCTGTTCGCCACGATTGATGGCCTCCGTGTTTTTAGATCAAGCGGATCGCTGCAGCCGATGCTGAGAAACTCGGGAAAGAGAAGCAATCCGAAGATGCGCAGAATGCAAAATTCTTGAACCGGAGCAAAACCGCGAAGGGTCGGAACAAGCTAGCAGCAGAAGCCGAGGACATCACCGCGCAACTGAACCAGCAAGCGGCGCAAAACTCAAAGCTGAAAGCCGAGATGGTGAAGATCCTCCATAGCAAACCAGCGGCAATGAAGTGGAGTTTGAAGCGAGAGTGGAAGAAGATCGTCTCCAAGGACTACAAACAGCTTGTTCAAGACGTTGCTGTGGTAAACCAACCATCGATCTCTTCACTGCTCGTTTAATCACAGTGACTGGATCTGGTGTAGGGTGGGTGGGAGCAACTCGTGCGCGAAGCAAAGGCGGAGGCTGCGGGAGCACCAGCACTAGCACCAGCACCATCATCAGCGCCAGCAACCCCAGCCCCAGCCTCAGTCCCATCAGCGTCAGCAGACGTCGAGAAAGCAGCCCCAGGATCACCTGCCTCAAAGATTCACGTGCTGCTGCAAACCGCTCCGGAGGCTCCACCACCGCAGGCAAGTTGTGCTGTGCTGTGCTGTGCTATGCTGTGCTGTGCTAGCTGTCCGTGTGTTTGCTGTCCGTGTGTGATGTCCCTCGCGAGGAATCTTGAGGCAGTGCTCGCAATGGCTGAACCGCTGTTGCTCACTGCTCCCATCACCGACCAGCAACGCTCTGCAGCTCGCAACGCCATCGATCAGCTGCGGCAGCGCCAGCATCTTCGTCTCCATGACCCGCTGCGGCTGTCGCTCAACGCACCTTGGCCGCTTGTCTCAGTTGCAGTGCCAATGGCATGTTCTTGACTTCGGATCATCACACTCTGTGCTCACAACGATGTGGTTTTGGGATGATTCAGATTGAGATTTCACCAGTACCATCCTCGTCCTCCTCGAGTTTGACTGCTCCTGTAAGGCACTTCCTTCGTGTTTTCCCTCTTTGTGTGGCGGCTCCGTTTGATGCTGCTTCGGTTTGTCTGCTTTGTACGGTTTCTCTTAGCTCGATTCAGATGGCAAGCGTGGTGGTGATCCCTCGGGCCGGGCTCCTGCTGCTATTCCCACGCAGGTGACACTGTGTTCCTCTTCTGTTCATGCACTGTTCTCCCAACTCATGGTCACCGTGGACTGTTCCTGGTTTTTCTTAGTCTGCTTCTTCAACACCAACTGGTGACACCGCATCTTCAGCACCCACGGTACTGATTCACTCTCGTTTGGTTGCGTGACTGATTCACTCTCGCTGACGATCTGTACTTCCCTTACCTAGGAACGGTCGGACGCGCAACGCTACGCAATGAACAGCACACTCGAGGCGACCCCGCCGTGTGCCTACACCCTCCAAGAAGCCAAAGAGTGGCCTTGCAAAGGTGGCGACGCTCCGGTTCAGAAGTGCTTCTGGTGTGAGCGGTACGTGCACGTCCCGTGCTCTGATGCCGCGAAGCCACGCAACGCAACTGGTGATGCACTGGCCTGCCCATGGCATCGATCGAACATGGTGGCCGAGCCCGCGCCAGCCACTCCGATCTCTGTCGAGCCGGAGAGCAAGGACAAAGCTGCCGAAGTTGGATTCAGACCGTGTTCCCACAAGCCGTGCATTGCGAAGAAGGCCGACAACCCACCTGAACGCCGCTGCCAGTTTGTGAATGGCTGCTCCGAACTGGTGCACATAGTCTGTCAGCCCCAACCGGCCGACAAAAAAAGCGTGGGTCTGACCACTCCACTGTGCCCAGCACACTTGCCGGTATATCCCGCGCTCTGCTCTTCTTTGGGTCGGTCTCTTCCGCTCATTATTGGCCGTTTTGGCTGCAGCCGGACTTGCGTGGCGTCTCCACCGGCACGCAGGCGACGCCTGTGCCCGTGAAGAAGGGCGTGGCTCAGTTCGTCGATGGACTCCGTTTTACACCTAAGTACGACGGCCCCGCTAGGTGCAGCTACGGCGACGACTGCCAAGTGAAGCCTGACTCTGGAATCAAACCGGGTGCTCTCGTGAATTGCGAAACCGGCGGTGAGTGCTTCGGTATGTTGCACTGGCAATGCTGCCCAGGTGGCAAAGCGCGTGGCAACAGCTTCACTCGATTCTGCAAGCCCTGCAAGTCCCGCCTGATCGCCAACTAATGTTAACCCACTCCGATCACCGATCTTCCGATCACCATATTTGACTGTTCTATTGCTTTGTGCTGGGATTCCTTTCTAAAAGAAAATGCAACTTTTTTCCCTTTTTTGAGGCGCAGAGAGTGCCACAACCATCGATGTGTCACTGAGCATCTTCAGCACAGGGAGACATGGGGAACAGACTTGGATCTCTTCTGTTTTCTTTTTTTCTGGGTGTCACCCAACACCCGGATTGGTGCAGGTTACACCATGGAGAGAAAAAAGGCGGGCAAAAAACGAGCAGCGATCGCCGGTGCCCCTGTTCTGTTCTTTTGTGTTTTCTTGGTTCTCATGCACGACTGCTTCACGGTGGTCCTGTTTGGCCTGTTAATATTCGCTTCCATTAGATCCCTTGGCTCCGCGCTGGTTGGTTGATCTTGGGCACGACAAAGCGAAGCACACTATTGCTTGTTCGAGTTATTACCTCACTACAACGCGTGCCACGAGCACCCTATACAACCGGCAAGTCTATGTAGCGGTTTCGACGCTTGGCGGGCTCGGTCTGTTTACCGCCAAGTCGTTCGAAAAAGGCGCGGTGATAACAGCTTATGGCGGCTCGCTGCGGCACAAGGACGATTTCGTTGGGCAGCCGCGGCAGCGTAGTCGACATGCAGCTCGTATTCCAGGCTCTGGTGGGATGGTCGCGGATGGTTATGATTGGGCGGCTCTGTTTCCGCGTCCTTCAGCGGATGTAGCTGCAGCGCAGCGTGCTCTTGTCGCACAGCATCGCACTCCTGTGTTTCCATCGACCCCTGCAGGTACGCTGCACTCACCCACAATCATGCTGTGTGACCGTGCTGTCGCGACATGGTGCTCAGCCTAAACCTGTTGGAAGAGGTGCCAGAAGCTCGAGCCCTGCTGATGCATGGCGGCGCTGGATACATGGCCAATCACGGTGCGCGTCGTTCTTCGCTATTCAGCTCTGGCGCGGTCACCGTGGTAAACTCGTAAACCCCGTTTCTTTGTGTAGGTGGTAAACTTTCCAACGTTCGGTTTCAGGCAGTCGAAAGAAATAAACAGAGCCTGGTTGCTGCGGAACTTTTTGTTGTTGCAACAAGAACTATCAATGTAACTATCTTCATCTGCGTGTGTCACGTGCGTTGCAATCGATCGGGCTTGCTTCTCTATATTAGTTGTTGTTTTTTTTCTGTTGTCGAACACTGCCAGGCGAACGATGAGATTTTATGCAATTATCATTGGCCACCGGGTTGCCGGTGGTGGTCGGACTCCGCCGACAAGCCCAAATCTCCTGTCCGTCGGAGTATTGGTTCCCGCGAGTCCACAGCGCTGTGTCAGCAATCACGAGATGCATGAGCAGCGGTGATTTGTGTTCTTTCCCTGAAGTTCCAATTCTTTTTCTGTTGTCAGCGTTGTTCTTGTTGCCTCCGCGTCGTGTGAGCACGTGATCAACAACAATGTGTTGGTCTCATTGTGTTCTTGTTGTCATTTCACAGCAGCTGCAACATGGCCTCCAGTATGCACACCAAGCGACAGCGAACAAGTGCGTCATTTTCAGAATCCTCTCCTTCGTCGTCTGCTCCCCTACCCCGTCGTAGTGGCCTCGCCGATGATGACAATGGTGTAGCTTCGAGCTATACTCGCACTGGTAGACTGAGTGCAGGTGCCGGTGCCGCTGCCGCTGGTACTGCTTCTGATGCTGCTGATGCTGTGGATGATGCTGTCGATAATGCTGACGATGATGCAAACCACCGTGGCACTGCTACTTCAAGTTCTTCTTCATCATCATCGTCGTCATCATCAGCGACCCCAGCACCCGCACCAGCTTCGCGCACCGAAAAGAAAGCGCAACCGCTGCGTGCGAGCGGAGCAGCTGTTTCGTCATGTACGGTGTCGCTGTCCACATCGACTGCAGCAGGAGCATGCTCGTCAGCAGTGGCACTCGCTCCCACATATGGCTCACAGCTGCTTCAACTCATGCCCACAGCAGTACTGTCCGCAATCTGCTGCTGGCTAGAGCAGCACGATAACCACGCTGTCCAGCGAGCCTCGAAACGCTGCCGACAGATAGCAGACCTCGTCGCTTCGTCACCGCTCCACTTTAGTTGTCGACTAACTAGCAACGGCGAGCTGCCACCGCAATTGAAAAGCATGATAAAGAAGCTGAAGAAGAAGCTCACGATCAGCACCACGCTGGGTGCTGCCAACGCCGAGATTCTGCGTCAGTTGCGCTGCGATTACGTGCCCCATCTGCAGCAGCTGTGCATTCGAGTCGAGACGGCAGCCCTGGACACGGACTCCGCCAACAATCCCTTCTACGCTCTCTTGTGGGTTCTAGCTGAGGTGAAACACCTGTCACTGTCGCTGTACGTGCGCCTGCCGCAGACCGACCATCGTCCGCCCCGACGCACGCCGCTCGACCGTGCCTATCCCTCGCTGCTCGTTGTATTCCGAATCGTCGAGCTTCCCAACCTCACCGAGCTCCGGTTCGAGCCTGCGTCATCTTCAGCTGACTACCACTTTGAGCACGACGATGATGCAACCGCGATCGCACAGCTTGCGATGCACAATCGGCTCCAAGTGCTGGAATTCGGAAATACGCTGCGAATCACAACGATGGCGACGCTGATCCGGTTGTTGGCAGCACCGCAGCTGCACACTCTTGGCGGCATCGGCGTTGTCCATTGGACTCAGCGTCCGGACCTGGAGGTGCAAGCGCGCGCATTGACGAGTTTGACGACGAGCTTCATTGACGGTGAACTGCTGTCCGATATGCGTGCATGCGGCGTTCAGTTGCGGGAGCTCACCATGGCGAACGAAGACCCCGTCTACTGTGCCAATTGTCATCACTTCCCTCATGGGCTGTTGGCGATGACCACGCTTACGAAGCTGACCGTCACCTACCAGAGTACGGGTGCATGGAATGTGAAGTACGCTGTCGCTGCTCTGCCGCTGTTGCGTGATGGTACGTTCGAGCGACTCGGTGCAAATCAGCATCTGCATCGGCTCACGCTCACATCTGCATCGTTGACCCGGCTCTCGCTCCGCGGCTGCTCAGCACTTGGGCTTCTGCGACTCCGCGGATCACTGAGTTCGCAGCTGCAGCACCTCGATCTGCGAGCGACGAAGGTCAGGCTTGCAACATACCGGCATGCAGTGCAATTCGGCGAGATCCCGACGCTGCTGCTGGACCCGAGCGGCATCGGCCAGCCGCAGGAGCTGCAGTGGCTAATCGACACGAACTCCGAAGTACAGCTACCCGAGCCAAGCAAGCGTCGCATTCTCTCACTTATCGACCGATATCGCTGGACAAATCCTGTATCCATTGCACAGATCGCTGCATCATCATCACTGTCGTCTGCACCGTTGCCATCGTTGTCCTCAAGCTCTTCCTCCTCGTTCCTTTAATTTTATACATGTGATCCTTTGTGCCACCTTCATTCGATTGCTTGGCTTGGCGTTGTTTTTTTGTGTTGAAATGCAATCATAATTCGACAATTGATGGTATCCGTGAAAATCCCATTTTCCACGCAAAAATGCGCATCGATTCGATTTTTTCTTCGCATTTCGCATTTGAATATTCGCATTATTTAGGGTCCCGGTATCAAGTCTTTTCATTTGATCAGCAGCAATTGCAAGCATATATTATTCCTCTTCTATCATATGCATTACATTGTTTCCTATTGAAACTTGCAATTGTCTGTTGCAGTCGCCAGAAAAACAAAAACCAAAAAACAGACGATTGGACGGAGAATTGCGAATTCTGCATTGTACAAGAACATATACAAGACTGAGTCATGATTAATCGCTTGGGTTGCCTCGCAGCGACTCCGCCTCGTAGATTTGCCGTGCTGTTGTGAGATCGTCGAGTGCGGTTTTGAAAGGAACAGGTGGCTCATAACGAGAGCACCTGCATGCTGCCAGGCCAACAGTGAGAACGATGCGATCGCAACCACTGCTGCTCGCAGAGCGGTGCGGTGACGGCGAGTATGTAAGCGAACCCAAACGGTGTCGCAGAGCAATGTTATCCCAGATGAGCAGCTGGCCCTGCGTTGTTGCACAACTGCGATCGCACTCAGCGGAACTGCTCATCGGCGGTGACAGATCAGTGAACGAGACGATAGCAGAGGAGACATGCAGCGGACACAGCACCATCACATCGATCTCATCTTTGCGACGGCCCTCACAGTGCCACTCGCCCGGCTGTGTCTTGCATTCCATCTCAGCACTGAAGCGAAGCATGTTCAGCTTCACGTAAACCTGAGAGCGCATATGCCATTGGCGCCAGTGTAAATTAAATCTCGTTGAGTTAGCAGAATAGGAACAAAAACAAAAAGGAACAAGGTACCTTGACGTGTTTGTGTTTGAGATTGCTGGCTTGAATGGCAACCACGACAAGTGCTTTCACTGGCTCAGCGAGAAGTGGCAGGATAGCGGGTGGAGCCCGCAGGCCCTCGAGCACGCCGTCTCGAAAATGAGCCGGAGTCCAGCGGTAGCCGTCTAGAATGTTCCAACTGATGGTGACGGCAGGATCAACCACTCGCCACAGTCGACTACCAAACTCTGATGACTCGGTGTCGGGAGGAATAATAGTCGCGTGGCGCAGCACCGCTGCGACCAGCGCTTTAGCGTCGCCGCACTCAGTCGGGGCGTCGACTTGGCACACCCTGAATGCAGCGGCTGACGTTGACAGCTCAGGCGGCGCCGCGCCACTCGTCTTCCTCTCGACCTGAGGCTCCGAGTCGACTTCGTTGCGCATGCCTTTCTTTTTCTGGTCGGTGTGCGGAGAGGATGAACAAGGATCCGATGGAGACACACACGCGACTGCGGCGAGTAAAGCAGCGAGGCCCGATGATGAGGATGACATGGCGCTGGAAGGAACAAATGTAGTATCAGGACCGGCGAAACGAGCGGGCAGCCACAGTGACTGAGTTATGAACCAAGTCCGAAATTCGAGCAGTGAGCAAGGAGGAAGAGATTGCAGCTCGGAGTCGCGGCGGAGTTAGTAGCTGCACCGAGGTCTGGCGAGCGCCGTCTGTCGACGGGGACGACGGGCTGGCTGGTGCGCACGGAAAGTGCCCGTGACATGTGCTCGACTTCGGCCACCTACAGCGAGGAGATTGCCGAGCCAGTCTGGCTGGCGGCTGGCAAACGGGATAGATCATGGGAATGAGAACACAAGCACATCTTGCCATGAAAGCAAGTGAAGCAAAGCGCAAAAGGCGAAACTTCAAGGCGAAATTTGAAATTCGCTGGCCAAATGGAAATGAAAGCATGGCATCAACAGCATGAGATTCTTAGATGCCATTGGGTGTTCTGTGTCTCGCCAGAAACCATGCACAACGAAGCAAAAAGAGAGCAAAGGCTACTGCTAAGCCTTGTGTTGGCAAACAACAACTAGAAGGCGATAAAATAAAAGAGATAATATATCATCTAATATAATATAAGA
>Ga0302315_10005407_pt1 | contig 10915 bp, 10 predicted proteins | sample III_Palsa_N3_1_FD_200532 | JGI IMG/M metagenome (GOLD analysis project Ga0302315, IMG submission 200532) | Peat permafrost microbial communities from Stordalen Mire near Abisko, Sweden - III_Palsa_N3_1 | ecosystem: Environmental > Terrestrial > Soil > Palsa > Peat permafrost | place: Sweden... | reverse complement strand
CGATGTTGAATTGGCTAAAGACTTGGCCATGCATGTGGCTGCAAACAATCCTGTGATGGTTCGTCCTGAAGATTGTCCGGCAGATGTATTGGCAAAAGAAAAAGAAATTTTCGCTGCGCAAGTGCAAGAAAGTGGCAAACCAGCCAATATTGCTGAAAAAATCCTAGAAGGCAAAGTGAAAAAGTTCTTGGAAGAATCTTCCTTATTGGGTCAACCTTTTGTGAAGGATCCTGATATTTCTGTTGCGCAGCTATTAAAAGAAAAGCAATCCGATGTGGTGAGCTTTGAGCGTTATCGCGTCGGTGATGGTATCGAAAAAGAAGTGAGTAATTTTGTGGAAGAGGTGATGGCGCAAGTTCGCACAGGAGCGTAATTCATGACCAGCCAGGCAGTAGGAGCAGAAGCAAGACCCATTTATAAGCGCCTTTTGCTTAAAATTAGTGGGGAAGCATTAACAGGGAAGGAACCGTCTGGCATTGATCCCGCCGTGGTGACACGTATTGCCAGTGAAATTAAAGACATTGCGCAATTTGGTGTTCAAGTGGGGTTGGTGATCGGTGGTGGCAACTTGTTTCGTGGCGCTGCCTTGTCTGCTATCGGTATTGATCGCGTAACAGCAGATCAAATGGGCATGTTGGCAACGGTGATGAATGCATTGGCCATGCGCGATATGCTTGAAAAAATGCAAGTACATACGCGCGTGATGTCAGCCATTCCATTAAGTGGTTTGGTGGATCATTATGATCGTCGTAAAGCCATGAACCACTTGGCGCAGGGTCGAGTGGTGATCTTTGCAGCAGGAACAGGTAATCCATTGGTGACCACTGATTCTGCTGCCAGTCTACGTGGTATTGAAGTCGGTGCTGATGTGGTGGTGAAGGCCACCAATGTGGATGGCGTATATTCGGCTGATCCATACAAAGATCCCACGGCAAAGCTATATCAACACTTAACCTATCAAGAAGCCTTAGATAAACAACTAGGTGTGATGGATTTAGCTGCATTTTGTCAATGTCGCGATTATAATATGCCCTTGAGAGTATTTAACATTAATAAACCCGGTGCATTATTAAGAATTGTTCAAGGTGAACCAGAAGGCACATTGGTTTCCCAAGGAGAGATAAAATGATAGAGTCGACTATCAACGACGCTGAACAACGCATGAAAAAAAGCATAGAAGCGTTGAAACAAGAAATGTCAAAAATGCGCAGTGGCCGAGCACATTCGGGCCTGCTGGATCAAGTGATGGTGCCTTATTATGGAAATATGGTTCCTTTATCACAGGTTGCCACGGTCACAACAGAAGATGCACGTACCTTATTGGTGCAGCCGTGGGAAAAAACATTAATGTCCACGATTGAAAAAGCCATTTTAACGTCTGACTTAGGTCTCAATCCAGCCGCAACCGGCGTGAGTATTCGTGTGCCTTTACCCGCATTGACCGAAGATCGTCGCAAAGACATGATCAAAGTGGTTCGCGCAGAAGCAGAAAATGCACGTGTTGCGATGCGTAATGTGCGACGCGATGCCAATGGTCAGATTAAAGAATTATTAAAAACTAAAAAAATCAATGAAGATGATGAAAGACGTGCAGAAGATCGTATTCAAAAAATGACGGATAAATATGTCGAGCAAGTCGATAGTATTTTAAGTCACAAAGAAAAAGAATTGATGGAAGTCTAATGCATACTGCAGCAGGATCGACACCTAAACATATTGTGATCATTATGGACGGCAATGGACGTTGGGCAACGCGTCGTTGTTTGCCTAGAACAGCGGGACATAAAGTAGGCGCAGATGTTGCCAAAGAAATGGTGAAGGCCTGTATTGAACAGCAGATCCCAGTATTAACATTGTTTGCCTTAGGTATTGAAAATTGGTCACGTCCTATCGAAGAAGTGAGCTTTCTGTTGTCGCTGTTTTTGTCGTTGTTAGAAAAAGAAGCTGGGAAACTGCATGAGCAAAATGTACGTATTCGTGTGGTGGGCGATAAAAGTCGGTTTGACGAACGTCTAAAAAAAGCCATCGTTTATGCGGAAGATTTAACGCAACACAATACAGGACTGACCTTGGTGATTGCGGCCAGCTACAGTGGCCGTTGGGACATCGTACAAGCCACACAACGCATTGCTCAGGACGTGGCAGAACAAAAGTTATCGCCAGGCGATGTGAATGAAAGCATATTTTCTGCGTATTTAACGCTTGCCGATTTACCTGAACCAGACTTATTTATACGGACAGGTGGGGAAAAGCGGGTGAGTAACTTTTTTTTATGGCAACTTGCATATACGGAACTTTATTTTACCGATGTATTTTGGCCGGATTTTAGCCGCGCATTATTTGAACAGGCGCTGGATGCGTATGCCTCCCGCCAGCGTCGCTTCGGCTTAACCATGGAGCAGACATTGCGTGCTTAAGCAGCGAATACTCAGCATTATTTTTATTTTAACTCCTCTTATTTTACTGGCATTATTTGTGAAATCATTTGTGCCCTTTATGTTGGGTTTGAGTGTTTTTACACTGTTTTGTGCTTGGGAAATGTCGGGATTGATTCCGATGATTGCAGGAACGACGTGGAAGCGAGTGTTGTATTTATTGAGTTTTCTTGTGTTTTTTGCTGCCATTGGTGGAATGTATCACCGATATCCGACAGAGGTAACGTATGTGACGCTGGGTTGGGGTGTTTTGTGGTGGGTGATAGCTTTGGGTTGGTTGGTCATTTATCAGATGAGGCACCCTCACCCTAGCCCTCTCCCGCAGGCGGGAGAGGGGATAGGACCGAGTAGTTCATATTTGAAAGAGGTTTCTCCCGCCGATCCCCTCTCCCGCCTGCGGGAGAGGGCTAGGGTGAGGGCCCCCTATTTTTTAATAGGATACAGCATTCTAGTACCTTTTTGGTTTTCTTTGTGTCTATTTAAAATCTGGCAAATTCATGACATTCAACATGTGCTTAATTATTGGTTATTATTGCCCCTGTGCATCGTCTGGTTCGCCGACTCCAGCGGTTATTTTGTTGGACGCTGGCTAGGTAGACATAAACTGGCTTCACGTGTGAGTCCTGGTAAAACAATCGAAGGCGCCTTGGCCGGTGTTCTGGCCGGTGGAATAGCGGTTATCCTGGTGACCAGTCTATTTGATTTGGATCAGATTAAATGGCAATCTTTTTTAATTGGAATGCTATTGGCGATAGTCTCGATTGTGGGCGATCTGTTTGAAAGTATATTGAAACGTCAAGTGGGTGCAAAGGACAGTGGGCGACTATTGCCTGGACATGGCGGCTTGTTGGATCGATTCGATGCTTTAACTGCGGTGGCGCCGTGTTGTGCGCTCATTTATCTTCCTTTACTTTCACCTGTTGGCGGGTAATGTGTTATGTTGATCGATATTCTTGCTTTTATTGTTGCCATCGGTGTACTGGTATGTATTCATGAGTATGGCCATTTTTGGGTGGCCAGACGTTGTGGCGTTAAAGTATTGCGATTTTCGATTGGTTTTGGAAAAAGTTTGTGGACATTCCATGACAAGCAAGGCACTGAATATGTGATTGCCGCCATCCCACTGGGTGGTTACGTTAAAATGCTGGATGAACGTGAAGGCGAAGTAGCGCCGACTGAGCTTGACCGGGCCTTTAATCGCAAACCACGTTGGCAACGCGTTTTGGTGGTATTGGCGGGTCCGGCGGCAAACTTTTTATTTGCAATCGTGGCTTTCTTTGGGTTACATCTGGTCGGTGTGCAAGAGCCAATCCCGTATGTGCGAGACATTGTACCTCACTCGCCAGCAGGCATGGCTCACATGGTGGAAGGGACTGAAATTATCGCCATTGATGGGAAACCAACTTTAACGTGGAGTGATGTATATACTGCGACGCTGGCACACGTGGGAGAAAAGGGAAGCATCGACATTAAGGTGTCAGATCCCATCAGCAAAAAAGTCAGCGATTATGTTTTACCATTAACACAAGAAAAACAAGACGCGGCTCATAAAGATCCATTAACCCTATTGGGTTTTGCTTTGGGTTTGCCTAAAATTGCGGCGGTCATCGAGAGCGTTGAACCCAATGGTCCGGCAGCACAAGCGGGTATGCAAGCGGGTGATGAAGTGGTGAAATTCGCTGGTCAAGACATCGATGATTGGACACATTTGGTTCAATTAACCCGAGAAAATGTGCATCATGAGGTTAGTCTTGTGGTGAAACGCAAAGGACAGTTGATAAACTTAACGGTTGTCCCCTTAGAAAAACAACTGGAGCCTGATGCGAAACCGGTGGGATATATGGGGATCAAATTAGATAGTCATGCTGAAAAAATTCCCTTCATGCGCACTCAACGTTATTCGCCAGGTACTGCGATTACACTGGCGGTGGAAAAAACCTATCAATTGTCGGCGCTTAGCTATGAAATGCTTTATAAAATGATCATTGGGACCGCTAGTTTATCAAATTTAAGCGGTCCAGTCAGCATTGCAAAAGGGGCGGGTGATTCAGCACAAATTGGTTTGGATTATTATGTGCAGTTTTTGGCATTGATTAGTGTGAGTCTGGCGGTGATAAATTTATTGCCAATCCCATTGCTAGATGGGGGACACCTTTTATATTATATGGTAGAGTGGGTGGCTGGTAATAAAGTTGCTGATCGCTTCTATCGTATTGGCGCTGTGTTGGGTGGTTTGATTTTGTTTGGTGTGATGATTCTGGCCTTATATAATGATTTGGTTGGGTTTAAGTAAGTATATGAAAAAATGTTTAGTCATGGCCTTAATATTAAGCTGGTCTACTTCGGTATGGTCTGCGGATCCTTTCGTGGTGCAAGATATTCGTGTGGACGGATTGCAACGCATTGATGAAGGTACGGTTTATAATGAAATTCCTGTGACGGTGGGACAAACGTTTTCAACCGATAACAGTGAAACCTTAATTCGCGCTCTGTTTAAAACGGGCTTTTTTAGCGACGTGCATATTGCGAGGCGAGGCAATACGTTAATCATTCAAGTGGTTGAACGTCCTTCTATTGCAAAAATAAATGTAACTGGCAATGAAGACATTAAAACCGCGGATCTAACGACGGCATTACAAAATGTCGGTATCGCAGAAGGTCGTACGTTTGAAGAATCCACTTTGTCTAAAGTTGAACAAGAATTAGAACAACAATATTTTTCACGCGGCAAATATTCAGCAGTGATTAAATCCACTGTGACCAATGTTGATCGCAATCGCGTCGAGATTGATATTAATATTTCTGAAGGTGTGGCTGCAAAAATACGTCAAATTCACATTGTAGGTAATCAAGCGTATTCGGAAGAAACGCTGATAGAACAATTTGCGTCCACCACGCCAGGCTGGTTTACCTGGTTATCCGATAGTGATCAATATTCCAAAGAACGTTTAAAAGGCGATTTGGAGAATATCCGCTCTTATTATTTGGATCGTGGATATTTAAACTTTGATATTGATTCAACACAAGTGTCTATTACGCCGGATAAAAAAGATATTTATATCACGGTGAATGTCACGGAAGGTGATAAATATACCATCAGCGATATTAAGTTATCGGGAGATCTCATTGTTCCGGAAGCTGAATTGATGAAGTTGGTGCGTATTAAGTCTGGCGCCTTGTTTTCGCGCCGATTGGTTACTGACACTGTCACGGTATTGTCCAATCGTTTAGGCAATGAAGGTTATGCATTTGCCAAAGTGAACTCTATACCAACGATTAATGAAGAAGATAAGACAGTGAGTATTAATTTCTTTGTTGATCCGGGTCGCCGTTATTATGTGCGAAAAATTAATTTTCATGGCAACCACACGACCACTGATGAAGTGTTGCGTCGTGAAATGCGTCAAATGGAAAGTGCTTGGGTTTCTAACGATAAAATCGAACGCTCACGCACGAATTTGTTGTTGCTTGGATTTTTCTCCGATGTCACCATGGACACTAAACCAGTGCCCGATAGCAATGATGAAGTGGATGTGGATGTACAAGTGAAGGAGCAACCGTCAGGGAATATTACCGGCGGTTTGGGTTATTCACAAGTGGATGGGTTGTTGCTCAACGCAGGTGTGCGTCAAAATAACTTTTTGGGTTCGGGTGACATGGCGGATATTAGTTTCAGTCATAGTGCCTCGTATACCGCCTATCGTGTGGGCTACAATGATCCCTATTATACCGTGAATGGCGTGAGCCGTGGGTTTGATGCGTATTATGTCAAAACGGATGCGGGCGAAGAAAATATTAGTAATTATACTCGCGATTCTTTAGGTGGCAGTGTGCGTTATGGTATTCCGTTAACGGAACATGACCGTTTTAACTTCGCCATTAATCCAGAGCAAACCAGACTGACCCTCAGTTCTGATTTAACCACCGTTTCAGGTCAGGTTTTAGACTTTGTTGAAGAGCATGGCAGTGATTTTAATTTATTGAAGCTAAAAGGAAACTGGACACACAATGAGCTTGATAGAGCGGTGTTTCCGGTGTCTGGATGGATCGAAAGTCTCAGCGCGGTGGTTGCAGTGCCTGGTTCTGATTTGAATTTTTATACAATTAATTCAACCAGTTGGTGGTACATTCCACTGTATGAGAACAAGTACATTCTCGCTTTTAATGCTGATCTTGGCTATGGGAATGGTTACGGTAAAGATGACGCGTTACCGTTTTTTGAGAATTTTTATGGTGGTGGTATCGGCTCTGTTCGCGGTTATCGTGGCAACACATTGGGACCAAGGGATTCCTTGGGTGATCCGATGGGGGGTAACGTATTGATTGCGGGTACCACTGAATTGATTTTCCCCACACCGTTCATTGAAATGCCGTCCATACGAACCTCATGGTTTGTGGATGGTGGTAATGTGTATGATACGCAAAGTGGTGATAGTTATGGCGCAGGCGGACTGCGATTTTCATCAGGGCTTATGGTACAATGGATTTCGCCGATGGGGCCGTTTGTATTTAGTATTGCAAGAGCTCTTAACGTTGAAGAGGGTGATGAGGAAGAGGCTTTCCAATTCACTATCGGCACGATGTTTTAAATATTGATATTAAAAGGAGAATGAGTGTGAATGTAGCCAGCTTAAAATATTTCATTGGTGTGATGATGCTCGTTTTGGTGCCATTTTCAGCACAAGCCCTGAATGTTGCGGTGGTTGATGGCAGTCAAGTCATCAAAAAATATCAGCCTGCCATTGATGCAAAATTGAAGCGCGAGTTTAAAGATCGTGAAGGCCAATTGGTTGCTTTGCAAGCAGACTTGCGCAAAATGTCGGATAAATTGCAACGTGATAAAGCCGTGCTCAGCGCGACTGAATTGTCAAAAATGCAAACCGAGTTCCAAAACAAAGAACGTGAATTACAACGTCAGGGTGCAGCATTCAATGAAGACGTTTCATTACGCGGCAATCAAGAAATGCAAATATTATTGCAAAAAGTGCAAACAGTGATTGATAAAATTGCGGCAGACAAGAAATATGACATGGTCATCCAGCGCGGTGCAGCCGTGTATGTGAATGACAGTTTGGACATTACACCAGCGGTTTTAAAGCAGCTGGATACCGATGTTAAGATTTAGTTGAGTGATGATGGGACAATATTATAAACTAAGCGATATTTGTGCGCGACTGGGTATTGATTGTCCGGCGGGGCAAAGCGATTTGGTCATTGAAGGTGTTGCAACATTGTTGCAAGCAGGCAAGCATCAAGTGGCTTTTCTTGCCAATCCAGTTTATCGCAAACAATTAGAAACCACACGTGCTGCGGTCGTAATTTTATCGGCCGCTGATCGTGAAAATTGCCCAGAACATGTGCTTCCTTTGGTCGTCAATCATCCTTATGTGGCTTTTGCAAAAGTAGCTGCATTGTTTGTCCCTGAATCCAGCCAGAAGCCCGGTATTCATCCGACGGCAGTCGTGGGTGAAGGATGCGATATCGCCGCGGATGCATCGATTGGTGCGCTGTGTGTGATTGGTGATGGTGTCAAGATCGGTGCAAAATCTATCGTCAGTCCGCATTGCGTGATTGGTGATGATGTGATACTCGGGCAACAATGTCATTTATGGCCGCGTGTCACATTATATGCCAACGTTCATTGCCAAGATCGTGTGGTAATGCACAGTGGTGTTGTGATCGGTGCGGATGGATTTGGTTTTGCATTGGCAGGACAATGTTGGATTAAGGTCCCGCAATTGGGCGGTGTTCGGATCGGCAGTGATGTTGATATTGGAGCCAATACGACCATTGATTGTGGTGCGTTGGAACATACCATCATTGAAGACGATGTTAAGATTGATAATCAAGTGCAAATTGCACATAATGTTAAAATTGGCGCGCACACAGTGATTGCCGGTTGTGTGGGCATTGCAGGCAGTACAACCATTGGAACATATTGTGCCATTGGCGGTGCAACCGCTATTGGTGGACATTTGACCCTTGCTGATCAGGTACAGTTAACAGGCATGTCGATGGTGACGCGATCGATATTACAATCGGGTGTCTATTCTTCAGGAACAGGCATTGATCGCAACGCCAACTGGCGCAAAAATGCAGCGCGGTTTCGTCGATTGGATGAATTAGCCAGGAAAGTGCAACAGTTAACACCGGAAAAGTCAGAGTAGAGTAAATTTTTATGGAACAACAATTAGATATTCATGAAGTGATGGCACATTTGCCACACCGTTATCCTTTTTTATTGGTGGACAAAGTGGTGGAAGTCACGTCTAACCAATCATTGATCGCCATCAAAAATGTGTCGATTAATGAACCTTACTTTCAAGGGCATTTTCCACAACGCCCAGTGATGCCAGGTGTGTTGATTATTGAAGCGTTGGCGCAAGCCAGTGGCATTTTGGTTTTTGTCACTGAAAATCAATTGCCCAGTGCGCAGTCATTGTATTTTTTGGCTGAAGTAGAAAAAGCCAGATTTAAACGGGTGGTAGAACCAGGCGATCAATTGCATTTACACGTCAACTTATTAAAAGCACGTAGCGGTGTGTGGAAATTCTCCACACAAGCATTTGTAAATCAAGAATTGGCGTGTTCCGCTGAATTGACCAACGTAAAGAAGGATATAAAGTCGTGATAGATGAGCGAGCTGTTATCCATCCCACTGCACGCCTTGCAAAAGACGTACAAGTTGGACCTTGGACTTACATCGGGGAAGATGTAGAAATTGCCGAAGGAACCTGGATAGGGCCTCATGTGGTGATCAATGGGCCGTCTAAAATTGGTAAAAATAATAAAATATACCAATTTGCCTCCGTTGGTGAAGCACCACAAGACAGAAAATATAGCGATGAAAAAACCATTCTTGAAATCGGCGACAATAATGTGATCCGTGAGTATTGCACTATTAATCGTGGTACGGTACAAGGCGGCGGTGTGACAAAAATTGGCAATAATAATTTATTTATGGCCTATGTACATATTGCGCATGATTGTATTGTACACAACAATGTGATTTTTGCTAACAATGCCTCTTTGGCAGGTCATGTCACCGTGTATGATCATGCGATTTTAAGTGGTTTTGTAGGCGTTCATCAATTTTGTCATGTAGGCGAATATAGTTTCTTGGCCAAAGGCGCCTTGGTGACCAAAGATGTTCCTCCTTATGTATTGGTGGCGGGGACTGAAAAACCAACTGCATACGGTTTAAATGTCGAAGGGTTACGCCGTCATGGATTTACACAAGATGCCATTGCGGCGTTAAGAAAAACCTATAAAATCGTATACCGCAAAGGTTTATTAATCAAAGATGCTTTGTCGGAGTTAGAGGCAATGATCCCTGAGCATCCCGAAGTTAAACTCTTGCGAGATTTTTTAGAAAAATCAGAGCGCGGGATTGTACGTTAAATCATGAAGGTTGTCATTTGTGCGGGTGAAGCATCGGGGGACCTATTGGGGGCGGGTTTATTAACGGCCTTGCGCCAGCAGGTCCCTGATTTACATTGCCGCGCAGTGGCAGGATCTCAATTACGTGCCGCTGGTTGTGAGGAAATATTCCCAGCGGAACGATTGTCCGTCATGGGCATTTCCGAAGTACTAAAGCGATTGCCTGAATTATTATGCTTACGTAAACAATTAATCCAAACCTGCTTGCAAGATCCCCCCGATGTATTTATTGGCATTGATGCGCCGGATTTTAATCTGGCTGTAGAACAAGCCTTAAAGTCGCGGGGAATAAAAACAGTGCATTATGTCAGTCCATCTGTTTGGGCTTGGCGGAAAAAACGTATTTTTAAAATTGCGCGCGCCACCGATTTGGTATTAACTTTATTTCCTTTTGAGTTGGAAATTTATAAACAACATCAAGTTCCTGCTCAATGTGTTGGACATACATTGGCCGATCAAATTGATCTGCAAGAAGCGGATCTTCGTGTGATTAAAAAACAATTAAATATCGATCCAACCGTGCCGGTATTAACCATTTTACCTGGTAGCCGACACATGGAAATTGAACAATTGGCGCAGTTGTTTTTTCAATCCGCAATACAATTTGCAAAAACCTGTCCAAATTTACAAGTGATAGTCCCCATTGCGACACCACAATTAAAACCAATGCTTGAAGCCTTATGGCAGCCCTATGCGGCACAAGTGCCTATCCTTTGGTTGGAAGGTCAAGCACAGTTAGCCATGAAAGCTGCCGATTGGGTATTGATCACATCAGGCACGGCAACCTTGGAAGCCATGTTGTTAAAAAAACCAATGGTGGTTGCATATCGCATGACTGGATTGAATTGGTGGATTGCCAAGCATTTTATCAAGGTGCCTTTTTTTGCATTACCTAATTTATTGGCCAATGCACATTTGGTTCCAGAGCTAATACAAGATCAAGTAACGGTAGAAAATTTGACGCAAGCACTGCAAGCCTGGCGTGATGATCCTGCGCGTGTCACCCAAGTAAAAGAGAAATTTTTAACATTGCATCAGTC
>Ga0302315_10005402_pt1 | contig 10916 bp, 9 predicted proteins | sample III_Palsa_N3_1_FD_200532 | JGI IMG/M metagenome (GOLD analysis project Ga0302315, IMG submission 200532) | Peat permafrost microbial communities from Stordalen Mire near Abisko, Sweden - III_Palsa_N3_1 | ecosystem: Environmental > Terrestrial > Soil > Palsa > Peat permafrost | place: Sweden... | reverse complement strand
TGGGGTATTGATTTCGCCAGCAGACCTGGAAAAAGTGACGTCGCCGGAAGGGCGTAACTTCATCGTCACAGCGAATCCCTACGCTTATTTTGCGCGTGTGGCGCAGGCTTTCATCGACCTCGCGACGCCGCCGGTTGAACCCGGCGTGCATCCCACGGCGTTTATCCATCCCGGCGCGAAGGTGGCGGCCAGTGCCGTGATCGGGCCGCACGTGAGCGTGGAAGCGGGCGCCGAGATTGGCGAGCGCGTGAAGCTGGATGCGGGCGTGACGATCGGCCAGGGCGTCAAGCTGGCTGACGACGTTCATCTCTATCCCCACGTGAGCGTCTATCATGGCTGTAAGCTCGGGGCGCGCGTGATCGTGCATGCCGGCGCGGTGATCGGTGCAGACGGTTTTGGTTTTGCTCCGGATTTTGCCGGCGACGGCGACGCGCGCACCGGCAACTGGGTCAAGATTCCGCAAGTCGGCGCCGTGGTCGTGGCAGAGGACGTGGAGATCGGCGCGAACACGACGATCGACCGGGGCGCAATGGCCGATACGGTGATCGAGGAAGGCGTGAAGATCGATAATCTGGTCCAGATCGGGCATAACTGCCGGATCGGCGCCTACACGGTGATTGCAGGCTGCGCGGGCATTGCGGGCAGCACGAACATTGGACGGCACTGCATGATCGGCGGCGCGGTGGGCATTGCGGGCCACGTGACGCTGGCGGACTACGTGATCGTCACGGCCCAGTCCGGCGTGTCGAAGTCGCTGCTGAAGCCGGGTATGTACACCAGCGCGTTCCCCGCCGTGAATCACGCCGACTGGAACAAAAGCGCTGCCATTGTGCGTAATCTGGACAAGTTGCGCGAACGCATCAAGACGCTCGAAGCGGCCGTAGCTGCGGGCACTCACCCGGATAACACCGCGGATAACATCCCGGACAGCACTTCAGGCAAGCATTAAGACGGTAAATACCGGCATCCCACGCGAAGCCGCTTGTTGTTTGTTGCTTATCAACGAGTAACGAGCTAACGAGCGGTTTCGCAGTCAACACCCGCGCTGTGAAGCGCGCGAGCAGAACGACTATGAGCACCGAAAAAATCAATCTAGACATCCACAAGATTCTCACGTTGCTGCCGCATCGGTATCCGATCCTGCTCGTCGACCGAGTACTCGAACTCACGCCGCATAAGAGCATCAAAGCGCTGAAGAACGTGTCGATCAACGAGCCGTATTTTCAGGGTCACTTCCCTACGCGTCCCGTGATGCCCGGCGTGCTGATTCTCGAAGCGCTTGCGCAGGCAGCCGCGCTGCTGACGTTTGCCGAGGAAAAGGAACCGCACGATCCGGAAACGACTCTGTATTACTTCGTGGGTATCGACAAGGCGCGCTTCAAGCGCGTGGTCGAACCCGGCGACCAGCTGATCCTGAACGTGAACTTCGAGCGCTACATGCGCGGCATCTGGAAATTCAGCGCACGTGCCGAAGTGGACGGTGCAGTAGCAGCCGAAGCCGAGTTGATGTGCACCGTGAAGAACACGGCCGCCGACACGAAGTGACGCGAGCCGTGCCTTCGCCGGCGCGGCAAACCAAGCAACCGAACACCAAGCGAGGGCGCATGAGCAAGATTCACCCTACCGCGATCATCGAGCCGGGCGCGCAGCTCGACGAATCCGTCGAAGTCGGTCCGTACGCGATCGTCGGCCAGCACGTGCAAATTGGCGCGCGCACGACTATCGGTTCGCATAGCGTAATTGAAGGCCATACGGTCCTCGGCAGCGACAACCGCATCGGCCACTACGCATCTGTCGGCGGCCGGCCGCAGGACATGAAGTACAAGGACGAGCCCACGCGGCTCGTGATCGGCGACCGCAATACCATCCGCGAATTCACCACCATTCATACCGGCACGATGCAGGACACGGGCGTGACCACCATCGGCGACGACAACTGGATCATGGCGTACGTGCACGTGGGCCATGACTGTCAGCTTGGCAGCAACATTGTCATGTCGAGCAACGCGCAGCTGGCGGGCCACGTGATCATTGGCGACCACGCCATTGTCGGCGGCATGTCGGGCGTGCATCAGTTCGTGCGCATCGGCGCGCATTCCATGCTCGGCGGCGCCTCGGCGCTCGTGCAGGATATTCCGCCGTTCGTGATTGCCGCCGGTAACAAGGCTGAACCGCACGGTATCAACGTGGAAGGGCTGCGCCGCCGTGGCTTTTCGGCTGAGGCTATTTCGGCGCTACGCTCGGCGTATCGCGTGTTGTACAAGAGCGGCGCGACGCTTGAAGAAGCGAAGGTGCAATTGCGCGAACTCGCTTCTGCAGGCGGCGATGGTGATGCGCCCGTGACGGCGCTGGCCGATTTTATCGACGCGTCGCAGCGCGGCATCATCCGTTGATCGAGCGCTCAATGACGCTGGCTCCCGCCCCCCTGCGCGTTGCGATGGTGGCGGGTGAGCCGTCGGGCGATCTGCTCGCGGCTTCCCTGCTTGAGGGCCTGAATGAGCGCTTGCCGGCCGGCACGCAGTTCAATGGTATTGGCGGTCCGCGCATGAAAGCCGCTGGTTTCGACGCCCACTGGCCGATGGACAAGCTCACGGTGCGTGGTTATGTCGAAGCGCTGAAGCATATTCCCGAGATCCTGGGCATTCGCAACGAGCTCAAGCGGCAACTGCTGGCGGAGCCGCCGTCGGTGTTTATCGGCGTGGATGCGCCCGATTTCAATTTTGGCCTTGAGCACGCGTTGCGCGACGCCGGGATTCCGACGGTGCATTTCGTGTGTCCGTCGATCTGGGCGTGGCGCGGCGGGCGGATCAAGAAGATCGTCAAAGCCGTCGATCACATGCTGTGCGTGTTTCCGTTCGAACCGGCGTTGATGGAAAAGGCAGGTATTGCGTCCACGTACGTGGGCCATCCGCTCGCCGATGAAATTCCGCTGGTGCCTGACGTTGAAGGTGCGCGCCGTGCGTTGGGCTTGCCGGAAGGCGGTCCGATCATCGCCGTGTTGCCGGGCAGTAGACGCTCGGAGATTGCGCTGATCGGCCCGACCTTTTTCGACGCGATGGAATTGATGCAGCTTCGCGAACCGGGTGTGCGTTTCGTAATGCCGGCAGCGACTGCCGCGTTGCGCGAACTATTGCAGCCGCTGGTCGAAGCGCATCCGAATCTGTCGCTGACGATCACTGAAGGCAAGGCTCAGGTCGCGATGACCGCCGCCGACGCCATCCTGGTCAAGAGCGGCACGGTGACGCTGGAAGCAGCGTTGCTTAAAAAGCCAATGGTCATCTCGTACAAGGTGCCTTGGCTGACGGGCCAGATCATGCAGCGGCAGGGTTATTTGCCGTATGTGGGCTTGCCGAACATTCTGGCCGGGCGGTTTGTCGTGCCTGAAATTCTCCAGCATTTCGCCACGCCCGAAGCGCTCGCCGACGCCACGCTGAAACAGTTGAACGACGATGCGAACCGCGCGACACTGACGGAAATCTTCACGGAAATGCACCACGCGCTGCGTCAGAACACGGCTCAACGGGCTGCGGAGGCCGTGGCGCAGGTGCTGGAAACGAGGAGGCCGCGGTAATGGCGAAGATCGTCGTGAAAGGCGTGGTACGGCGCGCGGGGCGGCAAGCGCTGCAGCCTGCGTTCGACTTCGATGTCGATACGCCGTCCGACGTCATTTGCGGCGTGGACGAAGCCGGCCGCGGCCCGCTAGCCGGTCCCGTGGTGGCGGCGGCGGTGATCTTCGATCCATCGAAACCCAAGATTCGCGGACTTGACGACTCGAAGGTGCTGAGCGCCAAGAAACGCGAAGAGTTGTACGAGAAGATCATCGACCGTGCGCTGGCCTATTGCGTGGCTTTGGCAACGGTCGAGGAAATCGACACCATCAACATTCTCCACGCCACCATGCTCGCCATGAAACGCGCGGTGGAAGGGCTGTCGGTCACGCCGACGGTTGCGAAGATTGACGGTAACCGGTGTCCGCAGTTGTCGATGCGTTCGGTGGCTGTTATTGGTGGCGACGCGTTGATTGCGCAGATATCGGCGGCTTCAATTCTGGCTAAAGTCACGCGTGACCGAATGCTGCTGCAACTGCACGAAGTCCACCCCGTTTACGGTTTCGATGCCCACGCCGGTTACGGCACGCCGCAGCACCTCAGGGCGTTGCTTGAGCATGGGCCTTGCGAGCATCATCGGCGTTCGTTTGCGCCTGTTCGTGAGGCGCATGCGCGCTTGGGCACGGCGTTGCCGGTTGTGGCAGCCGGGGTGCTGGAAGCGGCTGCCGCGGAGCAGGGCATCGACGCTCCTCCGTTCTGAATTCTCCCCAAGTGAAATCAATTACCTCGCGGGACAACCCGCTTTACAAGCGCCTTAAGGCGCTTGCTGGATCGACTGCGCAGCAGCGACGCAGCGGTCACGCGTTGCTCGAGGGGCTGCATCTCGCGAGTGCTTATCTCGATGCGGCGGGACAGCCTGAGACATGCGTCGTAACCGAGGGTGCGCTTCAACACGAAGAAGCGCGGCAGATCGTCGGGCGGCTTGATCCTGCGCATGTTTATACGTTACCCGATGCTTGGTTCGGACAGCTATCGAGTGTCGTGCATGGTGTAGGGATGGTGTTGCTGGTCGAGAAGGTTGCGCCGTTGTTGCCCGAACGCATCACCGGGACGTGCCTGGTTCTCGACGGCATCCAGGATGCCGGCAATGTCGGCTCTATTTTGCGAAGTGCGGCAGCGGCTGGCGTTCAGCACGTGTTTTGCGCGCCCAGGACGGTGTATGCGTGGTCATCGAAGGTGCTGCGGGCGGGTATGGGCGCACATTTCCTGCTCGGCATTTACGAGGACGTCGAACCAGCGGAATTGCTGTCGCGACTCGCGCCCGAGGTGCGAGTGACCATCACTGATTCGCACGGAGCAAAGGCGATCTACGATACCGATTTGTCCGGCCCTGTGGCCTGGGTCATGGGCAATGAGGGCGCGGGTGTCTCGCCATTCTGGCGCGACCACGCGACGCTGCGGGTGACGATTCCCCAGCCGGGCGGCATGGAGTCGTTGAATGTGGCGGCGGCTGCTGCGGTTTGTATCTTTGAGCAATGCCGGCAGTCCCGCTCGCGTTAAAGCGTGGTCGCGTAGTCAGTCACGCGTACGAATTTGGAGGGCGGTTGTCCGCGGATAGCGCTGGGTGAACCGTGGGAAGATTCAATCACTGGTGGCGAAGCGAGTCAGAACCTGTGTTCGGAGAAAGAGGGTCTCACACATCCGTGGCTCTGGCGAGCACCGTGCTTTTGGGGCACCTATGAATGGGAACTGCACGCTGTGGACACTTAGGGTAGCGTGGTTGAAAGCGCTTTCTTTGCTTCGTTTCTTTGCCGCTTTGGGCAAAGAAATGACGTGCCGCCACGCACAGTGGCTAACAGTGATAAAGAGAAAATCCGAGTCAAGCAGACCACTAAGCCCGAAAGCAGCAACCCGGCAAGAATCCCGACCACCACCCCCAGAACCTAGCCCCCAAAACCCGTCCACCGGCGCGAGCGAAACCTAATAATACGAAGGCCGCTCCAACCGAATTTCCTGAAGGATAGTGGTAGCGATTTCCTCAATCGACTTATGCGTCGACGATAGCCACTTGACCCCTTCGCGCTTCATCATCGCTTCGGCTTCGTTGATCTCGTAGCGGCAGTTCTCCAGCGCCGCATACTTGCTCCCCGGCCGCCGCTCGTTGCGAATCTCCGCCAGCCGCTGCGGATCGATCGACAAGCCAAACATCTTTTCCCGATACGGAAGCAACGGCGTTGGCAATCGCCCACGCTCAAAATCTTCCGGAATCAACGGATAATTTGCTGCTTTGACACCGTACTGCATCGCCAGATAAAGCGACGTTGGCGTCTTGCCGCTACGCGACACACCGACCAGGATCACATCGGCATCGGACAGATTACGATTCGACTGGCCGTCGTCGTGCGCCAGCGAAAAATTGATCGCCTCGATCCGGTTCTTGTACTCCTCCGTATCGGCGTTCTGGTGAACCCGGCCCATCGCGTGCGTCGACTTGATGTCGAGTTCCAGTTCCAGCGGCTCGATAAACGTCTGGAACATGTTCAGCACCAGCGCATTGGAGCGCCGCACGATCTCGTTCGACGCGCTGTCTACCAGCGTGGTGAACACAATCGGCCGACGGCCATCGAGCGACACTGCCTCGTTGATCTTCGCGATGGTCGCATGCGCCTTCTCGGTCGAATCGACAAACGGCACGCGCACGAGCCGGAATTTCTGGTCGAACTGGGACAGGATCGAGTGCGCGAATGTCTCGGCAGTGATCCCGGTGCCATCGGAAACGATGAATACGGTAGGCGGCATCGGCGTTGAGGGTCGTGAAATTACGTGAAATGAATTGACGGTGATTATGGTCGATTAATGGGTCGACTAGCCGACTGACCGGATTGAGGCAAAAGGCGCGGGTATGAGCACTTGTCGACGTCGCGCCGGGTGCGGCGTCAGGCTGACAACTCCAAACTAAGCATCCACTAAAACACCCGATGTGCGCCGCCACACCATCCGCGTGTGAAGGGTCTCATTACGCAGCGCTTTTATGCCCCGCGATGAAACATTTCCCAGAGCTAGCACGGTAGAATAGCGGCAACCTGTTCGATAAGCAATTGCGGACGATTAATCATCGATTCACGGAAGTTGCCGCCTATTCGTGCGTTTTCGAAACAAAACGTAGATTTTATAGGCAGTTTTAACCGATATCGATGTGTTTCGAAGTCGTGTTTTTCAGCACCGCAACGTGGTTTTGGAAGGTCTCACGTTCCGGTGGATGCACGATACGTCACGCCCCATCGGCGCGTGGATCGAAACATGCGGCATGTGCTTATCAAACAGGTTATGCAGGCTTCAATACACGCTTAAGTCGGGCCCTTTGCCGGCGTGTGGATTGAAACGAGCCCACTTGCATGATCGTGAATTCCATCCACCTTAGGGGCTTACATGACTAACGAAGCTAACGTTGCAAAGGACCAGGCGTATGTAGTGCCATTCGAGCAGTTGCGAATGACCGACGTCGACATTGTCGGCGGCAAAAATGCGTCGCTCGGCGAGATGATCAGTCAGCTCGCCGAAGCCGGCGTGCAGGTGCCCACTGGTTTTGCGACCACGGCACAGGCATTTCGCGACTTCCTGCATCACAATAACCTGACCGATCGCATCGCCAAGCGTCTGGAACTCTTCGACGTTGACGACGTGAAAGCCTTGGCCGAAGCCGGCAAGGAGATCCGTCAATGGATCGTCGACGCGCCGATGCAACCGCGCCTCGAAGAATTGATCCGGAAAGGCTTCGACACGCTGCAAAACGGCTCACCGGAAGAGCTGTCGTTCGCCGTGCGCTCTTCGGCGACTGCTGAAGACTTGCCGGACGCATCGTTCGCGGGTCAGCAGGAAAGCTATCTGAACGTGGTCGGCATCGACGAAGTGCTCGATCGCATGAAGCACGTGTTCGCGTCGCTGTATAACGATCGCGCTATTTCGTATCGCGTGCACAAGGGCTTTACGCACGCTGAAGTCGCGTTGTCGGCAGGCGTGCAGCGCATGGTCCGCTCGGACGTGGGCGCGGCCGGCGTGATGTTCACACTCGATACCGAATCAGGCTTCAAGGACGCCGTGTTCATCACGTCGAGCTATGGCTTGGGCGAAACGGTCGTGCAGGGCGCCGTGAATCCGGACGAGTTCTACGTCTTCAAGACGACACTCGAACAAGGCAAGTATCCAATCATCCGTCGCTCGATCGGCTCGAAGCTCATCAAGATGGAATTCACGAACGCTGGCGAAGCCGGCCGCGTGAAGACGGTCGATGTATCGCACGAGCAGCGCAACCGTTTCTCGATCACCGACGAAGACGTGATCCAGCTCGCGAAGTACGCGGTGATCATCGAAAAGCATTATCAGCGTCCGATGGATATCGAGTGGGGCAAGGACGGCCGCGACGGCAAGATCTTCATTCTTCAGGCGCGTCCTGAAACGGTGAAGAGTCAGGCTGCGGGCAAGGCTGAAATGCGCTTCAAGCTGAAGGGCCAGTCGAACGTGCTTGCCACGGGCCGCGCTATCGGCCAGAAGATTGGCGCAGGTCCGGTGCGCGTGATTCACGATCCGTCAGAGATGGATCGTGTTCAGCCTGGCGACGTGCTGGTGGCCGACATGACCGACCCGAACTGGGAGCCGGTGATGAAGCGTGCATCGGCGATCGTGACGAATCGTGGCGGACGCACCTGCCACGCCGCCATCATCGCGCGCGAACTGGGCGTGCCGGCTGTGGTGGGTTGCGGCGACGCAACCGACGTGCTGAAGGAAGGCCAGTTGGTGACGGTGTCGTGCGCGGAAGGCGACGAAGGCAAGATCTACGACGGCCTGCTCGAAACCGAAGTGACCGAAGTCGAGCGCGGCGAATTGCCCGAGATCCCGGTCAAGATCATGATGAACGTCGGCAATCCGCAACTCGCGTTCGACTTCTCGCATCTGCCGAATGCAGGCGTGGGTCTGGCGCGGCTCGAGTTCATTATCAATAACAACATCGGCGTGCATCCGAGGGCGATTCTCGAGTACCCGAACATTGATGCCGACCTGAAGAAGGCAGTGGAAAGCGTGGCGCGTGGTCATGCATCGCCGCGTGCGTTCTACGTCGACAAGCTGACCGAAGGTATCGCGACGATCGCGGCGGCGTTCTATCCGAAGCCGGTGATCGTGCGCCTGTCCGACTTCAAGTCGAACGAGTACAAGAAGCTGATTGGCGGTTCGCGTTACGAGCCGGACGAAGAGAATCCAATGCTCGGCTTCCGTGGCGCATCGCGTTACATCTCGGAGGACTTCGCCGAAGCCTTCCAGATGGAATGCGTCGCGTTGAAGAAGGTGCGCGAAGAGATGGGCCTCGATAACGTCGAGATCATGGTGCCGTTCGTACGTACGCTGGCTCAGGCTGAGAAGGTCGTTGGCCTGCTCGAGAAGTTCGGCCTGAAACGTGGCGTGAACGGTCTGCGGTTGATCATGATGTGCGAGATTCCGTCGAACGCGATTCTTGCCGAAGAGTTCCTGCAATTCTTCGACGGCTTCTCGATCGGATCGAATGATCTGACACAGCTCACGCTGGGTCTGGACCGTGATTCGGGCATGGAGTTGCTTGCAATCGACTTTGACGAACGCGACCCGGCTGTGAAGTTCATGCTGAAGCGCGCGATCGAAACATGTCTGCGACTGGGCAAGTACGTGGGCATTTGCGGTCAGGGTCCGTCGGACCATCCTGACCTCGCCGAGTGGCTTGCGAAGGAAGGTATTGAGTCGATGTCGCTGAATCCGGACACGATCATCGACACATGGAAGACGCTGGCCAAGACGTTGAACAAGTAAGCGCATCAGTAAAACATGCGGCTGCATCGGAAGGGTATCAACCTTTCAAAACAGTAAGCGTGCTATAACACCCCGGACGTTCCGGGGTGTTTTTGTTTGGAGGTAACGCATGGCTGCTAACGGACTTTTCTGGTGGATCGGCGCCGGGGTGCTCGTGTTGCTCGAGCTGATGTCCGGTACGTTTTATCTGTTGATGGTGGCGATTGGTTTTACCGCAGGCGGGATCGCACATTTGTTTGGAGCGGGGCTCGAGATCGAGCTGCTCGTGGCGGCCTTGGTCGCGATGATCGCCGTCACTGTATTGCGGCGCTCGAAGCTGGGCCACGTTACCCGGCGCGATGCATCGCATGATCCGGGCGTGAACCTGGACATTGGCGAGACGCTGAAGGTGAACGAGTGGCATGAGGGCCGCGCTCGGGCGTTGTATCGCGGGGCGGAATGGGACATTGAACTGGCGCCCGGGGAGACTGAAGGCGCGCATATGTACAGGATCACGGCGTTTTCCGGCAATACGCTGGTGGTGGCGGCAAAACGCTGAGACGTTGGGAATTGGGCCCAAGACCGGGTTTAAGCTTTCCTAAGCATGTCGATAAGCAAGACACGCATAACAAGGAGTAGAGATGGACGTGACTATCATCGGGGCAATTTTGTTGATTATCGTCATCGCGATTGCTGCGCAGACGATCAAGATCGTGCCGCAGCAACACGCATGGGTGCTGGAACGGCTCGGGCGCTATCACGCGACCCTCACGCCGGGGCTGACCATCGTCGTGCCGTTCGTCGACCGCGTGGCGTACAAGCACGTACTGAAGGAAATTCCGCTGGAAGTGCCGAGCCAGGTCTGTATCACGCGTGACAACACGCAGTTGCAGGTGGACGGCGTGCTGTACTTCCAGGTGACCGACGCCATGAAGGCGTCGTATGGGTCAAGCAACTTCATCTACGCCATCACGCAGTTGTCGCAGACCACGCTGCGTTCTGTGATCGGCAAGCTCGAACTCGACAAGACCTTCGAAGAACGCGACTACATCAATCACAGCATTGTGACGTCGCTCGATCAGGCTGCGGCGAACTGGGGCGTGAAGGTGCTGCGCTATGAAATCAAGGATTTGACGCCGCCGAAGGAAATCCTGCACGCGATGCAGGCGCAAATTACGGCCGAGCGTGAGAAGCGGGCGGTGATTGCTGCGTCGGAAGGTCGCAAGCAGGAGCAGATCAATATTGCGTGGGGCGCGCGTGAGGCGGCCATCCATAAGTCGGAAGGCGAGCGTCAGGCGCAGATCAATCAGGCCGAAGGCGAGGCGTCGGCCATTCTGGCGGTGGCCGTGGCGAATGCTCAGGCGATTGAGAAGATTGGCGCGGCGATACAAACAGCCGGCGGCATGGAAGCGGTGAACCTGAAGGTTGCCGAGCAATATGTCACCGCGTTCGGGAACATCGCGAAGCAGGGTAATACGCTGATCGTGCCGGGGAATTTGTCGGAGATGAGTTCGATGATCGCGTCGGCGCTGAGCATCATCAAGGGCGACGGAA
>Ga0302315_10005399_pt1 | contig 10922 bp, 6 predicted proteins | sample III_Palsa_N3_1_FD_200532 | JGI IMG/M metagenome (GOLD analysis project Ga0302315, IMG submission 200532) | Peat permafrost microbial communities from Stordalen Mire near Abisko, Sweden - III_Palsa_N3_1 | ecosystem: Environmental > Terrestrial > Soil > Palsa > Peat permafrost | place: Sweden... | reverse complement strand
AAATCAAACATTAACTGTTGAACAATTCAAGCGGCTCGTTGACGAATCTATTGAGCCACCTTTATCCCAGTTATCGTGGTCGCTACGTTTTGCCATTCAAAAACGCATTATGGAAACGGGTGATCAGTTTGGTTTAATAAAGAAACTGGAGGGTATCGAGCAAGAGTTAACTGCTCTACCGGCTCAAAACGACGTTGCTGCTATTGCTGGTAATTTATATGTGCCTATTCTTAATCCTGCTGGCAGCCTTGCGTTAGCTGATGCTCAGGCTGTGTTGAACGTAATTAAAGATATTGATACTCGCCTTAAAACAAAAACAATACCATTAGCCGAGCTCGAAACGCTGGTTAATGCGCAGGAACTTCAATTGCAAGTTGCTAGGCTGCCGCGCTCACTGCGTCGCGAAGTAAAAAAATTCTTTGTTGATGCTAAAGTGCGAGCAACTACATTAGTGGATCAACTGCAAGCGATATCTAATGAAATTAAACCCGAGAAAGCTTGGCTTAGCAGTACCAAAAAGCGCCGTCGCGCTGAGCAAGATGCAATTGCGGGTGTCACCTCAGTAATAGTTGATATGCAAGGTCATATGCAAAATACTACGTTAACCGCGGAAAATTTTAACGCAGTAATTTTAGAGAAGTATTTATCTTCTGATATAAAAACTTCACTCGCTGTTCTTCAAATTAAAATTTCCTCACTTCCTATTGGTGTATGCCCATCAGTCGCAAGCTTTTTTGAGGCCGCCCAAGCTCAAGCCAATGGAGCTCCTGCTATTACGCCTGCAAACCCCATTCCCTTGCTGGATACTTTTAGTACGGATTCTTTCGAGAGTACTGTATCCAACCGTTATAACCTTGCAATTGCAAATCTGCAAAAATTTATTGCAGGCAAACCTGGGTTATGGTTACGGCTTACCACTACACAAGCCAACCTTGAGTGTGAAGTAAGTGCTATTCAGCAAGCGTATGATTTAATCCAAAAAATTAAGCAGCAACATGATAGCAAGCAATTAACACTCGCTACCTATGAGCAGTTAGTTGCGAGTTATGCGGTAAGTTTAATGTATTTACCCAAAGATTTACAAAATAAATTACAACAAGCTTTAAATGACATTGAACTCGCCTTATTCCGTAATTTTAAAGATTTTTATCAAACCTTAAAAATTACCGATAATAGCGCTTATGAAGGGCTTGACACACGGATGAGCCTAGAGCTGCATGAATTAACGGGCCAACTTCCCCCGGCATTGATGGCAACACTTTTAAAACGCCGTGAACATTTTGCTGCTAATGTAAAGATGACGGATGATAATAGCTTCAATGGCTTTGTAACATTTTCTAGAACTCAACAACGTGCTAAACGTATGGCAAAAGGGAAGTTTTATACAGCCTTAGTAGAAAAAATTAAAGGCAATCAATTGACGGTTGCAGTACTTGATGAGACTGCACACGCACCTTCGGTAAAAACAAGCTGGTTGTCTTTTTACTCCGCTCCTTTAAGTATTATTTCAAATTGGCTGGGTAATTTAGTAAAAAGCCAGACAGCAAAAGATGGCGAACAATTAAAACGCCATTTAGACAGTAAATGGTTAGCTTTTATAGCGCGAGCCCAGGTGCAAGTAACAGGGGATACAGATAACCTGCAGGCGAATAGCAAGCCAGAGACTTTTAAGTTAATTGGCAATTTAATGACGCAATTAATTCATTTAAAACGTGCTGCTGATAAAAAAATGACTGCATTGCGTGCGAGCAAAAACCCAAGCGATGACGAAAATTCTATAGCCGCACACGAATATGCTTTGTTGAGTGCTATCTGTGATTGGCAGGCAAATAACGGTTTAGCGCTCGGCTCTAGTGGCACTATAACAGCGCTGACGCAACAATATCCTAAAGCGCTTTATAATGCCAAAATTTTAGCATTCGTTAACCAATTACAAAAAGAGTATTTACGTTGGGAAAGTGCTGAAGCTTATATGAGTGCGCGCGTGGCAAAAATTGAAGAAGGTCGAGCAGCGCAAGCAACAATGGTTTCTTCTAATATGCCAAGCATTTCTGCTTCTTCGCAATCTGGGGTTATAGCAAACCCCGATCAAGGTCAGTCTTCACAACAGATAATCAACAAATTTAAAGCGGCCAGCCAGCTTCCGCAGTCAATCTTTGAAACAATAGAAGAAGATTATGAGTTGGTTGATAAAGAGGAGTTTGAGCAAGAAGAAAATCCTGAGTCTTCAGAAGCTATAGCTCAAGCTATTATGAGTGACGATAGTTCATTAAGCTCGAAAGAAGACGCTGCAAGCACGTCAGCGCTAGTTAAACCAGTGACAGAGCATTCCGATCCTATTACGGAGCCCTCGGAGCTTCCTAAAGAGCTGTGGATAAAAAATTTAGTTTATCAATTTTTAAGGTCACTTTCCGGTACAGAGAGCGAGGTTGTCGATTATAAATCTCCTGTTGATCTTAGCGATGAGCCGTATGCAATAGATGGCGCTACAAGTAATAGCTTTGCAGCACTTCCTATTAGCCAACGCCGTGCCTTAAAAGATGCATTCCGTCTTATCGATGAATTGGAAGCGGCTCATCAGTTCTCCACGCTAACACCCGCGGCATTTCGATTGATGGTGGTTCGCCATCCACTTATTAATGGTTTACCAAGGCAATTAGTGAAACCATTTAATGACACCTTGCAAGCCATTTTCCAGCATCTAACAGGCCAATGGACGCAGGTAATACAAGAGCTTAATTTAGAATGCGATGATAGTGGCCAGTTAAGTGAAGCACAATTGCAAGGGATGAGCCCAGCTTTTCGTGAACAGCTTGCTCAAGCGGCTAAGTTTGAGCATTCCGATCTTTTGGCGACAGTTATGAGTGAGAAGCTGCGCTTACAAACCGAGGTAATGAAGGCTGATGAACATGAATTGGGCCGCCTGGAGCGTTCTATCGCCTCTCAGGAGAAGAGCCGTCATGAACAAAAATTATCGGCTTATGAAAGTATGATTGCGCATCGTAACAACCTAACGCTACCTGTGCTACAAGAAGTTATTAGGGGTAAGGATCAGATAGGGCGTAGTTTGGGATCTAGTAAAACACTGGCGAATATAAATACTATTAAAGCCCATATGACCCAAAAATGGGATGCATTTATTCATCATGTTTTTATCGATCAACTCGCGCCTAAGTATTTTAAATTACGCTCAGATATGGCGAGAGAATTGGTGGAGAAACTTGCTTATTATGAAAAACAATTTAAAAAAGCACAGGAGCCTAGTCAAGATGCTCTGCAAACTGACAAGGATTCCTACGCCATAAAAAGAGATAAATACCTTTTAGTGAAGTATTTATATCAGTTGCAGACTTCTAGTGTTGAGGGATTAACTAGTGTTAAATTAGAGCATCTAGAATGGCGTTACCCTAAAGCTAAATTTGCAACTGGGCAATCCCAATTAGCTGCCTTTTTTGAAACTATCCGGGAAGCGATTTTGCAATGGGAAGCTGTTCAGTATGCTAATGATCCTACGTTTAAGTCGGTGTTGATGGAGCAAAAAACGGCAGAAAGTAGGTTAAAAGAAATAATAACTAATATATTAACAATCGCAAGGCGTACGAGAAATATCCATGCGATCGATAATAGCGACGAGGTAAACTCGCAAATTATACTATATCTAGAGTACCAGAATGAAATTAATGAAGAGTTGCGTTTAGCTTCAACAAACCCTAATCGTATTGAGAGCGATGATCAAAATAATTTAGAGCATGCATTAGCTGACCTGATCTCAACTGTGACCTATCATCTTGCTAAGTTGTATGAGCATGCTGAAAAACTTGACGAGGCGGCGGCTGTGACAGAGCAAGCCGAAGTCTTACATACAGCGCTTGATAAAAAGCTGCAAGAGATTACTGCCAAGGTAAATAGCCTCGACACTGTTGACGCCGTGGAAGCTGAAATTGCAGACATCGTTCATGAACTCGATACTCGCGCTAGAGTAAAATTAAGAAGATCAACATCAATGGCCTCTGGCGCTGCTGACAGTGCTAATGATGCTAAAGATATAGCTTCATTAAAATCGGTGGAACAACTCCTTTATTTACGTAATTTTGTCCTAAGGTTTCAAAGAGCAATGGCGCTCGATAATATAAAAGCAGTTGAAACAGCTTTAACCAAAAATCAGGATGAAACCCCGCAAAAAATAAAAAACCCATTAAGAGCTAAACTCTTAAGCGATGAAAAAATCTTGTTGTCGCAAAGATTAGCAGAGCTTAAGCAGCTTATAAAAGCGGAATTGTTAGAACAGCAGTCAAAGACACAAGCTACACAAATACAAACTCTGACCCAAGAATTAGCATTAGCTAAAAAGAAAGCAAGTGCTACCGCGTCTGCAAGTTCTACTCCTTTATTAAAGGGTACAACTCATGAAGATCTTGATAAAGGGAGGCCCCAACTTCCCCACGATGATCTCGCCACAAAAGCTGATGGACAGGAAGTAGGCGGGCTGTTGGTGTCTTTACAATCAGAGCTTGAGGGTCAAAAGGCTGTTAATGAAAGTCAAACAGCAGAGTTACAAGCTCAAAGAGATCAGATAAGCGCATTGGAGCGGCAGTTAGAAGAATTAAGAAGAAATTCTGCTTCTACTGGTGTTGGTGCGCTACCACTCGTTATGGATACTAGTGCTTCACCTGTGGGTGCTGCACCACCGCCACCACCACCACCACCAGTGTTTGTTTCAAACCCTGCGCTAGTAATTACTAGAAAGGATGGGGCATCTGCTAATAATAGTGGGAGTAAAAAACCTAAAGAGCAAAAGGCAGAGGGGATGGCGCTTACGCCTGATATGCTGAGTGGCTTCAAATTTAAGAAAAGAGCTACAGGCAATGCAGCAGAAAAGACAGAGCATGCTGCTGATGATAATGCTAATCTTACAGCGGAGCAAAGAGAAGAAGCTAGAAATGCAGAACGTGCAGCAGCAATGAAGCGAGCTGAGGCTAGGCTGGCAGAAAAAAAACTAACTCCATCAACAACAAGTAACCCTTTAACGAGTAGTTTACTAGGTAGCTCAAGGTTTAGGTCTTTTTTGCAGCAAGCAACGCATGATGATGAACAAAAAGGCACAAATGCTACAGATGATGGGTGGGGTGATTCTACCGTGGAGGATAAAGCCAGTAACAAAAAAGCTAGTGCTGCACCACCGCCCCAAAAAAGAACTTCTGTACATGTTAAACATAATACAGCTGTAAGCTCTCCTTTGCTGACCACGGCGGTGCCACCATCTCCGGCAACGAGCAAACCCGCTATTGTGCTTAGAAAGACTGGAAACAAACCATTACCGCAGGCAGGTCATGATGAGCAGCAAGCTAACGCCGACGGTAAACCAGTATCGATTTTTGGTGCAAGGAAATTTGGCCAGAAGACCGGAGGTAAGTAGCAAATAACCATCCATGGATTACCAAGCAGTATTTCTCAATACTGCTTGGTTGGTATTTGGTTTATGGCACCGGACTTTGATAAGCCCGCCCGTCTCCGTACATATAACAAAAACCCTATTCCACCCAATTTTCAACCTTAAGCCCTTTAACCCGCGAAAATTCCTTAAATCGATCACCGCTCCTCGTGATGTTTCCCCAGCACATAATCATGTGTCAATTCATGCTCTGGCTGCTCAAACAATTGTTGGCTAGGGGCCATTTCAATTAGCTGGCCTTGATGTAAGAATGCAGTATAGTTAGCTGCACGACGGGCTTGCTTTAAATTATGCGTGACCATCACAATGGTCGTATATTGCGCTAAGGTTGCAATGAGATCTTCAATTTGGCGAGCGGATTTAGGATCAAGGGCGGAGGTTGGTTCATCCAGTAATAAAATTTCTGGTTGCGTGGCAATAGTGCGGGCAATGCATAATCGTTGTTGTTGGCCACCTGATAGACGGCTGGCATGAGCTTTCAGTTTATCTTTCACTTCATCCCATAACACAGCTTGTTTTAATGCCACTTCTACGCGATGGGCAAGCTCTGCATGAGATAATTTTTCATGTAATTTAATCGCAAAGGCAATATTATCAAAAATAGATAATGGAAAGGGGGCTGGTTTTTGGAATACCATGCCAATGTATTTGCGTAATTGGCTAACATCTAAACCAGGTTCTAACAGATTTTGTTCATGAAATAAAATCGTACCGGTAGCATATTGCTCAGCATACAAACGGTAAATTTGGTTAAATGTACGCAGCACGGTAGATTTACCTGAACCCGATGGGCCAATTAATGCGGTTACCTGCCCTTTTTTAATGCTAATGGAAATACCGTGTAAGGCTTGCTCATGTCCATAGAAAAAATCTAAATTTTCAGTGCGTAGCACAGTATCTTTTGCCAACAGCTCTGTCGCACTTTGTGCAGCTGTGATGGTAGCGTGACTTTCGCCTTCTAAGGATGTACTACTTTCGCTTAAGGCATGATGCGAGTGGGTTAACGACATACTCAAGATTAGTTCCTCTTTTGTCCTAAACAGCGCGCGATGATGCTGATTAATAAAATGCTCAGTGTTAATAATAAAGCACCTGCCCAGGCTAAATCTTGCCAGTTTTCATAAGGGCTCATCGCAAACTGGAAGATAACCACGGGCAAGTTTGCCATCGGTTGTTGTAAATTATTGGTATAAAATTGATTACTCAACGCCGTAAACAATAAAGGTGCGGTTTCACCAAAAATGCGCGCCATGGCCAGTAACAAGGCTGTAATAATACCACTACGTGCGGCGTGAAAGCCAATCAACCACGCCACTTTCCAGCGTGGTGCGCCTAAAGCCGTCGCAGCTTCGCGTAAAGGATCGCTTGCAAGTAATAAAACATCTTCACTAGTACGCACAATAATGGGTAATGCAATAAATGCCAACGCTAAGGCGCCAGCCCATCCTGAAAAATGGCCCATCATACGCACCACTAATACATATAAAAATAAACCAATTACAATAGAAGGTGCGCTTAACAAAATATCATTAAAAAAACGGATCAAGGTACTAAGCTTGGTACCTCGCCCTGAATCGATGAGATAAATAGCCGCTAAAATGCCGATAGGGGCGCTTATCAACATGCCAATAAATGTCATCAATAAACTGCCAACAATAGCATTTTTTAAACCACCGATTAAATCAGGTGCAGGCGTAGATTGGCTAAATATCGGCAAGGAAAAACCTGCCCATCCTTTGGATAATAAAGTTAATAAAATAGCCGCCATTATCCCAATACCAAATAACAGCGATAATGCTGTAAAGGCTGAAAATAAATGATTCGCAATTTTACGTCGTAGCAACATGTTCTAGCTCGTTAGTGTTTGTAGCGATAGAGTAATAATCTAGCGCAAGCAAGTACAATAAAAGTAATAAAAAATAAAATTAACCCTAATTCCAATAAAGCAGCAGGGTATAATTTACCGGTCGCCTCGGCAAATTCATTGGCGATAACTGAAGAAATACTAGTGCCGGGTGAAAATAAGGCACTGGTTAATTTATGTGCGTTACCAATAACAAAGGTAACCGCCATAGTTTCTCCTAAAGCGCGGCCAAAACCGAGAATAATACTGCCAATTAAACCGGTGCGAATATAAGGTACTATCACATGCCAAATCACTTCCCAGCGCGTGGCGCCTGTGCCATAAGCCGCTTCACGAATTACCGTAGGCACTGTGTGTAATAAATCTTGCATTACGGCAGCAATTAACGGAATAACCATTACCGCTAAAATTAAACCCGCTGTAAAAAGACCAATGCCGATCATAGGCCCGCTAAATAAATGGCCAATAACAGGAATAGTGCCTAAGGTATTATGCAAAGAAGGCTGCACATAGTACGCCATTAATGGCGCTAAAACAAATAAGCCCCACATACCATAAATAATACTCGGGATGCCAGCCATTAATTCAATGGTGATAGATAAAGGCCGTTTTAGCCAAGCAGGTGCAAGTTCGCTGATAAACACCGCAATACCAAAGCTCAGTGGAACGCCAACGACTAAGGCTATTAACGCAGTTAACACGGTGCCGCTCATCGCGGCAAGCGCACTAAACTCTCCTATAACCGGGTTCCAGGTGTCGGTGGTAAGGAACTCAAAGCCAAACGCTTGTGCTGCGGGATAACTCGCATGGATTAATGCTGCCACAATGGCAAACACTAAGAAAAATACCAATAAAGCAAATAGCTTTGTGGTGCCGACAAAAAGATTATCGATAGACCACCATTTTTGACGCGCTAACAACATATCACAGCCCCTATACGCTTAAGGATGAGAGCTTGGGGTGCTGCTAGAGCTGCTGTTAGCAGTCGCTGCTTGGTTTGGTGCCCAAAGCAACTTACCTGCAGCGTTTTGTAGCGTCTTAGCCCAATGATCAGCCACGAGCGCATAGACGTTAGCTGGCAAGGGCACATAATCCAATTGCGTGGCAATCGGTTGGCCTTCACGATATAACCAATCAAAAAAGGCAAGCATAAGATTAGCTTTCTTTTCGTCATCAATGACTTTAGGTAATAAGATGAAAACTGTTGCCGTAATTGGCCAGCTATTAGCGCCTGGTTGATCGGTTAATAACAAATCAAAATCAGGTGTCTGTTGCCATTTTGCATTAGCCGCTGCAGCTGCAAAGCTATCTTGATGAGGCGCAACGATTTTGCCATCACGGTTATATAAAGCGAGCCATGATAATCCTTCTTGTTTTGCATAGGCATATTCAACATAGCCAATCGCGCCAGGCACACGCGCTACATAAGCAGCAATGCCCGCATTTCCTTTAGCGCCAACACCTGCTTTCCAATGCACCATGGTGCCAAGTCCAATATTTTTTTGCCAATCAGGGCTGACTTTTGATAAGTAATCCGTAAAATTATACGTTGTGCCAGAGCCATCAGAACGATGCACAATGGTAATAGGCAGTGTGGGTAGATTTACCGTAGGGTTTAGTTTCACAATAGCGGGATCATTCCATGTGGTGATGTCTGATGAGAAAATGCGCGCTAAGGTGGTGCCATCAAGAGCAACAGCGCCTGATTTAATACCATCGAGATTGGCTACAATCGCAATGCCACCTAACACAAGTGGGAATTGCACGAGTTGATTTTTTGCTAAATCGTTAGTGGTCAATGGCGTATCAGTAGCCGCAAAATCGACAATACGTTCTTGGATCTGCCTAATACCTGCACCAGAGCCTGTGGCTTGGTAATTAATTTGTACCTGGGTGTTCGTATAGTACTTCTCGGCCCACTTAGAAACAACCGGGTAGGCAAACGTAGAGCCTGAAGCAGTAATAACTCCCGCTTCTTTGCTCTTGGATTCAGTGTGATCGCCAGAACAACCTATCAATAAACTACCGGCAAGTACAACCCCAGTAATAAGTCTTAGCATGATGCGCTTCACCTTTAATATCGTAAGTTCGGCTCGCGTGGCTTTAAACCCAGGCGCGACTATGATGTGACAACCTTACTGATTTCTGAACAAAAACTCAAGTCTAATCGATGAGAATTTAGAAAATATAATCTTGCCAATCAATACTCTGCTTATGGCAAAGCTGCTCCAGCTCATGGCGGCGTAAGCAAATTGTTACCGCCCAACCACCAGTTGGTAGCGGTGCATCGTCAATAATCGCTTGCAATTCGAATAAGGCAGCACGTAAGCGTCCAGCTGATGGGGGTAAATGCAAGTGGGTGCGGACAATTTCTGCTTGCATATGCTGGGCAATGGCTGTGGTGAGCTCAGCCATGCCCTCGCCTGTTAAGGCTGATAACCATACCCGTTGTAAATTATCACCTGTTTCCTCTATACGAGGTAGTGGATTATCGTTTAGTTTATCGATTTTGTTATAAACCAGTATTTGCGGCCTATCCTCAGCGCCAATTTGTGCTAATACCTCGTTAACCTCGATTATCTTATCTTGACGAAGTTCATCAGAGGCATCAATGACGTGTAATAATAAATCTGCTTGTTGTACTTCTTCTAAAGTAGCGCGAAAGGCTTCTATCAAGGTATGCGGCAAGTCGCTCACAAAACCTACCGTATCTGCAAAAACGCAACGGCCGATGCCATTAAGTTCTTGATAACGCAAAGTAGGATCTAACGTGGCAAAGAGTTGATTTTCTACATATACGCTAGCGCCAGTAATGGTATTAAATAACGTGGATTTACCTGCATTGGTGTAACCCACTAGCGCAATTATAGGCAAGGCAGAGCGCGCACGTGAGCGACGGTTTTGCTCACGTTGTGAACGAACCTTTTCTAAACGCTCGGTAATATATTTAATGCGTAGCCGAATTAACCTGCGATCGGTTTCCAACTGTGTTTCACCGGGGCCGCGTAAACCGATACCCCCTTTTTGCCGCTCCAAGTGTGTCCACCCGCGGATTAAACGGGAGGATAAATGGCGTAATTGGGCAAGCTCAACTTGTAGTTTGCCTTCAAAGGTACGAGCTCGTTGGGCAAAAATATCGAGAATAAGCCCAGTACGGTCAATGACGCGGCATTGCAAAGCGCGCTCTAAATTGCGCTCTTGCCCAGGGCTTAATTGATGATTAAATAAGATAACATCAGCTGACAAGGTGCCTGCTAAAGCTTTGATCTCATCGACTTTACCGCTACCGATATAATATTTAGGATCGGGCTTTTGGCGAGCTGATTCAACCGTTCCCACAATATCTGCACCTGCTGAGCGGGCCAACTCAGTAAACTCCTGCAAAGCGTCTTGCGCAAATTCGCCTTGCCCATTATTTTGTACTAAGATGGCCCGTTCACCGGCATTAGGGCGTTCTAACATGCATTACTCACTGACAGGTTCGAAAAACTCATCACCCATGATATCAGATTGTTCTTCACCTTGGTTCATGGCAGGCGGTAAATTTACGCTGCGTGCAGGTACCACGGTAGAAATTGCATGTTTATAAACCATTTGATTAACGGT
>Ga0302315_10005398_pt1 | contig 10922 bp, 5 predicted proteins | sample III_Palsa_N3_1_FD_200532 | JGI IMG/M metagenome (GOLD analysis project Ga0302315, IMG submission 200532) | Peat permafrost microbial communities from Stordalen Mire near Abisko, Sweden - III_Palsa_N3_1 | ecosystem: Environmental > Terrestrial > Soil > Palsa > Peat permafrost | place: Sweden... | reverse complement strand
GTTAAGTGTACCGCTAAATGTGCTCATGAAAGCACCAAGCAAGCCGGCAAGTAACAAGCCAACTAAGCCCACCGGTAAAAAGTTGTTTATCACCGCCGGCAAAATGCGTTCAAAGTCAATCGCCCCTGTGGCATCCTTTAAATTCATTTGGTGGTAATACAACAGGCCTAATAAGGTTAAGCTAATGATAAGCGCATAACGTATTGGTAACAGGATGATATTTACAAAACCGCTCATCTTACTCGCCTCCTCGGGTGTGCGGGTAGATAATATTTTTTGCATATCATAAGTTGGCGCAGGTCCGGCAAGCGCCGCAAAAAATCCTCTGAAGGTCATCATCATAAAAAAGACTCCGAAAAGTGAATAGCCGTCTTCTTTTATTTTTTGATTTACTTCGGTAATTATGTTCGTCCAATTTAGGTTAAGGTGCAAACCAAAAAACGGACTATACCAGCCGTTAGGCACATTTAGCGCATGTCCTTGCAACTTCATTACAGCTATAATGGATATCCAGATGCAAGCAGCGGTCATTACGATATATTTGATCACGTCGCCCAAAACAATACCGTGCATTCCACCCAAAATGGAGTAAAACATAGCGAATAGGGTGAAAATTATCCCGTAAAACTGCGGTACATATTTAAGCGGCACATCAAATGGTACGTATGCCTTTACAGCATCCCAAGGTGCAAATATTTCGATGAATTTACCAAGGCCGATAAAGCCATAAGCCAGGTACCCAAAACAACAAAACAGGGCAAATACAATAACGATGATATGTGATGCACGAACAGCTTTTCCACTGTCACCAAACCTGGTTTTTAACCATTCTGCACCTGTTGATGCGTTTGATCGGCGCAGCCAGCGGGATAGGTACATCATTAAAAATACCTGATTAAATACCGGCCAAAGCCAGGGTATCCAAATACTTTTCATTCCGTAAGCAAAGCAAAGGCTCACCATCCACATGGTGCCGCTAATGTCAAACATGTCTGATGCATCGCTTAAGCCAAGCATATACCAGGGCAGCGATTTGCCGCCAAGCATGTAACTTTCTTTATTTTTTCGTGCTTTTTTGCGATACCATAAACCAATAAATACGGTTGTAAGTAAATACAACGCAATTATTGATAGATCTATTAAAGATAGATGCATTGGTGTGTTTTTATAAATTAATATATGGCTCGCTACAGCTTTATTGCCTTTTTGAGAAGGGGGTAAAACTGGTTTTATTGGCTGTAGCTAAATTAAAACGGTTGCCAACAGTATACTAATACTATTTTAACCATTTAAAATACATAAACTGTTATTAAAGGCCTTAGTTGATGTTTTGGGTTATATAAATATCCGGTTACCGGTATATGTTTCCCTGAAATCTTTAGGGATGCAAAACTTCTTGCGTTTAAATATTCGGTTGAAGTTTGATATGTTGTTAAACCCGCATTTATAAGCAATTTCGGCAACGGTATTGGTGGTGTCGATCAGCATTCTTGATGCATGCCCCAGGCGAATTTCATTCAAGCTATCGATAAACGTTTTTCCGGTTCTTTTCTTAATGAATCTGCTGAAAGATGCTTCCGGCATATTGGCTATTTTAGCTACCTCGGCAAGGGTAATCTGCATGTTGTAATGGCTGTTCATATACTCAAAAACCTTCTCAATACGCCTGCTGTTGTAATGGAATTGTTCGTTTGAAAAGCTTGAATCCGATAACGTTTTCATGTTGCGGGATATGGAAAGATCGTGCAGTATGGAAAGTAGCTCCAGTACTGAATCAAATCCGCTTTTTTTGTTTAATGACGATATGCGATCTTTTAACGCTGCTACGGTTTCCGGTGAAAATAATATGCCCCTTTGCGAGCGCTCTATCATATTTTTAACAAAGCTTAACTGGTTGCGTCTCAAAAATTTATCATCAAATAGGTCTTTGTGAAACTGTATAGTTACCTCTGTGATTGATTTGCTTTGGCATTGATGCGTAAACCATGCATGGTATACGTTTGGGCCAACAAGTACCAGCTCTAGGTCGTCAATTACTTCAATGTGGCCACCAACAACCCGTTTTGCGCCTTTTGCATTGATAATCAGGTTGAGTTCGTACTCATCATGGTAGTGCAATGGAAAGTCGAATTTTTGTTTGACCCTTGAAAAAATTGTAAAGCAATCGCCGGGAGTTAACGGCGTAATTTCGCGCATTACGTTACTTGTCATATCAATAAATTTGAGGTATACTTAATTGGTTAAGATATTGATACGAATTTAACATATTATTAATCTAAACAGTGATTTCTTTTAAATAATATGTTAAAAAAAATGCCACCATCTTTATCAAGATGATGACATTGTAATAATATTAAACCAATTATTATTTATTAAAACCACCACCTGACATTATTTTATCAAGTGGTGATTTTAATCGTTATTTTGAAAATGCTATCTCATCAAAATATAAAGTCTCATTAACATCAGGAACGCTTGTTAAGCCGCCCTGTAAGAAAAAACCTAACTGCTGAGCAAGTGTTCCGTTAGCCCAGAAATTAAGGGAGGTTAAGCCTGTTGAAGATGTTGCACGTGGTGCAAGCGGGATTTTAAAATATGTCCAAACACTTGCTGGTACATTGATCAGCTGACCGGGATATGCATTGGCATTTTGAACCTGCCCGTATCCACCAGCCATCTGGTCACCTACAATTACCAGCTGATGAGCTGCTATTCCACCTTTAACCCAAAAGGTTAAATATTTGTAATCCGGTGAATAAGGGATGCCACTTTGCGGAGTATTATATCCATCTGCACCTTCAATTTGCCATCCATTAGCCGGATAACTTGCTTCTATTGAGGCTGTACCCACATGTGATGCGGCAGTAGACAGGCCTGATGGGTGTGCCCATGAATTATCCTGCCAGCCGTTTTGGTAGTTGTTGTTATCAAAAATAACGTAAGCATCATCCATGTCAATAAATTCTTGCGTAGACACAGCATTCGCGGCGTTTGATCCTGTACCATAAGCTAAAACTAAGTAGGCCCTCGGAACCGTTGTACTCGGCATCTTTACTACCATTGTTGTATCTGTCTTTGAAACAATTGTAACAGCTATAGTGGTGCCTTTTAATGTAATGCCTGTAACACTGTTAAAGCTAACCCCTGTAAAGGTTAATTGTTCTCCACCGGTGTAGTTATAATCCGATGTTGTACTAATAGTTGGCGGCGGCGGCAAAACGGTAAAGTCATAAGTAACCGAACCATGTAAGGTAGTAACCACTAATTTATTTGATTGTGGTTGCGTGGTAGGAATAGTGCTTGGTATGTTAAATATAAGTTCACTATCAGAACCTAAGGCCCTGTTAAAGTAAACAGTTACGCCGTTGATTGTCAATTTAGTAGCCGAACCTAAATTTTTACCTATAATTTCATAGGTATTGTTCAGGTTGCCAGTGGCTGTTGTTGAATCCTGAACCGAATAACCATTTGGTGGGTTTGTTTGAGTTGTTGTACTGGCGGCTCCTGTTGAATCGTATGTAGTGTAAGTTTTTGTTAAAGAATCTGTAAGCACCTTACCCAAAGTACGCACACGCGTAATAATAGGTGCTCCTGTTCCTGCAGTGTAACCTTCGCTATTCTGCTTTTTGCAAGATGCGAAACCCAGCACCATCAAAGCTGATAGTACCCAGGTTAAGTTTTTCGATTGTTGAAATTGATTTCTTTTCATGATAGTTTTCATTATTTGAATGTATACTTAACCGGAGGTTTGCTCAGATTTGGATCCGCTGCAATTTCATCTGCCGGAATGTTAAATAAGAAATCGGCAGGTGTCGGTGTAAAGTGGATCGAATTAATGGATGTTTGATCAGGGAAAGCGTTATTGTACGTGCCACGTTCCTGTGCGCTGATGATGCTAATAGCCGTTGTATGCGCTGTGTTCAAATAACCATCTATACGTCCTAAATCAAACCAATAATCCTGCTCAAGTGCAAATTCCAGGCGCCTTTCATTCAGCAACTGCTGGTAAGTGAAAGAAGTAACGGCTGGTACACCTACACGGGTCCTTACCATGTTAAAATATTGTAACGCTGTTGCATTTGTAGTTGATGCCGTTAATGGGATACCTGTACCAACAGCAGGTTTTACTTGCTGGCCCAATATAGCTTCAGCCTCAATTAATAATACATCTGCATAACGCATAATATAGGTGTTGTCGCCTGCTGCTTGTGCATTTACTTTGCCGTTATTGTCAGGATCTGCCGCCTGGCCTACAACATATTTTTTAGGTTCAGATTGTGTGCCTTGTGAGCTTGCACTTAGAGGAAGTGTATAACCGCCGTCTTTAACATCAATCTCCGAATAATAGCTTCCAGGTAACATAATTGTAAAGTGCCTGCGTACAGTATCGCCACCTTCAGCTAAAAATGCGTTTTGCAAATCAATTGTAGGTCCGAATACGCCATAACCATCGCTACCACCAGTTATAGTGCTGCTAAATGCCCATGATGCTTGTATAGAGTTACCATAATCATAATTAGAACCACCAACACCTGCATTGTAAATCCATTGCATAGCTAGGATTGATTCTTTGTTATTATTGTTTATGGTAAGGAACAAATCACCAAAATTTGGCAATAATGAAAATTCGCCACTGTTAATTACTTTTTCGGCTTCTTTTTGGGCATCAGCATAATCCTGCATGTATAAATAAACTTTAGCAAGCATTGCAGATGCTGAACCACTTGAGCCATGGCCTGTTGAGGCTACACCAGCGGTGCAATTAGCTTCTGCAAATTGTAAATCTGATACCATAAGTTGATAAACATCGCTTATGTTATTTGTACGTACTGTTGAAAAATTATTTATATCCTGAAGCGGGTTCTCGACAATTGGCACCGGCCCAAAGGTGCGCACTAAGTAAAAATAAGCTACCGCCCTTAGTAAATGGGCTTCACCTAAGGCATTGTTTACTACCTTTACGGGTACAGATGCCGGTACAGCTGTCGGTAAATTGTTTAGTATGCCGTTACACTGGGCAATTACTGTAAATGGTGAGTCCCATGCTGCCAGTAGTTCCGCATTGTCATTGGCTACAGGTGGTGTGCCAAAAGGGCCAACATCAGATGAATAGGACCGGCCATTGCCGCCTGCAAACTCTGTAATAGCCCAGCCAACTTTGTTATTCCAGCCAAACCATGCTGCGCCATACAGTCCATTTGTACTGGCTGCTACCTGGTCAGCAGTTTGATAATAATTGCCAACAGTAACACCTGATTCAGGTGGGCGGTTAAAAAAATCCTTTTTGCAACCAGTAGCAAGCATTCCTGCCATAGCCGCTATGCCTGCAATATGTTTAATGTGTATTTTCATTTTTAATTTCTTTAAAATTTAAAATTGTGCATTCACCCCTAAAGTAAATACGCGTGGATTTGGATACCTGCCTAAGTCAATGTTCTGTAAAGTCGGGTTCTGGTTAAATGATCCGATTTCCGGGTCAAGACCAGGATATTTGGTAATTACAAATAAGTTTTGTCCGCTAACAAATATCTTTAAGCTGGTCATGGCAATAGATTTTGCCCATTGTGATGGCAAATTATAACCTAGGCGCACATTTTGTAAACGAAGGAATGAAGCACTCTCCAGGAACCTGTCAGACATCACTAAATTCGGGTTTGGCGAACCAATGTGTGGCGCCGGGATGTTTGAATTTGGATTGCTTGGTGACCAGTAGTTTGCAGATGAAGCTAGTTGGTTTTGGTATAAACTTGATAAACCTGCTGTTTCATATTCCAATGCATCTAATATTTTGCCACCGTATGATCCGTAGAAGAATACAGAAAGTTCAAAATCTTTATAGTTGAAATTGTTTGTTATACCATAAGTAAAGTCAGGGTTAGGGTTACCTAGTGGAACCTGATCGCTTGCATCAACTTTGCCGTCATGATTGGTATCCTGATATTCTAAATCACCAAGCCAAATGGTACTTGGTTGATTAGGGGCATTGGTAACTACTTGTACACTGCCGGTAACATTTTGTGGGTGTGTAGCCAAGTATTGTAATTGAGCTTGAGTTTTAACAACACCTTGAACTTTATACCCGAAAAACTCGCCAACCGGATAGCCTACAATTGTTTTGGTAGGGGTTAAACTATTAAAGCTTAAGTTTTCTTTTCCTATTATCGGAGGGGCGCCGTTAAGTGAAGTTACGATATTGGAATAATGAGAGAACGTTAGTGTTGTACTCCATTTAAAGTCTTTATTTACTATATTTTTACTGTTAATAGTAAACTCAATGCCCTTATTCTGAATTTGGCCTGCATTTACGTACGGAGGCTGGATACCTGCCGGGTTATCACCATATTCATTAGGCCCGCCAACCAAAAAGTAAGGTAGTGGCTCCTGAAAAAGGAAGTTTTTAGATGTTTTTTGATAGTAATCAACACTTCCGTCAATACGATTAAACAAAGTGAAATCTATACCGGCATCCTTTTGAATAGCAGTTTCCCAGGTAAGGTTCGGGTTAGCCACATTATGTATAATAAATCCTGTTCCAAACGCGGTAGGTATAGCTGTTAGCGAGGCGCCATAAGAATATGGAGGCACATTTGAATTACCTGTTGTACCGTAGCCTAATCTTATTTTAATGTTGTCAGCTATTGATTTTAACGGAGCCATGAACGACTCATCAGATAATCTCCATGAGATTGCCGCACCTGGGAAATAGCCCACTTGATGGCCTTCCGCAAAATTAGAAGTACGGTCGCTACGAATATTTGCAGTAATGCTGTATTTATTATCGAAGGTATAAATGGCACGTGCAAGGTATGATTCCATTACCTGTGTCTGTTTGTATTCAGGTATAGAAGCTGCAACGGAATTTGCGAGCGCTATGCTTTGAATTTGATTGCCTGCAACGAAACCTGAACCTGAAAGAGGCAATTGATCATATGTAGATTCCCATACTTCATGGCCTATAAGGGCGGTTAAATTGCTTTTACCCCAAGTGTGGCCATAATTAAAATATTCTTTCCAGCTCCAGTAAGTGCTGTTTGTAATTAAACGGCTTAAAGAGGCTGTTGCATTTGATATATTGTATTGTGATGGGGTTCCTGTAGCACCATAATCATAAGTTGGATTAAATGTTTGTGCATCTGACCAGTTAAAGTCACCATCAACTTCCGATCTTAAGGTTAAATCTTTAAAAAATTTTATCTCAGCATAAAAATTTCCGTTTATTTCATTACGGTTTAAAGTATTAGTTATGTTTAAAGCCTGTTGTACTGGGTTAACACCACCTTCTAATGTGCCTGAAGGAGTAACGTAAGGGCCTGCATAAGAGCCATCTGGATTATAAACAGATTGGTCGGGCGGTGATAATAGCGCATTGTAAATAATACCTGTATTACTTCCAAGTCCAACATTTTCATCGCTGCGGGTGGCACCAAGAGTCGTTCCTATCTTAAGCCAGTCTTTTGCTTGTGAATTTATGTTTGCCCTGATGGAGTAACGATCAAAATTAAATCCTAAAACTGTGCCATCTTGTTTAAAATATCCTGCTGATACATAATAATCGGATTTATCAGAACCGCCTGATACAGAAATATCATGATTTTGTTCAAAAGCACTACGGAAGATTGCTTTTTGCCAGTCAGTACCCGGGCCTAAAGCACTAGGATCGGCAAATTCAGCCCTTGGTTGTGTACCGTAAACAGACGCAAGGCTATTTTGTAAAGTAGCGTATTGCTGTAAGTTCATCATATCCAAAAACTTACCTTGTTGTTGTAAACCTACCCAGCCATCGTAAGTTACACGTGCATTGCCACTTTTGCCACGTTTGGTAGTAATAATAATAACGCCGTTTGCACCCCTGCTACCATAAATAGCAGTCGCAGAAGCATCCTTCAATATGTCGATTGATGCGATATCATTCGGGTTTAGCATGGCAAGCGGACTTACACTTGTTTCTTCTTGTCCGCCTCCCGTCCGGGTTAATTGTACGCCATTTGTACCCGGTACCATACCCTCACCTTGTACTTCAACTCCATCTACTACATATAGCGGTTCACTTGAACCAAAAGATGTAATACCACGAATGTGTACTGAAGTTGCGCTGCCCGGCTGTCCTGAGTTAGCAGTAACAGTTACACCTGCAGCTTTACCTTGCAGCATCTGATCAACACTTGGCTGGGGAATATCCTGGATATCTTTAGCAGAAATGGATGATATTGCACCGTTTACATCACCTCTTTTTTGCGAGCCATAACCAATTACAACCACATCGGTTAATTGGTTAGCGACTGATTTAAGAGTAACGTTGATATTTGTCCTGCTACCAACAGCAACATCCGCAGATTCCATACCCACAAAACTAAAATGCAATACCGAATTTGTACTTGCTGGTATATTAATGGAATAATGCCCATTTATATCAGTAATTACGGCAATACTGCTGCCTTTTAGTGAAACCGTTACACCTGGCAGTGTAACATTTTGGCCGTCACTAACGGTTCCTTTGATGGTGTTTATGTTCCCTGTTGTTTGTGAAAATGCCGGGGCATACACAAGCAGAGCCATAAACAGCATCGCCATTTGTAGAATTTTTCTCATAATATGATTAGTTTTATAATTGATTACATCAAAATTACCGTAGGAATGACATGGATTATAATATTTTTTTACCATTCTATAATTAAAAATTATCTGTAAAAAGCTTATACGCGGCGTATACAGACTAATATACAAGGCAATAGGTGATATTATTTTAACATATATTTGTTATAAACAATCAATTAAGTGCTCGTTTACTTGGTTTTTTTCTCAAATTTTGAAATTGGTTTATTCGATTTAGCAAGAATTGCTATGTGCAAATGGTTAATTTTATGATACCTGGTGCAAAAAAAGTATCATCTTTTAATAATCACGTTTGTAATTGAAATGCAGTGAAAATCATCTTAGGCGTAATCAATTATTTATTGGAGAGATTTAATAGATATAAAATTTATTACATATAAATATATTAATGTTCACAAGGCTTAGTGTTTTGATATATCAATAAATATTACGACTGTTTTTGAGCCGAAAGAAGATAATTATTTATAGATTTAGGTCTGTAAAACTAAAAAGTTTTATAAATTTAATACTTTATAAACTACAGTTATTTTCGAGTATAATATGATGAAGTTGATACGGCTATTGATATTGGTGCAGGTTGTTTTGTTGTTTAATACTATTGCATACGCCCAATCAACAACTGATAGCCTTTTTAACAAGCTTAATAGTGTATTGGCTAATAAAGAGATGCTTGTTAAGCAGAAGCAGGAAGCCATTGCTAAAATAAAGCAGCACCTAAAATTTGCAAAATCCGAAAGCTCCAAATACAATGTTTATGACCAATTATTTGAGCAATACAAATCATTCATTCATGATTCAGCTTATGTTTATTGCAAAAAATTAAATACCTGCGCCTATCTGCTTAAAGATGAAAATAAAATAAACTATTCCCGTTTAAATATGGGGTTCATCCTGGTATCGGCGGGTATGTTTAAGGAAGGGCTGGATACCTTAAGCAAGGTGAATGTTAAGTATCTGACTAATGAGCAGCGATATAATTATCTTTTTTTGCAGGTACGAAGTAACTTTGATCTGGCAGATTTTGATAAGATAAGTGATTACTACAATAAATACAGCCTTATCGGTTTAAGTTATTGCGATTCTATCCTAAGGCAAAACAAACCCGACTCATATGAATATCTTTCGGCATTAGGTTTAAAACTACTCAGGAGCCAGAATTATAAAGCAGCGATAGACCCTTATGAAAAATTATTGCATTTTAAGCAGAGTTACCAGGACAGCGCTATTAATTACAGTTGTTTAAGTTTTCTTTATTTTGAGATGGGGCAAGCCGATAAAGGGCTTCCTTTATTAATTAAATCCGCTATAGTTGATAATACGCATTCAACTAAAGAGTCTGTTGCCTTAACAAATCTCGCTACTCATATATTACAGCGAGGCGATATTGAAACCGCTTTCAGTTATATAAATAACGCTATTGATGATGCCAATTTTTATGGCGCCAGGCATCGTGAAGCACAGATAAGCAATATTATGCCAATTATTGAAAGTGAGCAGATAGGGGGGATAGAAAAGCAAAAACGTTCATTACTTATTTACGCTTCTATAATTACATTGTTGGTTTTTTTGGTAATTATTTTTTCAATAATAGTGTTAAAACAACTTAAAAAGCTGCGCATCGCTGATCAGATCATCGTAAATAAAAACAACGATTTAAATGTAGCTAACGCATCACTAATAAAAGTAAATAAGCACCTTGATAATGCCAATCGTACCCTGTCGCAGTTTAATTTAAAACTTGATGAGGCCAATATGATTAAGGATGAGTACATCGGCTATTTTTTCAATACCCACTCAGATTATATAGAGAAACTCGACAGGCTTAAACGATCAATAGAGAAAAATATGCGCGAAAAGCGTTACGAAGAGGTTTTAATGGTTCTTAATCGTTTAAATACTAATTTCGAACGTGAAAACCTGTCGCATAGTTTTGATAAGGTGTTTTTAAATATCTTCCCCAAATTTGTGGAAGACTTTAATGCTCTATTTGATACCGATCATCAAATACATTTAGCAGATGGGCAATTGCTCAACAGCGAACTACGCATTTTCGCCTTGATACGGTTGGGTATACATGATAATGAAACCATTGGTAAGATCCTGAATTATTCAGTTAACACCATATACACCTATAAAACTAAGGTTAAAAACAAATCGCTGATCCCTAACGAAGAGTTTGAAGACAAAATAATGCTGATAAAAGCGGTTAAAGAAAATGTAGATCAGCTTAACCAGGTAGATTAATTAAATACATATCACACTTTTGAAACAAAAAAAGCCCCGAAGATAGATTCTTCGGAGCGATGCTT
>Ga0302315_10005396_pt1 | contig 10923 bp, 8 predicted proteins | sample III_Palsa_N3_1_FD_200532 | JGI IMG/M metagenome (GOLD analysis project Ga0302315, IMG submission 200532) | Peat permafrost microbial communities from Stordalen Mire near Abisko, Sweden - III_Palsa_N3_1 | ecosystem: Environmental > Terrestrial > Soil > Palsa > Peat permafrost | place: Sweden... | reverse complement strand
CTCGATCGAGGAGCGCGACAGCGCGCATCAGGCTTCCTGGTCGTACGAAGACGCCGACTTCGGCTACGCCTGGTCGCATCAGTACAATATCGGGATAGCTGTAGGGTCAAGTACGGATTATTTGATTTTGCCTAACGGTGCGCGTATTGGGTTCACCGGTACGGCTCCTACCTCAAGCAGCCCGGTTACGAATTGTACAGTGCAGGCGGGCGCTCCGGTTCTAATCAAGTGGCTCTATAATACGAGCACGAGCAATACCTACTTTACCGTGACCTGGCAGGATCGGACCGTCTGGACGACAACCAGTTCTACGAGTGGTTATGGCGGAGGTTCGTGGCAGCTCGCTCAAATTACCGACCGCAATGGTAACTCAATCTACTTCAACTACGGCACGACACAATATAACGGATACACAGTTCTGAACTCCATCTCAAGCCAGGCGGCGGGAGCAGGTACCCAGCTTCTGACCATCGTGCGCAACACTTATGGTCATATTGTCTCGGTCACGGATTGTTACGGCCGAAGCGTCTATTACTACGTCCTGCCCGGCGGTGAACCACAAAGCTCCGCGGTGGACTTCGTATCCCAGATAGTCCCAAGCTGCTCCGGCAGCGTTCCCGTCCGCTATGAGTACGGATACCAGTGGTTTTCCAACAGCGAAGGATACCACTCGGCTCCCTTCCTGCATACGATTAGCGTGCCCTCTCCTACCGGGACCGGCATGTCCACGGCAACGATCAATTATACAACGGCCACTGGAGCGCCATATGTCGCGAGTCTGGTCGATGCCAACGGTAATACAAGAACGTACACACAGGTTAATGGGCTCAACACTCAGGTAACGGTCACAAACCCATCCGGACAAACCGTGTACTCGTACACAGGCACGTTCGACAATAATATGAGTGATGTCGCGGTGACCGATGGCACCGGACAGCTCTACAGTCAGGCGGTCTATTCGGATCCGAACGATCCGTACCGTCCGTCTGCGACGCTTAATGCAATTGCCGCCCGCGCCACTATTTCATCTAGCAGCATTTACATTGGCTACAGCGGAACGGAAGCGAAGAGCGGATCGGATCTGCCAACAACGGGTACTTGGCAGGTGGTAAGTTCATCCGGCACGTTAGTTGGATCATCGACCACCACAAACGGATGGGCAGTGACGTACAATAGTGGAACGACCAGCTTCACGATTAGCATTCCCACTTCGGGAATCGCGGGAACGGGATACGAGGTCAAATACGCTAGCGTCGGGAGCGCCATTTTTAATGTTCTTAGCTCTTCGACGACTGGATCGGGCATCACGAATTTTACCTGGGACCAATACGGAAACAACCTTACGGAAATCAGTCCCAGGGAGGTTACCACTACAAATACCTATAGCCACGTGAATTTCGCACTTGGAGAACTGCTATCAACGCAGGAGAGCTATGTGTCCGGTGGTACAACATATTACAAGACAGCAACAAGCTACACATACGATGACTCTGACGGCTATAATGACACGCTCGGCAACTTCCACCCCTGCGGCTTGGTGATCAGCATCAGCTCCCCGACGCCAGGTACCAGCGGCGGCTCTGGAGAGCAAGTGGCAACAACGTACACCTACGATTTGACAGGGCAGGGCGCAAAGTCAATGGGGAACCTTGGTCTCGGTAACATAATCACAATTGCCGAACCGGGCAATAACGCCGCAACGAGTAGCACGACAGCTTTCAATTACACTACGGACGGGGCCTATAGCCAAAGTCAGGCGGTGAATCAGCCCGTTACAGTAACCGACAACCTCGGAAACGTGATCCACGTACGCTATGATTCTCGGTCAAATCTAAGCGCCATTAAGGATCCGCTTGGCAATGAAACAGACTTCACCTATTCATTGGCGAATCAATTACTAACGACTACGTATCCGCAGACGGGCCAGACCGGAACAGGTAACGCTTATCGTGTAAACGAATATATGTATACATCATCTATAAGTGATCCCGCGCAGCAATTCGGACCTGTGGTTGAGGAATCCGATTACGATGAAAGTTCTACGATGGTCAGCCATGTTGACTATACGTACGGTCCAGAAGACGAAATCCTTACTACAAGGGGCGGCACGGAACCGGGAACTTTGTCCTACGACGCCAATTATAGAGCTATTTCCATAACCGATGGCAACGGCAGTATCACGACATATACATATAGCACTCAGGGTTATCTAGCAAGAATAAATTACCCTGGTTCTGGCGGCGCAACGTCTGGCAGTGATACAATACAGTTTCCTATTTACGATGCGAACGGCGACCTGTTGTCGCGGACTGATGGGCGTGGAATTACGACGGATTACGCTTACAATGATTCTGAAAGCAAACTGACCTCCGTTTCATACCCAGCGACGACAAGCATTAACATAGCCTACACGTACGATGGCTTTGGGCGCAAGGCAAGTATGACGGATGGAACGGGCTCAAGCAGCTACGCATATGATGATACTAACAGGCTAACGAGTGCTGTAACGACTTATACTGGCCTGGCGGCGAAGACAATAGCCTACGCTTATTATGCTGACGGGTCCACTCAGGCGATGAGCACGCCAGCAGGGAACTTCGGTTACTCCTATGACTCTGACGGTCGGATGACTGTGCTGACCAATCCTAATGGCGAGACTTCAAGCTGGACCTATCTAGATAACAGCCTGCTTGCGACCCAAACACTCTCTAATGGAGTCATTACTAAATATACCTTTAACGCCAGAGGATTCATAACCGACCTGCTGAGTCAGACTAGCGGTGGTACCACCCTTTCGGACTTTGGGGCGGTAACATACAGCGGTATTGGAGATGTGACAGCCGCGACCGTAGCCATCCCGTCCCAGCCTACCTACTCCGGCACAACAGAATACAGCTATGACACGATAAGTTCAGGAGGTACCCGAAGCCAGTTGACTGGCGAATCGTCAACAAGGATTGGCGGTTACAATAACGTGAACGCCTACGATACCGCAGGCAATCCCACGACACTCCGCGGGTCCTCAATGGCGTCGTACAATTCGGATAACCAGACGACTGCGTCGTCTTATGGCTACGACGGTAACGGCAACCCAACAACTTACAACTCCAACAGCCTGAGCTTCGATGCCGAGAATCGCATGACGGCCTTCGGAAGCGCAATGACTGCTGGGTACACAGGTGATAGTCTTCGTGCCTGGAAAACAGGTTCGTCAGGAACCACGTATTATCTTTACAATGGAATCCGGCCAGTTTGTGAACTGAACTCGAGCGGCTCAGTAACTGCGGTAAATACGTTCGGGGCGAATGCCTTGCTGTCTAGGTTTAGCGGCGGGTCTAGCATATTTTACACTTTTGACCCCCAAGGAAATGTTGTGCAACGATTAGATTCGAGCGGAAATATCATGGATACTAATGCATTCGACGCCTTTGGTCAGCGCTCGAGCACGGGTGCTAGCGCGGATCCATATGATGGCTTTATGTCTCAAGATGGCTACTATACAGACGTGGAAACCGGACTTGACCTTCTAACAACCCCGGTATTACGACGCTCAATCCGGTAGGTTCCTCACGAGGGACCTAGCCGGCTATCTCGGAGGCATCAATCTCTACGAGCACTGCCAGAACAATCCACTAAACCATTCTGACCCTAGGGGGTTTTACGACTCTCCACCAGGAGGGGACGACAATCTGGAGGGATGTCAGGCTATCGCGCTAACTTGGAAGAATGACGGCATGATTAAGTGTAAGAAATACCTCCCGGACAAAGGTGAGCAGAGCCTAGATTACGACTGGTGCGTATCCATGGTGGAGTGTCAATACGAAGTAGATATGGCGGATTGTGAGATTGAATATGCGGGCAAAAAAATCCAAAAATGTGTCCAGTCCATCCTCAATAACCAAGCACCTTGGAATCCAGAGCAGCCGATATGGGGATGGCCGCCTGACGACTCAGTCTGGGGTAACGGTGGAGGTGGCTTTGGGCCAGTCTGGGGCGGGGGGGGATATGGGGAACCACATAGTTACTGCGTGCCTTAGTTGGAGCTGCCTGCGAATGTTGCTAATCTTAAGTCAGGCCAAGGTCTACCGCATGTATCACATGATACAGTTTGAGTTGGGCACTCAGATTCCAGCTTTTCTTGCTACAGCGGAGTAAGTGACGCGTGAAGATACATTGCTGGTCGTATCGATTTTTTCCTTTCACCGCAGATGGAGCACAAGGCAACCAATTATGAGCAGTCAGGACGCCGAATTAACTTTGGAGATTATCAAGCGAGAGCTTGAGGACGACTACTCGGAGTTCAGCAAAGGGCCCGCACGGAGCGTCATACGGTATGGAGCACCTGCATTAGTTCCACTCGTCTTGCTGATCGAAGAGTGCAATAAATCGGTCGACGTCAAGACTAGCCGCATTGGATTGGCGGCTTCAGAAGCCTGGAACGCTATTGCTAGGCTCAATCCTGAAACGGTGGGTCAAGCGCTGGCTGAGGACGATCCCGACATACGTGCGTGCACGGCAGGGCAAATCGGAGAGTGGCAATTGTTCCAATATTCTGAACGGCTATCTGTACTTGCCATTGAAGACTCCGATCCGTTGGTTGTCGCTCAGGCAACTTTGGCTATAGGTCGACTATACGGCCCGTTTGCGACCCGCCACGCCGATCCCTATGGAAGCGGGCGGCAAGAAGAACTCGTTGACCTGTTCGCGAGCATCGGCTTTAGGACAATTAACCGGCGCCTATGCGAACTAATCGCGGCCCCGCCTCGTAAAGCGAACACTCCCCCGTCACAGTCGCCTGGTCATTTGCCGCAGGACCGAAGTTCCAGACATGAGCGCACTCGGAGCGTTGCGATACTCGCTGCTGGTGAGGTCGGAACTTACACTGCAATACCCTTATTGGTTGAGATTGTAGACAATTTTGCATGGCATGTTGCGGAGGCTGTAATATCCCTCGGAAAGCTTCGGGCAGTCGCAGCTATCGAGCCTTTCACAAAACATATTTATAAGCCAATGACACCGCTCCGCGCGATGATTGCCGAAGCTCTCGGAAGCATTGGAAGCGTTGACGGGATGGAGTCTCTATTTATTCTTGCCAAGGACGCCAAACCTTTAGTTCGGCAGTATGCGTGCGCGTCTATAGGGATGGTTGGAGGCCCAAGTGCAAAAGACGTGCTAATACAGCTTAGCAAAGATCCTGATGAAGGTGTACGTCGCGCAGCGCGCAAAGCGCTATCAAATTGTCGCGAGCACTCTCTGGACACAAGGCAGGAGGGGCATGACCATCCAGGTGATATTCAGTCGATTGGAGAATATTAGTCAGTCAATCGGTTGCCCGGCAGGCCAAGGAAGGGGAGGCTATCCTTGAAGTGGTGGGGCTCCCGTAACGTGGGCCTGGTGTTACATACGTTAAGAGGGTCGGCAGTTATTCCCTGTTCTGCGTGGTGCTGATGTGACAAATAATTTTCAGCCAATAATGAATTTCAATTGCTGGGACTATTTGCGTACGCCGTTCGTGATTTAGAACAACATTTAAGTTAAAGAAGTATTTATATGTTCGGAATGTCTGTTTACATGAAGCAAAAGTTGTAAAATCACTTCTGTACACATTGTATGCCACCGTTTGATCTAACGGCTCTGTTCTTGCATACGTTCACTTGTTTCTGACATACCACCGGTCGTATCACTTATATATACGTTCCGCTGGCGTTTTTCTCAATTCTGCCGTTCTATATTTAGCTAGAATGTCGCTCCAGAGACTAAGGCTGGTATTCTCGGAAACAAGAGGCGGAACCAGCTATAGCCCATCCGAGACCTGAAAAAGCGCTATAAGTAAGGGGTCTGGTACGGCACAATCGCGACATCAAGAAATGGCCGGGTACTACATTTCCAGTACGGCTTTCTGATCCTTCGGGATGGTCAGTCGATATTATGGGGGGAGGAGGAGGTTGGGGACCGTATGGGGGAGAAGACGAACCGCCGCCATTCGACGTCGACCTTTGCAAAAAGCTGTGTCAATGCATATCACTAGAGATGGCATGCGATCGAAAGATATTGCCGCAGGCTAAAGCTTTATGTTATATAGAAGAGTTCGCGAGGATAACGAGCTGTGAGCATGATTGCGATCTTCAACTGATTCAACGTTGCATAGACAGATTTCAATGGCAAATGAATAATAATCCCATAATGAATTGGCCACCTACTTTCAGTCCGCCAAGTGGTGTCCCTCCCATATTCCCGCCGATTAGATGGCCAGTTCCAGCACTATTTGAATCTAACACGAAGTCTACGTTAGTGGAATCTAATGAATCGTTCCTGCCTGGTGGAATGGTTAGTCATGGTGGAAAATAAGTATAATGTTATCACTTTCCTGAAGTAATAATAGGAGAAACGTCATTGAACAAGATTATCGCTGAACACACCTTTTGGTCAGCGCAAAACGAAGACTTAAGGGAGTTAAAGGTCCAGATCTTTGAACCACAAAAGACTGTGGACGCTTGGACTTGTTCGATGCACATTAGCGATGCAAGGAGCAAACTACCCACGCCACGCGGCGATTCGTCGCTTCAATGTTTGTCCATGGCAATTTGGTACGTCTATTACACTTTGTTAAATCGCCTTAGATCCGGCGAAAAACTCTACTATGAAGAGACCACGGACAACCCTCCAGTAGACGAAGAATTGCTCGAGGCGATTTTCGCACAGCACATGGAAAAGCGAGTTTAGAGTACCTTGAGGATTTACTATGTGCTCGTTGTTGAAACTTCGACCTCATAAGACGCCAATATACGCTCGTCTAGTTACCCGGGCCGTTTCTATCGCTCTCTTAGATCATTAGTTGAGGCACCATTCTTGGTTGCAGTCTGTAATTTTTGCACCGATTATAATCTGGATTGTGTTTCTCGCTCTCCATATGCACGAATTAAGCCGAAGTGAAAGCGTTGGTAGACCGCATTGCCCATTGTTTTATTATTAGTCCCGTCGCCCCCATCTGAAATGCGGCTCATGCCAGCTAAACCAACACTGGCTCAGTTTCTGCAAGTCAACCTGGAAGGTTCCTCAGCGCAATCTTACGACAGTGCCTTTGAGTATATCGAGCTTGCCGCTGTTCAAGACATGGCGGATACGATGCAACATAAACCACGCCGTCTTCTGGGTTACGTCAAGGGATTTGGCTAGCTCGCAGGAGCTAACGCCGTTCTTGGCATTTACAATCATCCAAAACGCTGGTAACCATGTCGAGAGTGGTAGGGGGCTGTCTTCAAGCACAGTCCCTTTCTTAATGCTGAACTGCTTTCGACAGGAGTAGCATTTGAATCTCTGCACGGATTCCATAAACCGTGCGCCAACGGTGCCACAATAAATACATGACACTTGTCCGTTTGTGTGTGGCCAGAGGATTGATATCATCAACTTGTTACAAACCTCGGGATTCGAGTAATAGCGAATTGCTGCCATAAGAGACTTCGGCTTGGTATCCATATAGCACTTAGCCGAACCCCTAACGACTTGAGGAGAATTTGCGGCTACTTTTCAGAGTGTTCTTCTGGAGATTAAGCCAGAATCATGTTCACCGTCGTGCTATGGGACGGTTAGTAGCGCAGAATCCGCATAAAACGTTCAATAAACGAACCACTAGCATGTAAAGCATTGACATTTTGTCAACTGTAGGTTACAATATGATGGAGCACAGAACAATATGCCTGAGACGGAAATTCAAATCGTCCTACTTTTACTGAGCAACGGCAGGTCCCAGGTTGAGGATTGGCTAGCAAACATTCGTGATAAATCGACGCGTGCAAAGATCGACCGACAAATCGACAAGCTAGCGGGGGTGCTGGCAACCAAAAAGGGCTACAAGGAGTAACCGAACTCAAGATCGACCTTGGGCCTGGTTACCGTGTCTATTACGCCTTTCTCGACAACAAGTCCATTGTGCTTCTAATTTGGGCTGGAGATAAATCGGATCAACGGAAAGATATCGCCAGTGCCCGAGAGTTACTTAGGGATTTTGAGAAAAAGGGCCAGCGGGATGTTGCATTGCGAAAATGGAAGGAAGAGCAAAATGAGCGAAATGAAGTTGAAGAGCTATGACGATGTAATTCTAGTGAACATGCGTGATAGCGAGTACGCTCTCGCGTATTTACAAGATGCCTTAGACGAATCTATTGAGGAGTTTCTACTTGCACTTCGTAAATATGTGAAGGCAAACGGTGGGATCGCGAAATGTTCGGAGGAGGCAGGTCTTAGCCGAGAGGCTCTATATCGCATGCTGTCTGAAACAGGCAATCCCGAATTACGTTCTGTCATTTCTGTCTTGAAGGCACATGGATTGCATTTAAGCATCGATAAGGTTAAAGTTCATGAGATAGTAGAAGAAGTTGTCCCCGAGATGGTAGATGTGGAAACAACCGCGCGGCAACTTGCATGTGCATGAAAGCTCGGGGTAGTGTCAAGCAAAAAGAGTGAGCAAGCGATATGGTTATCGCTTGCTCACTCTTTTTGCGGGTAAGAACACTGTGGGTTAGCCAGGTATATAAGTGCCTAAAATATCGTGCCCAATAGGCTCAAATCACGAACCACCAGGTTGGGTTTCAGGGCGTCCTCGCTACATAGAGTAGATCCAGTGAAGAAAAGAAACCAGACTTGTGCATCCGGATAGGATTAATGGAGGAATATCGTTGAGCAATATTATCGCCGAAGAGACCTTTTGGTCGGTGCAAAGCGAAGGCTTGACGGAGTTAAAGGTCCAAATCTTTGAGCCACAACAACTGAGAAGGCTTGGTTATAAAATCAGTTCCTAAGGGCGGATCAAAGCGACAAATAAACAGGAGCTTTGTTGAGCATGCGGCTAGCACATCCTATGATTAATTGCCTGTCTATAGGTTATGGCGTTTCCTCTACCGGCGAACCGGTATGCCAATTCGCATGCACGGATCCGAGCACTGGCATCCATTATCTGTATTCAACGCCGATCCCGGACGAGGGGTGTCCAAAATGGGGCACTCCGTCAACTATAGGCCCTGTGAGCTTTTGATAGGAGAGTTGCCAAATTGGACCAGCAACACGATGTCGAGCTATTGGATACTGTACCTTTTCCTGTAACCCTTTCGCGTCCAGGTGTTGGACTTGGAATTATTGTTTTTGGGCCTGGCCGGACTAAACTGTATGGCACGGTTTTGGGCCAAGGCGGATTCACGGAAGTGGACGTTGAAAGTCTTGAGACGCGGTGGATCGACATTGAGTTCGAACGATCCATCCGAGTTAACAGTATGGCAATCGACGGCGCGCATAACTGCGCCATCGCCGATACGCACAATAAGGCTTTGCACTTTTTGGATCCTGAGTTTAGACTGATTAAGCGCCTCTCGTTTGCAGCCGGTCAGTTGGGAACTCCGCTGTATGTTATTGGCATTCAATCCGGGGGGGTTATGGCCTACATCGGATCTCGGAATACATCTAAGGTTCTGAAGTTTAATGCTAATGGGGACGAAGACTGGCAACGTGAGGTTTTTCTAAACGGAGAACCCGCTGTCGGCCGAATCATTCCATTTTACGGGATCGCCGAGAACTGCTTCTTGCTGGCAGAGACCCGAGACGCGGCAAACTCACAGTCTAACCAAGTAACTGTAATCAGATGCGAAGCGGGCGGTTGCCTCGAAAGTCCAGTCCTTTTTCGGCTTGAGTCTCCCTCAGCACCCTCGCCTGGTAGACCTTTTTCGATGTCTTCTGAGTTTGTAGGATCGGTCATGCCTGTTGGCGTTGAGGGGAACTGTCAGTTAACATATTGCAATGAAAAAAGCAGGCTACCTGTTCTTGTTCGCTACATGGTTGGCGAGGAGCCAAGAGTCTACCGACTTCCGTGCGACGTTCTTGAATTGTTGCCTTTCGACGACGATACGTTTTGGGGACGGCCCTTCGGATCGATGCGATCTAATACGTTAGCATTCAGGTTTCGGATGCCGGCGTGGGAGGCGGGCTTGCCGTTCTCTGAGTTTATCAAGGGGCAAGGGGGAGATCCCGGCTACGGGATTGCCGACTTTCCAAGCAATGACAAACCCAACGCTCCCGACTCGGGCTCTGAGTCGACTAGTCATCGTGTGAGCCAATTCCCAACGTGAAACCCGGTGGGAAGCATGCATCAAGAGTGGCGAAGAGCCAATTCTAAACTGCTGTTGGCACTAATCATAGCTACGAACGGTATGATGGACCGGGCATCCTCGATCGCCGGTACACCGCATAGTTGCGATCTCAAGAAATCGCCGGGTGCTGTCAGCCAGCGACGGCACACTCATACACCATTCAACCCGAAGCGAAAGTGTTGGTAGACCGCATTGCCCATTGCCTTAGTATTAGTCCCGTCGCCCCCATCTGAAATGCGGTTCTTTTCAGCTAAACCAACGCTGCCTCAGATTCTGTACATCAATCCGGCTTCGGCGCATTCTTACGATTTCGGCACACTAGAAGCCACCCAAGTAACCCTGATATCCGCCACTTTCAGTTACCGGAACACAACCGACCAGCCCCTTACAATCATACAACTCCACCCATCCTGCGGATGCACGGCTGCGCTTCTTGTTCCTAAAGCCAAGTTGCCTCTAACGCTCAAACCAGGCGCATCCCTGCAAATCACCGTCAACATCGATTCCTCCCACCTTAACCCAGGGAGCATCGACAAGAGCGTCTCAATCTACGCGGCCAACCACGCGGACCCGATCGCCACTCTGCACATAACCGGAACAATTCTGCCGCCCGTGACATTCTCTCCTTCCTCACTGGATTTCGGGCACTCTGCTCCTGCACAATCGGAGTTCAGTTCTTTGTCTCTGGTCTATGACGATTCTCTGGACGCCGACGGCAGCAGCGTAGTCCTGGTCAGTCGCGATTCGACCGTCACAATAGATCCCTCCGGTCCTCCGCAGACTG
>Ga0302315_10005395_pt1 | contig 10924 bp, 10 predicted proteins | sample III_Palsa_N3_1_FD_200532 | JGI IMG/M metagenome (GOLD analysis project Ga0302315, IMG submission 200532) | Peat permafrost microbial communities from Stordalen Mire near Abisko, Sweden - III_Palsa_N3_1 | ecosystem: Environmental > Terrestrial > Soil > Palsa > Peat permafrost | place: Sweden... | reverse complement strand
GTCCGCTTCGTCTGGGAAAAGCGCTCGGTTGCGCGCAGAAGCTCTGGCCCAGCTGCCTGCTCGCCGAGCTGCACGGTCGCGATGGAATTCGCAATGAGCCGCAATTCTTCGGGCCGCAGACAATCGGCAGTATCCTGCGCAACATCGCTGGGGCGCAGGGCGTGATATTCGAAGTGATTCGACCAGACCTCGAGATCTCCAGGACCCATCGCGTTACCCTCATGATTGCACAACGCATAGAGTGCAAGGTCATTCGGGAAGTCCTATGAAGCAATTGGGGCAGATTGTGGCGGCTATCGAGCCCGGATTGGTTGGAACCGCTTCACGGCAGCGTATTGGTGCGGTGACGCTCAGCGGCCGGGCCACCAATTCCACCGCCCCGCGAGCCGGATGAGAGCCGGCCCGACGGCCATGCGAATCACCGTCGCATCCAGGAAGACGGCGACGCCCAGCGCGAAGCCCAGAATCTTGATGAGCACGAAGTCGCCGAAAACGAACGCGCCGAAGATCATGACCATGATGGACGCGGCGAAAGTGATGACCCGGCCCGTGCTCGCCAGTCCCTCGACCAGCGCGGCGTCGTCGGCGAGCCCCGCGCGGCGGCCGTCGGCAATTCGCGAGACGATGAATACCTCGTAGTCCATGCTCAAGCCGAAGACGATGCAAAATACGACGATGGGCAACACCGGAAAGCCGCCATGCATCGGGCTAGGGAGCCCCACGAGGCGCGACCCGAGCCCGTGCTGAAAGACAATGGCTACGGCGCCGTAGGCGGCAGCCACCGAAAGCAGATTCAGCGCCACCGCTTTGATGGGAATCAGTACGCTGCGAAACGCGAGCGACAAAACCAGCAGCGTCGCGCAAATGACGCTCACGATGACGGGCCCCAGCGCGCTCTTGATGGTATCTTCATAATCCGCGTTGAAGCCGGGCAAACCGCCCACGTCGAGGTGCCCGCCCGCAATTCCGATGATGGTCTCGAGATTTGCCGCGCGGATCTCCCGCACAAACCGCACCGCGTCGGGCGCTGCCAGGTTCTTGTGCGGCACCAATGCGAGCAGGACCGCACGGCCATCCGCGCTGACGAAACTCCGCCGCTGGGCGTCAGGAAGACGCTTCAGGATTTCGGGGCCGCCCAGAGGTACTGAAGCCAGCGTGGTGACCGCCCAGACATGCTGAATCCTCGGGTCGCGCGCGAAGAACCTCGCGAGCTTCGATTCCGCGCGCCAACCCGACTCGTCTTGAATGGTGGTTCCCGGCGGAAGGTAGAGAATCACTTGAATGATCTCGCCGAAGCTGCCCCGGGCAGCGGCATCTATTTCATGCAGCACGCGCACCGATTGGGCTGTATCAGGCAGCCACCGACCGCGTGGCAGGTCAATGCGCAGATGCGTCGCCTGAGAGGCTAGAAGTATGAGCGGTAACCCGGCGACCGCCAGCACACGCAAAGGATGTCGCATGACCCAGTATGCCCAGCGCCGCCAGTGGCCTTGCGTGGTGGCCGGACGCGCAAACCCAAGCGAACCGGCGTCGATCCATGGACCAATCCAGGCAAGCAGGATCGGCAGGAGTGTACTTGCGACCAGCACGGCGACCGTGGTGACGATCAGCCCGCCCATGCCGATGGACCTGATCTCGCTCACCCGCACCATGAGCATCGCGGCGAACCCGATGGCTACCGCCGTGCCGGACACGAGAACCGTGCGTCCGCCGCGCTTGGCCGCTTGAAGCACCGCTTCCGGCCGCGACAATCCCTCCCTGAGAGCATCCCGGTAGCGGCTCACGATCAGGAGCGCATAGTCGATGCTCAGCCCCAGCCCCACCATGCTGACGATGCTGACGACGATGAGGGATGACGGCCAAACCTTGTTCACCACGGCCACCACCCCGAGTGCCACCACCACCGTCAAAGCGCCGCAGAGGACGGGCAACATGGCGGATATCAGACTGCGGAATGCGATCAATAACACCACCAGGGTGAGCGGAAAAACCCGCAATTCGGCGGCGCGCGTCTCTTGGGCGCTGATGCGGCGCAGTTCCGCGTTGACGGCTGCCTCACCCGTCCAGCCAAAGGCAATACCTGGATACTTCCCCTCGAGTTGGACACGCAACGCCTCGGTCGACTGGCCAAGCCTGGTCATCAAAGCTTCCTCGGCTCCTTTGGGGGCGTTCATGCCGACGATCAATATTGGGCTACCGTCCTCGCCAAGGAACAAGGAATCTAGGCGGTCTTGATAGGACAAGACACCGCGCACGCCGGGGGTGTTGCGGATTTGGTCGCCGACCTGTCGCAGCAAGGCTTCGCCATCCGCGGTGCGAGGGTCCGGCGCCCCGGCAATCCTCAAGAGCGCGATCTTCGCTATCGGGGACTCGAACTGCTGGTCCAGCACCGCCTCCACACGTGAGGACTCACTGCCCTTCAGCCGGACCCCGGCATCGAGTTCATCGTTGACCCGAGCCGCGAAGGGCAGCGCGGCCAGCGCCACCACCACCCATATCGCAAGGATCAGCCAGCGCCGGACGGGGGAGAAGGGTGGTGGATTCATCCGCCCATGGTATCAAGCTGTAGGGCCTCTCGGCGGGCGTGTATTGCCCCCAGACTCACGGTGTGGCCGATCCCCGGCCGGTGCGAAGCGGTGCCGGTCATTGTTGTAATACCGCCAACGATCCCCATAACCGTTCAGAAGCCGACTTCGTGACTGCCTGGAGGATTAATGGCAACGCAAGTTAAAATTGATTTTGTTTCGGATGTGTCCTGTCCGTGGTGTGTGATTGGGCTTAAATCATTGGAAACCGCACTGAAATCGCTCAAGGGCGAAGTCGCGGCGGACCTGCACTTTCAACCCTTCGAGCTCAATCCTCAGATGGGCGGCGAAGGCCAGGACATCACGGAACATATCGCCCAAAAGTACGGGTCCACGCCTGCGGACATCGCGCGCAACGGCGAGAACATCAGGGCTCGCGGCGCCGAATTGGGATTCGAATTCAACATGCAAAAGCGCGGCAGGATCTATAACACCTTTGACGCGCATCGATTGCTGCATTGGGCCGAGATCGACGGCAAGCAGGAAGCGCTGAAAAGCGCGCTCTTCTCGGCCTACTTTACCGAGGGTCGCAATCCCAGCGATCATGCAGTGCTGCTCGACGTCGCGCAAAAAGTCGGTCTGGATACGAATCGCGCGGCCGAGATCCTAAAATCGGACGAATTCGCGGCCGAGGTGCGCGGGCGCGAAAAGTTTTACGCGGACCGCGGCATCCGGGCGGTACCCTCCGTGATCATCAACGACCAGCACCTCATTCAAGGCGGCCAGCCGGCCGAGGTATTTGAGAAGGCGTTGCGTCAATTGGCGGTACGCTAACGCTCTGTATTTCCATAGATCGCTGAAGTTACTTGTAAGCACGCTGACTTGGAATTTAGGAACCTTCGATCGCGGCGTGAGCTGGCGTTGCGCAGGCCGCCCATGCGCAATTGATATATGGATATAGCGCACAAGTACTTCCTTCACCCACCCGTCACTGGTTAGGCTCCCCAACGTTGCTGGCAACCTCCAGCTCGGATCGGGGACGACCAATAGGGCGGCGGCGGACTTGCCTCCGATGAAAACGCAGTCCAACGCCGCAGAGCATCAGTAGTTCTAGCCGGTATTCACGGCATCGTCCGCAGACAAATAGCAAAGAGGGATGTAATGAGATTAAAGAAGGAAACACGCGCACAGCGTGCGGCAAGCCGTGCGTGGCTCGTAACGGCGTTTACGGGTGCCATGGTGGTTTCGCTCAGTGCCGTCGGGCAACAGAAGAGTGGCCCAGGAATCACGGATGATGACTCCCTGACATTTCATGGCATCACTCTATACGGCGTGATCGACTTAGGATTGCAGTACGAGACACACGGCGCTCCCTTGAGCGACTTTCGTCCCGCCGCCAGCGGCAACATCGTGCAGAAGAATAGCCGTCAGTCGGTGTTCGGCGTCACGCCAAGCAACGAAGGGCAATCACGCGTCGGCCTACAGGGCAACGAGCCTCTGCAAGTCGGCGATTGGTCGGCGGTTTTCAGACTCGAAACCTTTCAAACCGCCTTCGCGGGCCTCTCCTCGAAGACGTTCGGCACCGTGACCTTCGGCCGTCAGCTGACGATCCTCACCGAGGGCACGATCAAGTACGATCCCAATCAAGACTCCAACGCGTTCGGTCTCATCGGCGCCTCCGGAACCTATCAAGGGGGCGGCACCACCGAGGATAAACGACTCGACTCGATGTTGAAGTACGACGCCGTGTTCGGCGATATCGTGCACGTTGGGGCGCTGTATAAGCTCAACGGCTCCAACGGTAGTTCGAATACCGCGGTTCAAGCGGTAATCGGCGCGCAATACGCAGGCGCTTCGGTCGATGCCTTTTACTCCAAGGTGAACGACGCTGTCTCGGCCTCGACCTTGACTTCCGCACAAGTCGCGACACTACCGACCTTGGGTTACTCAGCCTCCGACTCCGTGGCCGCGACGGTCTCCGACAACACAGCCTACGCCTTAATGGGGCTGTACACCTGGAACGCGCTGAAGTTCTACACCGGCTACGAACTCATCAAGTTCGCCAACCCAACGCATCCTCTGTCTGCCGGATTCGTGGATATCGGCGGCTACATCCTGGCGGTCGTTAACAACAAAGCCTATACCGAAGAGAAGAACGTCCAGATGTATTGGGCCGGCCTCCGCTATAGCGTACTGCCGAATCTCGACCTCGTGGGCGCTTACTATGGTTCACACCAAGGTGCCTATGGCACGACCGCTTCAACGGTAGGCTGTGAGACCAAGACTAGTGCCACCTGCAGTGGTAGCCTCCAGGCATTCTCCTTCCAGGCCGATTATCACTTCACGAAGCGGTTCGACGGTTATGCCGGCGCGATGTACAGCGGCGTACACAATGGACTGGCCAACGGGTACACCTACCAAACGACCAACATCGATCCCACCATAGGCATACGATTTAAATTTTAGGGGCTGCCGCCGGCCAGGCCGGCGGCAATTCGGTCAGCCAACACCCGCCTGGCCACGCGCACGGCGGCGTCGAAGCTGGGGTATCGTGGTGCTACGGCGCAAACTAAAATCAAGTGCGAAGCTCCTTCGCCGCAGAGTAGGTATGTATTTTTTGGGCGCCAAGCCCAGGTACCCTCGCGGAGGATGAGGCCGCGGCTCTGACGTGCGTTACTGTGACGGTCTTAACGGGCACCAGACTGAAATCGCATTAACATAACCCGGACATTGCCAATCGGATACCGACAGGAACGTCCAATGACTCCGATTTCCGCCCCGCGCGCCGGCCTCCATGGCTGATACGAAGCATCTGCTGATCAACATGATTCTGTACGGCTTGCTGCCGGTGTGGGGCATTGCAGGCTTCATCGATTGGGCATGCCATCGCGCGACGCACGTTGAGCGTACGTCGGGTCTCAAAGAGTCGCTCATTCATTCTTTAATGGGACTGCAACTCGGCATCCCGATTCTGTTGTGCCTCATATTCCAGGTTAACGTGCTAATCCTTTTCGTCTGCGCGCTGATGTGCCTGTTGCACGAAATCGTAGCGCATTGGGATGTGCACTATGCCTCTCCACTACGCAGGATCTCGATCTGGGAGGTGCACGTCCACAACTACATGGCGACGGTTCCGCTGTACCTGTTTATGCTCATCGTGGTTATCAATTGGGATGTTGCCGTGAAAGCTGTCACCTTCCAGTGGAGCGGGCAATTCACGCTGGATCGACTCATATCGCCCCCCGGGAGTGCCGCGTATCTCCCAGACTATTTGGTGTTCATGGCAGTGCTGTGCGTTTTTCCGTACATGGAAGAGAACCTTCGCTGCCTGCGATATGCCCGGTCAGTCAGGATCGTGAAGTCGGTGCGAGCTGACCATCAGTGAACGCCTATTTGACGAGCACCGGGGCGTTCCTTCCGGGACCGCCGATCGATAACACCGAGATTGAAAGCCAATGGCATTCAGACACGCCATTACGCAATTGACAGAGCGCAGCGGACTACCCACTCCAACGTGGAGATGGCGGTCAGCGCCGCGAAGCAGTGTATGGATGATTCGCCAGTCCCGGTGAAGTCTGTCGGAATGCTGAGCTGCGCGACCACGCAGGGGGACATGGTGGTCCCGGGCTTCGGCAGCATGGTGCAGGCGGGACTTCGCGTCCCGGCGGTCGAACTACTGACCACCCATGGGATCTGCTCCAGCACCGTCATGGCTATAAAGGCAGCGGCGAACTCGTTGCGGCTCGGCGAACATCGCAGCGCACTGGTCGTCGCCAGCGAACTGGCTTCGAGACTTTTGAAGAGCACGCGCTACGAGGCGGCTGGTGGCTTCGCGGCTATGGACTTCAACTCCGAATTCCTGCGATGGATGTTGTCTGACGGCTCGGGCGCGTGTCTGCTGGAAAGTGTGCCGCGTGGGCGATGCCTGCGAATCGACTGGATCCGCTCCTTCTCCCACGCCGATGCGTTTCCGGTTTGCATGGGAATAGGAACGCCCACAGACGCCCAAGATGCCCGCACGTGGCAGGACTTCCCAACCTACGCGCAGGCTGAGGCCGCTGGGGCGCTGCTCATCAGGCAGGACGTGCGGCTGCTCGAACAGATGGTCAAACTTGGGGTCGACGGGGCATTGCGTCTGATCGAGGAAGGTGTACTGAAAAATCAAGATATCGACCACTTTCTTTGTCACTACTCGTCTCATCATTTTCGCGGCAAAATCGCTGACCTATTGGTCATGAGTGGCGCGAACATCCCCGAAGACCGATGGTTTACCAACCTCTACACACGAGGCAATACCGGCGCAGCGTCCATACTCATTATGCTTGACGAATTTCTGCGCGACGGCCGCGCCGCAGCGGGTGACAAGATCCTGTGCATGGTTCCAGAGAGCGGGCGGTTCAATACAGCCTACATGCACCTCACTGCCGTGGGGCAGTGAGGTGACGACAAGCGAAATTAAACGGCCGGCTGCACTATCGGAATTAGGCCAAGCCACGCTGCGGCGTCTGGTGCGCGCGTGGTTTGACTTCGAACGTCGTCTTGCCATCGTGCCCATTGTCCGTCGGCTCGACCTTGGCACCTTTACCCGTGACGACTACCAGCGCCTGCTGCTTAATCTACGCCCCCAGGTGGTCGAGGGGTCGCGATGGATTAGTCGGTGCGCCTCGAGTTTTGATCGCGAGCACACAGATATTCGATCGGTGGTCCTGCGTCACGCCCATGACGAGCACCGCGACTACGAGATTTTGGAGACGGACTACGTGGCAACCGGCGGCAACCTCGAGACGATCCGGGAACAGCCCAGAAACATCGGCTCCGAAGCGCTCAATGCGTTCCTAATGCATCGGGCGGGAGAACCGAATCCCGCGGGGCTTTTGGGCGCCATGTGGATCATCGAGGGATTGGGTGAAAAAATGGCTGCGAATTGGGCGGATCGCGTTGAGGAGTTAACCGGCGTCGATGCGGGGTGCACGCGATTTCTTCGCTATCACGCCAACAATGATGATTCGCATATGGATAAGCTGTATGGATTGATTGACAGGGTCTGCACCAACCAAGGCGCCGCGGACGACGTGGTGCTTACGGCGACCGTAGTCGGGCGCTTGTATGCCATGCAGCTCGAGGAGATTGACGTTGAGCCTTGAATTTTACCGTAGCCGAAGCCCCTATCTGCAGGCGGTCGCGATCGACAACTCGATCCCAATCGACCCCGTGGCGGTCGACCTATGGCTGCGAGATGTCGACAACCCACTCCGCTGGTTCGTGCGGCCACTCCTACAATTCTTCTTTGCGATTCTCCTGCATATCACCTGGTCGCTGAAACGCTTGCCGCTACCGCAGTTTCGAGCGCACGGACTACTGCAGCGCATGATTTGTTGGTTTTGCCGGAATGCGGTGAGTCCCGAGGCGAATCTGCTTATTCTTCGGCACTTTGCAACGGAGTCCAACATACTGAATTTTCTGCGTGACAATTCCGGCGCCGCGCCCGTGCCTGCGTTGTATCTGTACCCGCAGAAGATTGACGACATGCTTGAGCATACTTTTGTGCGGCACGATCAAGAGCTATTCCGATTGTTGCGCGATATCGGTCCATGGGATGAAACACAATGGCCAAGGCCTGCCGCCGAGCTCAAGTGGACAAACTGGCGGCCGCTGACGGTCAGTCTCAAGTCCGTCCCGCGAAGAGCCACGCAGCTACTGGATTTCGAGACTTCGCACTCGTTATTCATGTGTCTGTTTTGCCTGCTGCTGACAGCCGAGGAATATCGGGACTCTATCAATGGCTTCAATCTTGATCAGTCAATCGCCATTCGGATTGGGGAGATGATCGGTGATTCAAGAGTTGTGGAGTATGCCTACAACAAGCATCCTCTTTACCTGGTTGGTCCCTGGAATCTTTCCCAGAGATTCTTGATGCACGGATTCTTCACAGAGTACCTGCACGGAAGACTAGAGAAGTTGCGCAACGCAGACGGTCATGCGGGCGGTTAGCTTAGCGAAGGTGGGGAGCGCCTGAGCCACTTCGCCTCACGCGTAGCCGGTGCCCCGCTCAATACGCTTTAATTGGTGGTGAGAGAGGGACTCGAACCCTCGACCCCGCCATTATGAGCGCTGGACTCGCAACATAGAAAAGCCCCGCCAACAGCTTGAGAACCAGGGGCTCCAGTAAACCTTGTCGCCGCCAAAGTCTCGCGCGCGGCATGTGCCGTGTGTTGGAGAGCGTGATGGGTCGAGGAATCGTACGCTGGGGGAGCCAATGTAGCGGAGGTCGCACAGCGCCATGAGGTACGACCGGCGCTGCTGGCCTCATGGCGGCGGCAACTAGCGCGAATGGCGACATCCTCGAAGCCGGCCGCAAAGTTCGCCGCGGTGCGCGGCCTTCGACAGCAGCCGACGTAAGCCACAGTATCAACCGATTAATAATCCAAGCAAATCGAGTCCACATGAGAGCCTTCTGATCAATGAATTGCGTGGCTGGTGTAAATCGTTATACCGTTCCCATCGGGGTCCTTTATGCAAAAAAGATGATGCCCAAAAAACGTTTCATCAGGGATCTCTCCTGCTGCGATTCCCCTACTGATTAACTCCAACCGATACTTTTTCAATTCGTTCAGGCCTTTGCCTTTAATCATGAGGTCAAATTGCTCGGAAAATCTCTGATGGAACTGTCCCGTCAAACTTTGCGCCATGCCTTCTTCAGCCAGCCGGTCAATTTCTAACAATAGAAGATGAGTGCCTCCACGTAGTTCAACAATTGCGACCTTTTCCTCAATGGCAAATGGAGGGATGCCGAGATTCGCGTAGAATTGGCAGCTGCTCTTAAGGTCAGCCACCTTAAAGGCGAGGTGACCCACTGCTAATTCTGAGTCAACGACAGCCTTCGTCTCGCTCGATCCTAAACCGGTCATGATTCACCTCACAGGTTGTTCTTCAAAATTGCCCAGCTACTTCGTGAACTTTCACGCTGATAAAGAGCGATGCGGTTCACTTTTAAGCACTTCCGATAGAAGATACCACGCGGTATCTTTTAAAGCCATTATTTTATTTGCATCACTGGCTCATCCAATCGAATACAATTGTGAGACGTTGAGGAGACTTCCGAAAATGAAGGCGGCTAAAGCAAAAAACGCATACATGAAAAAGAAGGACCCGCTCTTTGTCAGAGAATCCCTCTTAAATGCCGCCTTCGAACTCGCCGCGACCAAGGGCATTACTGATGTCACCGTCAACAACGTGAGCGAGTCAGCGGACGTTACCAAGGGGGCTTTCTTTCATCACTTCGATAGCAAAGAGGCTTTGGTGACGGAGCTGATACAAATGCTTTTAGCGCGGTTGGACAAGCAGTTTGACCGACTGATCGCGGAGGAAGAGAACTCCGACGGGTGCTTTACTCGCGCATACATTAGCGCTGCATTCTCGGAAGGTGCAGCTGAACGTAAAGTTTGGGGCGCGCTCTTGAGCCTGATAGCCTCTAAAGATCGGGTCGGAGGGGTTTGGGATAATTGGCTGAGCGAACGCTTAAAGAGACATTCAAAAACTGATTCGAGAATCGAGCTTCGTGTCGTGAGACTCGCGGCAGATGGCGTATGGCTTGAGAGAATCATGAACGCCAGACCGAAAACCCTAAGGGGTGTCGAAGAATATCTCATTGAGATGACGCGAATCCGTTAATTCATTCGTCCACTTCGACGTGGGGGATGTGGGCTCAGAAGCGTCACGGATAACCCCCTATGCGAATGCCTGCAAAGTGCTCGATTGCTCGCGAAACAGTTGGGTGATTACACTTCAAGCCTTCGGATTCTCACCGCTGCCAATATGCGTTGGCGTGAGGGTCGAATGCGTGTTGGATGTGGGTCCAGGTCGACCGTCTCACAGGCACCGGAGGTTTGCGACTGGGAATTACGTCCGCACGACAGTTCTTGAATAGTGCCTGGGTTTCAGGCGTCTCGGCGACGAGTCGGGACACTCTAGAAAGCTACAGCGAGTTTCTGAACATCCCTTTGATTGGGAGTGAATTCCAAATGAAGCCAGCAAGGCTCGAAAATTACTACCCACTGACCATCACAATTTTTGCAGCTTCTCCTGCAGCCACACTTTGATGAGTGACTGATAGGGCACGTCGCGAGCATTGGCAGCCGTCTTGATGGAGTCGAGCAAATGTTGCGGCAGCCTCAGCGAAATCGTCTGCGTAGATGGCTTGAGATTTGGCAGCACAGTAGCCTTCGCCTTCTGCCAGTCCAAATAATCCGTCGAGTCCTTCGTCTCCCAAAACTCCCGTTCAGATGCCTCGTCGGGAAACTTCGGGATCGCTTTAAGTCGCTTGCTCATAAGTTACTTGCTCCTTCCGATGCATGTCTCTAGCCGAGATGACCCGAACCAATTGACCCACCCTCCTCAGC
>Ga0302315_10005394_pt1 | contig 10925 bp, 10 predicted proteins | sample III_Palsa_N3_1_FD_200532 | JGI IMG/M metagenome (GOLD analysis project Ga0302315, IMG submission 200532) | Peat permafrost microbial communities from Stordalen Mire near Abisko, Sweden - III_Palsa_N3_1 | ecosystem: Environmental > Terrestrial > Soil > Palsa > Peat permafrost | place: Sweden... | reverse complement strand
TCAGCACCGCCTTCGCTGGAATGATCGAAGAGATTCAACAAAAAAACCGGGCATTGTTGGAGTCTGAGCGACTTGCCACCATCGGACGCATGGCGAGTTCTGTCTCTCACGACCTTCGGCATTACTTGGCTGCGATCTACGCCAACTCAGAATTTCTCGCGTCCGGTCGGCTGTCCGAAACAGAGCGCGCCGAAATCTTTGCGGACGTGCGCGCGGCGGTCCATGGTACGACCGACATGATCGAATCACTATTGATCTTCAGTCGGACGGGCGCCAGCGTCAGAAGGTCCCCGGCGCTCATGGGAACGCTGCTCGAAAGAGCGGCTGCTCTCGTTCGGGCTCATCCAGATGCCGAAGGCGTTTCTCTGATAACAAATCTCGGCGATCCCGCGCTCACTGCGGTCGTCGTCGACGGAAAGCAGATCGAACGTGCAGTATGCAACCTTCTCCTCAATGCTTGCCAGGCCGTTCGGACTACTGGAACGGAGGCCAGAATTTTGATGACCTTAGAAGTCGAGCAAGACTATATGACCGTGAGCGTCATCGACAATGGCGAAGGTATCCCCGAAAATATCCGCGGCAATCTCTTCGAACCCTTCGTCAGCGAAGGAAAGCAGAAGGGAACTGGCCTTGGTCTAACATTGGCTCACTGCATAGCAGCAGAACATGGAGGAGAAGTCGTCCTACTGAGCAGTTACCCCGGCGAAACGATCTTTCAAATGAGAGTGGCGCGGCAGATCCAACCGCGGGATGAACCGGCTGTATCAGGATCGGACCATCACGACGAGGTTGCTCGACATGAGAATTCACGCGCGTAGACACGGACAGAATGCTCTCGTTGTTCTTCGGAACGTGTGGCTGATCTTACCCTTGCTCATCGTTTGCGGATCTTCTTCACGCCGCGTATTTGCGCAAGATACCCAAACCACGAGCCCGGATAGTGTGGCGGAGCAGATCCAGAAATTAACCGAATCGATGGCGCAGACGCAGACTCAACTCGAACAATCGCAGCGCCAGCTGGACGAAATGCGCCGGCAGCTCGCTGCTCTTCAGCGCCAGCTCGCGCAGGCCGGCTCCACGGCGAGCGCTCCGCCATCCACCACCCCGGCTCCGCCATCCTCACCCTCTCCTTCGCCCCAAGCCGCCCCACCAGCTACAGCGGCCGCGATAGAGGATCTCCGGGAACGGCAGGCCATGCAGGAATCTCAAATCGCGACGCACGAGCAGGCCAAAGTGGAAAGTGAGTCGAAGTACCCCATCAAACTCACTGGGCTATTGCTGTTCAATGGCTTCGTCAATACGCGGCAGGTTGATATACCAGCCACGCCTACCGTGGCACTTCTCGGCACAGGCAGCACGGGCGCTTCGGTGCAGCAGAGCATACTCGGCTTCGATGCCCGCGGGCCGCATCTCTTCGGTGCCAGCAGCTATGCCGACCTGAGAGTCGATTTCGATGGTCGCCCAGGCTATTCCGTAGCAAACTACAGCGGCTACTACAGCACAAACGTCTCTATCCTGCGCCTGCGCACCGTCCATGCAGGTTTGCAGTGGCAGCATACAAACGCCTACTTTTCGTTGGACCGCCCCGTCTTCAGTCCAGACGCTCCATCGTCGCTGACTGCTGTTGCTGTGCCGGCGCTCGCCTGGTCTGGAAACTTGTGGACATGGAATCCTCAAGCCGGAGTGACACAGGATATTCCAGTTGGCAGTTCGCATTTTGTCCGCCTGCAAGGCGCCTTGATCGATGTTGGCGACGCTCCCTTGTCCCCTGTGCCCGCTGCCGCTGCCACAGCAGTCATACCACCCACGGGCGCCGAAATGAGCCGCTGGCCTGGAGAAGAGGCTCGCATCGCCCTGCTCGGCTCTAACCTGGAGGAGGGAACTCACATCGGTGTTGGTGGATACTTTGGGCCCCATCTGAGCCCCGCCGGCACCCGGTTTGATGCCTGGGCAGCCACGCTCGACGCCAGACTCAATCTGCCCGCACGCTTACAATTCACGGGCGCTTTTTATCGCGGGGCGGCACTCGGGGGTCTCGGAGGCGGAGCTTACAAAGACTTTGGTTATGCGGTCGATTCCGATTCAAGCAAATATTATTTCCGGCCATACGACGACGTAGGTGGCTGGTCGCAACTCAAAGAGAAATTCAGCGAGCGATTGGAATTCAACGCCGCCTTCGGTATAGACAATGTGTTTGCTCAAGAACTGCGACCGTATGCCGTTCCCGGCGGAACGATGTATCAGAACCTCGCCAGAACCCGAACCTATACAGGGAACGTAATCTATCGTCCCAGTACCTACCTCCTCTTTTCTCTTGAGTACCGACACCTCGAAAGCAACCCGGTCATCGGTACGCCGGCTGAGAGCAACATCATCGGCATCGCCGCGGGATACAAATTCTAATGAGATTGCGACCCTTGATTGCGGGCTTCGTCTTCGTCCTCCTCGCGACGCCCGGAACGCTGCGACCACAAGCGTCCCCCTCACCCGCTGCGACAACGGAGTTGCGTGTACGCCTTGGCTTTTCGCAGCCTGGAAAGCATCGTCCCGTGCCTGCCGTCATCTGGCTGGAACCGCTGCCGGGCACGGTGTCCGTGCCCTTCCTCCCCCACGGCTCTTACACGCTGATGCAGAAAAATCGTACGTTTCTCCCGCATTTGCAGGTCATTCCCGTTGGTGCGGTCGTGCAGTTTCCCAACGCCGACCCGTTCTTTCACAATGTCTTCTCCCTCTTTGACGGCAAGCGGTTCGACCTTGGACTTTATGAGGCCGGCTCCAGCAAGTCAGTTACATTTTCCCGCGAAGGCGTCTCCTACATCTTCTGTAACATCCACCCCGAGATGAGCGCGGTCGTACTCGCACTCGCAACGCCGCTCTTCGGCACCGCTGATTCGAACGATGCCTTCGTCCTCCGCAACATCCCTCCAGGCGATTACAACCTTCATCTCTGGGTCGAGGGCGTGCCCCCATCCATCGTCGATGGCATGACCCGATCCGTGCACCTCTCTGCTCGAACCCGGGATCTGGGCTTGCTGACGATTGCCACCAAACCCAGCGGAACCATTGTCCACACCAACAAGTTTGGAGACCCATACGACACTCATCCCAAGTCTCCCTACGATCAGTGATATCCCCGGCCCACCTCGCCGCCAAACCCCGCTAGCCAATCACCAAAAATCCAGCCGTCCGCGTAGGACACAACCGGCGCTCTCCTTGTACACTCTGATCACCTGAACCACCACATCTCAGGAGGAACATCATGGGTCACGGAATCATTGCCTGGATCATCATCGGCATCGTCGCAGGCTGGCTCACCGGAAAAATCATGAAGGGTGGCGGCTACGGCATGCTCCTCGACATGGTCATCGGCCTGATCGGCGCCGTCATCGGCGGAGAAATCTTCCGCGCCCTCGGCTACGGCGGCCCCGGCGAGCACGGCCTCATCGTCAGCATCGTCATCGCCACCATCGGCGCCATCATCCTCACCTTCCTCATCCACATCTTCACGGGCCGCCGACCCATCCGCTAGCACCTAACTCTCGCCGTCCGCATAGGACCTACACCGGATAGCCAGCGTCCATCCACTCCTTGAACTTCGCCACGGTCTCTTTCGACCACGGCGCATCCGGAGGCATGGTCCCTGCAGAAACCGCCCCATACACCAGCTGCGCATTCGCCGGCACGCACATCCACGCAGCCTCATCCAGCGCAATCCCCGCCGGCTTCATACAAGCCACATCGCCATCCCGAAACAGCGGCCGAATATCCGTAGCAAAACTCAAAGCCATAACGCCTCCTCCCAACGTCCCGAATTCCCTCACTCTACTCGCCCCCAGCCGCATCACACAATTTGTAATGCCAGACGACCCCACCACCCCCGACACCAATCTCCAACAGGAGCTAGCCAACATCAAGGAAGCTCTCGCTCTTCTCGGCGCGCGCCCCTGCTGCAACTGCGGCAATTTCAATCCTTCAAAACGCCCTTCCCCGACTAGCCGCGTATCTCGCTGATTCTGGATGCCTTTGATCCACGACAAACTCCCGCCGTCCGCGCAGGACCGCAGGACTTCACGGGATATTCATTGAACCCAGGTATCGTTAAGAGAGCCGTAAAAGGGTCCTTTATGTTTCACAAAAACGCAGTAAGCTTCGAAAATCCAAACTCCCCCGCCTCAACCCCCAACAATCTCCGCCTGATGCCTTCGGTCGCATCCGATCGCCCAGCCCGTGCCACGCGTCTCGACCTCCTCATCATCACGTCACGCCGCTGCTCCGCCTTCTTCGCCGAAGCCGCCGTGCTCGTCCTGGTCTTCGGCCTCCTCGACTACTTCATGCTCAAAGGCCGCATCGAGCTCGCCTGGATCCTCCTCGCCATCGGCGCCTCGCTCACCCTCCTCGCCGCCAGCATCGCCACGGACTTCGCCGCTCACCACTGGGTCAAAGCCCATCCCTAGCGTCCCCACAGAAATCTCCGCCGACGAGATCCAGCACTAACCTGCAACCATCTCGCAGCCCTGCCTCGCGCACATACGGGGCAGGGAATCGCGCGCCCATACTTCGCCCTCCTTCTAAGACCCACGAAGGGAAGCCAGACTTCTCTCCCACAACCCCAACCCGCCCGCCATGCTCTTATGGAACTATGACGCCCCCCGCTTCCCCAAGCGCGACCAAGCCCGCAAACTCCCCCGCCCCCGGCCACTCTGTCGCCAGCAAGCGCCTCCTGCCCTGGCTAGTCGCCGTCGCCTTCTTCATGGAATCGCTCGACACCACCATCCTCAACACCGCCGTCCCCGCCATCTCCGCCGCGCTCCACGTCGGCCCCCTCAGCATGAAGGCCGTGCTCGCCAGCTACACTCTCTCGCTCGCCGTCTTCATCCCCATCAGCGGTTGGGTAGCCGACAAGTTCGGAACCCGCCGCGTCTTCGCCGCCGCCATTGGCATCTTCACCCTCGGCTCGCTCCTCTGCGGTCTCTCCTCCAACATCCACGCGCTCGTCGCCTGCCGAATCCTCCAGGGCATGGGCGGCTCCATGATGGTCCCCGTCGGCCGTCTCACCCTCGTCCGCACCTTCTCCAAATCCGACCTCCTTCGCGCCATGAGCTTTGTCTCCATCCCCGCACTGGTGGCACCCATGCTCGGCCCCATCGCCGGCGGCCTCATCGTCGACTACCTCCACTGGCGCTTCATCTTCTTCCTCAACATCCCCATCGGCCTCATTGGCCTCATCCTCGTCTACCTCCATCTACCCGACTACCGCGAAGACACCCATCCCCTCGACACCGTCGGCCTCATCCTCTTCGGTTCCGGCATCGCCCTTCTCTCTTACGTCCTCGAAGTCTTCGGCGAACACACCCTAAGCCGCTTCGAAATGGGCGCCCTCACCGCTCTCTCGCTAGCACTCCTAGCCGGCTATTGGCTGCACGCAAAATCATTAGCCTACCCACTCCTGCAACTAAGCCTCTTCAAAATCCGAACCTTCCGCGCCGCCGTCAGCGGAAGCTTCTTCACCCGCATCGGCATCGGCGGCGTCCCCTTCCTCCTTCCGCTGCTCTACCAGGTAGGCCTCGGCTTCACTCCCGTCCAATCCGGTCTGCTCATCATGCCGCAAGCCATCGCCGCCATGAGCATGAAAGCCATCATGCCGCGCATACTCGCCACCGTGGGCTATCGCTGGGTGCTCATCTCCAACACCCTCGTCCTCGGCCTTCTGCTGCTGCTCTTCGCCACCATCGGCATCCACACGCCCATCTGGATGATCATCCTCCAGGCCTTCCTCTACGGAGCCTTCACCTCGCTGCAATACACCAGCATGAACACCCTGGTCTACGCCGACACCAACGAGCAGCAATCAAGTTCTGCCAGCTCCATCGCCAGCACCATGCAGCAAATGTCCATCAGCTTTGGAGTAGCCACCGCCGGCCTGGCCACAGCCTTCTTCGTCCCCGCCGTTGGCCCCGGCGGCGGCCACGCCAGCTCAGCCGAGATGATCCACGGCATCCACAAAGCCCTCTTCGCTCTCGGCATCCTCACCATGATCTCGACCATCGTCTTCCGCAGCCTCAAACAAGGCGACGGCAATGCCGTAAGCCACCACGAAAAAATCCTCCACCCCAACGGTTAACCAACCGAAGCAGTGCAAGGAAGCCCCCAACATTTTGGGTGCCCCATCCGTACGCGCTTTTGCGGACGGGTGGGAAAGCTTCTAGCTATTAGCTGCGACGAATTGTAATGAAAATCCGGGTGCCCCATTCATGACAGGTTCGTGTCATGAGTGGGAAGAGCAAACAGCAAGCCCCACCAAAACGCGTCTCAGAGAACTAAGAACTAAGAACTAAGAACTAAGAACTAAGAACTAACAACTAAGAACTAAGAACCACTCTCATACAACCACCACCCACAAGCCAAATCCTGCACCACATGCCCCAGCGACTTATACACCGTAACGTCCTCCGCCGAAGTCCGTCCCACCACATCCCCCGCCAGCACCTCCCCAATCTCCCCCACAATATGTTCATCGCCCACAACCCCCGCAGCCTTCGCCCGCAAAAACTCCGCACCCTGCGCCATCACACCCTCGCGGCTATCCACAAAAAATCGCGACCGCCGCACCAGCTCGTTATCCACCTCCGCCGGCCCCGCAAAACTCGACCCCACCACATTCACATGCGTCCCCGCCCTCACCCACTCGCCCAATAAAATCGGCTCCGCGGCACTCGTCACCGTGCACACCACATCCGCTTCCGCCACCGCCTCGCGCGCTGTCTCGACCGCCCGCACCGCCACGCCCAACTCCGCCCCCATCGCGACAGCAAACGCCCGCGCCCTCTCCACCGACCTGCCCCAAACAACAATCTCTTCCAACGCGCGCACCCGGGAAATCGCCCGAGCAGCACCATTCTCCGCGCATCCTTCCGAGCCAGCGCATCAGTAGCAACCGCGCTAGCCGCCGCAGTACGTATCGCCGTAATCTCCCCCGCATGCACCAGGCAAACCGGCGCCCCACTCTCCGGATCAAACAGCACCACCACCCCCTGGTGCGACTGCACCCCCTTAGCGAAGTTTTCCGGCATCACCCCAAACATCTGCCCCTCCCCCAGCGGCAGTATCGACCGCAGCAGTTGCAGCGTCTCCCCCCGCGAAAACGCAATCATCGCCTCCCGCACAATCGGCAAACAAACCTCATACGTAAGCCGCTCGGCCACTTCCTCACGATCAATCCACCGCATCCATGCTCCTTTTAGCTCCAGCGTTCGTCCGTCATCGCGAGGCGCGCTTCCTCTGCGTCCTCCCCTCACCATACGCGCAGCTTTATTCCCGCCGCGACGACCGCTCGCGCAGGAAGTACGCCCACCTCCCAAATTTCTGCCACTTGAATCCGGTGACCATACCCACTAAATTTATTCAACTGTGCCCATCAGCAAGTTATCCTCTGTGTACTCGTGCATCGCGCGCTCTCGCGATCTTGCCCTCACGCTCTTTCTCTCTCTCCCGCTGGCGACCGCCAGCCTCGCCGCGCAATCTCCTCAACCCCACAGCGCCTCCTGTCAGATCGACACCCGTCCACCCACCGACGCCGACCTCGCCTTCTTCCATGGAGACATCAAGAAGGCCGCCGACCTCGTCGCCGCCGCTCTCAAGGCCAATCCCGCCGACGGCCACAGCCACCAGCTCCAGGTCGACCTCCTCCTCGCGCAAGGTAAGATCGACGACGCCCTCAAGCTCGTCGACACCTGGACTTCTACTAATCCCACCGACCCCTACGCCATCGTCTCCGCAGGCGATGTCCAGTTTGCCCAGGGCCACTGGCGCGAAGCCTACGCCCTTGCCCTCAAGGCCCTCAAAGCGAATCCCTGTTTCGCCCCCGCCTACCAGAACGCAGCCCAATATGAATCCCTCGCCGGCTACCGCGCCACCGCGCGCAGGCACCTCGCCCTCGCCCACCAGCTAGCACCTAAAGACGAATTCATTCATCTCGACTGGGTCTTATCCCTTAATGATCAAGCCGCCATTGACGCCCTCAAAGATCTCCTTCAGAACGACGGGGTCCTGGACGCAAAACAGAAGAAGAATCTCCCCGAGCGACTCGCAGAGTTACAAGCCAGCATGGGCCACAACTGCGAGCTGGCGTCCATCACCGGCCCCGCCGTCATCCCCATGGTCCCCATCACCGACCTGCACGCCATGGGCGTTCAATCCTACGGCCTCGAAGTCGCCTTTAACGGACACAAGCGCGTCCTCCAGATTGATACCGGAGCCAGCGGCCTCCTGCTCTCACACAGCGCCGAAGGCGGCATGGGTCTCAAACCCCTCGCCCAGTCCAGCGTCGGCGGCTTTGGCGGAGACGGCGCCTCCGGCTCCACCATCGAGCAGGCTGACTCCATTCGCATCGGCGGCCTCGAGTTCAAAGATTGCCGCGTCGAGGCGATGAACAACTTCGGCGCCATGGGCGGAAGTCATCTCATCGGCCAGCCACTCGACAACATGACCGGCCTCATCGGCACCAACGTCTTCAGCCGCTATCTCGTTACCGTCGACTACAGTAAGCACGAGATCCGCCTCGATCCGCTCCCGCAGCCTCCTTCGAACGGCACCGCTCCACCCCTCGACGCCCTCGGCGGTCGCACCGACCCCGGTTGGATGGACGGCGACCGCACCCTCCCTCCCGCCCTCAAGTCCTGGACCGAAATCTATCGCCGCGGTCACCAACTCATCATCCCCACCTTGATCAACTCCCAAAACCCCAGTCTCTTCCTCATCGACACCGGCAGCGCCTTCAACCTCATCGACATCGACACCGCCAAAAAAGTCACCAAAGAGCAAACCGGTTCCAATGGCATCAGGGGCCTGTCAGGCTCTGGGCGGTTGGACGAGGCCGGCAAGTTTACCCTCGACTTCGCCGGCCTCCGCATGCCCGTCATCAGCATGGATGCCCTCGACCTCACCCGCTTCGGCGGCCCCCACGGTTTCCTCGGCTACCCCACCCTCAGCCAGTTAGTCATCCACATCGACTACCGCGACAACCTCGTCTTCTTCGAAGCCCCCCAAGGCAAAAAGTTGTAACCCCAACCCCCGTTACTCTTTACCCGCCGGCTTCTTCGCCAAAGCCGTACACATCCCAATGCCCGGCGACCCCGCAGTGAACGCCCCCTGCACCGTATAGCAAAGCTGCCCGGTCTGCGTATCCAGCGCCAGCGCACCCGCAGGAATATCTTTCGATATCCCCGAAGGATCAGCCACCAGCACAAACCGCTGTCCCTGGTTATCCGCCGACGCAGCCGAGCATCCCGTCAAAACCACAAGCAAACTGAGCCCAAGAATCTTCATGCCGCCTATCCTAGCAAAACCCACCGCCTCCTTTCCCACTCGGAACGGGCCGAACCCGCCCCAAAAAACTCTCGCCATCCGCGCAGGACACGGAACCATCTCCCCACCCCCCGCGTATCTCCTCTCGCACCCGAAACCCGAAGGAGACCTCCATGCGTCTGTCCGCCTTAACCACCTGCGCCGCCCTACTCGCAGTCCTCCCCCTCAGCGCTCAGAACTTCTCCACCCATCCCTGCAGCTCCGACGACGACCACGGCCCCGTCTACCACTGGTTCAACGGCGAGCAGGCCTGCGAAGTCCGCACCACCACCTTCCCCCTCGTCAACGGACACATCAACGTCAACAGCATGAACGGCGGCATCGAAATCATCGGCCAGGACCGCCAGGACATTGCACTCGAGGCCCGCGTCAGCGCCCGCGCCGGCACTCCGTCCGCAGCCACCTCCCTCCTCCACGAGATCACCATCGAGACCGGCGCCACCGTCGAAGCCCACGGCCCAAACCCCGTCAGCGGACATAGCTGGTCGGTCGGCTACAAGCTCCTCGTCCCCCATCAACTCGCCGGCAAATTCCACACCATGAATGGTGGCCTCGAGCTCTCCGGCATCCACGGCGACATCCAGGGCGAAACCACCAACGGCGGCCTCCACATAGAGAACCTCGGCGGCGACGTCCACGTCACCACCACCAACGGCGGCATCAAGGCCAATCTCGACGGCAACACCTGGCAGGGAAGCGGCCTCACCGCCAGCACCACCAACGGCGGCGTCAGCGTTAAGCTCCCCTCCAACTACTCCGCCCACCTCGTCGCCAACACCACCAACGGCGGCACCGCGCTCAACGTTCCCAACGCCAGCCAGGACGGCGTCCACCGCCACTCCATCGACACCAAACTAGGCTCCGGCGGTCCCACCATCAGCTTTGAAACCACCAACGGCGGTGTGTCCATCGACTAAGTTTGCTTTCCTGCAGGGTAGAGCGCGCAGCGGCGTACTTGAGCGCGCCCCTCGACGCTCTACCGGACTCCACCACAGGAAAGTTGTCCCAGAGAGTGCTTCCTCCGCCTCCTCGAAAGAATTACGGTCTGCGAAATTTCCGCGGTCTGCAATTCGTGGACGAGGGGGCGTTTTTTTCCCCAGGCACGCTCGCCTGCATCCAACCGCACATGACCGTCATCGATCGCATCAGTGCGTGCATAAAACGGCACCGAGGCACACCGCGTTGCGCGGAATGTATCGCACAAGAGCTTGGGATCAGCCTGCAATCGGCATATACAGCCATCCGCCGCATCGCGTGGACGGACCTCGGTCAGTTCGTAAAAGAGAAAGGGAAATGCAAATCCTGCGGGAAAAAACGCTCGGTACTTCGTAGCGCGGTGCGTCCCATGTGGATCTCAAACTGATCCGCGAATCCCCGCAGTCTCAAACCATCTCCATCCAAAAACAAATCATTCCACCACCCCGCACAACCCGCCCCCCATTCCACGCCTCTGACTACCTGACCCACTCACCTCCCAGGAGTCACGCATGCACAGCTCCAACCAAATCGTAGGTCTCAACGTCTCCAGCCACACCCTCCTCGTCTGGATCCTCATCGGTCTC
>Ga0302315_10005392_pt1 | contig 10926 bp, 6 predicted proteins | sample III_Palsa_N3_1_FD_200532 | JGI IMG/M metagenome (GOLD analysis project Ga0302315, IMG submission 200532) | Peat permafrost microbial communities from Stordalen Mire near Abisko, Sweden - III_Palsa_N3_1 | ecosystem: Environmental > Terrestrial > Soil > Palsa > Peat permafrost | place: Sweden... | reverse complement strand
AAGATGTTTCACGTGAAGGATGCGGAGTTCAACCCATCCGGTCGCCAGGGCGTGTACGGCGGTTTCCAGTCCTGGGCGAATCGTGCAGGCCGTTTCCGCTCGCTTGGCGACGGCCAGGTCAACTTCGGCAGTGTGTTTTCAAAGCTGACGCAATACGGATTCGATGGCTGGGCTGTTATGGAGTGGGAATGCTGCATCAAGAGCTCGGAGCAGGGAGCAACCGAAGGCGCGCCGTTTATCCAGAAGCACATCATTGAGACGGCGTCACGGGCCTTCGATGACTTTGCCGGGGCGTCTACGGATCAGCAGATGCTGAACAGCATTCTCGGATTGAAGACAGACCAATAGGCGAAGGATGGAACAGCCTGGAACTCAGTTCTCTGAACTGTACCTTGAGGAACGAGTATCATCTTTGCACTTGTCGTACCATGGGTGCTGACCAACCACGATGACCCCACAAAGACAAAGAGGATCTGGCTCCCGGCAGACTCACGGAGTCCGGCAGATTGACCTTGCTTCGGTTCAGACCGCGCCCAGCGATATTGCGCGGGATATCAATCGCGACATTATTCTGGAGCTCGTGCGGTTCAAGCAGCCTCTTGCTCGCGCGGACCTTGCACGTCTTTCAGGTCTTCGACCGAGCACAGTTTCGGCGATTGTCGAGCAACTGATCCGGGAGAAGTGGGTGACGGAAGGGGCAGTGATCAAGCCTGCGCGTGGCCGCCCTTCCACGATGCTGTCGCTAAACAGCACCATGGTCACGTTTGCCCTGGATCTGCGCCCGACACGTGCGATTCTCGCGGTTGTGGACTTGAGTGGGCGCTTTCTTTCTCGCGAAACCATCCCAACGTCTTCCGATCTGACGAGGACCGTCTCGCAGATTGGGAAGCGCATGCGTGCGTTGCGCGATGCGTTTTCGTCCATGTCATTTGAAGGTGTTGGCGTGAGCCTGCAGGGGCGGGTCAATCCGGTGTCGCAACGCGTGCTGCTGGCTCCCAACATGAACTGGCACGAATTCGATCTGAAGAGTGCGCTGGAACAGGTTTCAGGACTCCAAATTGAGATCGACAATGACGCCAATGTCTGCCTCATCTCCGAGCTCTGGTTTGGCCGCCTCAGGGGCGCCAGGAACGTTGTCCTAGTGGCTGTCGGCGAAGGAATCGGTGCCGCGATTCTTACCGGTGGACACATGCACTCCGGGTACAACGGCCTGGCGGGAGAGTTCGGCCACATTTCTATCGACCCTGCCGGTCCCGTGTGTCAGTGCGGACAAAGGGGCTGTTGGGAGATGATCGCGTCTTCCCGCGCGGCGATTCGCATTTTCAACTCGGGCAGCAAACGCAAGGTGAAGGATGTGTATGAGCTGTTGCAGCTCGCGCAGGATGGCGACGCAAATGCCGTGGACGCGCTTACCGAGCAGGCGATTGCACTTGGACGCGGGCTTCGTTTGATCACGGCGACACTCTCACCTGAGTTAATTCTTGTAGTGGGAGATATTACTGCCGCGTGGGAGCGATTTGGGCCGATCGTGGCACGAGAGCTTGCCGCGTCCATGCTCGCCGGGCCGCCGCCCCTGCTGCGGGCCGCAGGCGATGCCGAGTTGGCGAGACTGAGCGGAAGCGCCGCGATGTTGATGCAGCGCCATGCGAGCTATCACCGGTCTACGCATGATGCTCCGGCAGATAAATCTTCGTGAAATCTATCAGTGATTGCCGATATGGTTTGTCCGAAGACTTAGTTTGCTTTTGTGTTCACTGTGCCTTTGTGTCACAGGCCTGTCTCCGTGTACCTGCAACACATTAAGTATGACTTGTGGCACTGATGGCGGAACACGCAGACCGTCGGCGCGTTCTCCGCGAGGGCCGAGCTGTTCACTGCTCTGTCATTTGTCCATTCACTGAATGGCTTTGAGATTCCATTGTCTGAGAATTGGAGTGCCCGGCTTCTTTTTTACCAGTTGGGTTGCGACAAACTGGTATGAGAAGAGCTATCGATGGCACTTGGGAAGGAGCATACAGCGAAGCAGATTTTGAAGCTGCTGCGGCATGTTGAGGTTGGTGGATGAGTTCCAAATCGACTCTTGACCGGGGCAGATACATGCCTAGTCTCGCCCGCGGCACGTTGCCGATTCCTGCAATTTCAGAGCCGTCTGACGAGAGCTGGCCGGTTTTTACTTCGTTCAGTGCCAGGATCCCAAGAGGAAGAAGCCAAAGGGACTCGAATTGGCTACGAACGATACGTGCGGCAGAACATGTCTGCTTTGTGCAGGTTGCAAAGCCTCATTGTAGCCGGAAGGCATATACCGTGTCGTTTCCGCCCGCGATCACCCACTGATGGCCATCAAGCATGTAGGTCTCGGGCGCGTTCGATTCGTTGATGCGGCTGTACCAGAGCTCCTTCCCGGTTGCGGCATCGTGTGCCACCAACGTCCCTTTTGCGTCCGGAGCAAAAAGGAGATGACCGGCCGTTGTAAGCAGGCCGGTGAGCTGGCCGCCTCCACCGACTCCCGGATAGCGATGCTTCCAGGCCGGCTTGCCGGTCTTGTAGTCCATTGCAACCAGGTAGCTACCCAGCGAGCCAAGGCTAAGCTCGTCCTTACCGCCCAAACCCATCGCCCCCCGCGGGTCGGTTGTAGCCAGATAGTACATCGCGTAGCTCTCCTGCGCATGGGCATAGAACAAGCCGGTTTGCGGGCTATATGCCGGGGGAGGCCAGTTGACGATGCCTCCGTTCGCGGGTGAGACTAAGGCACCCCCGAGGTCATAGTCTTTGGCCGGAATGCGCTGTGGCGCGCCCACCTTATCCAACTCGGGAGAAGCCCAGTTGGGCGAGTCGACAAGCTTACTGGTTAGCAAGTGTTCCCCCGTTGTACGGTCGAGCACGAAGAAGTATCCGTTACGTGCGGCAGTCAGAACCAGCTTCCTTGGCTTTCCATCAAAAGTGCCGTCGACCAACACCGGCGTCTGGGCTGAATCGAAATCATGGGTGTCGTGAGGAGAAGTCTGGTAATACCAGGCCATCTTGCCGGTATCGACATTCAGGGCCACCAGGGAGCAGGTAAACAAGTTTGCTCCCGGTCCGCGTGACATGGAAGTATAGGCGGCTGTCGGATTGCCGGTGCCGAAGATATAGAGCTTCGTTTCGGGGTCGTAGGAGCCGTTTACCCAGATGTTGCCACCACCGTGCGAGGCCGCGTCAAGGTTTTTCCAGGTATCCAAACCGGGATCGCCGGCCTTCGTTGGAACGGCATACCACTTCCATTCGACATCGCCTGTCTCCGGGTTGAAGGACTGCAGCACCCCCGGCTCGTCCAGATCATCGCCCGTCCCGACCAACAGGTGGTTGCCGATCACGTGCGGTGCCATGGTAGAGAAATATTGAAGTTCAAAGGAAGCGATCTCCTTATGCCAGATTTCCTTACCGGTCTTCGCTTCCAGTGAGACCAGGAAGTCGTCAGGAGTCTCAAAGAACAAGCGATCGTGCCACATTGCCACGCCTCGGTTGCCGATGTGAGTGCCGCCACGAGTCTTCCAGAAATAGTGCCACAGCTCGTGGCCGTCGAGAGCGTCCATCGCCCAGACGTTGTCCGGCGTTGTGACATACAGCACGCCTTCCACCTGCAAGATGCTTCCCTTGATGGTTCCCATGGGCGCTTCAGAGGTGCCTACCCCGCCAACGATCGTTTTGACTGCCGATCCTTGAGGCCCATAAGGATTGCCGCCACCCCCACCGGCCCCAGAGCCGCCAGTAAGCCGCTTCGACCAGGCCAAGGTGAGGCCATTGACGTTGCTAGTGTTGATCTCGGTCAGCGGGCTGTACCGGCGACCCGTGTAATCCCCGGAATAAGTAGGCCAGGAATCTGGCTTGGGGTGCAGGATGTCGGCGGGATCCAATGATTGTCCGTCCACTGCAACGGGCAACGCCATTGATGCAGCCAATGCCAATGAGATCCTGAGCTTTCCTGCCTTGCGCATCTTCACCCTCATTTATTTCAGTGTTTCCAGGTACGCCGTGATGTCGTGGATATCCCTGTCGTCATACTTGCGCAACAGCGCACGATGCGGCTCAAGGGGATCGTGAATCTCCACCTTGGGGGAGTCATTCATACGCAAAAAGCGGTGGGTCACTCCATCGTCGGTGACGACTGCCACGTAGAAGTCGTCGATCGAATCGAGTTTGCCTGTCACCTTCTGGCCATTCGTCTCGATGACGGTCGCCGTCGTTGGGGTCACCTTAAGCTGCGGTTGATTAGCCCCACCGCCGCCCGCACCTCGCCCCACCGCAGCCCCCGGCAGCATCCACGCTTGCTGCATGGCGCGAGGGTCGCTGAACTTCGCGGCGAAGCCTTTCAAGTCTCCGCTAGTCGAGTGGCAGGAGGCGCAGATTCTGTCGAAGGCCTGCTGGCCGGCCTTTGCATTGCCCACTACGATGTTGATCTTCTCCATCGAAGCGACCTTACCTCCGGTTTTCAGGCTGTGCAACCAGTCGGCAACTTCGGCAATCTGTTCGTCCGTCATGTCAACCTTCGGCATCCCGCGATCTGCACGAGAGCCGTGAATAATGGGTCCAATCAGTTCGCCGCGCTTGTCCTGGAGAACGACCTCGGAACGCAACAGGTTAGGACCGACCGAGCCGCCACCTGCGTCCGAGCCGTGGCAAAAACCGCAACTCACGCTGAAGTTCGCCTTACCATGATCCAACACCTCTTTCGAGGCGAGCGGACGCGTCGGGTAGTCTGGCTGACGCCCGGCCAAGGCTGGAGGCTGCTGCCCGCCATGTTCGGCAGACGCAGGCTGCAACTGAGCCTGGACATGCGCGGTTCCAAATACCACAAACCCCACTGAAATAAAGCTGTAAACGCCGGCAGTGCAGGATCGGACGATCCGGCAGAGGTTGAATCGTCTCATTGTCATAAACCAATCTGCCTCTGAAATGTCGGTTTCCTAAGAATATTCTCTCTGCAAGATACGGCTGGCCTGCCCGCTGCCTCAGGTTCCGAGGACGAAGGGGAGACAGACGATTGGCGATTCATCGCGCCAATTATGAACTACGCGAGCCATATTCGTCTATCCCCATCAGCTAACTTCAGTCAAAGGCCCCACCCTCCTCGCCGTCTCCCAGAGACCTGCTGAGGATCGAAGACATCTCCAATATTTCAACCAAAGCCTAAGGCCCGACTTACGGAGACCGGGCATGGTCTGTCGAAAAAATTGGGACGTCTCATTCGCACCGCGCACATTACGCTCTACACGACGATAGGTCTCGATCCTCCGCAACCAACGCATTCTGTGTGACTTCGCTCCGTTTCGTCGGCACGGCAAAATCCTGATCCGAGGGCGATCATTACTGTTCTGCAAGATAACGCTTGCGACTTAGCGCTACATCGGCCTACTATGCCGTCCACGGATGGGAACCCTTCGCATCCGTTCCCGAGGATAATTACATGACTGCGATGTATGCACAGTTTGCCCATAAGCTACACCCTTGCCCGCTGAAGTCAGGCGTAGTCAAACGTGCAATGTCTCCACTCCGCATCCTTCTCGCAATCCTGTTGCTTTCCATCGGTGGAAGTGCGGCGTTCGCGCAGGATACGACGGGCACAATCCTCGGCGACGTGAAAGACGCCAGCGGGGCCTCCGTGTCCAAGGCCGAAGTAACAATCACCAACACGCAGACCAATATCAGCGAGGTGGTCACCACCAATGAATCGGGCGCGTACACGGTGCCCCAACTCATTCCAGGTATCTATTCAGTCACCATCAAGCTGCAAGGCTTTGAGACGGCTGAGGTGAAGAGCCTGACACTCGAGGCTGGCGACCGTCGCCGCACGGACGTGACGCTGGCTGTGGGCGCTATTTCGGAGACGGTCGAGATCTCGACGGCCGCGCCAGTGCTGCAGACCGACACCTCATCCATCGGCAGCGACGTGACGCAGCGATCCGTACAGGATTTGCCGCTGAACGGCCGCAACTTCATCAGCTTGGTGCAGATCACGCCGGGCGCCGCAGAAGCCGCTCCGAATAGCATCAACAGTGGCACCCGTCCCGACGATCGGCGGCCTAGTTCGTCGGTCTCGATGAACGGTCAGTCCGAAACGCTGAACGACCAGATGGTGGATGGCCTGGACAACAACGAGCGCGTGATCGCCACCATTGGTGTGCGCCCCAGCATCGATTCCATCCAGGAAGTTCGCGTTGTTACCAATACCTTCTCGGCGGACGTGGGCCGGTCGGCTGGCGCGGTGATCAACGTCATCACCAAGAGCGGCACAAACAACTTCCACGGCACACTGTATGAATTCTTCCGCAACGACATACTTAACGCTTACTCGTACCAGTTCGGCGCGCACGCTGCGAAACCGGAGCTTCGTCAGAACCAGTTTGGCGGTTCGCTCGGCGGACCGATCTTCAAGAACAAAGCATTCTTTCATGGTGATGCGGAGTTGTTCCGTCTGATCAAGGGCGGCCTGCCTTCTTCGCTGACTGTACCGACGGCTTACCAACTGGCGCATCCAGGCGACTTCTCCGACGCCATTCCGGCGGGCACCATCCTCCAGACCGATGGCGTAACCCGTGACGGCTGCGCGGTCATCGCGGCCACGATTGCCGATCCGACGCAAAGTCAGACAACCGGCTGTGTATACGATCCCAATCCGGCCGATCCGGGCTACCTGCGCAATCCGATTATTGGCAACAAAATTCCGACGGGCTTCATCGATCCCGCGGGCCTGGATTACTTCAAGCTGTATCCCAATCCCAACAGCGGCAGCAATGGTTACGTCGGTGTTCGCAATCAGGAGCAGTACTCCACTGTCTATGACGTGCGCGTGGATTATCACTTCGACGACAAAAATCTACTGTTCGCGAAATACATCCTCAACGACACCTACACTGTATCGCCGGGTGCGTTGCCGATCTCGAACGCAGATGGCTTCGCCATCGATCCGCAAACCGGCAACGGCTTCGGCGTAGCTCCGCAGCTGGCACGCAACGCGGCGCTCATCTACACGCGTACGTTCACCCCGAACCTGCTGCTGACGGCAGGCGCTTCATGGGTTTTCATCAATAACGCGTCCTATCCGCTGAACTACGGTCTAAACCCGAACACAAAGTTCGGGCAGACAAATGTGAATGTCAGCCAGCTCACGTCGGGCCTTGCAGTGGCTGCGCCCACCGGCTTGACGGGTCTTGGCGGCGGAAGCAACTTTGTCCCTTTGCAGGATAAAGACAACAGCTACCAGCTCAACGGTGGCGTGATCTACAGCCATGGCAATCATTCCTTCCGCTTCGGCGGTGGCGCCATCCGGCGTACCGCGTTGAACCTGCAGGATAACCAGGGCGAAGGTTCCTGGACGTTCCGCACCGGCGCCCCCGGTCTGTTGGAAGGTATCTTCTCCGCGGCAACACGCAGTAACAACTTGTTTCCCCCGTACTACATGACGTGGGAACCGAGCATATATGCCCAGGATGACTGGCACGTGGCGCCCAAAGTGACGTTGAACCTCGGTCTCCGCTACGACGTTTACACGCCATTCATTGAACAGCACAATCACATCTCCAACTTCGACCCGAACTGCATTTGCATCATTCAGGCGGGCGTGAACGGCATCAGCCGCTCCGCGGGCGTAAAGACGGATTACAGAGATCTGGCTCCCCGCTTTGGTTTCGCATACAGTGCAACACCCAGCCTCGTGGTTCGCGGTGGTTTCGGCCTTGCGTTCTTCCCCAGTAACTACGAGTCGCCGACCAACCTCAAGAACACGCCTAACATAGCGATCTACGGCAACTGCTCCACCGTGCAGGCGACGGCCCAGACCAGCGGCTGCAGCTCGACTTTCACGTTGTTCAAGCAGGGTATGCCGCTGCCGAACCAGAACCCCTCCACTGTGCCGGCGCAAATCGTGGGCTCCATTCCCGCCGTAGTTGACGAAGGTTTCCGCTCGGGCTACCTGGAGCAATTCAACCTCGTGGTCCAGAAGGACTTCAAAGGCAACGCTGTGACGCTGGCCTACGTAGGCGCGTTGGGGCGCCATTTGTCGGACGGCTTCGACATCAACCGCGCTCCGTTGGGGAACACAACCGGCACGCAGACGCTGCGCAGGTTTTACTCACAGTTGCCCGGCGTAACGACCATCGCGGAGACATTCAGCGAGGGTGCGTCGTCGTACCACTCGCTGCAGGCCACATTCGAGCGCCGCTTCAAGAGCGGACTCGGATTCAGCGCGAACACGACGTATTCGCACCTGTTGGATAACGCTCCGAACGTCAACGGTCAGAGCGGCAACGGTGTCGGCCAGGTGCTGGCAACGGCACACACTGCTGACTACGGCAATGGCGACCTGGATCTACGCAGCCGCATCGTGGTCACCGGCACCTATGAACTGCCGTGGGCTAAGGGAGCGAAGGGATTCCGAGGGGCGGTAGAGAGCGGATGGCACCTGAACGTGTTGGACCTGTGGTCGACGGGTTATCCATTTACGATCCTGAACGCGAGCAACATCAGCGGGACCAGTCCGAACGGTTCAGCAGACCGTTCCAATGTGTCAGCCAATCCATTCCAGAACATCACCCGGCCGGCCAGCTTCAATCAGGTCAATCCGCAATTCTTCAACCCGACAGTCTTCACGGCGCAGCCTGCCGGCACCCTTGGGAATGAAGCGCGCAACCAATATCACGGACCGCACTTCCGTCACTTCGACATGTCACTGTTCAAAGACTTCACCGTCTATCGCGAGACCAAGCTCCAGTTCCGGGCCGAAGCCTTCAACATAGCCAATCAAACCAACTTCTCCAACCCTGTTACGGGCCTGGGCAGCACTACAACCCTCGGCCAGTTGACCTCAACCATTGCAACCTACAACCCGAGACTCGTTCAGTTCGCACTGAAGTACGAGTTTTGAGATTGATCGGGACAGGCTGATGTCGGAAAGTAACTACAATTTTCCACCAGCCTGTCTTCTCTTAGACATGATCGTCACCGGCTATCAACGCGGGCCAAAATCGCGCACGCACAATGTAAGACTCCGCGAGGATTCCATCACATGCCACTTACTCGACGTGACTTCGGCAAGCTAGCAGCAGCCGCTTCTGCAGCTACCGCGCTTCACTCTTCCGCGCTCTTTGCACAGAGCAAACCTAACTCCGTGTTCGGCGGCGTTCAGATTGGCGTCATCACCCCGTATAGCTATCACAACATGCCAAATGACGCGGAATCGCTGCTGAAGTTCATGGTCGCCGATAACATCAACACAACCGAAATTCAGTCGCCGCCAGTCGAAGAATGGGCAGGCGCACCGAAGTCCCCTGCGATGGGTATGCGTCCTGCGGGACCAGCGATCGGTCAGCAGGTGGGTGTCGAACGGCAACGTCCGCAGCTGACTCCGGAGCAGGTCGCAGCGCAGAAGGCTCATCTCGCGGCGATGACGCAATGGCGCCTGGGCGTGCCCATGTCTAAGTTCGAGGCACTCCGCAAAATGTACAACGACGCGGGTGTTTCGATCTACGGCTTCAAACTTGGATTGACGTTGGAGGCACCGGACTCGGAGTTTGATTACGCGTTCAACGTGTGCAAGGCGCTGGGTGCGAACCAACTAACCATGGAAATGCCGGACGGCAACACCGCGTTGACTAAGAAGATTGGCGACTTTGCCACGAAACATAAGGTGTGGGTTGGCTACCACGCACATCTCCAGGCCACACCTGCTACGTGGGACGAAGCCATGTCGCAGTCGCCTTACAACGGCATTAATCTTGACATCGGTCATTACACCGCCGCTGGCAATCATGACCAGCTCGGCTTCATCCGAAAGAACCACGCACGCATCACCAGCATGCATTTGAAAGATCGCAAGTACCCGGAAAATGGAGGCCAGAACATGCCTTGGGGGCAAGGCAATACTCCGATTAAGGAAGCGCTGCAGTTGATGAAGAAGGAAAGCTATAAATTCCCGGCGACGATTGAGCTGGAGTACGCACCGCCGGAGGGCAGCAACAGCGAACTCGAAGTGAAGAAGTGCCTCGCGTATGCAAAGTCTGCTCTGGTTTAGCTGGCGAATCAGAAGGTTACGAGCGCTCTGTGTATGAATCGTGCGGCACCGTACTTGCCGATCCAGTTCAGAAGGGCTAAAACTTGTCGTGAGGAATCGCACCGTGCGTCGACATCTCGTCAGCATCCTCGCTACATTTGTCGCGGCCTCGGTCTCTGCGGGTTGGAGCCAGGGACCAGCTAAATCGCTGGCACTTGGCGATGCTCTGCCCTCGTTCAAGCTCACCGGAACAGACGGCGCAGCCCACACACCGGGAGACTGGAAGCAGAGTCCCGTGCTTGTGGTTGCCTTTCTTTGCAATCACTGCACAGAGTCGCAAGTGTACGAAGCGCGGTTGAACCGTATGGCGCAGAGCTTCGCCCCGAAGGGTGTTGCGGTTGTTGCGATCCAATCCAGCAATCCGAAGGCGGTCACCGACAAGGATCTCGCGTGGTCCGACGTGGGCGACAGCCTGGAGGACATGAAGGAACGCGCCACCTTCCGGAAGTTCCGTTTCCCCTACCTGTATGACGGCGACACCGGCAGTACCGCCCTGGCGTTTGGCGCGACCATGGCTCCGACTGTCTTCATCTTCGATAAGGAACGCAAGCTCCGTTACTCCGGAAGATTCGACACCGATCCGTCCAATGGTCCCGCAACCGTACATAGCGCATCCGACGCTGTTGAGGAGCTGCTTGCGGGCAAGCCGGTCACAGTGGCAGCGACCAAGGCCGCCGGATGCCGGTTGCGGCTTGGCCCAGCTACGGCTGTAAAACCGTCGCCGGAAACTGCACCGGTCAACGTGGCACTTGCCAGCGCGGAGGTACTCACCGCGCTGCGGCACAATCCCACCGGCAAACTGTTGCTGGTGAACTTCTATGCGACTTGGTGCGGACCGTGTG
>Ga0302315_10005391_pt1 | contig 10927 bp, 4 predicted proteins | sample III_Palsa_N3_1_FD_200532 | JGI IMG/M metagenome (GOLD analysis project Ga0302315, IMG submission 200532) | Peat permafrost microbial communities from Stordalen Mire near Abisko, Sweden - III_Palsa_N3_1 | ecosystem: Environmental > Terrestrial > Soil > Palsa > Peat permafrost | place: Sweden... | reverse complement strand
AAACTGTGTAGCGTATACGTTTTAAGGCCTGTTCCAGCTTGCCTGGCTTATATTCCGCGGCAGTGCCATAGAATCCGGGCGAGAGGCTATCGAACATAATGACACAGCCCATGTCATCACCGGCCTCGATAAGCTGGCGGGCCATTTCGAAGGCAATAACTCCTCCCAGCGACAGTCCGCACAGAGCATAAGGTCCCTTAGGCTGTATCGTCCGTATATGCGTGATATAGTAAGCGGCCATCTCTTCCACAGTCGTGTGCGGTTCGTCAACGCCGTTCAGTCCAATGGGTTCCAGAGCGTAGAGAGGCTGATCCTCATCGATGAACGACGACAATGTCCGGTAGTAAAAAGCGCTTCCCCCGTAGACCGGGGCGCAGAATAGGGGAGGGCGGGTTCCCTGGGGCTTGAGCGGCACGACCGGAGACCATTTCGTATGTCCCTGATTCCTGAGCCGGATCATCCTTGCCATCGTACGTATCGTGGGGGCCTTAAAGGTTTCGGCAATGGAAATCGATGGGTCAAACTCCTGCTTTATTCGGCCCATAAGGCGAAATGCGAGCAGCGAGTGTCCGCCAAGGTCGAAAAAATTGTCATCAAGGCTTACTCTCTCCAACCCCAGCGTTTCTTCCCAGATTTTGCAAAGAACTTCCTCGATGGCGTCAGATGGCTCCTCAAACAGACCAGGCAAAGGAGGAGTGACGACTGTCGGGATGCTGATGCCACTTCTGTGAGGCAGACTTAGTTCGAGTAGGCGGACATCGGGATTTGCGACAACCTCATCCGCCACGATCTGGTAGCTCTCTACGAGCTGCTCGATAGTCGTGCGGTCGAAGAGGTCGGTATTGTACTCCACATAGCCGCTAAGACTGCCCGGCGTTTCCCATAGGTAAATCAGAAGATCGAGCTTGGAGGAGACACTAGTGAATTCGTGCAATCCGGACACCTGCAAAGGGCCCATCCGCTGGACGGAGACGATCCCTACATCGGGCATCGACAGGCTGTTCACTCCGAAGGAAATTTGGAAAATCTGGGAGCGGCCGGGAGAAATACTCTCTACAATCCTGTCAAAAGGAAGGGACTGGTGGCTGTAGGCTCCTGTAGCCGTAGTTCGGACTCGTTCCAAAAGTTCACGAAATGTGGGGTTGCCCGCTAAGCTGGTGCGCAGCGGCAGAATGTTAACAAAGTCCCCTATGATCCCGTATTCTTCCTTCTGCGTACGGCCGGTAATCGTGCTTCCCAGAATGAGATCGGTCTGCCCCGTATATCGAAACAGCAGGGCCTCGAAGGCCGCAAGCAGTGTCATAAAGACAGAAGAGCCCTCCCGCCTCCCAAGATCCCTAAGTTTCTCCAGGGTGTCGAAAGATATCTGGATGGGAATAGACTCCCCATTGTTGGTCTGCCGCACTGGTCTTGCGCGGTCCAGTGGAAGGTCCAGGACAGGAAGTGTTCCGGCAAGCACCTCCCTCCAGTAGCCAATATCCCGGTCGAAGTTCTTCGTGGACTGCCAGTGGGCGTAGTCGGCGTACTGCAGGTGCATCGGTTCAAGCTCGGGCTCCCTGCCTTCGGCATACGCCGCGTAACAGGTGTCGAGTTCGCGCAGAATGATGCCATGGGACCAGCCGTCGGCGATGCTGTGGTGCATGTTCAGAACGAGACCATTCTCGTCGTCACGGATACGAAGAAGAAGCGCAGTGAACAATGGCCCTTTGCTCAGATCGAAGACCTTGCGCTCTTCCGCGCGTACGCGTTCCTGTATCGCACGAGTAAGTTCAGGCTCCTCCAAGCCACGAAGGTCGACAGTAGTCATGTCGAACCTCCCGACAGGATCTATAACTTGATACAGAACGCCATCGATGCTCTGAAAGTGCGTGCGAAGTGTCTCGTGACGCGAAACCAGACGTTCCAGGCTTTGCGTGAGCGCGCGGACATCGAGCTCGCCATGAAGACGGTGGCTTATCGGGACATTGTAAGCCGGCGTCTCTGGGATAAGCTGCTCCAGAAACCAGATGCGCTGCTGGGAGTACGAGGCCGCAAACCTGTCCGTATCGCGAGGCAGAGGAGTGATCCCACTTTTGGAGAGCGCAGCCCCTTCCTTTTTGACCATCTTTTCGAGGAGAGCCTGACGCCGCGCGGATGACGTTGTAGAGCCTGTTGACATAGAGATGTTTTACCCGGTCGCAAGCAGTTGTTCGATATGCCGGCACGCTGTCTGTACGCCTCGTTCAGCATCTATTTTTGCCGCAGCCTTGTCCGCCGACTTTTGAAACTTTGGATCGGCGACTGCTTCCTTGATTGCCCGCGCCAGCCCATCAGCCGTAAGCTCCGCAAATGGGATGACAGCGCTTGTCGTCCCTAACGCTCTGGCATATTCAGCCCAGATAGGCTGATCGAGCGTGTGGGGGATGATAACCGTCGGCTTGCCCGCACGGAGCGCCGCTGCTGTCGTTCCGGCTCCTCCATGGTGAACGACACAGGAAGATCGTGCAAAGAGCCATGCATGCGGAGCAAATCCCGATGCGTGGACGTTCGATGGCAGCTTTTTGTCGCCAAGCCCACTCCAGCCCCGCATGAGTATGGCGCGCTGTCCTGCCTTTTCGAGGGTTTCTAAAAGGAGACTTGTGACGTGCTCGGGATCGTCATGAACGACGCTGCTAAACGTAACAACCACGGGAGGATCTCCCGCATCTAGAAATCTCAGCATCTCCTCATCGGGTGTCCAATCCTCGTCGTCCAGAAAAAAATACCCCGTGACCTGATAAAACGCCGGCCAGCTCTTCGGCTTGCGCAGGATGGCCGAGCTTATCGCAAAAAGCGCAAGCTGGCTCGAAATCGCGTCCGCCGAAAGGGGGTCATCAAGATCCGGCAGGCCTTCATCACGACGGTAGCTGTTGATAATCGGAGCGCTTACGTCACGCAGCTCTTTAGATCCTGAAAGTCCAAAGTGAGACAGATGAAGCGTAACATAGGGGATTCCCAGGGCCTCGTGCACCATGTGCGCCGCGATTTGATGGGGGGTGCTGATGAGTATGTCGGCCCCAGCACAGGCTGCGCGCAGCTCTCGGTATATTTGGGGCGTCATGGGCATGGTAATGCCAAGATAGTGGGCAACCTGGGACGCCATATCCGTATTTTTTGTTTGTGTGGTGATGATATCGTGGAAGTGGCTGCGAGTCATATCCGGCCCCACGGACGCGAACTCAAGTCCCATGGACTCCACACGCTCCCGGTAGTTGGGAGAGAGTGCGATTACCGGCACATGTCCGTTCCTCTTAAGCTCCGCGGCCAGCGCAAGAAGAGGTTGCACATCGCCCATCGTTCCAAAACTCGTTAGTATAGCTCTTATATTGACCATCCGTTTATTTATGGCTTTCTGTCAAATGGACAGTCACCAAATGCACAGTCCGGGCCGCGACCTCAGCCGAAGCGGTCCAGCCTCCCGCCGTTTTCACGATCGGCGCCATCGGAAGCTTATTGGCTTGTGTGCTGCCGTACAGCCTGTAAGGATCCATCGAGCCAAAAAAGTCATCCCGGCACACCCAGCTTCTACGTCGTATTTCTTCTCTCAAGGGTTCGCTCGCGGCGGCTATCGCGGCATAGCGCGTTACCGGTAAGAACTCTCTGTACGGCGTCCATCCGTGCGAGTCGGTATAAAATTCGATCCAGCTGTGCAAAAAGGGCGTTGTACCGATAATGCGCTGCGTTTTAACCTGTGGCCCCGGTGTGTGCGAGCCCATATTAAAGTGTACTCCACACTGCTCCCGAGCCGGAATGCCGGCTAAACGCAGCAGGGCAAGGCAAACTCTGGAGCGCTGTATGCACGCTCCATATCCGCTTTGTAACGAATAAAGGTACGGCGTGCCCACTTCCTGGAACTCAAAGTTATACCAGGCCCAATTGTAGATTGCGCGTGCTTTTTCGAAGGCATCTATGTCCGTGTCCTGTATCACTTGCCTTAGGATCGTCTGAGCCGATTCGAGATAGCCATGCGGAATTCCCGGACGTGTATGCTCTGGCAGCACGCTACCCGCCGGAATGGACCCTGGCGCAAACCGCCCGGGCACAAACTCATGGAGAACGCATTCAAACTCGTATCCAATCTTGACTTCCGGATCGGAGCCGGCCGCCACCGGGTAACGCAAGATCATCTCGTTACGCCGGTCTACATACCGCATCAGATCATCAGGATAATGGTTCTTTATGACCATGCCCGTCTGACATGCATGTTCCATGGGAAGGGCAATGTTCATCTTTGCCGCGCCGCCGTGCTCTCGCAGAACATCGGCGGGAATCGTTATCTCATAAGTCCCCTTGCATCTGTAGCTAATGGCATCGTCTGGGTTTTTAGATTCTTCAAACGGTGTCCTGCGCCGTGTAAGCCCGAGAATCAAGCTATCCAGTCCCCACTTTAGAGACCCGCTCACCAGATGGCTCACCGTTCGATGCATGTCAAAATACCGGACACCGTCCCGCGTCTCAGAATAGAGTCCTTTCTCAAAGGCCTCCGCAATCAACATACGTACTGCCTCTATGGGCTCTTGGATGCGTTGAACGTAACCGTCGACGGCCATTTCGAAGGTGTATGTACAATTTACAGGCAGCGGCACACCAAAGCGTTGTTCGAATTCGTCCTTCAGAGAGGACTGATCTGCTCTATTGGATGGGGCCAGCACATCAGCAAGAGAATCTTTGTGATTCTCATTGCCGGAAATTCTACGCCGGCCGTGCAGAGCCGCCAGAACAAATGGTCTGTAAGGGTGACGCAGAAACAGTCGGCACGCCTCATCCCCAGTTAGCCAGTGTCCGGATGTGTCAGATATGACAGGATTGTGATAGGCCGCCGCCTCAGGGGCGATAGAGAACCTTGCTCCCGCTTCCCAGAGGCGCATTCCTAATTCAATGTCTTCAAAGCTCGGCAAAAATGGATTAAATCCATCGACCCGATCGAGCCAATCCCTGCGCACCGCCATATTCGATGCTATTGCGGAAAATACACTGATAAAGCCCTCAGGATCACGGAGCACGGCAGTCCTGACACTCAATTCTAGATCTGCAAAAGGTTCGTCTAATTGCTGCCCCGGCTGAGACAAGCTTTTCGCCTCTGCTATAAAACTGGAGGCCGAAGTATATTCTCCCTGTTTTATGTGATGCTTAAGGCAATACCGTTCTCCTGAAACGACCTCGCCTATTCCACCTGTGAAGCATTGTTCATACCCCGAAAGCAGTTCCGGCACAGGAAGCATGTCCGCATCCAGAAATACGATAATCTCCCCGCGAGCCTTTTGCCACCCTGCGTTGCGTGAGAAGGATCGACCATAAGTTGCAGGGTGGGTGATGGTGTGCAGCTCTATGTCCGATTTCCACGATTCCAGAACCGACGACGTGCCGTCATTAGACCCATCATTGACGATAATACATTCGAAGGCGTTGTGCGGGTAGGTTTGAGCATCCAAACACGAAAGTAAAGTGGGTAGGGTGGATTGGACGTTTTTTGCGGGAATGACGATGCTGTAGCGTGGAACCATGGTATTAAAGGGTCTCTATACTATCTATATCTGTTCCATATGACATCGTACGCTGTGCAACGTAGCAGCAGTAAGATCCGGATCGGCATGCCAACCCTGGTCCGATTTGACGATAGGGTAAGTGGGAAGCCTGTTTGCCTGCTCGCTTCCGTAGGTTCTGAAAGGACTTATGCTCCCGAAAATTGCCTGGCACCGCCGCTGCGATTCGTGCATAACCTTCTGTCTGTCCTCTTCAGAAAGCATCGTCAGAAAAGTGAGCCGCGTGGGAGACTCAAACTCGCAGATTGGTGTCCATTCGCGTTCCGGTGTGTAAAATTCGGCCCATGTATGCATGAATGGGCTCGAACCAATGGTTTGCTGCAAGTAGCTCATCGACGGGCCTGTGTAGTATCCGTCGCCGTAGAATGTACCGCTCTGTTCCCTGCATGGAATGCCGGCTACGCGTAATAAGCTGATTACGAGCTTCACCATTGCCCCGCAGCCGCCGTAGCCCGTGTTAAGCAGTTCGAAGGAAGCCAAAGAAAACTCTACAAACTCGAAATTACTCCAGGCCCAATTAAAGACCGAGCGCACTTTGTAGTAAGTGTCGGCTGTGTTGTCTGGAATAACTCTGTGCAGGATCGAGGTTGCCTGATCCATAAACGCGTCCGGCAACCCATGCCGCAGGTACGCATCGTCAATATAAGCATCTGTTTTATTGACCGCCTGTGCTTCTGCCGGAACGTGTTCAAAGATATCATATTCGAAGTCATAGGCAATTTTGACAATCTCTTCGCTTCCAGCCGACAGAGGCTGTCGAAGGATCATTCCTTGGCGCACACGGGATGAATCAAGTAGATCCGCAGGGAAGCAGTTTGAAATCACTATGTTTCTCTGGCTGGGATGTTCGATCGGAACAGGGATATTAATCTTCGCCCCTCCTTTGAACTTCGCCAGGATGTCGCCGGGTACAGTTATCTCATAGGTGCCGTGGCAGTGAAACGCTATTGCATCGCGAGGCTGCAGAGTGCGTTGATAGGGGGTATGCTGATACGCCGTCAAAGGGAGAGGGTATTGCTCCAGACGTGCCTCGGAACACCGGGCAAGCCAGTTCATCGTGTGCTGCATGTCAAAATAATGGACGCCATCTATCACCTCCGTATACAATCCCATAGACAGTCCGCGCTCTAGAATGGGCTTGCCATTCTCGCTCGTTAAGTAGGCTCGATATCTCCCGGCGTGAATCGCCTCTTCGATAGTATAGCGGCAGTCCGTGGAAGGAGCGGCTCCGTAAACTTCCCGCACCAAATCTAAAAGCTCGCTGCCCTCTCCGGAGCCTGCTATCTTTCCGACCCTTCCACAGACCGCTGCAAGCAGCACTGAGCGATACGGATGCCGCACGAACAGACGTGTAATGTCTTCTGACGTAAACCACTGGTTTAAGGGATCTTCGTCCGACATAACGATATGCTGAGCTGCCGCCCGATGTGCGTGAGAGTATCGAGCGCCGGCCTCCCATAGTCTGAGGTTTAGTTCGATGTCTTCGAATCGCGGGAAGAAGGGATTGAACCCATTTATCCGGTCGAGAAAAGAGCGGCGTACCGCCAGATTAGAAGCGAAAGCTCCAAATGTCCATAACGAGGACTGCGAGTCGCCTGTGTGGGGAAGCACCCTCTCAGACTGCAGCAGGTCAAAAATAGCATGTGGATGTTGACCATTCGGGCTAGTTGCACTTGCATTGCTTATGCCCCCCGAAACTACATCCAGACCGTTTTTCGCAAAAACAACGTCGAACTCTTCGAGCCAGGTCTCTGCCGGAATCATGTCGGCATCGAGAAAGACGACAATCTCCCCGCGAGCCTTCTGCCAGCCCGCATTACGCGAATACGAACGGCCATAGCAGATTAGATGAGTTATTACATGGAGTTCAATGTTAGACTTCCATAATTTCAGAATAGAAGCGGTATTATCCGTAGACCCATCGTTAACCACAATGCATTCAAACCCGTCGTGCGGGTAAGTTTGCGCCTCCAAGCGCATAAGCAACGCAGGCAAGGTCGATTGCGCATTTTTTGATGGTATGACTATGCTGTAACGTGGAATCATTTCATCCTATATCTGATCCATATGGCAGTGTACCGTGTGCAAAGTAGCCGCGGTCAAATCCGGATCGGTATGCCAGCCTTTGTCTGTTTTAACGATAGGATACGTAGGAAGTCTGTTGGCCTGCGTGCTTCCATAAATCCTGAAAGGATCGAGACTTCCAAAGGCCGATCGGCATCGACGTCTTGAGCCTCGTACAACCTTCTGTCTATCGTCGTCTGAAAGTACGGCAATAGAATTCACTCGTGTGGGGGCTTCGAACTCGCTGACCGGTGTCCATCCGAACTCGGGAGTGTAAAACTCAGCCCATGTGTGCATAAAAGGCGTGGAAGCATTTGTTTGCTGGAAGTAGGACATCGACCGTCCCGTATATATTCCATCTCCAAAAAATACGCCTGATTGTTCCCGACTCGGGATGCCAGCGAGCCTTAGGAGACTGATAAAGAGCTTTATCCGTGAGATACAAGCTCCATATCCCGTATACAGAAGGTCTGAAAACGCTAACTGAAACTCAATAAACTCAAAGTTGTCCCAGGTCCAGTTATAGAGAGAACGTGCTTTATGATATGCATCGGCACTTTCGTCCGGGATAATCCTGTTCAGAATTGAGAGCGCTCTTTCCTTAAAGTCTGCCTGAAGTCCAGGCTTAAGAAACGACTCCTGATTTTCATCCTCCCTCTCGATCTGAGATTGAGAATTGACCGGAACATGTTCGAAAATATCGTATTCAAAGTCGTAAGAGATCCGGGCAGTTTGTCCGCCGGATATTGACAAAACATGCCGGAGGATCATGCTCTGCCGATCGTCTAAAGAATCGAGCAATTCTGGCGGATTGCAATTGGAGACCTGGACATTTCTCTGACAGGGATGCGCAACCGGGATTGGGATGTTGATTTTTACGCTGCCCGAACAGTTTACCAGGAGCTCAATTGGCAAACTTACTTCATAAGTGCCCCTGCAATGGAATGCGACTGCGTCCGCAGGCAGCAACGTATTCTGGTACGGGGTGCAGCGATGGGTGAACCAGCTTACGAGCGCATCGGGCGTACGCGCTCTCGAACACACGGCGAACCAGTTTGCCGTATGCTCCATGTCAAAATAACGCACTCCGTCTCTTACTTCAGTATACAATCCGTCCCGCAGGCCCCGCTCTAACTCGGACATCCCGTTAAGCATTGTACAGTGATGTCGTTTGGCTCCCCCAGCTATGGCCTCGTCCAAGGTGTATCGACAGTCTATTGGAGGTGCGCTGCCAAAGGTCTCCGCAACGAACTTTATCAGCAAACCGTCTTCTTCTGAATAGGCGTTCTTCTCTATCCCCCTTAAAGACATAAGACAGGTCTGAACGGTGGCCTCCGGGGATTGTAAGTGGAACTTTGCCCAGGCTCCCAACAATAGCACTGCGCGGTAAGGATGGCGCACGAATAGCCGGGTGAGCTCGTCGCCAGTAAACCACAGATCTTGCGGTTCGCCTTTCGATGCTCCCACATGCTGCGCAATTGCCCTATCTGCATACGCAAAGCGTGCGCCGGCCTCGCGGAGTCTCAGGTTGAGCTCGACATCCTCGAAACGGGAAAAGAAAGTATTAAAGCCATTTACCCGGTCGAGCAGCGAACGCCGAATGGCAATGTTAGACGCGTAGGCCGCAAATGCCCAATATTCGGACTGCGGAGAATCCGGTCGTGAAGCTTTAAATTTGGATTCTAGAATTTCAAATATAGCGTGCGAATGCTGGCCGATCGGATTTGAAATGCTGGAGTTAGTGATGGCGCCCGACACAACATCCAGGTCATTTCCGTCAAGTGCAGTATCGTATTCCTCCAACCATTTCTCGCACGGGACCATGTCGCAATCAAGAAAGAGGATATACTCGCCGCGTGCCTGCTTCCAGGCGTCGTTCCGTGATACACTCCGCCCGTAGTTTTTTCGATGCTTTATGGTGCTCAGTGTTATCCCCGTTCCAGAGATATATTGCTCCAGAAGCGAGGATGTGTCATCGACGGATCCATCGTCTACAATAACGCATTCGAAGGAGCCCCTGGAAAGCGTTTGAGCCTCCAAGCCTTCCAGGACGCGCACTAACGATAACGAGGAGTTGTATGTCGGAATAACGACACTATACTTCAAGTCCACAAATCCTTTTGACTTTATTCTGAAAGCATGGCTTCCATCTCGTCATCAGTCATCTCCGAAGCTCGGAGCAGCAACCGCGCCACCTCATCCGGATCCGTGTCTTCTTCCTTGCATTCCCGGATGCCGCGCGCCAGTCCAGCCACAGTGGGGTCTTCAAAGAAAAGGCTAAGCAAGGGATCGTCCGTCGGGAAAAAGCTCTGCAGGTTCGAGATCATCTGCGTTGCCGCAATGGAATTGCCGCCCATCTCGAAGAAGTCGTCGTCCACGCCAACAACCGGCACGCGCAGTGCTTCGGCCCAGTAAGTAATCAATACCTGTTCGAGGACATCGTCTGTACTTGAAGGGGACGCCGTGGGAGGCGGATCTGACGGTGCCGGCAGCAGACGCTTGTCCACTTTTCCATTTTCAGTAAGGGGAAGTTCGGCCAGGGTTAGGAAGACGGAAGGGAGCATGTACTCAGGCAGAAGAGTTTCACAATGCCGGCGCAAATCCATCTCGTCAAAGTCCGTACCTGAGCTCAACACAACGTAACCGGCGATTCTTCCATCCTCAAGCACGGTAACAGTTGCGCTTCGGATTTCAGGATGACTGCTTAGTGCGCTTTCGATCTCTCCAAGCTCGACACGGTAGCCGCGAATCTTAACCTGGCTGTCATTTCGTCCAATGAACTGAAAATATCCGCCCGCTGTCTTGCGCGCCCTGTCGCCTGTTCTATAGATGCGGTCGCCGGCATCGTCCGGGATGAACTTTTCGGCCGTCAACCGCGGACTGTTCAGATAACCGCGCGCTACTCCATTTCCACCAATGGCAAGCTCGCCCACAATGCCGTCGGGCACCGGACGCAGAGCAGAATCCACGACCCGGACATCCACGCCGGGCAGAGGAAGTCCAATAGTCGGCTGATCCGGGGCCGTTCTTATGTCCGCCCACGTCGCGTCCACAGTGCACTCCGTGGGGCCGTACAAGTTGTAGAAGTCACAGGAATCCAGATCTTTAAGTTCGGTCCAGAGCGTCTGCGGGATAGGTTCCCCTCCAATAAGAAACACCGGCTTATTTGTGAACCTCGCATTGCGCAACCCCGTAATCAGAAGGATTTCAAGGAGGCTTGGAGTGCAGTCTACAATGTCGGTCTGCTTTGACGTAATATAGGAGAGCAGCTTCCCGCCGTCACGCCGGGCGTCTTCCGGAAT
>Ga0302315_10005389_pt1 | contig 10927 bp, 7 predicted proteins | sample III_Palsa_N3_1_FD_200532 | JGI IMG/M metagenome (GOLD analysis project Ga0302315, IMG submission 200532) | Peat permafrost microbial communities from Stordalen Mire near Abisko, Sweden - III_Palsa_N3_1 | ecosystem: Environmental > Terrestrial > Soil > Palsa > Peat permafrost | place: Sweden... | reverse complement strand
TTATTGGGCGTTCCCGTTAGCTGACGGGCCGTGCTATCCACTCATACTGCGCAGGCCTTAGCCACAGGGCCGGTATCCGCTTCTATCACTAACGCGAATCTAATAATTGTCATTGCGAGCGGAGCGTGGCAATCTCGTAGCTACGCATGTCGAATAGCACAGCTACGAGATTGCTTCGTCGTTCCTCCTCGCAATGACACTAAATTAAGTATTGAAAAATAAAATCCACCTCACCCCTTGCATTTATATAAGCACTTATATAAATTGCATCATGAATTTATATCAAAACCTTGGTTACTTAGTTTTGGGCAGCAGGCTCAGGCGATTAAGCGAGGCATTCTTATCCGAAATTAACCGCGCTTACCAAAATGAGGGTATCGATTTTGATGCCAGCTGGTTCCCGGTATTTTATTTATTGTCGAAGAACGAGTCGTTATCCATCAAAGAATTAAGCGAGCAGATCGAGATCTCTCACCCGGCTGCAAGTCAGTTGATTACCGGTTTAAAAAATAAAAAGCTGGTAACCTCCGCAACCTGTGCCGATGACGGCAGGCGACAACTAGTGCAACTAACCGATAGCGGCAAGCAATTACTAACACAGGTATTGCCCATGTGGACCGCGGTTAGCCAGGCAATGGAAGAATTAGTAGCCAATGAACCCGGTTGCAAAGAATTATTGCCCGCTATAACCTCGCTCGAAAACGCATTTAAACAAGCCAATCTTGCTGATATGATAGGGAATAAACTAAAAACTGAAGTGAAATGAGCAAGCAATTCAATTACGGCACAAGCCACCTAACAATTGGCATCTGCCTTGATATCGCGGCAGGCAAAACCAAAGGAATTATTGGCGATGAAGCAGCTGCGCTTGTAAAAAGATCTTTTCAGGAAGTTGAAAAAATAGTGCATGCGCAATTGCCGGTTTACGGTATCAATACAGGTTTCGGGCCGTTGTGTGATACCCGCATTAACGAAAAAGATACCAGCACCCTGCAAAGCAACCTGCTTAAAAGCCATAGCGTCGGCATTGGCAAACCTATCCCGCAGGAAATAGCCAAGCTAATGCTGATTAGCAAAGTGCATGCATTAGCACAAGGCTTTTCAGGTATTAATCCGGCAACTTTGGATAGGATCATCTGGCATATTGACAATGATGTTATTCCGGTTGTTCCCGAAAAAGGTTCAGTTGGCGCATCGGGTGATTTGGCCCCCCTCTCCCACTTGTTCCTGCCTTTAATTGGCTTAGGTGAAGTGTTTTTGAAAGGCGAAAAAATCCCGGCAGGAAAAGCATTAAAAGATCACAATTTAAAACCGCTGGTATTAGGCCCGAAAGAAGGTTTGGCGTTAATAAACGGCACCCAATTTATATTAGCTTTCGCCATAAAAGCGGTACAACGCTTGGATAACGCCTTAAACTTAGCCGACCTGATCGGTGCTTTATCATTAGAAGGATTGATGGGTTCGGCCCGGCCATTTGATGAGCGCATCCATGCCATCCGTCCATTTAAAGGTACGCGGTTAGTTGCCAAAAGACTGTTTACTTTGTTAAGCGAATCGGAAATCTGCAACTCGCATGTAAATTGCGACCGGGTACAGGATCCATACTCGTTGCGATGTATGCCGCAGGTGCATGGTGCATCCCGCAACGCCTGGCTGCATTTAAAGGAACTTACTGAAATCGAGCTGAATTCTGTAACCGATAACCCGATAGTTTTTGATGCCAACGATACTATCAGCGGTGGCAACTTCCACGGGCAACCATTGGCTTTGCCTTTGGATTATGCTACGGTAGCGGCTGCCGAACTTGGCAATATTGCCGACCGCCGTTGCTATTTAATGAGCGAAGGCCGCTATGGCTTACCAAAAGTATTAACCAATGATCCCGGTTTAAATTCGGGTTTGATGATCCCACAATACACTACGGCGGCTTTGGTCACCGAAAATAAGACCCTTTGTTTCCCGGCAAGTGCGGATAGTGTGCCGACTTCATTAGGGCAGGAAGATCACGTTTCCATGGGTTCTATCAGCGGGCGAAAACTGCACCAGGTGATCGATAATTTAGAATATATCCAAGCCATCGAACTGTTATATGCTACGCAGGCAATGGATTTCCGCAGGCCGTTAAAATCAACACCTATTGTGGAGGCTTGCCATAGTTTCATTCGCGAATACGTACCTTTTATACAGGACGATCGCATTTTCGCTACCGATATTAACCAGATCCATCAGCTAATTACCAGCGGCCAATTATTGGCCATTGCCAACAAGGCTGCATTAAATAATAATATTAATCTCAATCATGATGACGAGTTCGGAATTTATTGAAAAATACGCCAAGCACCCGGTGTACAAAGCACCGCGCGGGATGGAACTACACGCCAAAAGCTGGCAAACCGAAGCCCCTTTGCGCATGTTGCTCAACAACCTTGACGGGCAGGTAGCAGAGAATCCTGACGAACTGGTAGTTTACGGCGGCATTGGCCAGGCTGCCCGCAACCCGGAATCGGTGCGGAAGATAATTGAATTGCTGTTAGAATTGGATGAAGATCATTCGCTGTTGGTGCAATCAGGTAAGCCCGTGGGCATTATCCGCAGCCACCCGCAAGCACCAAGGGTGTTGATCGCCAATAGTAACCTGGTACCTGCCTGGGCAAACTGGGAGCATTTTAACGAGCTACGTGCCAAAGGCCTGATGATGTATGGCCAAATGACTGCCGGTAGCTGGATCTACATCGGCACACAAGGTATTTTGCAAGGCACTTATGAAACCTTTGTTGAGGCCGGTCGCCAGCATTTTAATAATGATTTAACCGGAAAGTTGATCGTAAGCGCAGGCATTGGCGGCATGGGTGGCGCACAGCCTTTAGCAGCAACCATGGCAGGCGGTGTGTTTTTGGGTGCAGATATAGATGCAACCCGCATTCAAAAACGAATTGATAGTCAATATATCGACAAAATAACCCACAGTTATGATGAAGCCATTGCCTGGGTAAAAGATGCCATGCAAAAAGGCGAAACATTATCTGTTGGTTTGGTAAGTGATGCAGGCGATATGTTGGAAAGATTGCTGAAAGACAATATCATCCCCGATCTGTTAACCGATCAAACCTCGGCACATGATCCCCTGAATGGTTACATTCCAAACGGATTATCATTAGCTGATGCCGCTATTTTGAGAAAAGAAGATCCATCAAAATACAAACACCTGTCGCTAAAAAGCATGGCACGCCATGTTGGCTTTATGTTGGATTTACAAAAACGGGGCGCGATTACTTTTGATTACGGCAACAACCTGCGCGAGTTTGCTAAACAAGGCGGTGAGCAAGATGCTTATAACTTCCCGGGTTTTACTCCGGCATATATCCGGCCGCTGTTTTGCGAGGGTAAAGGACCGTTTAGGTGGGTGGCCTTATCAGGCGACCCGGAAGATATTTACACAACCGACCGTGCGCTGATGGAAGCTTTCCCTGAAAACAAACCATTGATCAACTGGCTGGAAAAAGCGCAACAAAAAATATCATTCCAGGGCTTGCCGGCACGCATTTGCTGGTTGGGCATGGGCGAGCGTGAAAAAGCAGGCTTAATTTTTAACGAATTAGTAGCAAGCGGCAAAGTAAAAGGTCCGATCGTTATTGGTCGCGATCATTTGGATTGCGGCTCTGTGGCATCGCCAAACCGGGAAACAGAATCCATGAAAGATGGTTCGGATGCGGTATCCGACTGGCCATTGTTAAACCTGATGTCGAACACGGCAGGCGGGGCAACCTGGGTATCGTTCCATCATGGCGGCGGTGTTGGCATGGGTTACTCGCAACATGCGGGCATGGTTGTTTTAGCAGATGGAACAGAACGTGCTGCCACCTGCCTGAAACGCGTATTGCACAATGACCCTGCAATGGGTATCTTCCGCCATGCGGATGCCGGTTACGATAAGGCAGAAGAGTGGGCAGATCGGTTTGGGTTGAAGGTTTGGTAAGACCCCACCCAACCCTCCCCGGTAGGGAGGGCTTTAAAAACATAAAATAAAAAGTCTCCCCTACCGGGGGAGATTTAGAGGGGGTTATGAAAAAACTAATCGGTCCATTTACACAAATATTAACGCTTGCAGGCTTAAACCTAAGGGGTGCTTTAAAAGATGATAATCTACAAATCATCCATCAAGGTGGCGTGCTGGTTGAAAATGGACTTATTGTAGCGGTTGATAGTTTTGGGGCATTACACAAAGCCAATCCATCAACCCCAATAGAAGAAATTATCGGCGACCATGTGTTGCTGCCCGGTTTTGTGGATTGCCACACACATATTTGCTTCGCGGGTAGTCGCGCTAAGGATTATGCTATGCGGATTCAGGGCAAAACCTATCTCGAAATTGCCAAAGCAGGCGGTGGTATCTGGGATTCCGTAACACAAACGCGCGCGGCTGATGAGGCTTTGCTTAAAAAATTATTATTGCAACGCGTCGAACGCCATTTAGCCGAAGGAGTAACTACCATCGAAATAAAAAGTGGTTATGGTTTGGATACCCAAGCCGAATTAAAGCAATTACGGGCGATCAAAGCAGCAGCTACCCAAACCAAAGCGAGTTTGGTTTCAACCTGCCTTGCGGCGCACATGGTGCCGAAGGATTTTAGCAGTAGCCAGGCCGAATATTTGAGTTATGTTTTTCATGATCTGCTACCGGTTATTAAAAACGAGAACCTGAGTAACCGTGTAGATATTTTTATTGAAGAAAGTGCTTTTGGTGCTGATAATGCTTTGGTATACCTAAATAGAGCTAAACAAATGGGCTTTGATATCACCGTACATGCTGATCAGTTCACTACAAGCGGCAGCGCGGTAGCTGTTAAATCGGGTGCTGTTTCGGCGGATCATTTGGAGGCAAGTAAGGATGCGGAAATTAAATTATTAGCAAATTCAGATACTGTTGCGGTAGTTTTGCCCGGTGCATCTTTGGGTTTGGGAATGGCTTATGCACCTGCCCGTAAGCTGTTGGATGCGGGCGCTTGTCTCGCTATTGCCAGCGACTGGAATCCCGGCTCGGCACCTATGGGTGATTTGCTGATGCAGGCTGCTGTGATGAGCGCTGCTGAGAAGTTGCATACTGCCGAAGTGTTTGCGGGATTAACCTTTCGCGCAGCTAAAGCTTTAAATTTAAATGATCGAGGTATTTTAACGCAGGGTATGCGGGCGGATATGCAGGCTTATCCGGTTAATGATTATCGGGAGATTTTGTACCAGCAGGGGAAACTTAAACCACAGATTATATACTAATTTTTATTACACTGATTTTATCAGTCAGTGATTATATATATTAATACTCAAACCAATGACTAAACTAATTGAATGCGTTCCCAATTTTAGTGAGGGTGTAAACCTGGATATTATTAAGCAGATAACCGATGAGGTAGAATCTGTTGAAGGTGTTAGGCTTTTAAACGTTGATCCCGGTAAGGCGACAAACCGCACCGTGGTAACTTTTGTGGGCGAACCTGAACCGGTTATTGAGGCTGCTTTTTTAGCCATTAAAAAAGCAGGTGAGCTGATTGATATGAGCAAGCATAAAGGCGAGCATCCAAGGATGGGCGCTACGGATGTTTGTCCGCTGATACCGATAAGCAACATCAGCATGGCAGAAACCGCGGTTTATGCGCAGAAACTGGCCAAGCGTGTGGGTGAAGAATTGGCCATCCCGGTTTATTTGTACGAGGGCGCTCAGCCTGACAAAAAACGCAGTAACCTATCGGTTATCAGGGCTGGTGAGTACGAAGGCTTCTTCAAAAAAATAAAACTACCGGAGTGGAAACCCGATTTCGGCCCCGCGGAATTTGATGCCAAGCGTGGCGGAACAGTTATTGGCGCGCGCGACTTTTTGATCGCCTATAATGTCAACCTGAATACAACTTCAACCCGCAGGGCAAATTCCATTGCTTTTGATGTGCGCGAGGCTGGCCGTGTGTTGCGCGAGGGTGACCCGATCAATGGTAAGATCATCAATGATGAAAATGGCAAGCCAAAATCTGTTCCCGGTTCTTTGAAATTTGTAAAGGCCATCGGCTGGTATATCGAGGAGTATGGCATTGCGCAGATCTCTATGAATTTAACCAATATCGAAGTTACGCCAGTTCATATCGCCTTTGATGAGGTTTGCAAAAAAGCAGCCGACCGTGGCATGCGGGTTACAGGCAGCGAATTAGTTGGGTTGATACCGTTAAAGGCGATGCTGGATGCCGGTAAATATTTCCTGCTGAAACAACAACGTTCGGTTGGAGTGAGCGAGAAAGAACTGATCAAGATCGCCATTAAATCAATGGGCTTGGATGAGCTGGGCCCTTTTATTCCTGAGGAAAGAATTATTGAGTATTTATTGAAAGATAAATCATCCAACAAACTCATCAGCATGACACTAACTGACTTTGCCGATGAAACAGCAAGCGAAAGCCCGGCACCGGGCGGCGGTTCCATAGCTGCTTATGCGGGTGTATTGGGCGCATCATTGGCAACAATGGTAGCTAATCTGTCATCACACAAAAAAGGTTGGGATAACCGTTGGGAAGAATTTAGTAATTGGGCAGAAAAGGGACAATACTATAAAGACGAGTTATTGAAATTAGTTGATCTGGATACCGTTGCTTTCAATAAAATAATGGAAGGGTTCAGCTTGTCAAAATCAACTGATGAAGAAAAAGCAGCAAGGGACAAAGCCATACAAGATGCAACCAAATATGCTATCGAAATACCATTTAAAGTAATGCAAATGGCGCACGGTAGTTTGGAAGTGATCAAAGCAATGGCAGAGATCGGCAATCCAAACTCCGTAACGGATGCCGGAGTTGCGGCTTTATGTGCACGTACTGCCGTGTTAGGCGCTTTTATGAATGTTAAGATCAATGCCTCAGGATATATGGATAAAAGTTATACCGCTGATATAATTAAAAAAGGCGAGGAATTGGAAAGGCAGGCAATTGCGATAGAGGCGGAAGTGATTGGGATTGTGAATAGTAAGATATAATTAAAAAATTGTCATTGCGAGCGAAGCGTGGCAATCCCCGATTTACAGAGCCGCTCTGCACAGTTTGGGATTGCCACGCTTCGCTCGCAATGACGCTTTGAGAAGATAGCAAAAGCTATCTTCGTCTTAAAACTTATACCTTACAAAAGCCTCCATAGCTGCGTATTCTGCAAGACCAAGCTGGTCATAGCAGCGGGCGGTTTCGCGGTTGCGATCTTCGGCGCGTACCCAAAACTCGCGTACATCATCACCCGGGAAAACAGGGGTATCTTTTTGCGATTGGTGTTTAAATATGGCCGCACGTTTGCGTAAAACTTCTTCTGGTGATAACGGCACAGCCATTTCAATTTCGTAGGTAGCAAACTCGTGCCATGCGCCACGGTACATCCAAACCCAGCAGTCATTCACCCAGTCTTCTGTTTTTCTTAAGCGCTGCAATGCCTCAATAACAATATGAAAACAAACCACGTGCGTACCATGCGGATCGGCAAAATCACCGGCAACAAATACCTGTTGTGGTTTTACTTGTTGCAGCAGATCCATAGTTAATTGAATATCAGCTTCGCCAACAGTGTTCTTTTTGGTTTTACCGGTTTCGTAAAAAGGCAGTGCCATAAAGTGGATGTGGTCATCAGGTAAACCGGCGTAGCGCGCACCCGAAATTGCTTCCGTTTTACGGATAAAACCTTTTACATCACGAATTTCCTGGGTATCAATCTGGTTTGGCTGTTTCTGCGCGATGAACGTGCGCATCTCGTTGTACAAATTCTTCAGGTGGGTATTGTCTTCGCCGATGCTCGCGTTAAAATCAATCGCAAACTCCATGTAGCGCAATACATCGTCATCCCAAACCGCGGTATTGCCCGATGTTTGGTAAGCCACGTGTACATCATGCCCCTGATCAACCAAACGAATAAACGTTCCACCCATTGAAATTACGTCATCATCAGGGTGCGGAGAGAATACGATAGATCTTTTCTTTGCAGGCTCAGCCCTTTCCGGGCGTTGCGAATCATCGGCATTGGGTTTACCACCCGGCCAGCCGGTAATGGTATGCTGTACCTGGTTAAATATATCAATGTTGATGTTATAAACCGGGCCTTGTTCAACAGCTAGCTGGGCCATGCCATGGTTATTATAATCTTCTTCGGTAAGTTTTAATATGGGTTTGTTAACTACACCTGCTAACCAGATAACCGCTTTTTTCTTTTGTACGTTATCCCAAACCCAATCTTTTACCAGCCAGGGGGTATCAAAACGGGTAAGCTCAGATGCAGCTGCTTCATCCAGCACAAAATCAACATGATCTGATAATTGCAGGTAGGTAGCAGGTACATCGCCGGATATTTCGCCTTCAACCGCTTTTTTGATGATCGGTGCTTTTTTACCGCTCCAGGCCATCAATATAATTTCGCGCGCTTTGAATATAGTACCGATACCCATGGTGATGGCTTTGGTTGGCACATTTTTTTTACCACCAAAATCACGCGCGGCATCGCTGCGGGTAAGGTCATCTAAAGTAACTAAACGGGTACCAGAGTTTGGTGCCGATCCCGGCTCGTTAAAACCGATGTGACCGGTACGACCGATACCTAATATTTGTAAATCGAGGCCGCCAAGTTCGCTTATTTGCTTTTCGTAGTTTAAGCAAAAAGCGGCAACTTCATCCTGTGGTAAAGTACCGTTAGGGATATGGATATTTTTTTTGTCGATATCAACATGATTGAAAAGGTTTTCATTCATGAAGGTAACATAGCTTTGTGCAGCGGTTGGCAGCATCGGGTAGTATTCGTCAAGGTTAAAAGTGATCACATTGGCAAAGCTTAAGCCTTCCTCTTTGTGCTGGCGTATCAACTCGGCATAAACATTAATTGGCGTTACACCGGTGGCTAAGCCTAATACAGCTTTTTCTCCTTTTTCGCTTTTTTTACGGATGAGCGCTGCTATGCGCTGGGCAACTGCTAGCGAAGCTTCCTTTTGGGTAGGATATACGGTTACGGGTAGTTTCTCGTACCGGGTTTCTTCCAATAGATTTAAACGGGCCATGTTTGTAAATGTGTGTATGTAAAATTATGATATAAATAAATGTAATTACAAAAAATCCCTGCCGAAGCAGGGACTTTTAATCAACCTAAATTAACCCTCGGTATAACCCACATACCGAAAAATTAGATCTTTCAACCCCTTCGTTTAAATTGAAGGAATCATTAATATAGTTTGTACGGTGTACAGCTGTTATTTTTAATTTCATTTTGAACAATCTGAAGGCCGCAAACATTGCATTTTCAATTAGTTGTTTGACCATTAAGCCATTAGCGATTTCCGCCATAAACCGATTTGTATCTTATTTAAACAAACTTAATAAAAAATTATTAAAACTACATATACTTTTTAATTTTTTTTAATAAGTATAATTCCGTTTTAATCTTACGTTTGGATAGGTTACTTTTAATTAATCGATTAACAAAAAACCCCGCCGAAGCGGGGCTTTTTAATCAACTTAAATTAACCCTCTTATTGTGCATCCCACCATACACGGCCCACCATAGTGTCCCCACCAGGAACAGCATTATGAGCGGCAGTGTAGTTTACAGGATTATTAGTCGCCTCGATTAAAGGGTAAGGGAAACGACGTGGTATAGTTCCGTTTGTAGCATTACCCGGGTAAACAACCGGGGTAAGCGCAGGGTAGCCTGTTCTTCTCCAGTTTGACCATGATTCGTAAAAATCGAACATGGTATTGGTAAGCTCCCAGTATTGGGTGTTGGTCATATTTAACCCTGTTGCACCAGCAACATATGGGTTAGCAGATAGATAAGTTGCCGCTGCGCTTGCAGAAACGGCTGTTTGGCCATTACCATATTCGCTTAAATAGGTCATAGCTGCAGTAACACCATTATCATAGTGAGATGCCGCGCTGCCTCCAATGCCAAACCTTTCGGCAGCATCAGCCCATAAAAGCTCTGTTTCGCCGTAGGTAAGAATAAATGTTGGCGTACCTAACTGTGTCATCGCAAAATTTGGGCTCGAATAATCTCCAAGTGTGGTATACCCGGGGGCCGAACCTAATGTTAAACCCGGTGTACCACTAAGATCATAACCATTTGGCTGGCCTTTTTGGTCGGCAGGGGTAGCATCACCACCAGCAGCAGTACCTATTGTATAGTTAGTTACTGATATCAGACCTAAACGCGGGTCATTAGTGCTTTTTAAATCATTAATAAATGTTTGTGACCATTTTACGTATTGATCTTCGGGACCACCTTGCAATACCTGGCTAACACGGTTAACAGTTGGACGGCCGCCGGTAGCATCATGTACCAGGTAAGCGTCGTCGCTGTTAGATGAAAATGTTTTGCCAATTAACGGTGTAATAACCGTTTTTGCAGTAGCCGGGTCAATTTTACTTAAACGCATAGCTATACGCAGCAATAAGCTGTTACCAAATTTTTGCCATTCAGCAATATTACCGTGGTAAAAAGCATCACCTGTTGGGATATCGCCACTGGTATTTAATTTTGAAGTAGCATCCTGCAACTCAGAAATCATATTGGTGTATATGCTCTGTTGTTTGTCATATACCGGGAATAATATTTTTCCGTAATAACCCTGGCCGGCCTGTGAGTAAGGCACATCACCATAAAGATCGGTTATACGTTCAAATATCAGCACTTTCATAATACGGCCTATCTGGTACAGGTTATTGTATTGCGGCTGGGTAGATGTTGTGGTAACCATATCCACAATTGGTTTCACCTGCTCAGAGTAGGCACCATCGGCACCATTATCACTTTGCCAGTAAGCGGCAAGGTACTCAGGGTTCGAAAGGTATTTATCACCTGCCCAATATCCAATTGAAGTTGCAAAACCCTGTATCATATCTGAACAATAGATCAGGTCGGCACGCCAGGTATCGTA
>Ga0302315_10005385_pt1 | contig 10931 bp, 14 predicted proteins | sample III_Palsa_N3_1_FD_200532 | JGI IMG/M metagenome (GOLD analysis project Ga0302315, IMG submission 200532) | Peat permafrost microbial communities from Stordalen Mire near Abisko, Sweden - III_Palsa_N3_1 | ecosystem: Environmental > Terrestrial > Soil > Palsa > Peat permafrost | place: Sweden... | reverse complement strand
CATATAAATAATATATTTGCGCCATCAGCGGCATCCTGCGAAAGGCGGCACCGGCGGCGGTGTGTAAGTCGTTTTCGGAATGGCTGCGTTGCGTTTGCGCTGCGAGACGGCATTGAAGCCTTTATATAAAGCTTCCGCTTTCGCAATTTCTACTCCTGCGACAGACTGGCCATCGCGGAACATCGTGACAAAACGGTCTTCACTTTTGCGAAGGCGGCCTTCAATATCCACTCTCTCCGCCAGCGTCAGCTTGTCCGTTGGCACCTCGCCAAACTGCGCCATCAAAGATTCTTTCTTGGCCACTTCTTCTGCTTCTCTATCCAGCATACGGTCGGTTGAATCATGCGCGGGGCCATTCTTGCTCGCTTCAGACCATTTCCGGTAAGACGCGATGGAATTCTCGTACTCCGCCTCAACGGCTTTTTGCACATCCAGTTTTTCGGCACCTGTTAAATTGGCCATTTGTGTCTCTCCTCATACTAAAAAATTCACATAACTTGGATTATGTTAAACAATTGCGGTTGAAATGTCAAGCTGGCCATGCGAAGAGCTAATTTAGTATAGTAAAATCAATATCTTATAATTTACCCACAGCCCGCTTGACTCTCGTCCAAAAGAGCTATAAAAACGCACATTCCCCGATTGCGGGGATTTAAAGATAACGATTCGAAAGAGTAAACGACACACATGGCTATTCATAAGTCTTCCAAAGTCCGTATCCGCCGCAACGCTCGCCGCGATGACATCAACACCTCCCGCATCTCCAAGACGCGCACCGCAATCCGCAAAGTTGAAGAAGCGATCGTCGCTGGCAACTATGAAGAAGCGGCAACGGCTCTGAAGAACGCGCAGCCGCAAATTCACCGCAGCGCTGACAAGGGCCTTCTGCACAAGAAGACCGCGTCCCGCAAACTCTCGCGTCTTTCGACACGCATCAAAGCGCTGAAGAAGTAACACTTCAAGAGAATCAGTTTAAAAAAGCCCCGCAAAAAACAGCGGGGCTTTTTTTATGCGCGGATTCATTTCATGACACCTGTATTTTCATGACATGGTGCGTATGTTTATTGCGTAATGAAATCACATATTGAAAACGCATATGCATGAATGATTCACGATGAAATTTTTTCTTCATGTAAGAGTCGTAATAAAATCATCATCATGCGAAACAGAATCGCCGCGCGAAAATTGAATCAAGATGAAAAGCGACACGCGTATCATTTCGACCGTTTATTGCGTTTTAACTTTCTTTTAACTTCTTGCCTTGCGACTCACGGCTGACGGGATTAATGTTTGCCTACTTCTTCACCACTAGAAAAAAAGCTGGCATCACCCGAATCGCAAAGATCATGGGTGCAAAGCCGGATGATTACCAACGTCACGAGGTCTTACTTACATGCAATCAAACGGAATCAGCGCTGCTGTTCTAAACACTGGCGAAGCGGACGCTTCATCTATCGTTGTGCCCATGATTCCTTCCGTTGCTAATTCTTCTTTCTGCGTTGTCTCCGCCTGGGAGAAAATGCTGCCCCTGCTGCAAAAAGAATTCGGCGTCACCGCTTACAAGAGCTGGATCGCGCCCATCGCGCCCGCGCGGTTTGAAAAGGGCGTTCTCGAGCTGTGCGTGGCCACGCGCTTCATCCGTGACTGGGTCAAGACGCATTACGCCGACCGCATCCGCCACCTGTGGGCCACGCAGTTCGGCAGCATCATCCGCGTTGATGTTGTGATTTCAAACGCGATGCCCATTGCTGCCAATGCTGCCGCCAATGCGGCTGTGGCGCCGGGCGAAGCGCCACCGGTTGCCGTGGCTGAAGCCCTGCCGGTCATCACCGACAATATTTCATCACCTTTTGACCCGCGTTTCACGTTCGATAATTACGTCGTGGCGCCCTCCAATGAGCTGGCGCATGCCGCCGCACGCCGTGTTGCTGAAACCGATCTCATGGCTTTCAACCCGCTGTTCTTCACGGGCGGCGTGGGCCTTGGCAAAACGCACCTCATGCACGCGATCGCCTGGTCCATCCGCGCGCGCAGCCCGCAGCGCCGCGTTGTCTACATGTCGGCTGAAAAATTCATGTACCAGTTCGTACGCGCCCTGCGCGCCAAGGAAATGGTCCCGTTCAAGGAGCTGTTCCGCTCGGTCGATGTGCTCATGATCGACGATATCCAGTTCATCTGCGGCAAGGAAGCCACGCAGGAAGAATTCTTCCACACGTTTAACGCCCTCGTTTCGCAAAACAAACAAATTATTATTTCCGCTGACCGTCCGCCCTCCGAACTCGATGGCCTCGATGAGCGCCTGCGTTCGCGCCTTGGCGGCGGGCTGGTCGCGCAAATCCAGTCAACCACCTATGATCTGCGCCTTGGCATCCTCGCGAAGAAAAGCGAAATGCTCAAGCGCGACATTCCGCATAATGTGCTGGAATTCCTCGCCCATAAAATCACCTCCAGCGTGCGCGAGCTCGAAGGCGCTCTCAACCGCCTGATCGCCCACGCCGAGCTCACTTCACGCGCTGTCACGCTTGAAGTCGCACAAGACCTGCTACGCGACATCCTGCGCGCCAACGACCGCCGCGTGTCAGTTGACGACATCCAGCGTAAAGTGGCCGAGCACTACAATATCCGCCTCAGCGATATGCACTCGCCGCGCCGCGCGCGTACTGTGGCACGCCCCCGTCAGGTGGCTATGTACCTCGCCAAGGCCCTCACCGAGCACTCGCTGCCCGAGATCGGCCGCAAGTTTGGCGGCCGCGACCACACCACCATCATGCACGGCGTCCGCCGCATCGAAGAGCTCGTCGCCTCCGACCAGTCCCTCCAGCAAGACCTCGACGCCATCAAGCGCGCGATCAGCGGTTAAGATCCTCTCTTGTCATCCCGGCGGAAGCCGGGATCTCCACAGGCGACCAGATTCCGGCTTTCGCCGGAATGACAACGCAGTAAAACGCACATAACAAAACACCGGCTCATCGCCGGTGTTTTGTTTTAACTATACGAGGTAAAGAAGCGCCGTTAAGCCGCTGCCTTTTCCTTCTCAACAGCGTTCACTTGCGTGAGGTATTCGGTCACGTGCTTAACCATGAGTTCGGTCTCGCCCGCGTTGTTGAAGAAGTGGCCGGCGCCGGGGATGACGCGGTAGTCCACGCCGGTCTGGCCGCGCTGGTCTTTGAGCTTGTCGACGAGCTTGTTGACGGATTCAATGTTAACGACTTGATCCTTGTCGCCCTGAACGATCAGGCCCTCGTTGGGGCAGGGGGCGAGGAAGTTGAAGTCATATATATTGGCAGGAGGCGAGATCGAGACATAGCCATGAATCTCGGGGCGGCGCATCAGCAGTTGCATGCCGATCCACGCGCCAAAGGAGAAGCCGCCGACCCATACATTGGATGCGCCGGGGTTGACGTTCTGCAGCCAGTCGAGCGCCGCTGCAGCGTCGCTGAGCTCGCCTTCACCGTAGGCGAATTCGCCCTGGGAGCGGCCAACGCCGCGGAAGTTGAAACGAAGTGTGGAAAAACCCTGCTCGGCGAAGGACTGGAACAGGCTGTAGGAGATCTTGTTATTCATCGTGCCGCCGCGTTGCGGATTCGGGTGCAGGATGAGCGCGATCGGCGCGCGCGGAACCTTACTATGTTTGTAGCGGCCTTCAAGACGGCCCGCAGGTCCGGTAATCATGATCTCTGGCATGCTTCTTTGTACCTCTTTTGCTTTTATTGCGTAGATGCGCGATAACTTTTAAATTGCTTTCGCGCCGCGTTGGAAGTAAAAACCTAGACATAACGAAGCAAGAATGCAAGAAAAATCTTCATTTATTGTTTAATAACAAATACTTAAGGTTGTTTTTGAAGGTTGAAATCACCTCATTTTCCGCCACTGTTTGAGATAAAATGACTGACGGGCTGACATACCTCGACCATAACGCCACCACGCCGCTCAAACCAGCGGTGCGCGAAATCATGTTACAAAAAATGGGCGTTTTGGGTAATGCTTCCGCCGTTCACAAAGCGGGTCGCGCCGCGCGCCGCGATATTGAAGATGCACGCGCGCGGATCGCGAAACTCGTCAATGCAGGGCCACAGGCGGTGATTGTGTTCACGTCGGGTGCGACCGAGGCGAACAATCTGGTTTTAAAGGGCAGCGGTGCCGAGCGTGTGCTGGTCTCGGCGATCGAGCATCCGTCGGTGCTGAATGCGCGCGCAGATAAAGAAATTATTCCGGTGCTGCCGAGCGGCGTGATTGATCTGGCCGCGCTCGACAAGATGCTCGAGGGTAATCACCGCGTGACGCTGCTGTCGGTGATGCTGGTCAATAACGAAACCGGCATTATCCAGCCGGTCGATAAAATCATGGAAATAGCCAAACGCCGCGGCGCGCTGGTGCATACCGATGCCGTGCAGGCCGCAGGGCGTCTGCCGCTTGATTTGCAAAAGCTCGGCGTTGATTATATGACGCTCTCTGCGCACAAAACCGGCGGCCCGCAGGGTGCGGGCTGCCTTATCATGTCGAACTGCGTTTCTGTGGCGCCGCAGGTCCATGGCGGCAATCAGGAGAAGAATATGCGTGCGGGCACCGAGAATGTCGCGGCGATTGCAGGATTTGGTGTGGCGGCGGAACTGGCGGCGCAGGATTTAACTTCATTTCAAGGACTAGCTGCCTTGCGCGATAAAATAGAAACCGAGCTGCAAAAAATCGCGCCTGCGTTACGCATTTTTGGCAAGGATGTTCCGCGCGTGTCCAACACCACCATGTTTGCCTTGCCTGGTGCATCATCCGAGACGCAGCTTATTGCATTAGACCTAGCTGGCATCTGTGTCAGCAATGGCTCGGCCTGTGCCAGCGGCACCGTAAAACCGTCGCACGTTTTAAAGGCCATGGGCGTTAGCGATGCGGAAGCGGGTTCTGCCCTGCGTGTCAGCCTGGGCTGGAATTCTACGCCGGAAGATGTAGAGTGCTTCCTTCGCAAATGGAGCGAAATGTACAACCGTATGAAACCAAGATTAGGAGCAGCGTAATGCCAAAAATGACCTTCATCGAAAAAGACGGCAAAGCGCTGGAAGTGGATGCACCGCTTGGTTTGTCGGTCATGGAAATCTCGCACAAGCACGGCGTCGATATCGAGGGCGCGTGCGGCGGCTGCCTCGCCTGCGCCACCTGCCATGTCATCCTGCGCCCCGACTGGTTCGAGAAACTCTCCGAGAAAAAAGAAGAAGAGGAAGACATGCTCGACCTCGCCTTCGACCTCAAAAAAACCTCCCGCCTCGGCTGCCAGATCCTCATGAGCGAGGAACTGGATGGATTAGTGGTGGCGCTGCCGGGTGCGCCGATTCCGTGGGAGAAATAATTACCTAATTTGTCATCCCCGCGAAAGCGGGGACCCAGAGTCGTATGAGCAAAGAATATTTTGTTTACATTTTAGCCAGTAAGCGCAACGGCACGCTCTATGTCGGCGTGACCAATGATCTCATGCTCAGAGTGGGGGAGCATAAGGAGGGAAGGGGCAGTGCATTTACGAAGAAGTATAATGTAAAAATGCTCGTCCATGCCGAAAGCTACCCCACTCCCGAAGAAGCTATTCACCGCGAGAAATGCCTCAAGAAATGGAATCGAGCGTGGAAGATTGAGCTAATAAAAGCAGGGAATCCCTTATGGACGGAGCTTTACGGGTTCTAACCCTGGGTCCCCGCTTTCGCGGGGATGACATAAGGGGGTTTATTCCGCGAGCTCTAACAACTTCACCACCGTATTCCAATTCCGCGCGGTCGCGGTCACGCCGAGCAGCTTGCCCAGCTTTGCCGCAAGCTTAGAGCGGTGGATGCCGTCGGGAGTGTGGAGGTAGAGGGCTTTGCCGATGAGTTTGAACGACTCGCTCTCCGTTTTCAGCGCGGTCATACCGTCGATGTCTGGTTTCTTCGGCACGGCATCGAGCACTAGCAGATGTAATGATTTGGGTTCCTTAATCGCCTTCGGAAACGGGTTCGCCGCCGCCATCTTTGCCAGCTCTTTCTTATCAATCACGATAATCTCGGGCTGAAAGCTATGGCTCTTGGCAATTGCCGCGCCAATCTTTTTTGCAAAGGCCTCGGCCTTCGCGGCTGGCGCATCAAACAGCACATTGCCGCTCTGGATATAGGTCTTGATGTTGGCGTAGCCCAGCTTACCCAGCAGCGCGGCGAGATCCTTCATCGCAATCATATTATTCCCGCCCACATTAATGCCGCGGAAGAGAGCGATATATTGCGCCATGATCGTTAACCTGCGAGCAGACCTTTCTCAATCGCAAGACTCATGCGCCTTACAAACTCGGTTGGGTTCTTGAGCGGTTCGCCTTCGATGATTTTGGCCTGGTCGAGCAGCAGGAAGGCGGTGTCTTTCAACAGTTCATCCGATGCATCATTCGCCGCCATGCCGCGCATCTTTTTGATGATCGGGTGATCGGCGTTGATCTCGAGGATGTGCTGGTGGCTCTTGTCGTAGTCCTGCGATTTCTTGAGCATGCGCTGCATGTGGATATCAACATCGTTCTCCGGCGCGATCAGGCACACGGGGCTGTCAACGAGGCGCTCAGAAAGAGTCACATCCTTCACTTCGCCGATCAGAATCTCCTTGAGGCGCGCGATCAGCTTGTCTGTCTCGTCATTCTGCTCGGCCTTCTTTTCTTCCTTGCCCGACTTCACATTTGATAAGTCCGATGAACCGCGCGTAACCGACTTCAGCTTCTTGCCCTGGAAGTCGTTCTGCATCGGGATCCAGAACTCATCGATCGTGTCGGTCATGAACAGCACTTCCACACCCTTGGCCTTGAAGGCCTCAAGCTGCGGGTGATTCTTCGCCGATTGCAGATCGCCCGCAGAGATGTAGTAAATATTCTCCTGGCCTTCCTTCATGCGCTCCACATACTGAGCGAGCGAGGTCAGACCATCGCTATTCGTCGAGTGGAAGCGCACCACGCGGCACAGCTGCTCGCGGTAAGCATGCGCATCATAGAGGCCTTCTTTAATGACCGGCCCAAACAGCGCCCAGAATTCGCCGAACTCGCCGATGTGCTTCTCAGCCTTCTCCTGCAACGCATCAAGCACCTTGCGCGTAATCGCGGTGCCCATCTTGGCGACCACAGGATTGTTCTGCAGCATCTCGCGGCTGATGTTGAGCGGCAGGTCTTCGCTGTCGACTACGCCTTTGAGGAAGCGCAGGAATGGCGGGATCAGCCCCTCAAGGCCGTCCGTGATAAACACGCGCTTTACGTAGAGCTTCACGCCGTGGTGGCGGCGCGGGTCGTAGAGATCAAACGGTTTCATCTCGGGGATGAATAGCAGGCTGGTGTATTCAAACGCGCCTTCCGCGCGCCAGTGCAGCGTCATCCACGGCTCATCGATCGGCATCGCGCCGGAGACGTGGTGGTAGAATTCCTTGTATTGCTCCTTGGTCACCTCTGCCTTCGGGCGCATCCACAGCGCCGAGGCCTTGTTGACCGTCACGCCATCCATCTGAATTGGGAAGCTAATGTGGTCAGAGTATTTCTTAATCACATTCTTAAGGCGCTCGCCGACTAAAAACTCACTAGCTTAGTCTTTGATGTGCATCGTGATCTGCGTGCCGCGGTTAGCTTTGACATCTTCAGAAAGCGTATAGCTGCCCCTGCCGTCCGACACCCACCGCCACGCGCCTGGCTCGCCTGCCTTGCGGCTCAGCACTTCAACTTTATTCGAGACCATGAAGGCGGAGTAGAAGCCCACGCCGAATTGGCCGATCAGGTTGAGGTCTTTCTTGTTGCCATCCAGCTTGTCGAGCACTTCGCGCGTGCCAGAGTGCGCGATGGTGCCGAGGTTCTTTACCAGTTCATCATGGCTCATGCCGATGCCGTTATCGCTCAGCGTGAGCGTGCGCGCATCCGTGTCATAGGCGAGCGTGATTTTAAGGTCGCTCTCACCCGTCAGCAGTTCCGGTTTAGCAATCGCTTCATAACGCAGCTTGTCGCAGGCGTCAGAGGAATTCGAGATCAGCTCGCGCAGGAAGATTTCCTTGTCGGTGTAGAGCGCGTTGGCGACGATATCGAGCAGGCGGCCCACTTCGGCCTGAAACTGGTGTTGTTCGGACATGTTTTTTCTCCTCAAAGCTTTCTTTGAATTTGATAGGCCCACTATACGATTATCCGGCGATTCCCGTGGGCAAAAAAATGAAAGAATCTAGGGTCTTTCGGCAGAATGCTTGACCAACGCCATCGTTATATGGTAAAACTAAGAATGATCGAGTTAACAAACATCGCTTATGCCGTTGTGGGGGGTACGAGTGGCCTCATCATCACCCAGATTATTTCGCGCTTTCACCATCATGTGACAGGCCGCAATGATATCGTCATGTTTTCCACCGCCATCAAGCGTCACGCGCGCAACCACCATGAACTCGAAAAGCTGCTCGATGAATGCGAGAACCTTAACAGCCTTGTTATACAGTTTATTGATGCGGCATACATCATGGTCAAGGGTGCCGAGCCGGCCATCACTGTGCTGCGCTTTTACCATCCTGATGAAGCGAACTTGTTCCGCGAATGCCTGCCGTACCTCAATGATCCGGAAAAGCTGCATGAGATAATCACCTACAAAAAAGAAGATTGCAGAGACCGCGGCGAATGCAAGGAATTCAGCCGTAGTCCGCGTGGCGAAAGAACATGGTTCCGTGCCACTGACGGCCGCGATATCACCGATGAAAAAATAGATGATGCGATGATCATGCAGGCGATTGCGCTCGCGAAATCACGCCACACCGATATCAACCACTCCGGCGCTTGCCACATCGCCATGAAGATCAAGTCAGGCAATCAGGAAAACATCATTGCCATTCCGACCTCGAAAGCCTTCAGCAAGTCCTTCAAAAAGGAATACGGCACTGATGATCTCGCGCTCTTCGGCGCCAGAGACCTCATGGACAAAGTCCTCACCGTTCGCCGAAAGATGGCTGAAGCTTAAACACATCTATACATTGTCATCCCGACAGAGCGCGTAAGCGCGCCAGCTTCCCTGGAATAAATATTGCAGCGAAGCTGCATGGGATCTTGTCTGGTTGACCCTGTGAAGATCCCTCACTTCGTTCGGAATGACATTAGGGGTTTAGCCGAACCATCGTCCAGCTATTACCCGCGCGCGTAAAGAGAAACCGGTCATGCAAACGGCCTTGGCCTTGCTGCCAGAATTCTATTGCCTGCGGCACGAGGCGGTAGCCGCTCCAGTAGGGCGGGCGCGGAATTTCCTGGCCGGCGAATTTTTTCTCATACGAGGCCACGCGGTCTTCGAGTTCTTTGCGGCTACCGAGAGGACGTGATTGCTGACTCGCCCAGGCACCAAGACGACTGAGCGGGTGACGGCTTTTGAAATACTCATCAGCCATCGCGGTCGTCACAGGTTCAACCGCACCTTCAACGCGCACCTGCCGCGTGAGCGATTTCCAGTGAAAGCACAAGGCGGCATGTTGATTCGTGGCGAGGTCGTTACCTTTTCTGCTTTCCATATTGGTATAGAAACAAAAGCCACCATTATAAATGTCTTTGAGCAGCACCATGCGCACAGAGGGTTTGCCGTCTGCGCTCACGGTGGCGAGCGCCATTGCGTTGGGGTCATTGGGTTCCGTTTTTCCGGCGGCCTGCAGCCATTCCTGAAACAGTTCGATCGGGTTTTGTTGCGGGCTAATTTCCATGACTCGAATATTGCAAAAAATTGTGTTTACGGCGGTGTTGGTGTAAAGCTTGTCTGTGTTTAACTATAATTAGAGATCATGCCCATCTTATAAAGATAAGCTCTATAATGAAAGGTCTACATCCATGAAAAATAAAATTCTCGCTTTAGCACTCGTTTCATCCCTCGCTCTTACTGCCTGCGCGCAGCCCGGACAAGACAATCCGTGGGGCATGGGCAACAAGCAAACAGCCGGCACCGTCGGCGGCGCCGTTGCTGGCGGCGTGATCGGCTCCAAGCTCGGCGGCGGCGGCGGTAAACTGTGGGCAACCGGCGCGGGCGCGCTTCTCGGTGCCTTTGCCGGCAGCGCAATCGGCAAATCGCTTGACCAGGCCGACATGGCTTACCACCAGCAAGCCGTTGAGCAAGCTGAAACCGGACCTTTGAACAAAACTGTCGACTGGAACAATGCTGAATCCGGTCACAGCGGCTCCGTCACGCCCGTGCGCGAAGGCCACGTTGAAGGCTCCAACCAGCTCTGCCGCGAATATAAGCAGAGCATCACGGTTGACGGCCAGTCTCAAACCGCAAACGGCACCGCCTGCCAGAACGCCGACGGCACCTGGACGTTGCAGAACTAATCACTTCCCCGTTAAAATAAAAAGGCCGGTCATCACGACCGGCCTTTTTTATTAGCACAATGTTGTCATTCCGGCGAAAGCCGGAATCTCTGGACCGGTAGCTGTGAGATCCCGGCTTCCGCCGGGATGACAGTGTTTGGTTTCAAATAAAGTGTTAAGTCCCAAACTCCGTCGCCACGGCATTCAGCACGCGGTCGAGGATATGCTCGGGTTCGGAGAGCTTGCGGTTAATATCGTAGAGCACGAAGATGCCGAGAAACAGGAACACGAGGAAGTCCATCGCCGAGGCGCCGGTTGATGTATTAAGCCCGCCGTGGAACTGGCCGAGCACGAGCAGCGCGAGTACGCCCAGCGTGTAAATAATCTTAGTTGGTGTGGTGATCTTGGTGCCGCCATCAACAACCACGCGTGCATATTTGCCATCGGTCTTGAGCAGCACATTGAAAACGCACTGACAGGGAATGTGCTTGCCGGTGGCGGTCATGGTGAAATTCTCCGCGCCGTCGCCGACCGTCTCCACGTGAAAGATATTGCGCATGCGCGCCACAAGGCTGTTCTTGATCGTCATTGGATCAACAGTAGTGTTAAGCGGAATCAGTTTGCTCGATTCAATATGTTTCATGAACTT
>Ga0302315_10005384_pt1 | contig 10932 bp, 2 predicted proteins | sample III_Palsa_N3_1_FD_200532 | JGI IMG/M metagenome (GOLD analysis project Ga0302315, IMG submission 200532) | Peat permafrost microbial communities from Stordalen Mire near Abisko, Sweden - III_Palsa_N3_1 | ecosystem: Environmental > Terrestrial > Soil > Palsa > Peat permafrost | place: Sweden... | reverse complement strand
CGGACAACAGCAGGTCGTCCATTGATGTCGCCACCCGTATCAAGGCCCAGGCTGGCGAGGCCTTCAAGTTGTTCACCATCATGTTCTCCCAGCCTGACCCCGGTGCGGTGACTTTCCTCCGCAATGTCGCCTCTAGTCAGCAGACAGCCTTCATGGCCGCCAATCCGGTGGAACTCCTGCACGCCTTTAATTCGATCAGAGGCTCCTTGAACCACATCTAATTTCTCTAGTCTTTTGTGTTGTTGCAACTCTTTTGTTTCGACAAACAGATAGGGAACAAAGAAAACGGAAAAACAAAAGAAAGAAAAAAAGAAAGAAAGAAAGAACGAAAAACAAGAGAAAATTTGAAAAAACAAGCGTCACACCATTCATTGGGAAGCAGCCGTCGAGGTGTCATGCCCTGTTCGGCTCAGCAATTGGTTGACGTTGAACTCCTCTTTTCTTTTTATCAGGCGTTTTTTCAGCTCTCCCTCGGCAATGGCAATGCTTTGGACTGACTGCAAACCCTTTGATAGTGCAGCAATGAGGGACTCGCTCATTTCGTACTTGGATGGGATGACGAGACCTTCGGTGGTCAGGATTGCCTGCTGCCATTTCAAAGGCAATGGAGTCACCTTCTCATTCAGGAGATGCTCAATCACTGTTAATCAAGAGACAAGAAAAAAATCGTGATGAAAACGATAACAAATAACCAAAACAGCCGGACATACCTTCAGCTGAATCCTCCGTAAGAATATCAGTGCAAGTGGATATCGTTTCAAGATCAACCAGGGTAGCTCGATCCCTAAGGAGCTTGGAGAGGATTTGGAGCTCCTTTGGCCAGCTGGGAATGGGCGGGTAACGGCTGCGGGCCAATACAATGGCTTGTCTGTAGGGCAGACCATCTTTCCCAAGGGACCTCACAAGGGGAGCAAAAACAAAGAACCAAAGGCGGCGTAGATTATCGGGTTCCTTCTCACACAAGGTGCTCACGTGCAAGAGATGAGACCAGAGATTATCCTCAAAGGTTGAGACCTTCCCTTGAACCTCGAGAGCTGCGTACGCATATTTTGCCGCCCACAGCAGGAGATTCTTGAGATCAAACTCAACGGTGGTGTTTCCGTGCAAAACCACGCCCAGAGTGGATCCTTGATTTGGCAGGGTCACTTTTGTGGGGTCATCAAATGAGAGCTGCCTGTAGAGTCTCCATGCAGCGTGAAAGTGGGGTGACGAGGGGTCGTTAAAGTCAGCCCTGGCACGCGTCTGCGCAAGGACACTGGCAACGAATGTGCTGTCGCCCAGTTTGAGGAGCGCATGAAGGTTGTCGTCAGAAGTAAGGTTGACAAAGTCAGGGTAAATCGAGACCAACTTCGAGAAGTTCTCCACGTCAGTGATACTTTCCTTCTGCCACCTTCGACGGGCCTCACTATGGCGAATCATGTATCCTCGAGTGACCACCCGTATCACAACTTCTAGGTTTCCCACATCCACTTGGGCGCACGCAATGCGCCAACTTGAGTCTTTATGGGGGTGGCTTGCATACCCGAGAGGGAACACAGGGAATCTCAGAGGGAAATCAACGATCCCTTGTGTCGCCAGAATTCGCACTCCAAGCTGCATAGGGAAGACGTGCTGTTCTCTCGCATACATGTACGAAATCCACGAGAGAAGCTTGTGCAGCGGGTGTGAAAAGGAGGACGGGATGTAATTTCGCTCTGGGTGACAGAATTCGGGGAACGAACTGCAAGTCCCATCCCGATCACATAGTGCTGCCGCAACAAGAAGTTTCCAAGGGGATATCCCTGGGGTGTCCCTGGAGAGAGTAACGGGGATCGAAATCGCGTGTCGGAAAACTCTATTGAAGGCATCCTGCCACACGGCAGATGGATGAGGAGCATCAATGCTGCCTGATGAGTACCTGGCCTGTTTGTAAGCTTCCAAAATCTCCGCCACAATTTCTTTAGCAAAACTCAGGGGGTTGTGGGGAATCTTTTGCTTCAGAGTTTTGGCGAGAATCCGAACGGCGTAATCCAGACGACCGGCCTCGAGGTTGTCGTATCCATCACTTATTTTGTCAAAGAGCCTAAATGAGAGAAGCTCTTCTCCAAACAAGTTCCTTGTTGCACGGAGCCAAATGGACGCAAAAAGAGCGAGATTGGAGTCATTCTCGATTTGTGATCCTTTCACCCTCAAAAAGGTCACCAAATCGTTTCGCACGCAAACCAAATGTGAGTGAGGGTTAGCAACATCGAAAACCTCCCTGAAGAGCTGCATGTCGACCGAGTCATACCTATTTCCAATCATCAGTAATTTGACACTTGGATGGGATCTAACCCACTGAAGCAGCTGCCTCTTCAAATCAACCGGCATCATGTGAAACTCATCCATGACGAGGTACCATACGTTGGCATCAACGAGTTCGTTCAGGTGTTCGTCGAGAATATCAGCAAGAGCCTGCTTAAAAAATTCATCGCTGCTTCCGTCATGCTCTTTGCAGATCTCTCCACGTCTGGCCCACTCTTCTTTCTTGGCATTTACGTAGTGCGTCTTCCCAATACCAGGAGCTCCAACGAGAAAGACGAATTGCTGCGCGAGAAGCCTCGTGTCAATGGTGGCTCTCCATTCCGCAAGCCACGTCGACGGAGCGGTCGTGCCGTGAAGGGGTTTGGTGAAATCGGGAGGAGTTGGAACAGCGAACTCCTCCGAATCCTCCTCTGTCATAACTTCTACTGGCCCCACATCGGCATCGTGGAAGATCACTCGGTCGAGGTTCTCAACCAGATTCATGTGCGTGTCAACTCCTTCAAAGTAGACGAATACCCAAGGGTTCCTCTTGGTCATCTCACCGCACCATTTAAGAAGGGTGTCAGACAGCTGGTTTAATCCCTTGATGTACACGATGCAGTTGCCTTCCCTCAAGCATTTGAGGATGCTGCTGTAAATCTCAACATCTTTGAGAAGGAAGGTGTTGGTTATGTTCACGAAACTCAGAACTTCCACCTTCAGCCCGCATTGGAGCAGGCGGACATTGTAGGGTTGCGTTTGACTGATAGGGACAAAATGGATGCCAAAGAGATTATCTTGCCGCCGGCAAAATTCTCTCTGTTTTGGGGTCAAGTTAGCCTCAACTCGGAATCCCCTGATGAGCTTGGAGATTCCTTGGGTCGTCACAGAAGGATAGCTCTGAATCAGTGAAAAGATCTTCACATGCTCCGATAGCTCCCTGTTCAGATGCAGTTGAACTGCGCTCGAACCAGATAATGACTCCAGAATCCTCTCCTTGACCTTGACCGCCAGAGTGCTTCTCAACATGTTCATGATCCAGCCTTCCAGGCGAGATTGGTAGGCGGATGACAGCGTTTGATCACCGTCAGGGGGCTGCTCGCTGAAGAGCAAGGACATGCCATCTTCACTGTCGGTCTCGTTTCCATCACCGTCTTCGCCGGGAGTCCGAGGGGGCGACGGAGAGGGAGCGACTTCCTCCCCAGCCGCAAATACAGGATCCAAAATCGACCATTCCAAAAGGTAAGCAATTGCTTTTGAGGTGGAGCTTGACTCAATGTCAGCCTGAAGCTTCTTGGGGATCCACATAGCCCGCAGGCTCGGTTGGACTGGAAACCCAAAAACTCCGATTGGAATCATACCTCCTAGAGGCTTCTTGGTGTTTGGACGTTCCAGGGAATCGAACACTTTGGAGGCAGCCAAATTCGTGGGCATGATGCTCTCCTCGATTTTCTTGGAATTTTGAAGGAATTCCGGGGTAAAGAAGAGGTCCAAGGGAGGAATAATTCCATTCAGCGCGTTCACGGCACCCACTTTCACGTCATTGTTGTGAAGCTGGGTGAGGACCTCAGCCAAGGACAAGTTGACGTCAACCGACTCGTCGCTAAAAGGCCTCGGGCAAAACGACAAAAACTCTTTAAAAGACGAATTCGAGATCCTCTCCGTTAAATTCTGGATATTGAAGCGCTCTTCGATCAAACGTCTCACGAAGTCAGTCAGCTCAGAGGTAATGCTCAGAATGACAGCGCGTCTTTGGCTGTTGTTGATCTGGTTCCACAGAAACAAGATGTCATCGTCGGACTCCTCGGCTGGCTCATCATCTTCGGCCTCCTCGGCGCCGTGATTCTCGTGGAAGAGGCTGGGAGCAGCAGGAACTCCAAGTTGACCAAAATCCCTTACCTTGAGCTTTTCGCTGATAGGAAGACCCTTGAGACGAGAGATAAGGACCTTGGTCATCATTGAAAAGATTTCCTTCACCAGCGGCGGGAGACGGATTCCAAGAGTAATGGATGATTCAAGAAAAACCCAAAAAGGGATCTTTTGGGTTGCGGCCGCCGGAGGCAAAACCTGAAACCAAGCCCGAGGGAAAAAGAGCTCCCAATTGGAAGAGCCCTTCACCATTACGACGCCCTGCATGTAGGCCACAGTTCCTTTTGGAAGTTGAAAGAGATAATCCCAGGCCACCTGGTGAGTTGGAAATGCTGTCACAAGCTCAACACCGTCAAGTCGCTCGTCTTCGGATGAAAGGTTAGTGGACTCGGAGTTGGCCGCTTGGAACTCCAAGAAGCTCACCCCGTGAACGCTTTTCCGCAGGAGTAGGGTCGTTAAACCGGACGACACAGTCAGCGCAGCGTATCCAGAATGGATTTCCAGCTTGAGCAGATTGTTGCAGTCAATTGGTGCGCCTCCAAAGAGTGCTGTGGCGGAGGAAAGAGGCCCAAGGCCCAATCCAGGATTGGATCCTCTGGTATTTTTCACCCCTAGGTTCATCGACGAGATTTCCTTGAAAAGAACAGAACCCCGACTCTGCCCAGCATCAGCAATTGAGGATTCGAGGCCTCGAAAAGACTTCTCTTGCTTCTTGAGAAGAGCTGAAGGGGGGCCTGAATTGGGGGGACTGAAGGGACGAATGTCCCGAAGGGACGGGAGCGACAGGTCACGCATGGTTGCGGTCGTGTGGCTGACATACGGAACCGCTCGATCCCAAGTATGATCATGTTTCCGGATCTGCTTGTCGACATTCACGACCCCCCCAAAGGCTCTTACCACTGACCAAATAGCCCTGGAAACCTGAACACCCGCTATCTCAAATTCAGAAAAGAGCAAGGTGTGCAAAATTACATTGAGGTGAACGGCAGAGTAGCCAATGTTGTCCACTAGGGCGTGGTGTAACACACCTGTGGCCAACGCTCTCTCTGCAGGGTCTGGAATCTCTTTTTGGAGTTTTTCCTTTATCTTTGAAAGGAAGCAACGGATGAGGGTAACCACCCAGCGCTCCGGAGAATTCTCCTCAGTGGATTGCTCACCCTTCTCCAGTCGAATAATTTCGTCTCTCCCAATGAGACCTTGGATTCCTAAGGCGAGAACTTCCATGAGAGGTCGGCATTTTTTAGCTATTTCAGTGTAGTTTTGGGTGCTTATGGGACTTCCGCCCCCTGTTTCGTTGGCTGCGTCGGTAAGACGAACTTGATTTAGGGGTGACAGCTGTTTCACCAGAGTCCGAGCAACCTCCTCCGCCAACAATCTTGGGACACTCTGCGCCAAATCGGTGTATGCCTTTTGTCTAGGGTTGTTATCCCCTTTAATCATCTCTGTCACAGCAGGTTTGGGAAATCCGGGCATAATAGCATCGAGCTGCTGCAAGGTAAACGACGCCTCATCTTTACTCGCTCCAAATAGCTTCAAAGAACTCGGGAGCACAAGGCGGAGGTCAAGACACGATGGCAGTGGAACGACACAATATGCTTTGTAGTCTTCTGGCTTAGCACCAGAAGGCAATAGTGCCGCACGTTGTTCTTCCGTGGGGGGCGACATATTCATCCATTTAAACACCCACTCTGCATCTTCGGTAAAGCCCAGGAACCAAGCCCACAGTATGTGTTGCAGGGCAAACCGGGTGGGGCGAAGTTGGTCATTGGCCTCAATGAACTGAGTAAGGTAAAGTGAACGAAGATTTCGCTTCAGAGATTCCGCGTGGACGCCACTAGCAACATCCAAATGACAGCAAGAACTTGTCAGAAGAATCATTGGCTCTTGGATTATTGGGATCGTGCTTAGGTCTAATCCTACCAGAGTGGCCTCCAGTGGCTGAAGATCTTCAAGGGGCAAGAGCCTCCGGTGGACTTGCAAGGTGCACGGAGGAAGTGGCTCTTTACCCCTCTGAGTAACCAAGAAGGTTTCCTCTTCAATGGACTGCTTAAAGACTCGAAGATAGCTCTTCAATGTGGACAGTCGGAGAACACTTGGTTTAACCAAGAAGAGGGCCAATGTAGAGCACACCTGCAAATTATTCAGTACTCTCTGACGAAACCCAACGGCGGGGTGCTGTGCAATGCTTTGCACAAGGGCTGGGTGCGAGTCGTCGGCCGTGATGTCAAGGTCAACGTAAGGAGCCATTGCCCATGCAAGCGTTTGTAGCACCAAATGGCGAGGAGTGCCGAGAGTCTGTTGCTTCAGAGTGTCAAATCCGGCAGGGCTGAAAAGTTGAACAGCCTTTGCTATCAAATCCCGAAGAACAGCGGGGCTGGAAGGGAACCCAAAATTTGAGTCATCCAAATTCGAGAGAGTGGTGCACAGGAGCTGAGGCATCAATTCCACGAGAACTTGTTGGGTTGCTTTTCCGCCTCCGCTTCCAACTTGCATCAAAAAGGGCTCGAGACTCTTGTTATATAAGGTCTTTAAGCACAGCTGCCAAGCGGGGTCAAGCTTCGAGGCATTTGAGACAAATACAGCAATCTCAGATTTCGACATCTCGCGCCGTAAACAAATTGCGGTGGACGGAGTAGGGGATTCTGATTTTTCGGGGAGGGCCCTGCAGTAGAACAGTCCATCCAAAAACTGGAGACGAGAAGTTGAGTTGGCAAAGTGAGGCTGTCCGAGACCTGCCAACACCTCCAGCAGAAAGGCATTTCCTTGGACTTCCCCAAGAGACTCCACATGCAAAGCGAAAGAATGAAGGAGACACCACACTTGAGTGGCCTCAGAGACGGTGGCAATGAGCAATGCCCATGCAGAGGGGCCGAGGATCTTCAGTTCTAGCTGCAATTGTTCGAGGCCCTCCAGTCTCGCACTCAAGAACTCAAGTGGATAGCTGGTCGGATCAGGGTGATCCCCCCCGATTAAGGCGGTGGGGTCCTTGACAAACTGCAATAACGTCGAGAGCTTTCCACTAAGAAAGTTACCTTTGTCCCTATCCTCAAGGACTTGTTGAAGCACCGCGGCTCCAAGGGAAATATCCCCCGCAAAAACGGTCTTGTCCATGGCCAGTCCGCGCCAGAGAGAGGGTTGGTTGGCAAAGAAGTCAAGTGGGGCGCTGAGAATTTTGAGCACGGGACCAAGCTTCGGGCTATACTTCTCGAACGGCACGCCAAGTCCGAGAAGCACCGACATGGCCGAGTCGGAGGGTTGTAGTGGGGGACCAACATTGACATTTTCGAATGAAGCCAAGGCCCACTGGGCGACTGCAAAGTGCTCCTCCAGATGGGGGCCTACAAGCTTTTGGACTAAGGGGTCGTTCAAGGCGTGAAGAACCCGGCGAAGTGAGGGACCAAAACGTTTGTTGTCAGACCGCCGGAAGAGCTCGTAGAGGTACTTTGCGTTGATAGCAGTCAAAATCTTCAAAACATAGGGGGACACAAGCAAGAGGCTCATCAGGGTGTCCAGACTGAAGGGAAACTGGGGATTCCGAGAAATCTGGTTCCAGTCCAATTCGTCTCCCTGGGAGCATTGAAACAAAAGCCCTTCGCGCTCCGAGATAAGGTCGTCTTTCGGCTGAGGGCGATAGCTGGGCGCAGTGCCATACTCAGGGACCCCAAAGGCCAGGAGAAAATGCTCCGAGTGGATGTTTCCAACAAGCAAAGGGGGGATAGGTGGAGGGAAGGTTCCGCCTGGAACAATTTTCTCTAGAGGGTTCCCGACCCCAATTACCGAGTCCAGCCACAGGCAAATCCTCTGATGTTGGCTCAGAAAATTGCAGGCGGGAACATCTTGGACAAATTGCATGAATGAAATGTCGTCTGCTAGATCCAGCTGCTCGTTGTTGTCGCGGGTTGCCTTCAGGAAAATTCCGATGGCAAGGTTGACCACAAGTTGCCGGACCTCTAGAGCTGGCTTCCAGTGAGATTTGATCATGTAGTCCAGATCAGTATCGTGCACAGATAGCTTGGCGATGGTGCCTATGAATGCACGCAGGAGGTCCTCTCTCAATTGGAAATCAGTTTTGCGACCGAGAGATGCAATCACGCGATCGAGACTGGTATCTTCGTGGTAGTCCTTGAATTCTCCCATCGAAAAAACGGGACCAAACGCTAGTTTCAGGGCCCGGTACGCATTCTTGTGGGTCTGGAAAGAGAGGCTCTGGTAGAGCTCATGAAGTACCTGGGTCCCAACTGTTAGGTATCTGATGTCTCCGTATCTAAGGGGATCGTTACCTTGTGGCTTGGCATCCGTGACTAAAGAGGTTCCTTCTTCTTTTGTTAGCTCGAGATCATGGGGATCGATTCCTGGTACCAGAAAAATGATGTTCCAGCCCAAGTCAGAGGCGACAGTCAACAGTGCCAGTTTCTCAAATGGGGAGAGGATATGAGCCCCATGAATGACCATTCCACGAGTGTTCACAGACTTGGTTTCAAATTTTGGGCGGGTTTCCGGACCGTATTCCCTCTTGACTTCCTGAATAAACAGGTCAACACTCAGATTGCCATGTGAATCGTACACCCTGGCTCCCGCAGAGAGCCGCTCCGACAAAGTCTTGAGAATAAGCGAGTCACGACACACCAAAAAGTAGAAGGAGGGAATGGGGGACAACATACACTCCTCAGTTATTTTCCTCCAGTCGGACTGTTTCCGATTTTTCTCAATCAAATTCTTCAAGGAAAGAGTCATTGCCTCCAGCGCCGCCGAGTATTCGGGGCTCGAGACAGACGTGGCCGCAACAGCAAGGGTCACTTGACCAATCTTGGTAAGCTCGTCATACCTCCGACTGAGTCTTTCGGCGGCATTTCCACGAAGGAACTTGGAGATCATGGCGCAATCCATTGAGTTGGTGAGCTTAAGCGAGCGAAGAATTATTGGGCTCTCTTCCACAATCAGGCGAACTGAAGAGCCGTCAACCAGAGAAATCACACTCGAAAGTTCAGTTGGCGAGACAACACCAGTTACGCGAACCAATACAAACGCAACCCCGCTGAGCGTCTTGAGGCGCTGTAGATTGCCCTTGATAGTATCAATATTTGATGATTCGAATGAAATTCGTTGCGGTAGGTGGCGCAATCTCTCCAGCAACTCCCAAGCAAGCCCGATGGCTTGACTGCTGACAACAGCCACCGCATGGTTTGATTCGGTCAGCATGTCAAAGAGAATTCCTTTGATCTCCCCTTCGGGGGACGAAGTGCGCTCCTCCGGGGTTGTCGTCAGGAATTTTGACCAGTAAGTTTCAGAGAGGTGCTTCAGGGCGGGAAACGATGTAATTCTCAAAAACTCCGAGCTGACACTATACAACAGCTTCGACGACGACATCGCATTCAGTGAGGGGGGCTTAACTGTTCGCTGGTATTCGTTCTCAATGCTAAAGAGGTTTGCGAGAGTTTGAGCTGACTCCTTGAAGGTCATCTTGCACTTATGGAGCCTCTCCTGTCCCAGCCCATCAGGATTGACCGCCAACAGAACAAATCTTAAGAACGGTTGCTGGCTGGGAGATTCATTTCTCACCTGCGCTACTGAAACCTTGTGGGACACTTCTTGTATTTTGCAGGGAAGTGGTTGTGGAAACGACAGGCCAGAGCAATGGTTGTCCTTTAGGTCAATAACAAGGTGAAGCTCGCTCCCGTTTTGCTTAACTTTTAGGAGTAAGCTCTTGATCCCGTCCTCTTGAGCGCTTTTGAGAATTGCACCAAATGGCTTTCCGTCTGCACATCTCTCTAGGATTGGAAAGTGCCCCGGTCCCACCGATTCATCACCATGCTTCTCAAAGGGATATTTATAGGTCGGGGGATCAAGGAGAACTCCAATATCAACAAAGGAAAATGGAAGCGTGGCAGCAGTAACGACGCGGTGCGAGTCTACAATAACAAACTCAGCGGGAACTATCAATACCGTGGAGCTGGAGATAAGCCCACTTTCCTTCTCCTGATTTCTCAACGCCTCGCGATACAAATTGTGAATCGAAGGGATCTCAGGGTAGAGGCCTCGAACGTACATGATCCATTTCGAAATTTTATCAAGTAAGACTAAGCGATGAGATTGTGAGTTGACAGGAACAGTCTCAAACGGAGTTGGAGGCTCTTTCCGTCCTGACGAAGCCTTGAAATCTGACAACAGACCTTCGAGCTTTGAGACACAGAAATTAGCCACAAGCTCCAAGTCATCAGGGTTTTCAAAAACGTTTCGAAATTGAAGCTCAATCTCATGGCGTTTCTTTAGGATGTGAACCAGAGTAACGAGAGCATCTTGGACAACCTTTGCAGTTTGAGATGGAACGGCGCACAACTCTGGCTTTTCCTTCAACCTTCCAGCTAGAGCTGAATGGGAAATAACAAATGCCTCATCAACTTTCATCTCGCCAAGAAACATCAAGTGGAGGGCATGATCAATGGGAATTGGGCGTGCAGGGAAGAGCACTTTGTCTTCCGACTTCCAGAAGGCTGCGGATGCAATCGGGGATAATGGCGAGAAGGAAGTGGTGTTTTGACTTGCTGCGGTAGTGCACTTCATGTTCGTGGCCGATCCACCAAGGAGCCACGAAGGAAAGTGAAATTGAGCAAAAAAATCCACCACCTCGAATTTGCCCTCATCCTTGAAAATTTCTCCAAGCTGTTCAATAAACTGCTGCGTCAGATTGAGGAGAAGCTCCAAAGGATTCCATGCAAAAACAATTTGTGGCTTCAAATAATGAGTAAAGCAGAGGTCCACAATCTTTGAAATCTTTCCCAACCTAATGAAATGTCAGTTAGA
>Ga0302315_10005383_pt1 | contig 10933 bp, 10 predicted proteins | sample III_Palsa_N3_1_FD_200532 | JGI IMG/M metagenome (GOLD analysis project Ga0302315, IMG submission 200532) | Peat permafrost microbial communities from Stordalen Mire near Abisko, Sweden - III_Palsa_N3_1 | ecosystem: Environmental > Terrestrial > Soil > Palsa > Peat permafrost | place: Sweden... | reverse complement strand
CCGTGCCCTGTGAGCCCAGGTCCAGGAAAGTATTGAGCTTTGGAATAATATAAGATTTCTCCAGGTGCAGGTCCAGGGCATGCACCGATTCCAGGGTACGCCACTGCTGCAATTCCTCACGATTGCCGACCCCTTCGGCCCCCTCTGTTACCTGGTCCGGGGCCATAAACCCGGAAGTATCCATTATGATGGAGTCTTTGGCGGAGCGGTTGAGCAGGAAGTTGAAATAAGCCTTGGCATTGAGGGCCTCATTTTCCGCCTGCAGACGCTCGGAGATGGTCTTTTGCTGTTCGGTCAATGAGCGCGTGAGGGCAGTGCTGTTCCTTACGCCGTTGCGCAGAAGGCTTTCATTCACCCGGATGTTTTCTTTCACCAGGTCCAGGGCGCCAAGGTAAATGTCAACCGCCCTCATGGCCTGGTAATATTGGAAATAAGCCGTTTTGATATTTTTTACCAGTTCTCGCTTGTATACATTGACCTCTGCCTGTTGCCCCGTGATAAGTTGTTTTTTTATCTGGCGGTTGTACCATAATTCCGCATTGACCAGGGGTAGGGTGGTATGCAAGTGGGCATCGTAGTAATTATCCGGATTTAGCAGGAAGGACTGGTTATCGAGGTGAGGAAAGTTATGCGTGGAAGTCAGTTGGTTTAGGGTAGTGTACACGCTATTGAGTAAGTCGCCCACCGGCACGTCGATCGTCCGGCCACCTGCAGCCTTGGTATAACTGCTTTGCAGGCTGACATTGGGCAGGAAGAGGGAGCGTGCCTCCTGGAGCGCGTACAGGGATTTCTCCAATCCAAATTGCTCCTGGTGCAGGCCCTCGTTGTTCTTAAAGGCCTCCTGGATGTAAGCGTTCAGGATGGAGCCGCCCGGATCCCGCAAACCGGCCAGCCCCTGTGCATTTCCCGAAGCAGGGAGAATGATAATGATCGCCATTCCTATAATGAACGACAACATGTAAATTAATCTAGTCAACATAATGAACAGTGTTTAGTGATAGGGCCAAAAAAAAAGCGACTATCGCTTTATGAGGCGTATATAATCTTCTATTGATTGATCCAGCAAGGCCCGCACATCTCCTTCCGCAATTTCCAGGACCTTCAAACGGCACCTGACTTCGAGGGAGACCAATCCATGTCCCATGGACCAGAGGGACAGCATACCGATCCGGGGATCCTCAAATCTGAGCAGGTTCTTGCTCATGCATTCGGTCAAGCACTCCAGCACGATGCTAAAGCAATCTCTTCCATTGGTCTGGTGGATCTTTTCATCCACGTTCATGGGGGCCCGGATGATGAACATTAGGTCGTATAATTCCGGGTTTTCCAGGCCAAACCGCACATAGGACCGGCAGATCTGGGCCAGCCTCAACATAGGATCAGGGTCTGACGCTTCATTATCAAACGTTTCCAGCAGCTTGTCAAATGCCGTCTTCTGCACCTCATACAGCAGCTCATCTTTGTCCTTATAGTACAAATAAATGGTAGCCGGGCTATATTCAATCATTTCGGCAATATTCCGGATGGAAGTCTTATTATACCCCTCCTCCAGGAACATATGCATAGCAGCATCAATGATCCGCTGACGCATTTCCTGTTTATCCCTCTCCTTCCTTTCCGTTATCCCCATGTTGATATGATTACAATGCAAACTTAATGAACACTGTTCATTAAATCAAATTTCTCCTCGATTTTCTTTGAATTGCTCGTAAATAAAGGTGAACAAATGGTTTTTCAGAGAATGTTCTTCGCTGATCGATTCCCGGTTAGTCCAAATGGAAAAGAGCACGCCCGAAGTCTTTTCCCGGATCCGTTCTTCATCACCAGACTCATCCAACGCGGACAGAATGAGGAATACCATGTCGTAATATTTACTCAGTAACCGGGTATAAGCAATGCGATCTCCCTCTTTAAGTCGTTTAATCAGGGGTGCGTCAGGGTTGCCGGAACCATCCTTCCGAATTTTTTTAATCATGATTGCAGTTCATTTTATGCGTACGAAAGACAATAGGGAGGACTAAGGTTTCAGAACGGGAAGATATTATTGGAATAGGTGGGATAAAGATCGGAATCGCTTTTTAATTTTCCTATCCTGTCTTTGCAACGAGTTTGTTAATCTGCTTTACTGTTAGGATAACAGGGGGGCATTGTCTTTTAAGTTCACACCTGATATGCCAAGGCGTAAGGATTCCATTGTAAGGTGAATGATCTTGGAAGAGGCCAGGGTCAAGGCTAGCCCTTCGGGGCGGATATTTGAAATACAGTTCCTGGAAACATCCGTCAGACCGGGCGCAGGCTGGAAAGTCAGATAGGCTCCCATACTATCTGCAGAACTGAGGCCGGGCCTTTCTCCAATGAGCAGAATGGATAGACGGCCTTGTAAACGTTGCCCTATGTGATCACCTGTAGCCACTCTGCCCTGTTGCAGCAAAGTTAAGGGAGCAATGGTCAGGTTGAATGAAAGGAGCGCGGGTATCATTATTTGCAATAACGGTAAGGCATGCTGATTAACAGCCGTGGCGGACAGCCCGTCCGCAATAATAATGCAGACGTCTGAAGGCCGGTTGACCGCCCCTTCCAGTTGGGAGACGGATCCGTTGTCCAGAGCTCTCCCCAGGTCGGGTCGTTGCAGGTAAGTATGCCTGTCCACCGCCTGGCTATGCAATATATACACGGGAAGACCGAAAGGAGTCAGCCCCCGCCTTAATCCTTCAATATCCAGTGCGGAGTAGACGGCATCCCTGGCATGTGCATGGGCCAGCCTGAATTGCAGGGTTTCTGCCAGGGGGAGGGCCGTTCCCGTCCTGCCGAGAGCGATACGCGCCTGGGTGAAGGAGCGGAGTGCTGACCAGGCGTCTTCCTGTATCATGGATGGACGGATTGTAGTAAACGATGTGTCGGGCCGACGGGAAGCAGGCTACCGCGTTCGTCGGTGATGCCTTGCCTGAAGAGCCACTGCTCAAATTCCGGGGCTGCTTTCAGACCTAATACCTTTCTTGCGTACAGGGCATCGTGGAAGCTGGTGGACTGATAGTTCAGCATAATATCATCCGCTCCCGGAATGCCCATGATGAAGTTACAGCCAGCCACACCCAGCAGGGTCAGCAGACTATCCATATCATCCTGGTCAGCCTCTGCATGGTTGGTGTAACAAATATCTATTCCCATGGGTAACCCCATTAATTTACCACAACAATGGTCTTCCAGGGCAGCCCTGATGATTTGTTTTCCATCATAGAGATATTCGGGCCCGATGAAACCCACCACTGAATTCACCAGGTGGGGTTTGAACTTCCGGGCAACAGCATATGCCCTCGCCTCACAGGTCTGCTGATCCACTCCTCCGTTTGCACCCGCTGATAACGAACTGCCCTGCCCGGTTTCAAAATACATCACGTTATGCCCGATGGTTCCCCGGCCGAGGGACAGCGCAGCCTCATACCCTTCCTGCAGCATGGCCAGGGTGATGCCAAAGCTGGTGTTGGTTTTCTCCGTGCCTCCTATAGATTGGAATACAAGGTCCACCGGCGCTCCCTGGCGGATCAGTTCCAGCGTGGTGCTGATATGGCACAGGACACAGGTTTGGGTAGGGATCTCAAAGCGTTCCCGCACCTGGTCCAGCAGGTGTAACAGGGCGGCAGTACCAGGAAGGCTGTCGGTTGCAGGATTTATGCCAATGACGGCGTCTCCGCTCCCATATAAGAGCCCATCGACAATACTGGCGGAGATCCCCCTGGGATCGTCGGTAGGGTGATTGGGTTGTAAACGGGCAGATAGCCTGCCTTTCAGGCCGATGGTGTTCCTGAACCGGGTGACCACTTCGCATTTCTGGGCCACCAGGATGAGGTCCTGGTTGCGCATCAGTTTACTGACGGCAGCGGTCATTTCGGGCGTAAGACCCGGCGAAAGGGATTGCAGGCTCGCGGTATCAGCCTGGTCACTGAGCAGCCAGTTTCTAAGGTCTCCTACCGTAAACCCGCTGACGGGGCTAAAGGCCTTTTCGTCGTGCGTATCCATGATCAGCCGTGTGACTTCATCCGTCTCGTAAGGGATCACGGCCGTTTGCAGAAAGGCCTTCAGAGGGAGTTCAGCCAGCGCCATCTGCGCTGCCACCCGTTGCTCATAACTCTCTGCAGAAAGCCCCGCGAGGGCGTCACCTGAACGAAAGGGAGTGGCCTTGGCCAGTAATGTAGCCAGGTCGTCAAAGGTATAGGTAAGGTTCCGTATGGTGTGCCTGTAGCTCATGGGATCAGTTCGGTAAAAGAGGCGTCATGGTCTATGCCTTCTTTGTATTTTCCGCTGACGTAAAATAAGATCAGCAGGATTCCCAGGCCTCCAAAGAACAAAAGGCTCAGCCAGGGGTAAAAGTAAACGATGGAAGCGCCCGCCACCAAAGATAATATAAGTGCTGCGGCGGGAAAATAGGGGTAAAATGGCGCTTTGAAGGGCCGGTGCAGGCCCGGTTCTTTCCTGCGCAAAACAAACAAGCTGACCATGCTGATAACATAAAGGACGACAGCGCCCAGGGTGGAAATGATAACCAGCTTTCCCGTATCAAAATACCGGAGCGCGATCAAACCCACCAGGCCACCGGCCGCCAGCGCCCACCGGGGCGTATGGAGGCGGGGGCTGACGCGGGATAAGAAAGCGGGGAGATACCGGCTTCGGGCGAGGGCAAAGATCTGTCTGGAATAACTGATGATGATGCCGTGAAAGGAAGCTACCAGGCCGAAGAGCCCAATGCCCGCAAACAGGCGGGTCAATGCATTGTGATTGCCCATGACAATGGCTATTGCCTGGGGCAGCGGATAGTCGATGGCCGCCAGGGTGCGCCAATCAGTAATGCCTCCGGTTAATATCATTACCCCCAGGGCCAGCAACATCAGGGTCAGGATACCTGAGATATAGCCTTTAGGGATATCCTTTTGCACATTTCTCGTTTCTTCAGCGACCATGGCCACTCCTTCTATACACACATACAGCCAGATGGCAAATGGGAGGGAGGCAAATATGCCCCAGACGCCAAAAGGCATTGGATGCTGCATGAAATTGGTCACTTTGAAGGAGGGGCCTATAATGCAGAAATAGGTCAGAAGTTCCAAGACGGCTAGGACGGTCACGGCCAGTGTAAAACGAGCTGATTCTTTGATACCGAGTAGGTTAACCCCCGTAAAGAGGATATAGGAGGCAACGGCTGTTCCCATCACAGGCAGCGGGGGATAAAGGAAGTGGACATAGCTACCCAGGGCAAAGGCAATGGCCGGGGCGGCAAAGACAAATTCAATGATCGTCGCGTAACCGGCGCAAAGGGCGCCCGTGGCGCCGAGGGCCCTGAAAGCATAGGCAAAGGGGCCGCCGGCATGTGGAATGCTGGTGGTGAGTTCTGTGAAGCTGAAAATAAAGGTTACATAGAGCAGGGTAATGACAACCGTGGCAATGAGGAAACCCACCGTTCCCGCCGCTCCCCACCCATAATTCCACCCAAAATATTCCCCGGAGATCACCAGACCCACTGCCAATGCCCAGAGGTGAATAGGTTTTAATACTTTTTGCAGGGCGGGTGAAGGCATACAAATTGCTTCGTATGAATGTACAGGTTAATCCCCAGATTTCGTTCAGTGTCAGTGGATTTGCCCCTCTTTGATGGGTAGCCGATATTATTTGTTGGCAATTTATTTGGCCAGCCTGTTATTTAGGGCTATCTTTGCATAATACAAATATTTAATTTATTTTTTACAATGGACACAAAATTTAAAGGAACAGTTAAGTTCTTTAACGAAGAAAAAGGTTTTGGTTTTATCAAGCACGATGAATCCAACAAAGAAACTTTCGTACATGCTAACGGCCTGGTTCACGAAATTCAGGCTGATGACCACGTTGAGTTTGAATTGCAGGAAGGAAGGAAAGGCATGAACGCGGTTAATGTTAAGCGTATCGACTAAGCTTACGTTTTTTATACCTTTTGCGAAAAGCCGTCTCTAAGAGACGGCTTTCGTATTTTATACCCTTCCTGATCATTTTCCTTCCTTCCCCTTAGTATCCGCATAGGCAAATTCCAAATCCATACCTGGAAAGATCTAATGCGTGGATCAATTTTCCGTACCCGGGTTTGTATGCCCATTTTCGTTCTGTCGAAGTTCAAAAATGAAATACAAACCGTTATGATAAAGAAATCTCTACTTATCCTTTCGCTTCTGCTGGCAAAAATCGCCTTCGCCCAGCAGCCAACCCCGGCCGACGGACGCCTTATTGAAGGTACCGTTAAGGACAAGGTGTCCGGCAAGGCAATGCCTGGGGTTACCGTTTCCCTCCTCAACCCGAAAGATTCCAGCGCCGTTGAAGTGGCAGCGACGGATTCCCTGGGAACGTTCCATTTCCACCGGCCTGGGGATGCGGTATATATCCTCAGGTCCACTCATTCGGGATATAGTACCGAATATATTCACTGGGATCTGGCTGCCCATCCCGGCGCCGGAGGCCTGGTCATTCTCCTGCAAACAAAGAGCCTGGAATTAAAGGATATCCTGATTAATTCCCCCAACCCACTCATACAGAGGAACGGCGAGAAAATGATCTTTAATGTGGAAAAGAATATCCAGACCAATGGATTGAGCGCTTTGGAGATCATGCCCTTTGCCCCAGGCCTGAGCACCGACAAAGAAACATTTCTTAAACTCAATGGGAAAAGCAATGTCCTGGTCCTGATCGATGGAAAACAGCAGTTTATCAATACTGATGACGCCATAAGGTATATCAAGAACATGCCGGCGGACCAGATCAGCCGCCTTGAAATAATCAGCAATCCCTCCGCCAAATACGACGGTAATGCCACAGGCGGCGTTATCAATATCGTCACTAAGAGGAACCCCGCCGAAGGCTTGAATGGAACATTGAGACTGACCACCGGGGCCGGGCAATACAGCTATAGGCTAAAAGAGGGAGGAAGCTTTAACTACCGGAAAGGCAATTTTAATCTTTACGGAGGCGTTGACCTGACCAATAACAAGACCCGGTCTTTCAATGAAGTAACTCAGGACTGGACAAGTCAGCAAGCCCTGTTTTCCAGTAACCAAACGAGCAATCCTAAGACGAATCAAATTGATAGCCGCATAGGAGCGGATTGGAAATTGTCCAAAAATAGCGTGCTGGGCGTGTTATTATCCGGAGGTTGGTCCTCCCTTCCCATGACTTCTGCCACCGATCTATCTTTTTATCAAAACGGAGCACTGATCGGGAGTGGGTTGATGGATGAAAACCGGCAGGTTAAGAACCAGGATTACACGGCCAACGTGAATTACAAACAAAGTTTTAAAAAGCCCGGGGAAACACTGGAGGGGGACTTCACTTATATAAAGAAGATGCAGGATTACCAGGACCTTTTCAACCAGACATCCGATCAGAATGAGATCTTCAGTAATTACCTGCTGCGCAATGACCTGCATCCCAATACAGACTTATTAACCGGTAAAATAGATTACAGGCTTCCCCTCTCCAAAACCTGGGTGCTGGAAACGGGGATCAAGGACTCGAAGACATCCATCCAGAATAACACTGCACTGGATTCCCTGATCGGGGGCAATACCAAATGGTACGACCATGACATTTCCCTGCTTTACAACGAGAACGTGGCCGGGACCTATATCAATATCACAAAGGTGCTCCATCGACTGACCCTGGTGGCCGGGACCCGCCTGGAATATACGACTTCAACCGGGAAGCAGGACAGCGATATGGTTTCATTCGATAACCATTACCTGCAATTGTTCCCCAGTTTCTCAGCCCAGTATGGCCTGAAGGACCACCAGCTATCCTTGTCGCTTAATAAAAAGGCCTCCAGGCCCTGGTACGACCAACTCAACCCTTTTGTTCAATATTCAGACCAGTTCACCTACTTCCAGGGTAATCCAAACCTGCAGCCGGCGGGTAACTATACCGCTGAGATCAGTGACGTGTTCAAGTCCCGCTATATGGTCACGGTAGGATATAACCTGGTGACGAACGCCATCATACAAACTTACCAGAAGGACCCCGATAATCAGGATATTACGAAAATAACCTACAGTAACCTTGGAAGACTGTCGGGAACCTACGTGGCCTTGTTTGTGCCTGTGACGATCAACAAGTGGTGGTCCCTGAATATTAATTCTTTCATGTATTACCTGCACTACAGCGATTATCCTGATTCGATCTACCCCAATGTCAATAAAGGACCCCTTTCTGTAAACACGACGCTCTATTCGACTATTAAGCTGCCTTATAAAATGTCATTTGTCATAACGGCTTCCGGTACCTCCAACCAGCGGATCAATCAAAATTACGTGGATGGGTATACAACGGTGGATATGGCACTCAGCAGGAGCATCCTTAATAACAAGGGGACGCTGTCCTTCCAGGTAAATGATGTATTCAATACCTATGCCGCAAAAGGGACTACTGAATACCTTACCAATGTGAATACGTTTGACCAGAAGTTAGACACCAGGATTTTTCGCCTGGCGTTCAGGTACAGCTTCGGAAAGTCGACTGTATCAGGGGCCCGTCAACGGCAATTGGGATCTGACGCAGACAAAATGCGCCTGGAAATGGACCACGCCAAGTACGGAACCGTTCATTAGTACATAAGAATTTGTGCACAATACATGGAATGAGTAATGGCCATACGTCATTCCGAAACTAAAACCATCATTCATCATCAATCAAACAAAAAAAATGAAACAGCCTAAATTTCAAACAGAAGCCATCAGCAACCGGAATTTTGTTATGCTGAACGAATCTGAATTGCAGGTGATCAGCGGCACTGAAGCAGCTGCCTCTTTTACTTCTATTTCCAGCGACGTCGATTTCGGGTCATTCTGCTCAGTAACAAGCGACATCGATTTGCCCGCTGCTGACTAAGCAGAAAATCAGGATCATTCAGTTAATCAAACACCAATCAAACACCAATCAAAAACACAAAAATGAACCAGCCTAAATTCCAAACAGAAGCCATCAGCAACCAAAATTTTGTTGCCCTCAACGAATCTGAATTACAAGTGATCAGCGGTACCGAAGCAGCCGCCTACTTTACCTCTATTTCCAGTGACGTTGATGCAGGTTCTTTCTGCTCAGTGACCAGCGATATTGACTTGCCTGCTGCAGATTAATAAGAGAGCTGACCTTGGATCAATACAGTTAATTATCAGCCCCCCTCGTGGGGGCTGATATTAACCTTCAGGATTTACCGGAAAGTATCTAAAAAACTGTTTTTTATGATCTTAATACTATCAAACGCCTACGAGCCGACCACCGACATGGTCATAGAGTGGCTTATATACAAGCATAAGGACTTTATCCGGCTCAATAGCGAAGACATGACCCAGGTGGATTTGAATAATCTGATGAACCTGAGCGGCAAGTTTACATGGCTGGGTGGCCAAAAAATTGACCTGTCTGCTGTTAACGTGGTATGGTACAGGAGATGGTATAACTACAGCAACATACCTCCTCCGGACGGAACCTGGGTTGGCAGGCAGCTCCGGCAGGAATTGAGAAATGAAGCCACGGAAATGAGTAACTTCTTTTTTAAACTTCTCGGTGACCGGAAATGGCTTTCCCACCCTTTTACGACCCGGTTTCATAATAAATTGTATACGCTTTTTTTAGCCAGGAAATTGGGGATCAAAGTCCCGGACACCATTGTTGCCACTCAAAAATCAGTATTGCTTGATTTTTACAGGGACCATCCCGGTGGAATCATCACCAAGCCCATCGCGGATCCTCCGGTGTACGTGGATGGGGAGGGCACCCATTTTAAAACATTTACGGAAGTTCTTACACTGGATATCATAAGGGACCTGCCTGAGCATTTCTTCTCTTCTATGGTTCAGCAACGCGTGAAGGCAAAACATGAGATCAGGATATATTACCTGGATGGGAAGTTTTATGCTACTGCCATTATGAATTCCACTACCGTGGACATCAAGCTGAGTGTTGGATTTAAGGGGATGGAAGTCAACATGATCCCATTCCGGCTGCCGGAATCCCTGGAGGAGAAACTACATAGGTTAATGCTGGAGCTTGACCTGAACGCAGGGTCAATTGATGTTATTAAGGATATCAATGACGATTTTTATTTCCTGGAAGTCAACCCCATCGGTCAGTTCATAGGCTATTCCAACCCCGTGAATTACAATCTGGCAGAGGTGGTGGCAGATTGGCTGATCAGTAACGATACCAAAGTGGAGGAGCAATACCTAAGGCAATCATCATTACAAATCCAAAACGTCAATTTTTATGGAGATTAAAAAAGAAGGGCTCATGTCGGAGGAACACCTGAAGATATCACCCTTGTACAACAGGTTCCTTCATTCATTCCCGGAGAGGACCATAATGGCCATCGAGCAGGGGGAGGGCAAGAGCAATTATTGCCTGAAATACCGCTCTATTGCCTACAAGACAATCGGAAGCGCAAAACCCATATCGGGATTAATCATATCAGAACATATTACAAAAGATGAAAAATAAATTCTTTACCCTTTACAGCTATTGCAGGACCATTGAAGGCAGGGACTTCTCCATTGTGCTCGATCTGCAACGCACCCGTTATATTAAGATCCCTCCATTCCTGCGAGAGATCCTGTTCGAATACCTGGACCTCCCGGTATCTGAAATTGTCGACCTGTACAAGGATGATCAGGGACATATATTGTCCTACCTGGAGCACCTTGAAAACGACAAATTCGGTTTTTTTACAGATAATCCAGAGCAATACCCTCCTATTAACCTGACCTGGAGGTCTCCGGGCGTTCTAAACAACGCCATTTTGGAAATTTCAGACCTGGTGGAGTACGACTATGCCGATATTATCTCTCAACTGGAAGACCTGAATTGCTATCACTTCGAGATTTGGCTGCACCCGGGATTTGAGCTGAATGCATTGCAAGGCGTCCTGGAA
>Ga0302315_10005375_pt1 | contig 10944 bp, 10 predicted proteins | sample III_Palsa_N3_1_FD_200532 | JGI IMG/M metagenome (GOLD analysis project Ga0302315, IMG submission 200532) | Peat permafrost microbial communities from Stordalen Mire near Abisko, Sweden - III_Palsa_N3_1 | ecosystem: Environmental > Terrestrial > Soil > Palsa > Peat permafrost | place: Sweden... | reverse complement strand
CCAAGCACTTCCTCAAGCGTCCCGGTAGTTTTATCGACTTCACCGGCTTTTGTTATTTTGCTGAAATTTGCAAATAAGTTAACATATCCCGCAGGAACACCGGCCTCGATAGCCACCTTCTTAAATTCATCTTCCGATGGAGAAACATACTTTATCGGCAGGTTGGTAATTGAACCAATAATATCCGCGACGTCGCCCCATGACAATGCTTTCGGGCCGGTCAATTCCAGGCTTTGATTGTCGTATTTGCCTGTTTCATCGAGCAAAATAATCGCTCCCGCCTCGGCCAGTTCTTTGCGGAGTACAAAAGAAGTTTTACCGTCACCTGCTGGAACATAAATGAGATGTTTGGTTAAAACATCATTTCCTGCGAAAACCGGTATCATTTCAGCATACGTACCGTGCTTAAGAATGGTATACGTAATTCCCGATTCTTTTAATTTAGCTTCGGTATTCAAATGCCCCGCAGCAACCGCTCTAATTGGCGAATCAACAGATTCAGTTTTACGCAGGTAGCTTGTGTAAACAATGCGAGTGATGCCTGCCTCCAATGCAGCTTCAACCACATTATCCTGTTGTGTGATGCGTTTTGAAACATCCGTGTTTGATACCATGTACAAGGTGTCAATTCCTTTAAAGGCATTGAGCAATGAATCATAATCATCATAATCGCCAATTTTAACGGTTACTCCTAATTTTTTCAGTGGCGCAGCTTTTTCTTCGCTCCTGGCTAAAGCGTGAATGTTTTTTGCACTGGTTTTTGTCAATAAGTTTGTGATCACTGCCATACCTAATGACCCTGTAGCGGCTGTTACTAAAATCTTTTTCATGTCGTTTTTTTAATAGTGAATTAATGATGCAAAGATGCAGGCATGAGGCACCTTTCTCCAATGACATTTGAAGGAAAAAAATCTTGACATTTGTCAGGAGAAATCAATTAAGAATCAAATCACTTTTTTAAAGATTGGCTTCTTACTCTGCTTAAAGTTTCAGCAGATACACCTAGGTAGGATGCAATCATGTGCAGTGGCACACGATTGTTGATGGCAGGATATTTTGAAATGAAGTTGCTGTATTTGTCTTCGGCAGAAAGAGATATGCTGATATGAATCCGTTCCTGCAAAACCATAACATTTTTTTTAAGTGTTTCGTTTACAAAATCATTGAAGGCGGGTATTGTCTTGCGAATCATTTCAAAGTCTTCTTTCTTCAGTAATAAAATTTCGCTGTCTTCAATAGCATCAATATTATATTTTGAAGGCATACCTGAAGCCATGCTTTCTCTATCACTTGTCCAATAATTCTCTGGGGCGAACTGCATAATGTACTCCTGCCCTTTTTTGTCCACATAATAATATCGGAGTAAACCCTTGCAGACAAAAGCGCTAAAGTGGCATACGTCTCCTTCTTGTAAAAAATATTGCCTTTTGCGCAGCTTTTTAAGCACCATAACCGATTCAATCAATTCAAATTCTTGGTCGGTTAAAGCAATTTTGTCTGCCAAATATTTTCGGAATATGTCAATCATTATTTCCTAAAGGTATTTTTCTTTAAAAGTACAGTTGCACCAAAACCAGAACGGTATCGTTCCAAAAATTACTTAATATTCTCTTTTTGTTCGATTGCATACATTTTTTATTTTAATGATGCAATCTATATGAGGGCAAAGAATATTTAAACCCGATACTTGCTATGTTTAATGTTTTTTGATTAGGTATAGCTGCCAGGCCGCGCCACAGATTGTCCATCCAGTTCTCCATATCTCTCTGTTTCATGTTCACACAAACCGGCTCGCTTAAGGAAATCGGTTCCCCCTTGCCGTCTACTCATGTTGAAGGGTAAAATCCTGGCTTTTTGCTCCTTCGGAAAGGCCCTGGTCGGCCCGCTTCTAACATTTCTTCAACTTTTGGGAGCCGATGCGAAAAAATAAAAAAGCGACCGAAGACAATGATTTTCAAGTCGCTAGGCTAGCTAATCGTACTAAGTCAGCGACGAATTGGTTCGAGAATTGTCCTGTCATCCCGACTGACGAGATACAATAGACTGTCCAACCGCAGGTTTTTCGTAAAATAGGTCGCCAGTTGCTCTTCCGAGTAATGCTTAAAAGGATTGTCTTTATCGTAATTGGATTGAGATTCGAAATCATGCGGCATCCTTTGCAGACCGGAAGTATGCATTGCCAGATGTCTCAGGGTAATCGGCGGGTTATTCAGTACGGGGAAGGGCAGATACTCCTGAGCCGGATCATCAAGATTCACCCTCTTGTCCACTACCATCTGTGCTAATATATTGCCGGTAAAAGCCTTGGTAACGGAGCCTATTTCAAATGCAGATTGGCGATTGTCAATGACATGAATGGCTCCCTTCTCTTTGATCATCCCAAAATAATCAATACTCCCATTTTTAACGACCGAAAAGGATAATTCTGTTTGATCTGGAAGTTCCTTTATGGAGTCTTCAATTTTTCCGATTAGGGCAGGATAAAGCATAAGGAAGTGATTCACTTTTCAGTCTGCTGAACAGGTAAATAGGCAAATACATCAGTTAAGTCCTTTAAAACTACATAGCTAAGTGGCTTGCAAAGTAGCGATTTGTTTGAAGTCCATTAAAAAGAGGTGGTTCGAAAATTGTACAGGAAGGTCGACTGATAAACACCCCTACAGTATTTATCCCTACCTCATCGCACTTCTATCGGTGCAGTCCACCTGACCGAGCCCCATTCGAGAACAAGTGTACCGTGCCGATTGTCGCTAGGTATGATAGATATAGTGAATTCTTCAACTGTTGTAGCAGCAACCTCGCTGATCATTCTTGCTCTACCCAAGTCAAGTGAGGGATTGTACTCCGTACCCCACTGCCCGGTCTGCTTATTTACAATCAGATCAACTTCATTTGTATGTGGCACGGTAAACAACGTGTATGTACCCGGAGGGAGCTTTATCCCCGCAAGCATTATCGGGGCGGACGTCGTAAACTGCGTAGCCGCATTGGCTCCTGTTCTCCATACACGGTCGTAAGGTATCACATCACCCAGCAGGGTCCGTCCACGCAACAGCGGCCTGCCATAGTCAACAGTGAGGGTTGAATTTCCAATCTGTGCCCTGGTTGTATCTCGAACGCTTAGCGACTTTACGAAGCCACCTTCTGTCTCCACTGCCTCAAAACGGTCAGCGATGCCTTTTATGTCTGGTGGTGTGGCAAGTCGTTTTACCCGCACGTCGTATGTAGTTCGGGTGCCTGAATAACTGATCATATTATTACCAGAGTCCATCACGGCCTCGCCGGTACCGGAAAGCCAATCGTGGGTAACCTCGATTTTGCCACTGTCAAGCGGGCTTACAGTGGCACTGCCCAACGGAAACCGGTCAAATTCCCGGTCAATATAAAATTGCCGCATTGCGACAGGACTACCAGCTGAAAGCTTTGCTGCTGCTGCGCGCTTCAACGCCGCGACAAAGTAAAGCTCATAAAGACTATACATTTGCTGTACATGGGCCACTACGATGCCGCCATCTGTTGCGAAATCACGATTCACCGTACCGGTGCTATCTGTTTTAGAAAGGTGCACTTTATTATTGGCGACATCAGCAACAACTTTTCGATCCCGCTGACCAGATGGCTCACTGGGCGTGTGAATGTTCATTACAAGATGTCGTATGCTGCCGTCATCGTTAAGATTAAGCACGGTATGGCGTATCCGCACACTTGGAAAACGATCAACTTCATCACTTGTTAAAGTATTGCCCTGCCGGGCTATACTCTCTATTGAAATCGTATCATGCCCAAGCATCGTAAGAAAACCGTATCGTTTTACCGTTGGTGCATTACAGGAAAGCAGCGTAACCACTGTACAAAGAAGAAAGCAAATTACAGCCCGCTTAACGGGATAAAAGCTTTGTGCTCGATCGGGTATACTATACATGGGACGTATATAAAATTGCAAATAAAAAGTGCCCTAGTTCTTCGGTTGATCTTTCATTTTCATTCTATTTACAGGGCTACTTGCCTGAAAAATATCAACAACAGCAAAGGTTATCCACCAATTTGGATATTCCTAGATAAATTACTGAATCACCACATATTATTCGTAAACAAATTGAACTGTAACACCAAAGTCTATTTAAGTGGTTTATTACAGGGCTGGAAGGTGAAATGCAATAAATGCAAACCTGACGCACATGCAGCAGATACGAACAGCAAAATACGGGAGCCGGGCAGGCAGGCTTGCACTCACGGCTTTGCCACTCCAAACCCCGGCTTATAATGCTTCATTTCGTCAATGTTGTTATAAAATGGCTTTACCAGATCAAAGAAGGGCATAAACTGGGCGCTTTGACGGAAGCCATTCATATGATCCTGTGTAGACGTCCAGTCGATGATCACGATATAATGATCGGGTTCTTCTTCTCCATGGATCACCTGGTATCCCAGGCAAAAGGGAGACGCTTCCAGGAGTTTTCCTGCCTTTTTATACGCCTCTTCAAAGCTCGCGTGCTGATCGGCGGCGATCGTATACCGAATGATCTCGACGGAATGGCTCTTTGAATTGGTTGCTGGCGGCGTACTAACCTGCGCTGTTCCAACGGTCGTTGACATGATAAGAAAGATTGCTAGGGTGAAAAAGATAGTATGTTTCATAAAACAAACATACCCGACAATGCACGAGTAAAAAATACCTTACCGAAAAGTATGGCTGGCCAGAAGTACCCTACCGCCAGGTAAGTCCTTGTTACCTTCCACCGTCTTCCTTACATTTGTTAGTATGGAACCAACCATTCCCACCCTTTATCAATGGGCCGGAGGCGAAGAAGCCCTTCAACATCTGTTTAAAGTCTTTTACGATAAAGTCTTGCAAGACCCCTTCATCGGTCCGGTCTTCAAGAGCATGTCCGCGGATCATCCGCGGCATGTTGCCGACTTCGTGGGAGAAGTCTTCGGAGGACCCCAAAAATATACGCAGCAAGACGCCGGCAGTCACGCCATCATGATCGCCCACCATATCGGGAAAATGCTCGACGAACCAAAGCGCAAGCGCTGGATGCAGCTTCTCCTCGATACTGCCGACGAGATCGGGCTGCCCGCCGATCCCGAATTCCGAAGCGCCCTGGTCGGTTACCTCGAATGGGGCAGCCGGATCGCCGTCCTCAATTCCCAAGTCACCGAAAACCCCGTCGCCGACAACGAACCTATGCCCCGATGGGATTGGGGTGTACCAGGCGGGCCCTATCAACCCAAAACATAATTTGTACCTTGCCTCATGATCCATCTACGCAATAAGATATACACCTGCCCCGTTGACGTCACCCTTAGCTTTATCGGAGGCAAATGGAAATTGCTTATCCTCTCGCATCTGTACTGGACGCGCCAAAAAAGTTATAGTGATATAAGGGATAACCTGCCTGGCATCTCCGAAAAGATGCTCAGCCAGCAGTTAAAAGAGTTGGAAAAAGATGCACTTATTACAAAGAAAATTGTATCGCGTAAACCTTATCGCGTTCTCTACGCGCTAACACCCACCGGCAAAGAGCTCGCACCCCTGTATCGTTCCGCCAGCAAATGGGGCGTCAACTATCTTAAAGCCAATGGAATCGACTACGTACAGGATCAGCACCTCTACAAATAAATCCGAGTGCTATTTCAGCCCCTCCGATTCGCTTTCCAGGAACAACCGGAACCGCTCCCGCAAGTCCCGGTACCAGGCGATCATTTCCTTTGCCTCCACGGAGATCGTAGATCCGCCCCCATCCTCTCCTCCAATACTCGTGACGACAAAAGGCTCAGCCGCCATCCCATTGATCCGGCTGGCCATCTCCCAGGCTTTTTTATAAGACATTCCCATCGCCTTTGCCGCCTTGCTGATCGATCCCGTTTTTTCTATCAACTCCAACAGTTCCACTGGGCCCGGCCCGAAGAAACGTTGCCCATCCCCCTCGATCCAAAGGCTCCCATTTACCTTAAAAGCGCCCTTTTTCAATAGCTCCTTTATCTTCCTATTCATACTGCAATTTACCTCTTTCTATTCCGTATTTTTATATCCAAATCGAAACATGCTGGGGATCATTCTTTGCGGCGGAAATAGCACCCGGATGGGGAGAGATAAAGGAATGATTCCCGCCGCTGCCCACACCTGGGCCGGAACGGCGGCAGAAAAAATGGCTACGCTCGGTATCCCTGTCTTTATTTCCGTCAACGGCGGGCAACTGCCGCAGTATATGCAAATCTTTCCACGGGGTCAGTTGATTCCCGATGATCCGACCCTCTCGCTAAAGGGACCCCTTGCCGGGTTATTAAGCGTCCACGTGAAGGCGCCCGCCCATGACCTGTTTGTACTCGCCTGTGACCTTCCCCTGATGGACCCAATCCTTCTACAGAGACTTTATCTCCGCCGACGGCAACACAAAGACGCGCAAGCCTATCTCTATACCGTTGATGGCGAGCTTGAGCCTCTTTGCGGCATTTATACCGCCCCTGGTCTCGCGCATATCACCGGTCTCTACCAAGCGCAACGATTGGCCAGGCATAGCATGAAATATGCCCTGGACCAACTGACCGTTGACAGCCAGCCCATACCGGAAGACAAAAAACAATGTTTTGAGAATTTTAACTACCCGTCCGGGCCGGATCAGGCGCCGCCGGCTACTGACCCGCCGCCACCGGCACATGCTTCCTGATCTTGATCAATACCATCTTTGACGTCGGTGTATTGCTCTTGTCCGCGACGCTGCCGATCGGCACCAGGACATTTGTTTCCGGGTAATACGTCGCTGTACAACGCGGGGGAATATCATAAGGCACAACCACAAACAGCCGCGCAATCCTTTCTACCCCTTCGTAATAACTAAACAGGTCCACCTTGTCACCCGCCTGCAACCCCGCCGCCGCTATGTCCGACGAGTTCATAAAGACTATCCGTCTTTCCCCGTGGATTCCACGGTAGCGGTCATCCATACCGTAGATCGTCGTATTAAATTGATCGTGGCTGCGTATCGTTGCCATCCGGTAATCATCCGTCGCCATCCTAATCTCCGGCACCCGGCTGACGCTAAATGGCATCTTATCGCCAAATTCCTTTGAGCTGAATTTACCCGCTCTTGGACCGTTGGGAAGATAAAACCCACCGGGCTCCCGCACCCGTTTATTGTACGCATCAAATCCGGGGATAAACCGTTCCACCAGGTCCCGTACCGCATCGTAGTTGTTCGCATATTTGTCCCAATCCACCTTTGTCCGCGTACCCAACGTCATCTTTGCAATCTCGCAAATGATCCGGTTCTCGCTCCGTAGTTCCTTCGCCACCGGCTTCAGGATTCCTTTCGACATCTGCACCACGCCCATTGAATTTTCACAGCTCACAAACTGCTCTACACCATCCACCAGGTCCTTATCGCTTCGCGCCAGTGTAGGGAAGATGATCGCCTCCTCCCCATGCACCAAATGCGTCCGGTTCAGTTTGGTCGATACATTCACATTCAGCTTCAATTTCCGCATGGCGTCCGCCGTATACCCTGTATCAGGTGTAGCTGATAAAAAGTTGCCGCCCATCGCAAAAAACACCTTGATCTTTCCCTCATGGATGGCCTTGATACACTTCACCACATCCACCCCATGTTCCCTGGGCGGCTCAAACCCAAACACCTCCTTTAACTTATCCAGGAACCAGGCCGGGGGCTGCTCCCAGATCATCATCGTCCGATTGCCCTGCACATTGCTATGACCCCGCACCGGGCAAAGACCCGCGCCCGGTTTACCCAAGCTTCCCTTCAACAGGATCAGGTTCACGATCTCCTTGATCGTATCCACCCCGTTCTTTTGCTGCGTGATCCCCATTGCCCAGCACACGATGATCTTCTTTCTTCCCGTGATCAGTTCCGCAGCCTCCCGCAGTTGTTCCACCGGGATGCCAGCGGCCGCCGCCAACACTTCCAGGGATTGTTCCGCCAAATGCGTTTTCAGGCCGTCATACCCTACCGTGTTTTTTTCGATAAACGCGGCATCAAACACCGTTCCCGGATTCGCGGCGTCCGCCTCGAACAGTAATTTCTCGATCGCCTGCAACACCGCCATGTCCCCGTTGATCTTCACCTGTAGATATAGATCCGCCATTTTCGTAGCCGGCCGGTTCAGCAAGCTATCCACCACTCCCTTCACCTGCTGCGGATTATTAAAGCCGATCAGTCCCGCCTCTTTCAGCGGATTGATCGCAATGATCTTCGCCCCGTTATCCTTCGCCTTCTGAAGGTTGTCCAACATCCTCGGCATATTTGTCGCCGGGTTGATGCCCATCATGACGATCAGCTCCGTGTGAGAGAAATCCTCCAGCGTCACCGACCCCTTCCCGAACCCGATCGTTTCCAGCAGCGCCACTCCACTGGATTCATGACACATATTGGAACAGTCCGGCATATTATTCGTCCCGAATTCCCGAACAAACAACTGGTACATAAAGGATGCCTCATTGCTAAGACGGCCTGATGTATAAAAAGCGCCTTCATCCGGTGAAGTCAGCCCGTTCAGCGTCTCCGCCACCTTCTGATATCCCTCTTCATAGCTGATCGGCAGGAAATGTGTGCCACCCTTCGGCAGGTATACCGGAAAAGCGATCCTACCCTTCTTGCCTAGCTCCATGTCAGATAAAGCGGCCAGGTCATTTACCGAATAGCGGGCAAAAAAATCAGCCGTCAGCTTTTTCTTTGTCGCTTCCTCCGCGAGTGCCTTCGCCCCATTCTCACAATAAGCCGCGATCGGCGAACGGTCTCCATCCTCATCCGGCCACGCACAACTCGAACAATCGAAGCCGCCTTTCTGGTTCATCTTCGAGAGCCCCTTCAACCCCCGCACCGCGCCCGCCTCCGCAAACACATCTTTCACCGCCGCCATTACACCTGGCACACCTGCGGCCCAGGTCTTGGCCTCCGTAACCTTCAAATGCGACAGTTGCTCGGGGCCTTCCGGCGCAGGTTGCTGTGTATCCTGATCACTCATACCGATTTTTTTAATAAAGGATTGGGATAATGATCGCTTTGATCCTCGGCCACATTGTCCAGACAAGTATAGTCCTTCTCTACCAACAGGTATAAATGCTCCTCTGAGCCCGCCAACGGCATCGGGTGCTCAAACCCTACCCGATCCGTGTGTAGCCATTCATCCACGAGCGCAGCGGGTAAGTACAGCGTGATCCGGTTATCCCTGAACGTAGCCGACAATTCTCCCGCGTCCGTACTGCACAACGCATACGACAGCGCCACAGCGCCAAAATTGATCCGCTCCTCCACCAGCCCCGTTTCTGCGAATCGCACCACTTCCGGCCGCGTCAGCCGGTAGCGCAAAGAGTTACCCTTGATACGTATTTTCATATCGCCCTAGTTTTCAGCTACCAGTGTGTTCACCCGGTGCGCCCCCGAATAAATATTAAAACGATTATTGCGGAGAAAACCGATCAGCGTTGTTCCGAACTCCTTCGCCAGCGACACCGCCAGGCTTGACGGGGCGCCTACCGCCGCGATCACTGGGATGCCCGCCATCACCGCCTTCTGCACCAATTCAAAACTCGCCCGGCCGCTTAATAAAAGTATCGATTGCGCCAGCGGCAGCCTGCCCTCCATCATCGCAGCCCCGATGAGTTTATCCACCGCATTGTGCCTTCCTACATCCTCCCGCACCAGTAATAACGAACCGTTTAAATCAAAGAGTGCGGCTGCGTGCAGCCCGCCCGTCTCTGCAAATATTTCCTGCTTTTTGGCCAGCCGCTCCGGCAGACCCAGGATAAAGGCCGGGTCGATCCCTTCGATAGAACCCGCCACCCGTTTCCCTGCCCCAAAAGCGCTCACCGTCCGGATCGCCTCGATGGACGCCTTACCGCATACCCCGCAGCTGGAGGTCGTATAGAAATTCCGTTCCGCCTGCCGCAGATTGGGAACCACGCCCTCGTTCAATGTGACCAGGATCGTATTTTGTTTGTTCTCGGAACAAGGGAGGAAAGCATGCTCCGCCGACTTCACGTCTCCGGCTCCCGCAATAATGCCTTCTGTAAATAGGAATCCCGCCGCCAGGTCCGCATCATGGCCCGGCGTCCGCATCGTCACCGCCAGATTCTGCACCTTGTCGCCGAAAGCCAGCCTGATCTCCAACGGCTCCTCGATAGCCAGCAAATCCGGCACAGTCCTCGCGGAATCCCCCGTTATTTTCAGGATAGATACCTGTAGCGCGCTAGCCATAAAGAAAGGATATTTAGTTTTTCGCCACAATAAAGATGCCATTACCGATCCTACCCCTATTTCAAATGTAATCCACAAAGCGTTATATCTCCAAATACTCAACGGCCCGAAAAGGCCTTGGCGGTCAACATTCTGCATAAAAAAAGGCACCTCATCGGATGCCTCTAAAAAATCTACTCCCTGAAATCAACTTCCCATCAACTTCCGGGCATCCTCCTTCGTGTCTATATCGATATCGCCATCCGGAAAGTCAATAACAGCAAAATCATCCGGGTACTGCTTTAGTAATTTTTTCGCTCCTTCGCTTCCCGTCAACGCCAATAGCTGTTCGAAATAGGAACGTCCAAACAGGACCGGCGTCCCCACACTATCCGCATAGGTGCAGGCAACAATGCCTTTACCCGACATATCAAAAGTGCCGACCAATTGCAATAACAGCGCGGAAGAAATAAAAGGCTGATCGCAGACTGTGATAATGACCGCATCCACATCCGGGTGCAGCGAAAGCAGGTTAGATAAACCAGCGACGATGCCTGACGCCATCCCCTCTTCCCAGGCCGGGTTAAAAATAATGTCAAGGGGCTGCCCTTGTAAGGACTCCTTCACTTCTGTATGGAAGGCGCCCGTCACCACCAACACGGGCGTTAAACCAGTGTGAAGTATTTCAGTAGTAGTGTGCGTCAGCAACGTCCGCCCACGGTAAGGCAATAATTGTTTTGGACGACCCAGG
>Ga0302315_10005373_pt1 | contig 10948 bp, 9 predicted proteins | sample III_Palsa_N3_1_FD_200532 | JGI IMG/M metagenome (GOLD analysis project Ga0302315, IMG submission 200532) | Peat permafrost microbial communities from Stordalen Mire near Abisko, Sweden - III_Palsa_N3_1 | ecosystem: Environmental > Terrestrial > Soil > Palsa > Peat permafrost | place: Sweden... | reverse complement strand
GTTTAAGAAAGACATGCATATTAATTTTTGTGGGCGGAAGGTTATCATATTCGTCGGAACTGATATCAATGGAAGCCGCACTCTCATCTACAATTAAGTCGGAAGATCTAATGCAATAATGGCGGCCTCCTTTAGTACTGAAAGAGCGTTTTACACCTGTAATATCCTTTTCAACAACGGGTGACAAAGATGTCAGGGCTGGACCTAAGCCGAAGTCAATTATTCCAAAAAAACCGAAGCTGTAGATTAACGCAAAAAATACGGCGCCGGATTGCTGTTTTTCACGACCGTAAACCTTGAGGCTACATATAAATCCTAAAAACATACCCAATATCATGGATGTCATCATCCATTCGGAAGATGTCGTAAAATTAATGTAGTGTTCTAGCCCTTGAACGCTGAACAATGCATAAATAGCTGATGTTGTACCGAAAAAATTCCACCAGAAGCTGGCTTTTTTGTATTCAGTCTTAAAATCAAACTTTTTCGTCACGACTGCCTACCCTCAATCACTTCCTTCACCTTCGTCGCCAGTTGTTTGAGCGTGAAGGGCTTGGGCAGGAAGTAGACGTTGTCGCCGAGGTGTTCCTTGAATTTGTCTTCGGCGTAGCCGGAGATGAAGATGATTTTCACATGCGGGTATTTTTCGCGGACGATCTGGGCGAGGGTGGTGCCGTCCATTTCGGGCATCATCACGTCGGTGATCAATACTTCGGGATCGACCTTCTTTTCCTCGAGCAGTTGCAGGGCGATCGCGCCGCTGGGCGCATCGATGACCTGATAGCCCTTGTTGGTCAGCGCGCGGGCGCTGAAGACACGCACGGCGTCTTCGTCTTCCACGAGCAGGATTTTCGACGAGCCGGTCAGGTCGTGGATGACCGGTTTTTCTTCTGCGACAACAGCCGGCCTGTCGCTGGCGACTTCTTTGTGGCGCGGCAGATAAATCGTAAAGGTCGTGCCTTTGCCGACCATCGTTCTCACGGAAATGTAACCGCCGGTCTGGTGAACGATACCGTGCACAGTGGCAAGCCCCAAACCAGTTCCCGCGCCGACATCTTTGGTGGAGAAGAACGGCTCGAAGATATGCGAGAGCACATCCGCGCTGATGCCGGTGCCGCTGTCCTTGATGGCGATGGTGATCCAGTCGCCCGGCGGCAGCATTTCTTCATTGCTCAGCGCTTCCTCGACCGTTGTTGTGAGGTTGTGCGTGCGCACATAAAGCTTGCCGCCCTGCGGCATCGCGTCACGCGCATTAACAACAAGATTGATCAGCACCTGTTCCATCTGGCCCTGGTCGGCCTTGATAAGGCCGAGGTCGCTGCCGTGTTCCATGGTGAGTTCAATGTTGGCGCCAATCAGGCGGCGCAGCAGGTGCGAGAGTTCAGTCAGTACATCGGTAATATCGAGCACGCGTGGCTGGAGGGTTTGCTGACGCGAGAAGGCGAGCAATTGGCGTACGAGGTTTGCAGCGCGGTTGGCATTTTGCTTGATCTGCATAATGTCGGCAAACGACGGATCACCGGGCTTGTGGCGTAGCAATAGCAGGTCGCAGAAGCCGATCATGGCGGTGAGCAGGTTGTTGAAGTCGTGCGCGATACCACCCGCGAGCTGGCCCACGGCCTGCATCTTCTGCGACTGGGTGAATTGCTTCTCGAGGTTCTTCTGCTCGGTCAGATCGATGAAGTGCAGAACAAAGCTGTCGCTGCCGCTGAAACGGCGCGCGTAAAGCTGGGTAATGACTTCCTTGCCGCCTGTGAGCGGTACCTCGATAAACGGCTTTGCGCGGTCATCCTTGGCAACGCGCTGCAGCCATTCCTGCGTGGACTTCTGAGCTTCCTTACCGATGTAATCAGCAAGTGGTCGGCCATTTATCACATTGATGGGCTGGTGTAAAATGGAGGCCAGCTTCTGGTTGGCATCACTGATAATTCCGTCGACGCTGAGCATACAGATACCGACCGGCGCTTCCTCGAACAATCTTTCGAAGCGGTCCTCGGACTCGCGCAGCTTCTGCTGCATGTTCTGTTCCGAAGTGAGGTCGTAAATAATCGAGCGTGAAATCAGCCCATGATCGTCGGACATTGTAATGGAATGCGTGATCCCGGCCTTGAATACCTGGCCCTCGGTATCTTTCATGAGCAGTTCGCCGCGCTGATTAAAGCCGCCGTTTTCGAGGAAGTCGCAGGGGCGGGCGATTTTCGGCGGATTTACCAGGAATTCGTGCAGCTTTTTCTTTTCGAGCAGGACGTGGCGCTCGATCTTGAGGAGCTGCAGCAGCGTGTCGTTGGCAAAAAGGAATTTACCCTCGGCGTTCACCGAGAAGAAGCCGACCGGCGCGTTGTCGGTAAAGTCACGCAGCTTTTCGCGCTCTTCGCGGATAGCCGCTTCCATGTGATAGCGCGGGGAAATGTCATCAAAGCGCCAGTGCACGAAACCCGGCCAGCCGGTGATATGCTGGCAGGTGACCTGGAACCAGAGCTGCTGGTTGCGCAGGCGCGTGTGAAACTCAGTGGTTGCTGAGCCATCGGGCGCTGCCCGTGCTTTCAGTTCATGAAGCGCTTTTTCAATTTTTTGAGGAACATCGAAAAGGCGGCTGAACGCGGGCAGGGAAGCGTGGAGGGAGGCCGGCTGCTGCGCCTCGCCCACTAAAATGTTGAAACGGGCATTGGCGTAAATTGTCTCGCCTTCCGGATCGGTAATGGCGCGTGCCTCGGCGCTTTTTTCGAGAACTTCGGTCAGGATGTGACGGCTGCGGTCGCTATCCATGTAGCGTTGTTTAAGGTGCAGGAAAACGAAACAGCCCACTACACCGTAAGCATACAAAGACATAATGGCCATGACCGGCGTTTCATGCTTGCTGATTTTAATGATGAAAATAGCGAACAGGCCATAGGCAATACTGACCACGAACAGGATCAGCGCCTTGAGGTTTTTCTCGCGGATAATTGATTTTTGTTCCGGCATTTTCTCGCGGAAGAAACTGCCTTGAGGTTTTTTCGGGGGATGCTGCTGCGGTTTCATTATCTTCTTCCCTTAAGCTTGAAGACATACGAGATCACTTCCGCCACGGCCTTGAAGTGTTCGCGCGGAATAGTCTGGTCGATTTCCATTGTGCCGTAAAGCGCGCGCGCCAAGGTCGGGTTTTCGATGACCGGAATGTTATGTTCCTTGGCCACTTCCCTGATGCGCTCGGCGACAAGATCAACCCCCTTTGCGATCATCATCGGCGCGTCCATTTCCTTGGAGTCATATTTCAGCGCGATGGCATAGTGCGTCGGGTTGGTGATGACGACGTCGGCCTTGGGCACGTTTTGCATCATCCGCTGGCGGGCTTTTTGTTCGCGCAACTGGCGCAGCTTGCCCTTGATGTGCGGGTCACCTTCGGTTTGCTTGAATTCTTCCTTGATGTCCTGCTTGCTCATGCGCATGCTCTTCATGAATTCGTGCCGCTGGAACATGTAATCGGCAATCGCGAGGAAGAACAGAACGCTGAGGACCGCGATCATCATTTTGAGGAAGAGTTTCTGCAATTCGAACATCGTTTGCGACAGGTCAAGACCGACAAAGTGCTCGACACCGGGCAGGTAGGGCTTCAGCACGATAAGCATCGCGACGCCAATCAGCGTGAATTTGACAAGCGCTTTACCCAGCTCGGCGACCGAGCGCATCGAGAACAGGCGGCCGAAGCCTTTGATGATGGAAATCTTGGACAGATCGGGCATGATCGGATCGACTGTAAACAGCGGTCCTGTTTGCAGGAACGCGGAGATCGCGCCGGCAAAGGATAGCGCCAGCAGCGGAATGATCAGATCACCGCCGATGCGCAGGCACAGGCCGACGATGACCTTGGACAAGCCCACATTGTCGGTGGGAATGGCGTAAGACTGCTCGAGGAAATTGCGCAGCACGCCTTTGATATCCGTCATGATGCTGGGCCCGGAAGTGACGGTCAGTATGGTTGCCGCGAACAGCACCATCCAGTTATTGATCTCGCGGCTCGAGACAACCTGCCCGCGTTTTCGCGCTTCATCCAGCCTTCGCGGGGTCGGGTCTTCTGTCTTCTGCCCGTCATCGCCGGAATCATCTTCATCAGCCACGGTGCATCACTCCGGTATCATTGAATGGGTAAGAACATTTTCGTAGCTGTTCATCCAGAACAACATCGTCGCTGAAAGGGCCATCATCATGATCAGCAGGCTCAGGAAAATCTGTACCGGCATGGCGAGGAAAAACACCTGCACCTGCGGCATCAGCCGCCCGAGCAAGCCAAAGCCGAGCTGGACCAGCGTACCGACGACAAAGAAGGGGATGGCCAGTTGCGTGCCGACCTTGAAGGCGAGGCTGGCGCTGCGCACGATCGTTTCCGACATGGAGCCGATGTCGGGAAAACCCGCCGTGGCGGGAAAGAGCTTGTAGCTGTCAACGACAGCGCCCAGCATCTGGTGGTCCAAATTCGTGGCAAAGATCAGCGTCACGCCGAGCGAGGAATAAAGGCCGGCCAGGATGGGCGTCTGCGCATTACTGGTGGGATTGAACAGCGTGGAGTTCGACAAGCTGGACTGCATGGAAACGAGTGAGCCCGCGGTGTCGAGCGCGGCGATCAAAATCCGCATCACGCTGCCGATAAACAAGCCGATGAAACTCTCCGAGACGACCAGCTCCAGCAGCCCGCCGGTGTTTTGCGGGATGGTAGGCAGATTGGCGGCGAGAACCGGCGTCAGGATAAAGCAGATGCCCACGGCAAACAGTACGCGCGTGGTCGGCGGCACAAAGCTGTCGCTGATCCCCGGCATGATCATCATCGCCACGCCAAAGCGCACGAAAATCAGGATAAACGCAAACAGATTATTGACGACCAGATCCTGGATAAGGTTTTGCATCCTGCGCATTTCATTATTAATAACGACTCACTTATTATACGCAGTCTGGCCGCCGGACCATATTAAGAATTTAAAAAGATTAAGCTTTTCATGGATTTATGTATAAATTATATGGATATTAACCATTCCTGCGTAAAATGAACTTAACAAACGGGCGGGTTATATCTATGAGCGAGCAGAAGCAAGATACCGAAAATTATGATGCCGTTATTCTCGGCGCGGGCATTTCCGGCATGACAGCGGCACTCACGATGATTGATGAAGCCAAGAAACAAGGGCGGACCCCTCCCAGAATTCTGATACTAGATGGCGATGACAGGCCGGGCGGCCGCGTCAAAACGCAGCCGATGCCGGCCGATGGCACGCCGCTGGATATGGGCGCGCACTGGTTTCATGGCGGGCCGGATGTCAATTCGTTTTATAAATGGGCTATCAAGCGGTATGGCCCTTTTTCAAACATTAACGTCGATCATGCTGAAGGCCTGGGCATGAACTACAATAACACTGTGACGCCAAAGGAAGATCAGTCGAAAATAGATGACGATCTTTATAACGCCTGGGAGCGTGACGTAAAAAAAGATCCCTTAGCCCGCCCATCGATGGCGCAGATTTTCACGGAGGCGGGAAGAAAGCGCAATATAAGACAGTACGGCGCTCTCTTGTCGCAAGCCTGGGAGGCCGTTCAATCTCCTTCAGACATCGATGCACATGAATTTTATTCCGATGGCGAAACGCTTCCGGGCGGCGTCCAGCTCAAGGATGGCGTTGATACCGTTGTAAAGAAAATGGTCAATGAATTGCGGCAAAACGGCGTCACCATAAAATCCAATGCGATCGTGAACAATATCAGCCAGGCTAAAGATGGCGTCACCATGACGGATCAGACCGGAGAAACGTATCATGCCAAAAGAGGCGTTGTCACGGCATCCATCGGTGTGCTGCAAAAGAAAGGGATTACCTTCTCCCCGCCGCAATCGGACGCGGTTGCGAAGTATATAGATTCTGTTGAACCCGCCAGCGCGACAAAAATCGTGCTGCCCATGAACGAGGAGTTCTTCAAGAAAAACAATATCGCCGCGAATGCCCGTTTCGGCGGTTACAAAAATGGCGAGGCGTTTTTCTGTTTTGCGCATGGAGCAGGCGAGCCCAATCTTTTACTCTATCTCGGCGGCGATCTTGCTGTGAAAATGGATAAGGCAAGCCCTGCCGAAGCGCGTAATTTTTCTCTCAAAACACTCGATGAGATACCGGCGCTTGCTGGTTATCGGAATTATATTGCAGGCGATCCGGTGACGACGCACTGGAACACAAATCCGCTGTATGGCTGCGCTTACTCGGCGATGAAACCGGGCCATGACCGCCCCCAGGCAGGCTTCATGCAGGATGGCTTGCTGACTTATGCGGGCGAAGCTTTCGCGCCATCGGATGCCGCCACCATGAAAGGCGCATGGGATTCGGGCCTTAAGGCGGGCACCAAAATTTTAAGTGATCTGGCACTAAAGCGGCGGCCGCAAAATGCTCGCGCTGCAGTGCCGTCATAATATTTAGGAAAGGAACTGCCAAATGGCGACAGACAAAATTGAAACAACCGCATTAAGAAACGGAAATCAATCTATCGTTGTAGATCCGAATTCTCCGGCGGCGATGAAACTCCTCAGCCAGTCCTATAATGCCGTATATAAGGATGCTTTCCCGATGGCGGATGAACGGGAAACCAAGCCAGACCTGATGAAGTATGCGAAAGATGGTGATGTGGTTGTGACGCTGGTAGGAGAGAAACTCGATAGCGCGAAACCCATCATTAAAGGGATATCGGTCATGTACCCTTATCCTGATGAGGATAAAAAACAGACGATCGGTTTGCTGGGATATCTTGGCGTTGCGGAAAAATACAGAGGCGAGGGACTGGGTCACACTTTATTCGATATCAGCCGGATGGATATGGCGGATCGTGCCAATGCGGCCGGTCTGCCGCTCGCCGCGATGGTGCACGAATGTAACCCTGTGGGCACAAAAGACGACAACATGGACCCGGAAAAACGCATGCAGATGTATGAGAGATGGGGCTGCATACGGCTTCCCGTACAGTATAGCCAGCAGCCGCTAACGCCGGATGGTGAGAGCGTTCCTCTTGTGCTTGTGGCTGAAGCCGATCCGAAAACAGGAGAGTATCCGACCAAGCAGGCTCTCAAGGATTATCTCTACGCGATGGCGGTGGAGGCTGATGGCAATGCCGGCCAAGGCCCCGCTGATAAAAACAAGCTTTATCAGCAGATGGCAAAATCGCTGGATGACTTTGATGCCAAGGTCGGCCTCAACAAGTTCTATGCAGACACGATTGCCAAGAGACAGGCCGCTCTCACAGGAAAATTCAACGCCCCGGCCTGGAAAGATGCCGCGCAGCCTGCGTCAGCAAGAGCGGATCAGCAAAAAGCGGCATTTGCAGTAAAGGCGCGGAAAGCCAAAATAGCGACGGCAAAGCACGCAGGCTGATTTTGAGCTTAAGCCGCCACATCCCACTTCGGTGCAAAGCCTGGATTAACGAGGCGTCCGTCGGGGCGCGCGAGGGCGGCGATTTGTTTCATCTCGCTGTCATCCAGTTTGAAATCAAAAATCTCGAAGTTTTCGCGGATGTGTTTTTCGCTGCTTGATTTAGGAATAGCGGCGACGTGGTCCTGCTGCACCAGCCAGCGCAGCGTGACTTGCCCGGCCGTCTTGTTGTATTTCTGGGCAATCTTGCCGATCACGGTGTCATTCGCGACCTTGCCGCGCGCGAGCGGGCAGTAGGCGGTGAGGAACATATCGTGTGCGCGAACATAATCGAGCAGCGGCTGCTGTGCGAGGTAGGGGTGATATTCCACCTGATTGTTAATAATCTTCGCACCGATCTTCTCGGAGACTTCTTTCATCTGTGCGACGGTAAAGTTGGAAACGCCGATTGTTGTTGTCTTGCTTTCTTTCTGCACGGCCTGCAGCGCTTTCAATTGCTCGGCAAAAGGAATGTTGATGATGGGCCAGTGGATCAGCAGCAGGTCGACATGATCAACGGCAAGTTTTTTCAAGCTGACATCGAGTGACTTCTGTAAGTCGCCATCGCGCAGGTTCTCGATCCAGATTTTGGTGGTGAGGAAAATATCGTCGCGCTTCACGCCGCTGGCCTTGATGCCCGCGCCGACTTCCGCTTCGTTCTCGTAAATTTGTGCTGTGTCGATATGACGGTAGCCAATCTCAATGGCCTTGCCGACGCCGGTAACGCAGGCGCCGCCCTTAAGGTCCCATGTGCCGAAACCGAGAGCGGGTATTTTCTTGCCGTGAGCTGTAATATGAATCATATCTGCCTCCTGAAAAAATGAATACTTCGATTATAGCCTTCATTCCGGGGAAGGGAAGCTATAGAAGTGAGTATTCACTCAATCAGGAGGCAGTTTATGAAACTATTATCTCAAAGAGATATTATCTCCAGAGAGGGCGGCCCAGGTCGAGTTGGTGACTGTTGGTCAGACCACCAGCTGCTGCACCGAGGGCACCACCGACCAGTGCGCCTGTACCAACGCCGCCGCCGGTAACCGCACCGACAACCGCACCCGCACCGGCACCAAGACCGGCACCGCTAGCCAGACGGTCACCTTCCGAGTGACCACAGCCTGCGAGCGTCAGGATAAGAGCGCCCATCGTTATTGCTTTGCTAATGTTTTTCATAGGTGACTCCTTAAACATGGTTAATAGAACGTCCGTGATGTACGTCAGTTCCTACTAACGAGGAGCCCTTATGGTTCCGAATGCAATAAGGGCAAAGCCGAAAAGCGTATCTCCGTATATCTTATTGATTATATTAAGTATCGAAGGTGTAACTCTTTTGAGTAAAAGGCTGATGCCGCCGCTGAGCATTAACTCTTTTTCCCCTCTCCCGTATTACGGGAGAGGGCGGGGCCCATTTCCCTTGCAATGGGAGGGAGAGGGACGACACTACTGAAAATTGCACACATTCTGCGCCATCGTTATCCCTCTCTCTAACTCTCTCCCGCAACGCGGGGGAGAGGACGCTCGCTGCTCGATACCATCCCCGCGAAGGCGGGGATCCGGACCGCGGCGTCCGCCGCGCATATAAAGGTCGCCTACGGCGACGGACCAGACCCCCGCCTTCGCGGGGGTGGTGGAGTGTCGGCGTTACTCCGTCGTCTTCCCATCAAAATGCTCGTGATCAGCTTCCGCTTCTTCCTTCGTCGCGCGCACGGTTTTATCCAGATGCTCCGGCGGTCCATAAATCGTGTAGAGCTTCAGCGGCTCTTTGCCCGTATTAACAACATTGTGCTCCGCACCCTGCGGCACAATCACGGCGTCATCCGCCTTCACCTTGTTGCACACGCCATCAATCCATACTTCACCCGATCCCGCCTCGATGCGGAAGAACTGGTCGCGGTCATCATGCACCTCCGCCCCGATATAACACCCCGGCGGCAGCGCCATCAGCACCAGTTGCAGGTTGTGACCGGTATACAGCACGCGACGGAAGTCGTTGTTGTCTTCGGTGAGTTGCTCGATGTTGGCGACGAAGCCTTTCATATATCAGTCTCCTTTAAAGTACAGTCAAATCCACAATCTCACAGCCCGATTTCGATGCTTGAGAATGGATAAAGCCCATGTTGAAATTTCTAATTGTTTTTTTCGATTTGGCTTTGAATAATTCGTAAATAGTTTGGGTGTTTTCATCAATGACTGTTCCACTCGCGGCTGAATGCGTACACTTTATTTTGATATCTTTTACGTCTTGTGAGCCGTTGTTGTGAATGGTGAAGTTAGCAATCATAACATTACCAAAACCTTCTTTTCCCCAAGAAAAATCAAGTTTGATATTGTTTATTGCTGTTTCTGTAGGAGAAAGCGTTGACACTCCGCTACTATTGACTGGACTATTGCTTGACGCAATTTGTCCAAATATCCAGCCAACCGCGATTATTAATACAATCCACGTCAATAGTGTTGTTCTTCTGGGTTTTTCTCCGCATTTTGGACAAGCTTCTGCTTTCTTACTAATTTCGTTTCCACATGCTTTACATTTAATAAGTGCCATTTTTCTCTCCTTGTTCAATGCGCCTCAGCCCAGTTCATTCCCCACCCAGCCTCAACCTCGAGCGGCACACCAATCCCCAACCCAGCCGACTCCATCACCTTCTTCACCAGTGCTTCTGTCTCGGCTTTCTGCGCTACCGGCACTTCGAATAGCAGTTCGTCGTGCACCTGCAGCAGCATCTTCGCGCCGAGTTTGGCGTTGGCGATGGCGGGACGCAGGGCGATCATGGCGCGTTTCATGATGTCGGCGGCGGTGCCTTGCAGCGGCGCGTTGATGGCCTGGCGTTCGGCGAAACTGCGGACGGCGCCGTTTTTGTCGGTGATGCCGCGCACGAAGCATTTGCGGCCGTAGAAGGTTTTGATATAGCCGTGTTTGCGCGCATATTCTTTCGAGGCATCCATGAACTCTTTGAGCTCGGGGAATCGCGCCATGTATTTCTTGATATATTCCGAGGCTTCGCTGTTCGAAATTCCAAGTTGTTTCGCGAGGCCGAAACCGCTGATGCCGTAGATAATGCCGAAGTTGATCGCTTTGGCCTGGCGGCGGATATCGGGCGTCATCTGCGCGAGCGGCACGCCGAACACCTGGCTCGCCGTCGCGGCGTGAATGTCAATGCCGTCATGGAAAGCCTGCTTGAGCGCCTTGATATCGGCCAGTTCAGCCGCGAGGCGCAGCTCGACCTGTGAATAGTCAACCGACAATAATTCATGTCCCGCTTCAGGAATAAATGCGCCGCGGATACGCTTGCCGTTCTCGGTGCGGATGGGGATGTTCTGCAGGTTCGGATCAGACGAGGAGAGGCGGCCCGTGTTCGTCCACGCCATCGCGAAGGACGTGTGCACACGGCCTGTCTTCGGGTTGATCTGTTCGGGCAGCGAGTCGGAATAAGTGCTCATCAGTTTGGAGAGCTCGCGCCACTCCAGAATTTTCGCCACAATCTCATGCTGCTCGCCAAGTTCCTCGAGCGCGCCCGCACTGGTCGACCACGCGCCGGTCT
>Ga0302315_10005368_pt1 | contig 10955 bp, 8 predicted proteins | sample III_Palsa_N3_1_FD_200532 | JGI IMG/M metagenome (GOLD analysis project Ga0302315, IMG submission 200532) | Peat permafrost microbial communities from Stordalen Mire near Abisko, Sweden - III_Palsa_N3_1 | ecosystem: Environmental > Terrestrial > Soil > Palsa > Peat permafrost | place: Sweden... | reverse complement strand
TTAGCCTCGCTGCCGCATATTTCGGTAGGAGGATCGGTTACTACGGCAACGCATGGTTCCGGGATAAAAAATGGTAACCTGGCCAGCGCGGTGAGGGGTTTGGAGGTGGTGAAAGCTGATGGCAGTATTATACATATTTCAAAAGCCGCCGATGCTGAAAAGTTGAACGCCGCCGTGGTTGGCCTTGGCGCGTTAGGCATTTTAACCAAAGTTACGCTCGCTATTCAGCCCACGTATATGGTGCGACAGAACGTATTTACCGGCCTGCCTGTAGCGCAACTGAAGGATAATTTTGAAAAGATCATGTCGGCCGGGTACAGCGTCAGCCTGTTTTACGACTGGCAGACCGAGCTCATTAACGAAGTATGGATAAAAAGTCGCATCGGCACGGATGCGCCTCAAAACCAGCCAGAGTTTTACGGCGCAAAAGCCGCAACGAAAAACCTGCATCCCATTATAGCGCTCAGCGCCGAAAACTGCACTGAACAAATGGGCGTACCTGGCCCCTGGTACGAGCGGCTGCCGCACTTTAAAATGGGTTTTACGCCCAGCAGCGGCAAGGAGCTGCAGAGTGAATATTTTGTGCCGCTGCATAAAGCCGTTGAAGCTATTGAAGCTGTTTCTCATTTGGGCAGGCAAATAGGTCCACATTTGTTCATTACCGAGATCCGTACCATTGCCGCCGATGACTTGTGGATGAGTCCTTGCCGTCACCAAACTTCGGTAACCATTCACTTTACCTGGAAACAGGAAACCGAAGCTGTGCTGCAGCTATTGCCTCAAATTGAAGCGGCGCTTTCCCCGTTCAATGCCCGCCCGCATTGGGGAAAAGTTTTCACCATGGATCCAAAAGTGCTGGAGTCGCACTACGAAAAACTCCCCGACTTTAAAAAGCTGGTAGCGGAGTATGACCCGCAAGGCAAGTTCAGGAATGCGTTTTTGGAAAGGAATATTTATGCCGCCGGGTCTTAAAGGTGCTATTAAATGTGGTTTTCGAGAACCCCGTTGTCAGCTTGCTGTGACCAGTTATCAGTTTCACGTCCAATACAGCGGCTGTAATATTTTTAATGTTGCCGGCCGCGAATTCCGCCCGGGTGGTGTATTGAACCCATACTATTTTCATTTCAGCGTTTTTTCAACCGATAACTATCTGGGAATTGACGGCTGATGCTGAAATTATTATATTTAACTCGTAAACCGTTTTAACCTTTATTATTTCCGATATGGAATCCCAATTCGACGCTGTAATGCGCGAGCGGACGGACGCAGAACTTATAAAAATTGTAACCGGGCCGACCGACGACTATCAACCTGAAGCTCTTGAGGCAGCCAGACTGGAATATGCCCACCGCAATTTAACTGAGGCGCAGGTCGCCGTCGCTGAGCAGGAAATACTCCATACCCAGGCTGTTGACGAAGCCAAAGCTAATACGCCGCTCGGCACGATTTTTAAAATCCTCGCCTTTATATTTCCCGGCATTCTGCTGCTTATGCTGTCGGGGCTGTTTAGGGCCGACGGTTACGAAAGGAAGGCCAGGGAAATGGTGAGGTGGACACTTTATGGGCTTGCGTTTTACGTGGGTTTAGTGGTACTGATATTTGTATTATCAGCTATCTTCTAAATTTTTGCTTTTGCAGGTCTTTTCAAATCAACATCGTCGTTCCTGGATATATGTCACTTACCTATTGGTGGAAAAAGTCTAATGTCGATGCCACCAATCCCGGCAGCAGGAGTTTGGGTTCAACTTCCAGCCCGCTGGTGTGCAACGCCGTTTCAAATTTTTTGAACGAGGCCAGGCCCATTAACTGCTCATGCGCTTCCTCGCTTTCAAAATGGTCCAGGTGAAGAAAAGTTTTACCATCAGGGAAAAGGTAGGTGGTATAGGTAACCCCCGGTAAACCCAGTGCCCGTACTTCGGCTGCAACCGCCGCGATATTTTCACTGTTCCTGGCTGCAAATTCAGCCCGCGTGGTGTATTGAACCCATACTATTTTCATATTTTGTTTTTTTGTGGACTAAATATCCGGATAATTTGCGAACTGGTTGAAAAGGTTGTTCCCAATTTGGTAATTTTGACAAATCAGGCACTTAAACTCTTAAATAATAATTGAAAATCAGCCAATCAGAGCAATAAAGACAGAAGACCGGTATAAGGCTATTTTACAGCAGATCAGGCAGCTTTGGAACTCTCCCGAAAAGAGCCCCGAAGCCGGCCTGTTGGAAGTGTTGGGCATTTTGGCCGATGATTACGAAAATAAACACTATCCAATTTTGCCTCCTGACCCAATTGATGCCATTAAATATAAAATGGAAGAAAACAACCTGACCGCCAGCGACCTTATACCTTACTTTGGCAGCCGTAGCAGGGTATCAGAAGTATTGAACCGAAAAAGGCCCCTGACTTTTAATATGGCAAAAAGACTGTTTAAGGGGCTAAACATTCCAGCTGAAACGCTGCTTTTATTTTAGCTATACGAGCGTCCGCGCTGTCCACTATTTCAGCTGTTTTCTCCTGAAACATCCGTTCATTCATCCTTACAAAGTCGCTTGCACACGCAGCCTCCAAAACTGTAATAGCTAAACTATCCTGCTCATTTTATAGCAAGTTCGACTTCATAGTGAGGTTTAGTTCTGTGGCGTTATCCCAATTTTTAAAAACACCCAACAGTGTTTCATATAATTGTTTACTGTTCATGGGCTTCCCTTTTTTAGGTTGGATGATGGAACCTGCGTCCACACCCACAGCATCGTTAACTTTTATTGCGCGCCAGGATACGTTTTCATGCGGTAAAGCCACTTCCAGGATCATTCCCGGCAGGCCGGAAAAAGATTCCGGGCCACCCGGCATCGTGATCCTATCGGTATAAAAGGCTACCACGTATACTGAATCCAGTATCAGCCCGTTTGCCCTGCGACAGGAGTAGCCGGCTATTTCGCGCGTTTCATCCGTGATCTTCCATTTTATTTTCTTTAGGGAGTCTTTTACCAGGAAGGTTTGCTCGAATACTTTTTTTTCCACCGTGGTGGTATGTGTTTCCATGTCGGTGTACACAATATTGTTCTGATCAGCCATCGGGACGGTGAAAAAGCTCCCGGCACTATTTTCGCCCGGTATTGGCGTAAACAGGCTTTTATCGCCGCTAAAGGTCAACGTGCTTTTAAAGATCTTAAATTGCGGCTGTGTTTTTTTGTACTGATCAAACGCCTGCTGTAAAAAACCCTCCATATTGTCTCCGTACATCCGCTTTAGAATAGCATAGGTATTCACTGATTTTTCAAATTCAATGCTCCCGCTGGTTGTATACCTTTCGTTCTGGGCAAATAAGCTATTAATGCTTAGCAGCGGCACGACAAGTGCTATAATTGTAGCTTTCATAATTATTAATCTTTTGATGCCGTGGTGGCGAATTTTGTGAAATCCCAGGTACAGGAAAGCATAAAAAATCGCCCTATCCCGTTGGTGTCGGTTTGCGTAATGGTGCTGCCCGATACATTCCTGCTGAAATTAATATTTTGATTCAGCAGGTCATTTGCTGAAAGTGATATTTTGAGCTTGTCGTCCTTAAGGAATGTTTTATAAACATAGGCGCCCCATATAGTTTTGTATTCGGGGCTAAAGCTTTGGGTTCCGGCCGTATAAGTATAATTGATGTTTGAGCCTGCCCCAAACTTTAATGGAAGCTGAAAATTGGCTCCGCCGTTCGCTCTAAAACCAGCGGCATTATTGTTGGCAAGCGGCTGCAGCGACATATCACTAAAGGTATAGTTGGGGCCGGCGGTCGTGTAAATTTGAAATTTATTTTGCAGATATTTGCTAATGGAAAGTTCGGCCGAGTAAGTATGGCTGTTAGCCATATCCAGCTGATCATTAATATAACTGTAGGAGACATTAGCGTTTGTGCTTAAATTTAATCCCACTCCAATACCACCCAACGGATCTATTTTTCTACCAAAGTACGCGTATAAATTGTAGGTGTACTGCAGTTTGTCAGCCAGGTTAAGGTATTGCGTGGTAGTTGTACCTTCATTTTCAACCGTATTGTTTACAATGGCGTTGCTCGTGTTGCTGTAGCTGGCGTTTAGATAGAGCGATTGCCCTCCCAAAACCTGGTAGTCGTTATAACTCATCCTGAACTGGTTCGTAAATGATGGCTTTAATTCCGGATTGCCAAGGGTAATATTCAGCGGGTCGGTATTGGTTAATACAGGCTGGATTTGGTCTATCGTGGGCTGCGTTGTGGTGCCATTATAGTTCACGGAGAAAGATCTTTGCTGTGAAAACCGGTATTGGAACATGGCCTGCGGAGCCCAGTTTATAAAGTTTCTTTCCAAAACATCCCCGTTATATTCATCCACCTGCTTATAGTTAACACCTGATACTTTTGTGCCGAAATTGAAAATTGCTTTATCAGCTTTGTAATTTACAATTGCCCCAAGTTGGTTGGTAAGCTGGTTATATTTATAATCATTGCTGTATGTGCCATCAAATATGTTATAAACGCCCGGCGCCGACTCATCAAACGATTCCCGGTCGGCCGAACTGTTGTTGATACCCAGCCCGTAATTGAACAACACGGCAATTTTTTTAGTGAGGGGCTCCGAATACGTCATGTTGCTGTTTAAAACCGAACTTACGATTTTGGTTGTTTTATATTCATTTGTCGCCTGTACGCTATCCTTTACCCCCTGAGGATTGTAAAAATCGATCTCCGAGTTTAAATAGCCCTGCGTTTGATTTTCGTTATAAGATCCGCTAACATTCCACGAAAACGTCCGCCCCGCTTTTTTAAACTTTTTGGTGTAAAATGCAGTCGCGTTCAATATTTGCTGGTTGCCATGGTTAATCACGCTTCGTTGATTGGTGTTTAGCAGGGTGCCGCTGCTGTCGGTGGTGGTCAGATAGTTATTGTTTACATGGAAATCCCTGTCGGTGGCATCGGCGCTGATTTTCAGAGTTGATGTGGTATCCAGTTTTATTTGATACGCGGCATTTAGTTTCTGGCGGAACGCATAATTATTAAATGTTTCGCTGCCATAGCTGTTGATGGTACCTGTTGGTAAAGTTTGTTGGGTCTCCGTGGTGGTAACCCCGTCTAGCTGGATTTCTCCAATCTTATAGTTGGTATTAAGCGACTGTTTATCGCCGTCCCAGGTGTTATTATAGTGGAAACCGCCCGACTGTGCTACCGGCAGCCCCTTTCCATCATAGTAACCGCTAAATGAATCCAGCGCGTCGCCACTACTGTTTCCGGTGATCATTATGCCGCCGTCCACAAATTGGATACCACCATTATCTTCTCCCATCTGACTACTCTGGTCGTAGTCGAGGGCTGTCCGGCCATCATTGGCAGCGGTAGCATACGCGGCAATTTTTTGCGAACCGTTAAACTTATTCGCCTGCAATTGGCCTTCGTAATAACCACTCGTTCCGATGTTGGCATTCACCGCGCCGAATTCCCCGTTCTTTTTATCTTCCTTTAGTTTGATGTTTATCGTTTTTGTTCTTTTGCCGTCATCAATTCCCGTAAAGGTTGCCTGGTCGCTTTTTTTGTCATACAGCTGCACCTTATCCACCATATCGGCCCTGATGTTTTTGGTTACCAGGGTAGGGTCGTCGCCAAAAAACTCTTCGCCATCCACTAATACTTTGGTTACCGTCTGGCCTTGCGCCGTGATCTTACCATTTTGATCAATTTCAATACCCGGTAATTGCCGCAAAAGGTCCTCCACCTTGTCATTCGGCTGTATAACATAAGCCTTTGCATCAAATTCTGTAGTATCGCCCTTTATTTTAATGGCCGCCTTTTTGCCCTTAATAATTACATCGGCCAGCAGTTTGGCTTTTAGCAGCATATTTAAGGCGCCAAAATCATGCGTGCTGTGTACCGAGTCGAGGGTGAAGGGTTCCACATAGTCGGCATAGTTTGGTCGGGTAATTAACAGTATAAAATTCCCTTTGCCGAGGTTATTGAGTTGGAAAGCGCCGTCAGCCCGGGCGCGTGTAAATGCCCGCAGGATGGAGTCTTTGGCATTCAAAACTATGACGGTAGAATTCACCAGTTTAGCTTTCGCCGCGGTATCTACGATAACTCCTTTAACCGACCCTGTATTTTGAGCACGCAGCGCTAACGAAAAAATAAAGCAAAAAGTGAATAGTATAAAGGTCCGTTTCATAAACCGGTTTTGAGTAAACCAATGTATAACTAAATCTTTAGTAATCAAAAAGCATTAACAAATATTAACATTTATTAACGTAAACATCCGGGGTACACTACAACAGCCGGGAAAAATGCGGTTAACCTCCTCTCAGCGTTAGTTGATCGCTGATTTTCATTCATATTTGTAAACAATTCAATCATAACGTCATCGTGAAAAAGATCATTTTCCTATGCCTGGCTGTAGCAGTCGGCTATAGCGCATGTGCCCAGCAGAAGGCCAAAACAGATTACATGAGTATCACCATTTACCAAAGCGGCAACCATATCAGCGGCATGATCGTTACCCGGACCGATTCCGCGCAGGAAATAAGGGATCTCAAAATAAAAGTACCACTTGCAAGTATAGCAAAACTTTATGCCGCAGAGGACAACGCACTGATGACCTTGCTTAAGCCTTATTACAGCAACGGGTGGAAATTGGTATCATTTGCCGAAATCGGCGAAAATAATTTGTATAAATATTACCTTTCAAAAGCGAAGCAATAAGCTTGCTTGCCGGGCTCCGGTAAAAAACAGGGGTCGGCTTAATGTTGAGGTCAACTAATAATAAGAGTCCGGACGCGGACATAAAATGCCAAACCGGCAATCTTTTACTGACGACTTTGTTCTTCCTTCGACGCCAGGCTGAGATATGGGAGACTTTGAGCCCCGGGGTTCAGTGCCGGCGACGTCCTACTCTTTCGAGTACAATCCAACCAATTCTCCTTCAGCTAAAACATGACCTTGTACTGCGAGCTCGAGTGCAGCTTTATCGGTATGGGGCCTAAGGCTGAGCCGGGTATTGAGGGCATACACCTTAAAATGGTAGTGGTGCGTACCACTTGGCGGGCACATTCCTTTATAGCCAGGTTTGCCGTCGCTGTTGAGGCCCTGGCTGGCGCCCTTAAAGTTTTCGGGAATGGCGCCGGTGGCTGCCAGGTTCCATATTACCCAGTGGGTTACCCCTCCCGCTTTGGCCGCGTCGGGGTCGTGGAGGGTGAGCGCGAGGGATTTTGTTCCTGCCGGGATGTTCGAAATGCTTAGCGGTGGGTTAACTTCAGCACCCTGGCAACTGTATTTGGATGGGATGAGGCCGTTTGCGGGAAACGCCGGGCTGGTAACGCTGAGGGTTTGCTGCGCGGATACAGCGGTAATCGTTGCTATAAGCAGGGTTATGGAGAGGGCGATGGTGCGCATGGAAACGTGTTTTTGCTAGAAACGCGCAGCGGGGGAAAGTGTTTTTGACCGTTGATTATTAGGCGATTTTTATGATAGCGCTGATTGATTAGCATTGGCGTAACGCACTGGCGTAAATTCATGGCGTATAAGTTCTCTCCCTGCGGTCGGGATGACAAAAAGGGAAGACCAACAAAAAGCTAAGGGACGAAATAGCGCTTCGCGCTCAATAAATAAACACCTTATACAACACCCAATCATCTGTCTCGAAAACGCGGCGGAGACGCAGGGAACTGTTGGAGCGTTCGATGACGGGAAGGTACTTGTCGTTGAGCTGGGTGTAGCCGGTTACCGCGTTGGTCCCGGTAGCGAGGAGCACGTAGTTGTCGTACTTATCCGGGGCTTCTATGGCGCTCAAAAACTGGCCTTCCTGGTAGGGAAGCGTGAGTTCGTGGATAATACCTTGTGTGTAGGCCACAACCGGGTAAGCGATACCATCATCCACCAGGATGCGGGCATTGGACGGTAGGCGGTTTAAATACTTGGCCAGCTGGATGTTCTGATCCTGCTGGGTATCGGTAGTGCGGCTGGTTAGTACGGTGATAAAATTACTCTCTTCTTTTATGGCCGATGTTTGCAGGAAATAGTAGCCGGTATACAGCTGCACCAGTGTTAATATGCCCACGAGGAGCTTCAGGACGACCTGGTTTTTCATGATCTGGGCGCGATACAGGATACAGAGCATTGCCAGCACAAGGAAGATGAGGTAATACTCGTGCGCCAGAAACACTTTATCGTACTTGATGTGTAAAAACTCGATAAAAGCAAAGGGAGTTAACAGGGTTAAAACCTGGTAGGTACTGTCCTTGAACAGGAAGATGGCGACGATCATCAGCGGACAGAACACCAATACCCGCAGCGAAACCAGCACCGAAGTCTCGGGCAACTGGTAGGATGCGGTTGTCGACAACTGGTCGAAACTGAGCTTATCGGCCAAAACCGTCCATGTAGCATAAGGGCTTTGGCTGAAGTAGTCCAGGTCCTGTGCGTGAGTAAGGTTTAGCAGCTTATAGCAAAAAACGCATGCCAGCGGCAAAACGAACAAGATGATATATAACGCGAATGTTTTGTTGATGAGCTTGCGGCGCAGCGATGGATTGTTAAAGCTTTGCTGCAAACGGAATACGGATTCCTGCTCGCCCAGGTTTAAACTTTTAATGGTGATGGACAATACCAGGGGTATAAAGAACAGGGTTAACCAAACAAATTTATAATCGCAGAAGATTAAAATAACCAAGCACAAACTGGCTATGGATACGTGGAAGGTGGTGTTTGAGCGGTAAAACTTTAACAGGTTAAAGAAGAACAGGAAGAAAAACACCAGTACCATGGCCACGGATTTGCCCGATGTTGCGGCATACAGGATGCCGGGGTGCAATAAAAAGATTATGAGCAGGATGAAGATGTAAAACAGGTCATTGGCCCGTTTGATGAGTGTGCTGGCCATGAGGTAAAACAGCAGCGCCGTAAACACCGCCGATGCGATGATGGGCGCGTAGGAGGGGCTGATGGCAGAAAATATGAACGAGCTATAAAAAGGTAGAATAGGCGCGGTAAGCCCCATCACCTTCAGACGGTCGCCCAGGCCGTCTACAATTATTTTGGTTTTTTCGATATAAAACAATGCCTCCTGGCTTACGTAGCCTAAGCTGTGTAAGTAAATACCGCACAGGATGTAGTATATCCCCAAAAGGATGGCGATAAACAACAGGTATCTGGATGGGTTCCTCATTTCACAACGTTTGTTGGGCTGGTAACTTTACTAAGCCCGTGGTTAGTTTTTTCCCAGTAAAATGGTTTAACGATCAACTGATAGAGGCCCTTGAACGCGGCGATGGAATGCATTAACCAATACACGGGGTTGGCGATGGAGAAGAGGATAAGCTCGTAATAACGCCTTTTAAATACCGCTATCATGTTAATGTATATCATCAGGATGTTGCCAACCATCAGGTTAAATATCGACATAAATAACACCCAGTCGGGGAAGAGCGTACGGATGTTTGACAGGTCAAACACCAGGTAGCAGATGAAGATACCCAGCAGGAAGGGATACACCAGGAAGGTTAGCGGCGTTGCGCCGATAAAGAAGTTAAATCCCAGGAAACCTTTCCAGCCTACTTTCTTCCATAAGGCAACGGGGTTGCGCATGTGCACCAGGTAGGTTTGCATATAGCCTTTAATCCACCTTGAGCGCTGGCGTATCCAGTTGAAGGGTTCGTTATTGGCTTCTTCGTATGTTGTTGAGTTAACAATGGCAATTTTATACCCTTTTGCATAGGCCCTTACACCCAAATCGGCATCTTCGGTAACGTTGAAGGGGTCCCATGCGCCCAATTCAACCAGGTGCTGCAGCTTAAAGTGGTTGCTGGTACCGCCAAGGGGAATAGGAATATCGAGGGTATCGAGACCGGGCAGCATATAATCAAACCAGTAGGAGTACTCCAGCGTGAACATACGGGTAAGGAAGTTTTCGTTCCTGTTGTAATAATTGAGCGCGCTTTGTATACAGATATAGTTTGAGGGCAGCTTATTAAACATAGTAACGACCTTTTTTAACTGGTCGGTATCCGGAATGTCTTCGGCATCGTAAATGGTGAGGTATTTTCCGTGTGCAAAGTGAAGGCCGTAGTTACATGCCTTGGGTTTTGTTTTGGGCATGTGGTAAGGCACCACGATAACTTCGAAAATGGCGGGGAAATCGAGGTTACGCACCGCGTTGAGCGTTTTATCGTCGTCCTCTTCTATCAGCAGCTTGATATCCAGCTTTTCGCGGGGATAATCGAGCGACTGCAGGTTCCAGATAAGCTTTTTGATGAGCTTATCTTCTTTATACACCGGTAAAAGGATGGTGTAGATGGGGAGCTCGCTGTTAACCACTTCCTTCAACTCATCCCGCGTAACCGCCTGGTGCAGCTCGAAACGGGAGCCGACGAGGGCCAGGAACAGCTTGAACAGGATGGCAATGAGGAAAAATACGCTGATCAAAATATTGATGATGATGGACGTGTTTTTGAAATTGAGGACAAGGCCCGACACCACCGCCCCCAGCAAAATGAATAGAAATATCAGCTGACCGGGAGAAAAGGTAATAAAAGCGGAGTTGGCCGGGTCGCGGTTGAGCAATTCGTACACGGCCGACTTAACATATTTTTGGCCCATCAGCTTATGGCTCAACCAAACAATATCCAGGTCGGCAGCTACGATGATCTCGGGTTCGAGATCGTATGTGCGGCGTATATGATCAATGAAGACACGGTCGGAAGGGTCGGCCATAATGATGATGACCCTGTTATTTTCAATGCGCAAAGGCATTGCCACATGCTGTTCGGTATATTTGAGCTCGACTTTGCTTATCACTTCCGGATCGTATTCCATCTCGCGGATCTCGCGAAACACATACCCGGCGTTGAGCATGGAACGCTCGTAGTTTTTACGCGATATATAGCCGAAATTGAGCGCAATTTTAATAAAGGACCGGCCCGAACTGGCCGAAAATTCATCAATCTTTTCCCGATCCC
>Ga0302315_10005366_pt1 | contig 10956 bp, 6 predicted proteins | sample III_Palsa_N3_1_FD_200532 | JGI IMG/M metagenome (GOLD analysis project Ga0302315, IMG submission 200532) | Peat permafrost microbial communities from Stordalen Mire near Abisko, Sweden - III_Palsa_N3_1 | ecosystem: Environmental > Terrestrial > Soil > Palsa > Peat permafrost | place: Sweden... | reverse complement strand
TTCTGAAGCTTGTAGCTGGTATTGCTGTAATAAGCAGTAATTGCAGGAACCTTTCTGCCCAAATTCAATGTTGCGATCATAAGGCAGGAGGCGGCAAGCATGTGTCCCAGGGCAAAAGGCTCACCGAAAAGCGCGACGCCGCCCGGACGTAGAGCATTGTAGCACTGATCAAGATGAAATTCGAAATCGTCAAAGTGATGCAGAATGGAATTTCCTAAGATCAAATCGAAGCTATTGGGCGCGAACAGCATGCTGCATGCGTCTTGGACCGAGAGTTCGAGGACGTTCGAGCTCTCTATGGGTGCTGCGAATCTACCAAGCATTCGCGGCCCATCGGGAGAGATGTCGAACGCATGAAACCTGCAATTCTGGACAGAAGGCGCGCGCAGGAGCGTCCCGGTAACCCATCCTGAACCACAGGCGACCTCAAGTATGTCCAAATTCTTAAGGTCAGCATCAAAATTCAGACCGGACAGCTCCACAAAAGAGCGTGCCGCCGCTGCGAGGCCATCGTACAGTACACTCTCACGCTTGAGGCCTGCAGCCGACGACGGATTTACGCCATAAATTTTCTCGAAATAGGCGGCTTGATCGGTCTCGGGCGCGTATATTTTATCAAAATAGTCATTTTGATTGGTCTTCCCATCGTAAAGCACTATTACTCTGCCGTCGATAATCGGGAAGGTATGGCCGCAATTGATGCACGAGGCGCTGTCGCTGAGCGCGAGGCTCGCAACGTGTCCGCAATTCTGGCACTGGTAGGCGAAAACTGACCTGCGTTCTGAATCCGGAGCTGAATAAGCGGACAAATTCGGCGCGGGATCGTTCCTGCTGGGTTTTTTTTTGGTCACTAGCGCTGCTTTCGTTCGAGCGGATTAGCCGATATCGTGTATGAGGCTAAGACACAACTGATCCTCCGTCAACGATTACGGGCGTTTCCAAGCGCCAGGGATGCATAAGTCATCCCGTTGATGCGCTCTTTTGGTCCGCCGGCGGTCCGGTGTAAGGGCACGGCACTAGTATCGTTATTGCGGCTGTTCTATCCTTGCGCCGTCTTAGGCTTGCTTCCACAGGCATCCGCTTCAGAGATCTGCGTGATCGCACTGCACCTTGGCGATAGCGCCAATTCAGATCATCGGTTGGAGACTGGGCATGACGAAAATAGCGCTTTTGGTCGCCATTTTATTATCCGCGATGTTCGCGTTTCCGGTACCCGTTCGCGCGGATCCAGCCACTCCAGGTACGACGCCATCGGCCGCAGGACCCTTTGCGGCTGGAAATGACGCTGGCGCTTCCCAGATCGGAACGCGGGAAGGGAAATCAGCCACGCCGGTCATAGTGAATCTAACGACTGCGCCGTCAGGTTACGGGGGGGCTGGTATCGCTTCGATGTGGAAGGGCGATATGTCGCATGTCCCGTTTGCTCTGGAATACAATATCAGTGGTGCTGATACGCTGACGAAGCCCTATCGGGGTTACGTCATCCACGCCGAAACCGCGCCATTCAATTTGGGCATTCAAAATAGCTCGGGGTGGGATAGTAGGGAGGGCCAAAGGAAGGGGCGTACCGGCACCGCCGGGATCTGGGTGCACGCGCTTCAGGCCGGGGGCGGCGATCTTGTTCCGTTTTATTGTACAGGCGCGGTAAGAAGCGAGCGGGTGGCGGCGACATATTGGGCGGGTTCGCCGGCTGTGACGTGCTACGCTGCGCAAGAGGACGCGGTCGCCACGGACGGGTATCTGAACCTCTCCGAACTGGATTGCAATGACAAGGGCTTCGACGCCGTCTGCAACGGGCAGGTGTTGAATCTGCTCCGGACCAACGACACTGCCGCGCATGGCGACCCCTGGATGGGTTCGCGCGTGCAGAGCGTCGGCACCGTGCCGATCGATGCCGGGTTTAGCCTGGCCGGCCGCGGTTCGATTGTCTTCGACGGGGCGGATGCCAACTTCGTCGGCAGCAAAATGATCTCCTCCGACCAGGTTACGAGCGGCGGTACAAACTACGCCTCCGGTGACCCATTTCATCTTTCCTCGCCGTCCGCGGTCTGCTCGCAACTTCCTCGCGGCACCCTTGGAGCGGTCAGAGGCGGCGCCATTCAGAACGGGGCACTTATTTTCACGTCCTCTGGCAAATGCACGTCGGTCACCGATACATTCGATATCGTCGACGATGCGCCCGGCTCCACGGGTTCGGGCGGCACTGCGGCGCTGACGTTTGATTACGGGGTCGCGCTTGCCATGGCGCCGGACTCCTGGATCTTCTATAATGCGACCAATTCGCGCAAGTACGGCTATCCGGAATCGTTGATCATCGGGAAGTGGAAATCCGGCTACAGCTCCACCAACTCGGCCTACGAGCTTTGGGCTAACGGGACGAAGGTCGAATCGGCAACAGCATCCGGGGTTGATTTTCCCAACGGTGCCACCATTGCCGCAAACAAAAATGGGACTCCGCCGCGGGACGGCATCATCGGCTCCCTTCTGTCTTCAGCGCTCCCGCCTGCATCGGCAGTCTCCTTGGCTGTCACCGGAGCCGGAAATATTTATGATGTGACGTCAATCGTGCTACCTCCTGGCGATTGGGATTGTTCCGCGAATTTGTCGGAGAAGCCGCAAGGTGGCACCATTACCACCGTCTTCCAAGGCGGCCTAGTGTCCGCGAGCGCAACATTGCCGATCTATGGTTTTTACGCGAGCGGCTCTGCTATGGGCGCCCCGCTCGGCAACGGATTCATCGCCGATACGCCGTTTGAATCTAAGGGTTCGACCACCGTTTATCTGACCGCTTCGGCCAATTGGGCAGTGCAGGCACCCGGCGCTTACGGGCGCATCTTTTGCAGGGAGGCGAGTTGAGGTGCCCGGCGACAGAGGGAACACCAGCTAACTGACCTTCGTATGTCTGGATTCTGTTACAAAACTCCGGACAAAAGAATTGCGCACCTATCCCGACCGGAGTTAGCATGTGCAATAATGGGGAATTGGCAGGAATTTCGTCATTTCATCGGCGGCCGAGTGAGCTTGGGCGGCACGTTCCAGGACCCTGGTGCGAGTTATTTTGACGCTTAAGATACTTGCCGAAAATGCGGCGTCGCGGTGCTCGGGGGAGTGCTACCCCCCCAAACGAGGGGATGGATCACACCACATAATATGATTGTAATGCTCGGCGTAGTAGTCCGCCCCGGAATCGCGTCCGGTCGGGTTATCCAGCTAATCTTAGGGACCGCACGCCCTATTTTCAGCGGGATGTGTAGCGTGCGTATCACTCACGGATGTTGCGATAGGAGCTCCCCGGATGGACGTTCCGATCGACGCTAGCGAGAGCCCGGCAGACCTCGATGACGAGGGAATGCAGTTCGACGAAGAGTTCTACGCGAGAGAGTATCCCGATACACTGGCTCACCAGAACTCGCTGACCAGCCATTTCTTTGAAATAGGCTGGGTTGAAGGCCGGAATCCTAACCAGCATTTCGACGTGGTATCTTATCTGGCGAAATACCCGGACGTTGCGGCGTCCGGCCAGAATCCATTCGTTCATTTCCTGAGGCAGGGGAGCTATGAACGAAGGGCGGTGCGGCCGAGCCTGTCTCCCTCCGTGTGTTCCAGCGTTCTCTTCGGTCATCCTGTGCATGATTGGGTGGGCGCGCTCAAACGAGACGTCGATCCGGATTTCTACCGGCAGCATTGTTCCACGCCTCTACCGGCTGATGTCGATCCGGTAGCGCATTTTGCTTACCGTGGATGGCGTGATGGCTTAAGTCCCCGCTCAGATTTGTCATTCGGCAACCTGCTCGAAACCTATCCGCGGGCAGCGGGGCTATTTGTAAATCCGCTCCTGGCGCTGGTTGAGGCGCGGGCCGGCCGTTATAGCGAGGAGTTCCATCCCGCACGCGCATCCGCGTTCCTGGCGGTTCACCATATGCGCACGAGCGGGTCAGACCTTAAACTGGTGGGTCACGAATTCGACGCGGAGTTTTATGCTGAAGAATATCCCGATGTCTTGCTTTCAAGGGAATTGCTACTGGCTCATTTTTGCGAAATCGGCTGGAAGGAAGGGCGAAATCCAAATCCGTACTTTGACGTCGTAACCTACCTGCTGGAACATCCCGACGTCGCCGCCTCCCCGACAAATCCGTTTATCCATTACCTGCTTCGCGGCAAGCGCGAAGGACGGCGGGCAGTTTCCAGTGTTACTCCGTCGGTGCGCTCCGGACTGCTATTCGGCTATGCCGTTTCAGACTGGGTCACCGCGCTCGAATCGGACGTCGACGTAGAATACTACCGCGGTCAGCTCCCCGAAGATTTGTCGCACGAGATCAATCCCATAGCGCACTTTGCCTATCGAGGATGGCGACAGGGTCTAAATCCTAGCGCCACGTTGAGTACTGCCAGCCTGCTCGAAACCTATCCGCAAGCAGGGGAATTGCTGGTAAATCCTCTTCTGGGGCATATCGAGGGCCAGAGGGGCCGTTACATCGGGGTCGCTCGCGCCTTGCGGCCGGTTGTGCCGACGCACCCGCAGCCGGAGCCAAGTCAGCTACTGTTCGGTGAGGCAGAAGCTGGATTGGCGTTGGTGCAGACCGAGTTCGACGCGGAGTATTATCTGACCCATCAGAGGGATGTGTCCGCCGCCGGTATGGATCCGCTGAACCATTACTTTTATACCGGTTGGCGCGAGGGGCGGGATCCGTCCGCGCAGTTTTCCACTTCATTCTACCTCGCCAGCTATCCGGATGTTTCGAGCGCCGGAATTAATCCACTTTGGCATTTCATCGCAATCGGGCGCGCGGAGGGTCGCGTTGCGATCGATCCAAGCAAAGCGGAAGGAGCCTGGGCTTCCTCGGACAAGGACCGGATCGCGCTTGTCCGTACGGAATTCTCGGAGCGGTACTACCTGGCGCAGAACGCTGACGTTGCTGCCGTGGACGTCGAACCTGTTCTCCATTATTATTATGAGGGCTGGCGCGAGGGGCGTGATCCGTCCGCGCAGTTTTCCACTTCATTCTATCTCGCCAGCTATCCGGATGTTTCGAGCGCCGGAATTAATCCACTTTGGCATTTCATCGCGATCGGGCGCGCGGAGGGTCGCGTTGCGATCGATCCACGGAAATCGCAAGGCGTGCGGGATTCTTCGGACGAGGACCGGATCGCGCTTGTTCGCACGGAATTCTCGGAGCGGTATTACCTGGCGCAGAACGCTGACGTGGCTGCCGCGGGCGTCGATCCTGTTCTCCATTATTACTATGAGGGCTGGCGCGAGGGACGCAACCCCAACAAGAACTTCCAGACCCTCTATTATCTAGAAACAAACGAAGACATTCGAGCCGCTGGAATGAACCCGTTCTGGCATTATCTGGTAGCGGGAAGAGCCGAGAACCGCGCAGCATACCGGCCCGGTGGATTTCGCCGTCAGATTATCGAAGCGGTGCAAGAGCCCGAAGTACGCACGCGGAACTATCGGATACCCGAGGCCGAACCTATCGCTGAGCACATGTTGGCCGAACTGCTCGACGCTGCCCTGGCTGACCGCGCCGGGGTTGCGGTTGCACTTAGCCACGACTGTTATGTACGTGTGGTTGGCGGCACGCAGATTGTGATCGCGGACGAGCAGCGCCGCTTCGGCGAGCGTAATTATGCTTATATCCACCTGTCTCCTCGCCGGGCACTCCTCACTCTTTCGCCGTACAACGCGGAATTTGAGATTCAGATCGTGCTCGATGGCGAATTCGTCGGCATCACCTCGCTTGCGGTTATGACCGGGATGTTATGCGACAGATTGCAGAGCGATACGCGCGCTTGTTTCTTGATCATTCATAGCGTGCTCGGCTTCGAGGTAAGTCAAATTTGCGCGCTGCATAAGGCGATGGCACCAGACCATGCCGTGTTCTGGCTTCATGATTACACCAGTATTTGCGAGGGATTGTATCTTACCCGCAACGACCTGGAATTTTGTCACGCCCCGCCGCCGGACAGTATGGTTTGCAGGGTTTGCATCTATGGCGGAAACCGTGCCCGGCACCTGGAAAGCATGAGGAGGCTTTTCGAATATTGCGACTTCGAAGTGCTTTCGCCATCCCAATTCACGCTCGATTTGTGGCGGACCAAGTCGGCGATACCAGCCGTTTCCGCCGAGGTCCAACCGCATTGGAAGCTGTTGCATGAGCCGCGCGCGCATGAATGTACAAGCACTTACGCGGAACCCACTGAGCATGTTCGCATCGGATTTGTCGGTTTGCCGGTAGCTGCGAAAGGGTGGCATTACTTTAGCGCTCTGGTCGACGAACACGCAGGGGATCCCCGCTACAGTTTTGTTCACTTCGCTGCACGCGGGGTTACTAGTATGCCTGAATGTGAGTTTGTTGTCTGCGAGGTAACCGCGGACGATCGCTGGGCCGCGACTAGGTTGCTGTGCGAACATGCGGTCGATTTTGTGGCAATGCTTTCGCCGTGGCCGGAGACCTTTTCGTTTGTCGCACATGAAGCATTAGCGGCCGGCTGTCAGGTCCTCTGCTTAGCCGATAGCGGAAATGTTGCAGCGAGCGTACGGAGCCTCGGGCGTGGTATGGTTTTTGACGAGTTTGCTCAATTGCGAGAGTTCGTAGGCTCATCGCATATATTTGAAGCGGCAAAGCAGGGACGGCAGAATCGTGTAACGTTCAGGATCGCCGATACGGGGACAACCGCGATGGTCGCCCGGTTCTTCGATCACGAGCTTCTGCTGTGACTAAAGTCAAGTACTTCGCCGGCCTTTCTTCCAGCTAACTAGGGACGGTTTCCAGAAATTTGAAGACATAGCCGTGGACTTTCGAGAACTTGAGTTCAAGATACCATCCTGCCCGGTGAAGAGTGCCGGCCGGGCATTGGCCGCTGACGCGCATCATGGCGTAAATTGCGGGCGATTTTTCAACTTGGGCCCCCGATGTTTGTCGATGAGACCTGGGCAAGCGCCAACTTGGTCCGTTTATAGGTGTGCGCTCGGCAGAACGCACGCTAGGCCCATATCCCGACGTGACTCTTGCTGATGCCCGCGAGGCCGCCCAGGAAGCCCGCAAGCGGCGCAGGGCGAGCGTTGACCCGTTACAGCATAAACCGTGCCGCCAAGCATGCCATGCAGGCTCAGGGTCATCTGTTCCGCGACGTGGCCAAAGAATGCATCGAAACCCATAAGGTCAGCTCATGGAAGCAGGCCTTGGTCATCCCGGCCTTGAGATTGTCGCTGACGATCTGTCTTGGTGCCCCACCGAGAGCACTCAGGGCATTGACGCGGGCCCCGCTCCAGTCCGGTAGAGGCGGGCTCCAGATCGCCTCGGCATCCATGAAGCTCGACGCCCCCAGCACTGCGACAAAGATCTCGGCACGATTTATTTCTCCGCTTGCCCGATCGATGACTTCCGTGGTGTGGCCGGCGAAGTCGGCAAACAGCCGTTCGTTTCCTGTATGCACCCGGCGCATCGTCGGCTTCAGCCGACCGGCCGATTCGCCATATTGCGCGCGGAACCAGGAATCGCTGAACCCGTCGGCGGCGTTGGAAGGGTATAATCCGTGGCCATCCGAGATGAAAACACGGTCCCAACTCCCAAAATCTACCATCCGATGGTGGCGCCCAAGCGAGAGAATCATCTAGAGTGCTTTATCGATTCCTTTATTGGGCCTTGACCCAAGTTTAGAAATTGCAACCCAAATTCTCATGACGTCGTCCGCCGTCAATGCTTCTGCTTCTATAACTTCTATAGAATCAGTTCGGACAAAAAGCCGATCATGAGGACCATCCCAATATTTGGCAGCAACTTTATCATTTGAAGCGCGAAATGACTGATAAAATCTTTGGAAGAGCTCTTGCGCATTTCTAACGCGGACGGAACGATCTTCACCACCGTAAAGCTGCTCGAGCGCCTTTAGAATCTCAGCCCGATACTTACTAGGCACTCCATCTACAAAAGGGGGAAGGTGGGCGTTTAGCAGGCGCAGAAACTCGAGTGGCCGGCCAGCCAGCGCACGATTCATTCGAAACGTCAATTCTACACCAGTGAGTGCTTCTTCGGGAAGATCACATACGTTGAAAAAATGCCTAATGACGTTCGCCTGAGCGGCCGAATCTCGTTCGTACGGATATGCTGCGATTTGCTTGCAGTCAATGACACTATTCCATTTGTCCAATATTACCGAATGATCATAGTAGTGGCTTCCTACTCCGACTGGCATAGTAATGCTCTTGCAAGACCCTGATTTGACATGAGTGGAATAACCACTCAATAGCAGTTCATCCTGCGGTCTTGCGTAATATATAATCTGAAGTTCGACCGAAATCGACTTTAGCATTTCAACCAATTTTGCAACGCTCGAAGCCGAGAGTCGCGACGAACAGTGTTCGTTAGAAAGGATAACTCTTGAGCACCTGGAGGAGATAATTTCCGCACGTAATCGTTCAGGAAAACGCGCAATCAAATCTTCGGCTTTAGAGAGCTCTTCTGGAGCGAGTATAGACCTGAGATCCCGGGTCGCGTCTCCTGGATCGGCAAACAAAGGCAGCAGCACGTGGTTCCACTTGGGACTCGACGGAAACAGCACGCCTAGCTTCGAAAGCGCATCACGCTGTGTATGGAGGTAATTTTGTATGGATGTGGTCCCGGTCTTCTCTCCACCAATGTGCAAAATGATCTTAGGCAACTGCACGTCAACTTACTCCATATTTAGCGCTCTCGGTTGCGTAGTTCGATATCAGACTACAATGCTTCCTTTCACACAACCTCCGACGTTCTCCTACGATATAGCTGGCAAGCCGCGTTGTCCAGCGCAACATGGCGTTGTCGGACGGCCAGAACTAAGAAGCCAACTCAGCAAATTTTCGCGTGAAGGACTTCTGCCGCGTTCACCTAAGATCGCGAGCGTCGTCGATCTGTACAACGTCGCTAGGCGTCGTCTTCCTTTCGCGCACTCTCCCTCTCTAGACCGAAGCCTGTGTTGTTATCCGCCTGGAGTCGGCTGGTCCACCTCCCGTCCGAACGATATAACCTCTTCAAACAACGGGCCGTTGGATACTAGCCCGAATTATTTCGCGTGATTTCACAATCGTCAGGAACGAGAAACTATCGTACTGCCTGGTCGCGTTATCAACAGGGGAAACCACGTAAACCAACCTCAATCAGAAACGGTAACGCACACAACATCATTTTTCCGCTAGTAATTTGCCCCACTGCACCGCATCCACAACAAATTTCTCGGATGGCGCACGCATTTCCCGCGCGCCCACCGTTCGAAAATGTGCGCTAGCCGAGGGCACTTGCCGCGCCTTGACAGCTCCCGCAACGTCGGGATAAGCCCGCAGATACCAACGCTCATCCACCTCGGGCGCTGCACCTGATCTTCCCTCAAAGTATCCGTCACCCAAATAATGAAGCCGCACATTGGGCACGTCACCGGCGGTACGAGCCGCCGCCACGTCGGGATTGGAGGCCAAATAACCAGTCTCGTTGAAGTCGGCTTGGGTCAACATGACCTGAAACAAGAATTCAAACAATTTCACCGGGATGGTGACTGTTCCACTCGATTCGGCCCGTAGCCGGCCGTAATCCTCCTTTTGGATCCCAATCTTATCAAGAATAACGCTCAGCTCCGGAACATACATCCTAGCAATCTCCCTGTGCGGATCATCAACCTCTTTAGCACTGAACCATGACGTCGGCGGAGGTTCAACTACTAATCTCCGCGCACGCCTCATCTTTGCAACAGACCCGCTTCGAGATCATGTTCGTCGGTCTTCGCTTTCCTAAGTGTCGCCTCCGCCAAATTGCCGGAAGCGCCCAACTGCCCTGAAACGTCTCGCAAATACACAATCTGCATCTCAACCGTCGCGGAAGGCAAACCGAACATCTCGCGTGCGCACTGATGAGCTTTGGCTATCTCCGCCACGTGCTGATCCGCTTGTAACGCGTGCGTCACACTTTGGGCGTGGCGCCGATGCACATTCAACGCGCGCGCCTCGTAGGCTACGCGGGCTCCGTCCTCGGACAGCGCCTGCAAATACAGACGCCAATCACCCGCCATGCGGTATCCTGTGAGGTCCTCCTGGCACACATCGAGCGCACGCAACAAAACGTCGCGTCGCCATACCACTGCGCTGACGTTCAAAATCAAGTTCCGCACGGACAAAAATCGAGCTACAAATTCGCGTGCTTCAAATACCTCGGAGTAGCTCAGCGCTCCGGGTTCGCTAGTCGAATAATAGGACTTGTAGCTCGGACCGAGCGGTGCACCATTAGTGTCTATGCTGCGCGAATCGGAAAACGCTAAAACTACCGATGGATCCCTTTGCAACTGCTCGACAAGAGCCGGCACAAATTCGGGATCAGAGAGATCATCGCCCTCAGCAATCCAGATAAACTCTCCCTTCGCCAGGCCGGCAGCCTTGCGCCACTGAGTAAACACCGATCCAGAATTAACGTCATTCGGCAGCAAAATGATTTCGCGATCCCACTCGGCCGCGATCTGAGGAATCACCTCTAGGCTATTGTCCTTTGAGCAATCGTCGAGAACTAAAACTTCGCGCAGTGGGTAGGCTTGTGCGAACACTGATCCCATGCGTGACGGCAAATATTGAGCATAGTTATAGTTAGGAATTGCCACCGAAACCGATGCGATATCCGGTCTGACTAGATTCACCAACCGCGAAACATATGTTCCCCAATCAAATTGACTTTGCATCAGTTTCTGGCGCGAAGCTACGTCTTCGTCTGTTTTTCCTTCAATCAGTCGCCAAATGGCCCCGGCCATGACCGGAACGTCGGCGTAAGGCGCCACTTGTCCGACTTGGTGCTCCGATAAGAGATCTGGAATTCCGCCTGAGCGTTCGAACGCAACCACCGGAACTCCACAGCTTAACGCCTCGAGCGCCACCGACGGGAACGGGTCTTCGCGCGAGGTAAGAGCCATCACTGAGGAAGCCGACATATATCCTTG
>Ga0302315_10005360_pt1 | contig 10966 bp, 11 predicted proteins | sample III_Palsa_N3_1_FD_200532 | JGI IMG/M metagenome (GOLD analysis project Ga0302315, IMG submission 200532) | Peat permafrost microbial communities from Stordalen Mire near Abisko, Sweden - III_Palsa_N3_1 | ecosystem: Environmental > Terrestrial > Soil > Palsa > Peat permafrost | place: Sweden... | reverse complement strand
ATCATACAAATATGGGAAAATCTAAGTGGTTTTGCCCATCGGCGAAGCCCCCTCTATTAAAAATTCTTAAAAAAAATCCTTAAGTTAACGGCTATGGTGTTGTCACCAACATGTACCACAAAGCTTTTTGGAACAAAACTCCCCACTCAATTTAACCTAACCAGGGCAGTATCCTTATTCTCGACATCATGAAAAGGATTGGAAGCATTGAGCCCATCCTTCTTAAAATTTTCAAAACATTTCCTGATATACACCTCCATATCATAATCGGTATATTTTTGAGCCAGTTGGTAGGTAGGGCGGTATTGAACTAAAAACTGCGATAAAGTATCGCCCTTTAAACTGGTTATGCGCCCAACATTACCACGGTTAAATTTATGATCCACATAGCTGGCATGTTCATCATTCAGCAGGGTTTTGTTGAATTTGTATTCGGGTGTACTCTTTTTGGTTAATACATCTACAACCGTTAGCAGGTTAATGGAGATCAAATCGCCGGGTTGCTTGGCATCGGTCGAAAACATATCCGTTAATTTAGGTGCCCTGTAGTTGAATTGCCTGGCATAATCCAGTCGGTTATTAATGCTGTCCTGTTTAAAGTCTCGGGTTCCGTGTATGGTAACCGCGTCTAAATCTATCGCCGCAGGCTCCATCTCCAAACGTAAAAAGGGAGTAGTTTTATTGACCAAAACAATAGGCTTGTAGCTAAAATGCGTAATACGCAGGCTGTCGGTAGTATTATCGGCAGGTATTTCAAACATACCCAGTGCGTTGGTAAAGGTTTTTGCATTACCTAAAGTTACCAAAGCATTATTAACAGGTTGTTTACTGGCTTTATCAACTACAATACCAGCTATTGTTTGGCAGTAGCTATTTAAACAAAAGCATAAAAGCAGCAATAGATAACTTGTCCGTTTTACTATCAGCATTATCAAAAATAGTAAACTGATAATCAGTAGTAAAAAGGTTTAACATCATTTAACAGATGACAGCTTTGTCCGGCCGGAATGGCTGGTGCCTGCGGCCGGACGGACAAAATCAGCATTTCGCTTTTTGTCTGAACCAGAATTTACTGAATTTTAGAATTTTCAAGATGCAATGGTTTAATTCTGTTCATTCTTTAATCCTGCAAATTCTGATTCTGACATTCTTCGCTCGGTATCGTTTAGAGATGGCTTTCCCGAAACAAGTTCAGGACAGGCTGTACAATGACGCTTTGAAAGAAAGTGAACATCTATCTACACCTACGTAGCAAACCAATCTATCTGATACAAAAAAACTATTGCAACAAATTAGTTTATAATACCAATTATAAAAAATATCCCTTCCTTACCCACTTACTTATAAGTGTAAAGGATGGCTGTTGTTATTGTGGCAGTAAAATGGAGGTGTATGTTTAGCGATTTGCTATACTAACAAAGTTAGCAAATAAATTGCTCATTTGCAACAAAAAATAGTGGTTTCGATTAATTTTATAAAACCAATTCACTTACTAAACTCATTAACTCATCAATATTAAATGGTTTGGCTATGTAAGCATTGGCACAACTTTGCCGGGCAAGTTCTTTTATATCATTACTTGCAGAATACAGGATAACGGGAATGTGCCTGGTAAGATCATTGCTTTTTATTTCTAAACACAATTCGGTGCCAAATCCACCGGGTAATAAAAAATCGAGTATGGCTAAATGAGGGTTTATTGTTATTACTTCCTCAATGTTTACCTTTTTATTGGCTTTAGTCACAGCGTAGCCATTATCTTGAAGGATAAACTCCATTAAGTCAAGGGTGTCAATATCGTCTTCAATAATCAGGACCGTTTTCAAGGTGATTTGGTTAGGAATAATAACGCTTTAAGTAAAGAAAGAACGGCAAGTAAGTCACTAAGCTACTTATTAAATTTCAATAGTTTGCATTGTTAAGCTATTTTAATCTGCTAACCTTATTTGTTATGCCCATGGAGCTTTCATTAAGCCCACAAAGTGTCCGTCCGGCCGGACAGAATCAAACCAACAAAAGCAAATAATGTGGGTGCCATGGTGAGGTACTCGAAGCATGTGCGCAGAGGCCATACGCCAATGCACTAACGTCAATGCATAAACGTTGAGGCCCACCCGCATACTTCGAGTGCCTTAGCATGACACCTTCTTTTTAGTATTCCGAGTATCAGACTTTTTTCTATGACATTCAGTTTTAGGCTTTCAGCTCTAAACTTTTTGTCCGTCCGTCCGCAAAGCCGGTACTCCCGGACGGACGGACAAAACAGAGTTCCACACTTTTTTAGCTTTCTACTTTTTCCCTGCTTTTAGCTTTCTGCTTTCAGCTCTAAGCTTTCTTCCCGCTTTCTGCTCTAAGCTTTAACCCAATTTCTTTTAAAACTTCTCCTTTTGCACTTTCCTGTTAAAAACTATCTTTGCCTCATTATGAGCAAATCAACCGACGAACTTTTTAAGAATGTTATCTCGCACGCAAAAGAATATGGCTTTGTTTTCCAGTCAAGCGAAATTTATGATGGTTTAAGTGCTGTTTATGATTACGGGCAATTTGGCTCGGAGTTAAAAAATAATCTCAAAACCTACTGGTGGAAAGCCATGGTGCAAATGAATGATAACATTGTTGGTATTGATTCGGCCATATTTATGCATCCTAAAATATGGAAAGCCAGCGGCCACGTTGATGGTTTCAGCGACCCGATGATTGATAACAAGGACAGCAAAAAGCGTTATCGTGCCGATCAGTTACTGGAAGATAAGATTGCCCGTTATGATAAAGATGGCAAAATCGACAAGGCCGAAGAGCTACAGATAGAAATGGATACGGCCCTTAAAAATGAGGACCTTGCCCGTTTAAAAGAACTGATATTAGAACACGAAATAGCCGACCCGGTTAGCGGTACCCGCAACTGGACCGATGTGCGCCAATTTAACCTGATGTTTAGCACCCAAATGGGCGCCGTAGCTGATGATGCCGATGTGGTTTACCTTCGCCCCGAAACAGCACAGGGTATATTTGTAAACTATTTGAACGTGCAAAAATCAGGCAGGATGAAAATTCCTTTCGGTATTGCGCAAATAGGTAAGGCTTTCCGTAACGAGGTAATTGCCCGTCAGTTTATTATCCGCATGCGCGAATTTGAGCAAATGGAAATGCAGTTTTTTGTACGCCCTGGCACACAAAAAGAGTGGTTTAATAAATGGAAAGAAACCCGTTTGCAATGGCACCTGGCATTAGGTACCGACGCCGCAAAATACCGCTACCACGAGCATACCAAGCTGGCCCACTATGCCGATGCTGCTTACGATATTGAGTTTGATTTTCCCTTCGGCTTTAAAGAGGTTGAAGGTATCCATAGCCGTACCGATTTTGATTTAAGTCAGCACCAGAAGTTTTCGGGCAAAAAGATGCAGTACTTTGATCCGGAGATAGATCCTGCTACCGAAAAACCTTATGGCAATTATATCCCTTACGTTATCGAAACGTCGATAGGGTTAGACAGAATGTTTTTATTAACGATGATCAATGCTTTTGAAGAAGAGGATCTGAGCACCGAAGAAAAACAGGATAGCCGTACCGTACTGAAGCTTCATCCATGTTTAGCGCCGGTAAAAGCAGCCATCTTCCCGCTGATTAAGAAAGACGGATTGCCCGAGAAAGCACGCGAGATAATGGACAAACTAAAGCTCGATTTTAACCTGCAGTACGAAGAAAAAGACGCCATCGGTAAACGTTATCGCCGTCAGGATGCTATTGGTACACCTTTCTGTATCACGGTTGATCACCAAACGCTGGAAGATGATACCGTGACCATCCGCTACCGTGATTCGATGAAACAAGAACGTGTAAACGCCACCGATCTCGAAAAAATCATCGGCGACCAGGTAAGCTGGAAGAATTTGTTAGGGTAAGGTATACCCATCTGAAAGCGAAATAGCAAAAAAGCATGTCATGCTGAACTTGTTTTAGCACCCCATTTGCAAAGTATACACCAAGCAATCTGCTTGTCCTGTGGGGTGCCGAAACAAGTTCGGCATGACGTAATGGAGCATTGGCTTTTATTGTTTTCACCGTCCCCTAACCCCTCTCCGTCTATAAAATCCATCTCCTTATAGATCATCCAGAAAAAAAACAACATTCATTTTTAATATTGATATTAATTAACCTTTTAAAAATGAAGAAGATCATTACGTTAGCGACCATATTTTCGGCCTTGTTGGTTGTAACCGCATCCGCCCAAAATAAGCCAGAATATCATATCATCAAAACCTTCCACATCAAAAGCGGTGGCGGCTATGATTATACCACTATTGATTCGGCTTCAAACCGTTTATACCTTTCGCACGGCACGCAGGTAAATGTGCTTGATAAAACCACCGGCGATTCGATAGCCGTTATCACAACCGATAAGGATGTACACGGCATAGCGCTGGTACACGAGTTGGGCAAGGGATACATCACCAACGGATCGTCGAACAGTGTGCTGGTATTTGATTTGGCAACCTTTAAAGTGCTGGCCCATGTACCTGCAGGTACTTTTGCCGACGGCATTTTGTATGATGATTATTCCAAAAAGATCATCAGCTGCAATGGCCGAAGCAAAAATATGACGGTTATTGACCCAACAACCGATAAAGCCATAGCCACCATACAGCTAACCGGCTGGCCCGAAACTGCTGCCAGCGATGGCAAAGGAAAAATATACGTTAACAATGCCGAGAAAAGCGAGATCGACGTAATTGATGCTACCACGTTTAAAGTGATAAACAGCTGGCCAATTGCGCCGGGTAAAAGAGCATCGGGTTTAGCTATTGACCGTAGCACCATGCGCCTGTTTGCAGGCTGCGATAACAGCTTACTTATAGTGATGGATGCTACCAACGGCAAAGTAGTTGCTAGTGTTCCTATTGGTGATGAATGTGATGCGGTCGGTTTCGATAAAAAGCTTAAAACGGTATACTCATCAAATGGCGACGGCACTTTAACCATTATAAAAGAATTACCGGGCGATAAATTTGCCGTTGTTCAAAACCTCAAAACCCTGAAAGGCGCCCGTACTAATGCGGTCGATCAGGTAACCCATTTGGTTTATTTGCCTACTGCAGAGTTTGCACCCAAAAAGGAGGGACAGTTCAGACCAGCAGCTATCCCCGGAACATTTAAAGTGCTGGTGGTAGGACAGTAGGGGTATCAAGCACAAAAATAGTCAGAATCAGAATTTACAGAATTAAAGAATAAAGAGAATTTTAAAGCAGCATTCTGAAAATTCTAAAATTCAGTAAATTCTGGTTCAGACAAAAGTAGAGGCGGTGAATTTATTTTTTCCTAATTTAATCCCATGAATTCATACGATACCAAAATCGGCATTAAATCATGGGCCGAGGAAGACCGTCCGCGGGAGAAGCTAAGCGCACAGGGCAGACGGGCTTTAACCGATGCCGAACTGATTGCCATTTTAATAGGCTCGGGTAGTCGGGATGAAACGGCGGTTGAACTCAGCAAGCGCATCCTGCATCATTACGATAACGATTTAAATAAGCTGGGCAAAGCATCTATCAACGAGCTATCCAACTTCAAGGGCATCGGCGAAGCCAAAGCAATCTCTATTATAGCAGCGCTTGAAATAGGCCGCAGACGAAACGATTTTGAAACCAAACCAGCAGATGTTATCAGCAGCAGCAAGGATGCCTACAACATTATGCGCCGTCACCTGGTTGATTTGAACCACGAGGAATTCTGGATCATTTTAACCGGCAGGTCGCAAAAGGTATTGGCCAAAGAGCTGGTGAGCAAAGGCGGATTATCCGAAACGGTGGTTGATCCTAAAATCATCTTCAGCATGGCTTTACAGCATCAAGCAAGCGGTATTATCCTTATCCATAATCATCCTTCGGGCAGTTTAAAGCCGAGTCAGAATGATGTTTATTTAACTAAAAGATTAGCCGACGCAGGTAAGATACTGGGCATTAATATACTGGATCATTTAATCATCAGCGACAACGGCTACCTGAGTTTTGGCGATGAAGGGGTTATTTGATTTCGGAAGTCGGATGTTCGATTTCGGATTTAGATATGATGATTTGATTTACGATTTTAGATTTACGAATTACGATTTTTGATTTTTGATTTAGGCGGGAGGATGTTAAAATTTCTTAGTTATTCACTACCTTTAACAAAAAACAAAAGCCATGATCATACCAGACAATCAAATCCCTTACGACGACGAAGATAAATCAGAAGCCGACGATCAGCAGAGCCAGAAAGACATCCATGCCAGCGGATTGGAAGATGCTCCAGAGCCGGGAGATACTGTTGATTTTGATGAACCGGATAAGTTAAAACAAGCTTATGATGCCGCAGAATCATCATACACCTTGAACTTAGGCGATGCACCTAAGCCGAAGAAAGAGAAAGAATAATGATTAACCAATCTCTATAAAAGTTTTGTCCGCCCGTCCGAAAGTGTAACGCACCTAAAAGCGGACGGACATTTTAATATTGGCTAATTCCGCAATCGATCTTCCTACTTTCGAAATCATGAATTTATACTTTTCTCTTCACCCATTGTCGAACGATAGAGAGAAACCTTTTTCGCCATGCTATACGAACTATGAATGGCGAATAATGTAAATCGCAGAAGTTTTCTCCTCGGTACCCTCGTTCGAAACGACATTTTTTCAATGATTCCGCAATCGACATTCCGACTTCCGTAGTCAAAGTAATTCCACCATCCAACTTTCGCAATAAAAAATTCCGCATTCGACACTCCGACTTCCGAAATTAAAAAATCGGCATTCCGACTTCCGCATTAGAAAAAATCCGAAATCGAACATCCGACTTCCGAAATCGAACATCCGACTTCCGAAATCTTTATATCTTTGCCGGACTATCGTACTGCAATAATGAAGATATCTTATAATTGGCTCAAAGAATTTATTGAAACGGATAAAACTCCCGAAGAAATTTCCAAAATACTAACCGGAACCGGTTTGGAGGTTGAAAGTTTGGAGAAAGTACAAACCGTACCCGGCGGATTAGAGGGCCTGGTAATTGGCTATGTTAAAGAATGCATTGATCACCCCAATTCTGATCATTTACATATCACCAAGGTTGATGTTGGCAGCGGTACCGACTTACAGGTAGTTTGCGGTGCACATAACGTTGCCGCTGGCCAAAAGGTAGTGGTAGCAACAGTAGGTACAACCGTACACCCAGTTACGGGAGAACCGTTTAAAATCAATAAATCAAAAATAAGGGGCGAGGTATCTGAAGGGATGATCTGTGCCGAGGACGAAATTGGTTTGGGAACCGATCATGCCGGTATTATGGTGCTTGCTGCCGATGCTATTGTGGGTACACCAGCTAAACAATATTTTAACGTAAATGACGATTACCTGTACGAAATAGGCTTAACGCCTAACCGTGCCGACGCAGCTTCGCACCTGGGCACCGCCCGTGATATTGCCGCTTTCCTCAAAATTGCGGTTAAAAGACCTGATGTATCTGCTTTTAAGGTTGATAATACCAGCCGTACCGTTAAGGTAGTGGTAGAGAATGAGCAGGCAAGTCCACGTTATTCAGGGGTAACCATTTCAGGTATTGAAGTTAAAGAGTCGCCTAAATGGCTTAAAGAGCGTTTATCGGTAATAGGTATCCGCAGTATCAATAACGTGGTGGATGTTACCAACTATGTACTGCATGATTTAGCCGCTGCATGCCTTTGATGCCGATGCTATAAAAGGCAATACAGTGCTGGTGAAAAACTGTGCAGAAGGCACTTTATTTAAAACTTTGGACGATGTAGAGCGCAAACTCTCTGCTGATGATCTGATGATTTGTGATACTGAAGAACCGATGTGTATAGCAGGTGTATTTGGTGGAGCAAAGTCGGGTGTAAAGGAAAGCACCACAGCCATCTTTTTAGAAAGCGCTTACTTCAATGCAGTTTCGGTACGTAAAACATCCAAGCGTCATGGCTTAAAAACAGATGCTTCGTTCAGATTTGAACGTGGTACCGATCCGGATATGACGGTTTTTGCTTTGAAAAGAGCAGCCCTGTTGATTCAGGAAGTTGCAGGTGGTAAAATAACTTCTGAAATTTTTGATCATTACCCTGCACCGGTAGCACCTTTTGAAATTGAGGTTACTTATAAAAATATCCACAGGCTGATAGGCAAGGAGATTCCGCATGGCGAAATGAAAGGCATTATTGAAGCGCTGGATATTGAAGTTGTTGGCGAGACTGGTGAAGGCTTGTCATTAAAAGTGCCGCCATATCGTGTAGATATTACCCGTGAGGTGGATATTGTAGAAGAGATATTACGTATTTACGGTTACAACAACATCGAAATACCTACCCAGGTAAGGGCATCGCTAAACAATTCAAATAGGCCCGAGAAAGATAACGTGCAGAATCTGATTTCTGATTTGCTGACGGCGAATGGCTTTAATGAAATCATGTCGAACTCGTTAACCAAATCGGCTTATTCATCTGATCTGGATAAAGCAGTTAAAATATTGAACCCACTAAGCAGTGATCTGGATGTAATGCGCCAAACGCTGTTATACTCGGGATTGGAAGCTGTTGCCTATAATCAAAACCGCAGAAATGCCGATTTAAAGATGTACGAGTTTGGTAAAGTGTATGAGATAGAGGAAGACAAGTACAAAGAAACACAACGCTTTGCCATCTTTTTATCAGGCGCTGATAAAGCCGAGCAATGGAACCAAAAGGCTAACCCTGTTTCTTTTTATAACCTGAAGGCTGTTGTCGATGGTTTAATAAGCAAGTTAAACATTACCGATATTGTGTTGGAAGATGCCACCTGTAAAAAGCTTGCCTACGGTTTACAGTACAAAAAGAATAACAAGCAGTTGGTTAAATTTGGTGCAGTTGCCAAAGATGCCTTGAAGAAGGTTGATGTGGATAAGGAAGTTTTTTATGCCGATTTTAATTTCGACCTGATATTGACATTGGTTAGGAAGAACAAAATTGTTTACGAAGAAATATCAAAATATCCGGCGGTAAGAAGAGACTTGTCGATGTTGATTGATCAATCTGTAACATTTGGTCAGTTGAAACAGATCGCCCAAAAAACAGAAAGAAAGTTATTGCAGGATGTAAATGTGTTTGATGTTTACCAGGGCGATAAACTCCCGGCGGGAAAAAAATCGTATGCGTTGAGCTTTATTTTGCAGGATAGTGAAAAAACACTAACCGATAAAGCCATCGACAGCACTATGCAAAAGCTGATTTATAATTTAAGCAAAGAAGCAGGAGCAGAGATAAGGAAGTAGTTGATTGTGTTGACTAAGTGGAGTAGTTGATTAAGTTTTGATATTAATTTAATATATTTCACTTCAAAAATATCGTACAACAAAAAAATAACTTAATAAACTCAATCTAACTAAATCAACTTAACAAATAAAATGTCTTTAGCAGATCAATTAGATAACATTGTAGAGAGAACGGAGCGGCTAATACAGCTTTGTTCGGCTTTACAGGAAGAAAACGACCTGTTAAAATTAGAGAGTGAAGCACTAACGGTAGCGTTGGATGCGAGCAAAAAGAAGACGAAAGAGTTGGACGAAAAGCTGCGCGCACTGAAGATGGCCAAGTCTTTTTCAGAAACAAATGAAAAAAGTCTTGATATAAAGCAAAAAATTAACGAATTTGTGCAGGAAATAGATAAGTGCATTGTATTATTGAAGAAATAGTACAAAAAGTGAAAAGCTCAAATGGGAGAAATCTCTATAAAAATAAATATTGCTGACAGAGTTTACCCCTTAAAGGTGAACATGGAAGAGGAAGAAATAATACGAAGGGCGGCCAAACTGATTAATGACCGGATAAAGGAATATCAGGAAAATTACGCGGTTAGGGATAAGCAGGATTTGCTGGCAATGAGCGTGTTGCACTATGCAACATCATCATTAAAGGCGGATATGAAGGTTACAACTGAAGATACAGAAGTGGCAGAGAAAGTTTACCAGCTGGATTATTTATTAACGGATTTTTTTTCAAAGCAATAACGTTCTTTACACATAACAAGAGCAATTAAGATTTAACCGCAGTTAAATTTTAAGTTTCACTATTAAAAACTTAACGCTTCAATATTAGCGGATCAAAGCGGCATGCATTACTCGACAAGGTTTAATGTACACCGTGATTCCATATCCGACATGAGGTTTTAAATACATGAAACTTAGAAGTTTAGTTGCGGTTTTTTTTATATATACCAATTTATAAACAATGAATTCAATATTATATTTAATCATAGGCGTGCTTATAGGCGGCCTCCCGGGAGTGCTGGTAGGGCGCTTCTTACTCAGAAAACTATTTAAAGACCAGGAAGTAGCTGCTCAAAATAAAGTAAAGAAGATTTTAAAGGATGCTGAAGGCAATGCCGAGATCTTGAAAAAGAACAAATTGCTGGAAGCCAAAGAGAAGTTTTTGCAAATGAAGGCTGAACATGAGCAGGAAATAAATGCAAAAAACAATAACATTAACCAACGTGAAAACGGCGTAAAGCAAAAAGAGCAATCGCTTAATTCGCGCCTGGAAAATATGAACCGTAAGGAAGCTGAGGTTGATAACGTACGTAAAAATCTGGAGCGCCAAACCGAAATTGTGGTTAAGAAACAGGAAGAAGTTGAAATACTGAAAAATTCGCATGTTCAGCAATTGGAAACTATTGCAGGCTTATCGGCCGAGGATGCCAAAAACCAATTGGTTGATACGCTGCGCGAAGAGGCACGCAGCAAGGCAATGGTGCAGATAAAAGACATTGTTGACGAAGCCAAGCTTACAGCAACCAAAGAGGCTAAGAAAATTGTTATTCAAACCATACAGCGTACCGCTACCGAAAGCGCTATTGAAAACACCGTTTCTATTTTCAATATCGAAAATGATGAAATAAAAGGTCGTATTATTGGTCGCGAAGGTAGAAATATCCGTGCGCTGGAAGCGGCT
>Ga0302315_10005357_pt1 | contig 10973 bp, 12 predicted proteins | sample III_Palsa_N3_1_FD_200532 | JGI IMG/M metagenome (GOLD analysis project Ga0302315, IMG submission 200532) | Peat permafrost microbial communities from Stordalen Mire near Abisko, Sweden - III_Palsa_N3_1 | ecosystem: Environmental > Terrestrial > Soil > Palsa > Peat permafrost | place: Sweden... | reverse complement strand
CCAGTGATCGAAGCCGATATGAAAGCCCTTGAGGTACCGCGGCCGGTCGGAGGTGATACGCGCCACCAGTTCCTGCGGCGTCACGCCCTCGGTCTCGGCCTTGAGCATGATGGGCGCGCCGTGCGCGTCATCCGCACCGACGAAGTGCACCACGTGGCCGTGCATACGCTGGAAGCGCACCCAGATGTCGGCCTGGATGTACTCCATGATGTGGCCGATGTGGAAAGGCCCGTTGGCGTAGGGGAGAGCGGTGGTAACGAAGAGTTTGCGGGTCATATCCCCGCAGTTTACCGCGATGGCCGCCGCTTCGTCTCCTTAGGCGCTGCGCGCCACCTTTCAACGGGGTCGAGACGCCGTGTAACGGACGCCGTGTAACGGCGACCCCGAACGACAGGCGCGCTACGCGCGGAAGAGGGCGGGATCCCGCGCAGCGCCCAATCAACCCGCGTTGCGAAACTGTTCGAAACGCGACTTGTTGATGGCCTTTTTAAAGGCTTCCTTGCCCGAAATGACGCGCTGTTCCAGCAGCGTGGTAATGGCCATATCCATGAGGCGCATGCCGGATGCGCCGCCGCTTTGCATGGCGTTTTCCAGCTGATCCATCTTGCCCTGGCGGATCAGGTTGGCCACCGCGGGCGTGTTGATGAGGATTTCCAAGGCGGCGACTCGGCCGGTGCCGTCGGCGGTGGGAATGAGCTGTTGCGACACCACGCCGCGCAGGCTGGTGGACAGCATGGTGCGCACGTGGGGTTGCTTGTCCGCGGGGAAGGCGTTGACCAAGCGGTCGACGGTTGCCGCGGCACCGTTGGTGTGCAGCGTGCCCATGACCAGAATGCCCATTTCGGCGGCGGACACCGCGATGCTCATGGTTTCAAGGTCGCGCAACTCGCCCACCAGAATCACGTCAGGATCTTCGCGCAGCGCCGACATCAGAGCCGAGGAGAACGAGGCGGCATGCACGCCGATCTCACGCTGGCTGATGAGGCATTGCTTGCGGGTGTGCACGAACTCGATGGGATCCTCGATGGTGAGGATATGCCCTTTCTCCCGAGTGTTGATGTCGTCGACCATGGCCGCGAGGGTGGTGGACTTGCCGGAACCCGTCTTGCCCGTGACGAGGATGAGACCGTTGTTCATCTTGCACAGGCTCATCACGGATTCGGGCAGCTTCAACTCCTGGGCAGTACGCGCCTTGGAGGGGATGGTCCGGAATATGCCGCCCATGCCGTTCAACTGGCGCATGACATTCACGCGAAAGCGAGCGATGCCCGGCATGGTGTAGGCAAAGTCGGCGCCGTCCTTGGCCTCGAAACGCTCCAGTGAAATCTTGGGCATGATTTCATAGAGACTGGCCTTGACCATGTCGGCGCTGAGTACGTCGGGACTCAATGGCTTGAGTTCGCCGTACTGGCGTATGCGCGCGGGGCCGCCGGCGAGAAAGTGCAGGTCGGAGCCCTTCTGCTCGAGCACTTGAGTCAAGTAGGCGTCGATGGCGGGCATGGTTACGGCGCCGCCGATTCGACGACGGGAAGGGGCACGTCGGTGACGAAGCGTTGGAAGGCGCGCTTGTCGAGGGCGTACAGATAGGCCTGCTCGGGATCGACTTCCTTGGCGGCAATGGCCGCGAGGAGCGCCTGATCCATGAGCTGCATGCCGTATTCCTTGCCCATTTGCAGCTGACTGGGGATCTGGTGCGTCTGGTCGGTCATGATGAGCTTGCCGATGGCCTTGGTCATCACCAAGACTTCGCAAACGGCGCGGCGCGCGCGCTGATCGGGGCTTTTCACCAAGATCTGGGAAATCACCGCGATCAGGCTTGCGGCGAGAAAGCTCTTGGTTTGTTCGCGTTCTTCCGTGGGTAGCGCGTCGATGATGCGGTCCAAGGTCTTGGTCGCGCTGGTGGTGTGCAGGGTCCCCAACACCAAGTGACCGGTTTCCGCGGCCGTCATGGCCATGGAAATCGTTTCGGCATCGCGCATTTCACCGACCAGAATCACGTCGGGATCCTCGCGCATGGCGGCGCGTACACCCTCGGCGAAGGAAGGCAGGTGAGTGCCGAGCTCGCGCTGAATGACCTGGCTCGATTTACTGCGGTGAACGAATTCGATGGGGTCTTCGAGGCTGATGATGTTGAGCGAGCGAGTCGCATTCAAGTAATCGATCATGGATGCCAGGGTGGTGGATTTACCTGTACCAGTGGCGCCCGTCACCAGAATCATGCCCTGATGGTAATCGCACAACTTTCGCACCACGGGGGGCAGACCCAGTTGGTCGATGCTGGGCATTGAAGTCGGGATGGAACGGAAGGCGGCGCCGATACCGGTTTCCTTGCGAAAGACGTTGGCGCGGAAGCGGCCACCTTCGGCAGTCACATAGGAGAAATCCAGATCGTGGCCGTCTTTCAGCACTTTGATTTGCGACTGAGTAAGAACCTCGTGGATATACCCCTCGAGTTCGGTGTCGCCCAGATCGCGGAATTTAATAGGGATGAGGTCCCCATGCATGCGCATCATAGGGGGAACGCCGACCGCGAGATGTAGATCCGAGCATCCTTGCGCGACCGCGAGTTTCAGGAAGGCGTCAATTCTTGCCATAACGTCCAAGGCTACCTGTAAGCGATTGGTTTTTCGAGTGCGAGGGGCGGTTGGGGGTGGTAAACGTGAGGTCCGTTCGCTTTGCGGCGGGGGGAAGGTGCGGCTTCTCACGGCACGCGGTGTACTGAAAACGTATATACTTCGTTAGTACTACTGGAGGACGTCATGGCTAAAGAAGCTGTTTTCACCATGAAATTGGAAGCCGAGCTGCGAGACGAATTTATGGCCGAAGCGGCGGCAGCTCATCGGCCGGCCTCGCAAGTCCTTCGCGAACTCATGCGTGATTTCGTGCGCCGCCAACGCGAGGCGAGGGAACACAATGGCTAAAGGATCAATGATCCGCTTTGGCGGCCGCTGGCTTGCACCGGTACGCGGTTCCCTTGGGCGGATCCGTCTCACGCGTGAGCAGGAGCGTGTCGGCGCCAAGATCCACCGCTTGATTCTGCATTTCTCGTCGCTCATCGCTGACGTAGTTCGAGTCCGTTAACCCAACGACTGGGCCGAGCGGAGTGCAGGCTTCTACATCCTCCTCCTTGTGGGTCATTTTCACGCGCTCTGCACCCGGCGCCGATGGAATGCCCACGCAACCAGCGGCCTGCAGGCAGAGGCCGATTAGCAAGGCGAGGTAGCGGCTTGGCATATGGGTTGATAGTTTCATGGGACTAAGGTGTTTGAGGATAGTGAGGAATCGCCTGACTGAGGCACACCCAGGGTTGCGCACTGGAGGTCCAGATGTCCAGCATTGGCTGAAACTCCGATGGATTGTCCAGCGTGGAAAAACGGATGGACGTGAATCCTGGCGCGGCTTCGCCACGCGTGAACAGAGGGGACCCGCAATCGGGGCAAAAGCTGCGAGTCGCGAGGGCGCCGCTACTGGCACGGACCGAGAACGTTTTCGGCGTACCTGTGATCTCGATGTCCGACACCTTAAGAATGAGGCCGGAAGCGAAAGGAGCGCCACTGGAACGCTGGCAGTCGCTGCAGTGACAGTTGAGCATTGCGATTGGCGCGCCCGCGCAGACATAACGGATCGATCCGCACGCACAACCACCGGAGAAAGGAGGAGTCATATCGCTGTTTCCATACATTCGGGCGGTCTGACAATTTCGCTCGAACTTGGTTCACGTCCGTCTTTGAATGCCGAAGTTTGAGTTACACTATTTCGGGCCTCTATTGCGCCACATCGAGCGAAATATGCGCTACGAGCAACACAGCGCCGTCTTTTTATGATCACACCGGTAGAACTGCTTAGCGCCGCCGTCGACGTACTGGCGGTTCTTTTTATTGCCTACAGTTTTGTCAACGTCGGGCTCGCACGTGGCAAAACCCGTATCGATGCGCCGGCAGTCACGGGCCATCCGACGCTTGAGCGTGCGTATCGGGTGCAAATGAACACGGTCGAGCAGGCGATCATGTTCTTCCCGCTGCTTTGGCTCGCCACGAGATATTTTCATAGTCTGGCTTGGCTCCCTGCCGCCTTTGGCCTCGTTTGGGTTATTGGCCGCTTCATCTATCTACGCGGCTACATGCAATCGCCCGACAAGCGCAGCGCTGGTTTTCTTATCTGACTGGCTGGCACCGTAGGTCTGCTGGTGCTATCAATCGTCGGCATCGTGCAGACTTGGATCGTGCTCACCGCGCATTGATTCTGCCGTTGGACGGTGACACTGTTCATCGCGGCAGGTGGATGGGCATCGCGGGCAAGTCTTACGGCGAGTTACCGGGGACGCCTACAGAAGGGCCGTATCCTTCAGAGTACGTTGTTTAACGTAAACACCATTTCAGGAGGCAGCACGCATGAAAACCGATCTTGAAATTCAGAAGGACGTGGGCGACGCTCTGGCGCGAGAAGATGCGGTTCCACCCGGCGCGCTCGGCGTAGAGGTTCATCACGGAGTTGTCAAACTCGCCGGCAATGTCACTGACAAGTCAGTGATAGAGGCATCGACTGATGTTGCAAGACATGTCGACGGCGTGACTCGGGTCGTGTTGGACGTTGCGCACGCTCCAATCTAGGCCCGACAGCTCTAGAACTGACCCGGCGACTTGACGCCCCGTTTGGCGTCAAGTCGCAGTTTGGGCCGACACGCTTGATGGGTATGCCTTAGGTTTTGTTTTTACGAACCTAAAGGTTGCAAATTGCAGCTTTACCTTTGCCGCGACCACGTGTTCTATGCAGTGAGTCAACCCTGCACGTGAGCGTTCATGGAATCCGCGATTCCCGGCCATCTTCGGTGCCCGCGCACCCAACCGCGTCGGGTTGCCGACGATTTCGTTCCGCCATTTGCATCGAGTGTTGCTCGTTACGATCCGACTGTTACACAGCTCGTCATGGGCTACTTCGGTGTGCAATTTTGCGGCAGTTCGATTCCGGTCGGTGCAGGGAGCGCGTTGAGTGCGCTGGCCGTCGCTTTCGGCGAGGAGAAGGGGCCAGGGTCTTGGGACCGAGCGCTCTATATGGACGAAGCGGGCTTCACGAATGTGATTTTAGTTGCCTACTGGAAGTCACCAACACAATTCCAGGCGTGGTTCGAGCGGTGGGCCACCGGCTGGACCCGGGATGGCGTCGCCGGGATTTCTGCGGGGACTTTCACTGAAATTGTAAGGCCCTCGGTAGAGCGCTTTGAAACACTCTTCTCGTCTGACCTGACGGAAGGGGTCGCTCGCGTCTCCGCGGGCTTGAGCAATCCGGTACGCGAGCATGGGTACTGGGGCGGCGCTCGGGATCGCATGGCCATCTCGCAAACGGACACTCTGTTGCCATCTAGCGTCCTCAAGGTCGTCACCACCGGACGACATCAGCGGGTGATCGCACATGACAATCTGTGCCTCATTCGGTCGGGGCAGGATTGGCGGGCGACCGAGGGGGCGGAACGTCGCCTGTACCTAGACGAGGTGGAACCCGTTTTGCGAGCCGGCATGGATTTCTTGCGCGATTTGGGATTGTCCGTTGGATGCTTCGTCAACCGCTACATGACGGTACTCGATGATGCAGGGGAACTGACTGAGAAGCGATTTGGCATGAGCTGGTGGAGGAGTTTGACGGCGCTCGAGCGCTGGGCAGAGTGTCATCCGACGCACCTTGCCATCTTCGCGGCGGCGATGCGCTATTTGACCACCATGGGCGCGGCCGCAAAACTCAGGTTGTATCACGAGGTCACCGTGGCTACGGCTGAACAGCAGTCATTCGACTACTACAACTGCCATCCAAAGACGGGCCTGCTGCGCGCGATGCCCGCAACCGAATAGTAAAGCGCGCCGTTATTCGCCTGCATTGCGGCACAGAGGTCTAGACGTTGCCCATACTCGAACAGCACGGAATCGATTTCATCCCGCTAAGCGAGCGGCATGGGCACCCAAGGGACTTGGCCACGCTGTGGTTCGGGGCCAATGCCATGGCCATTACGTTAGCGACTGGAGCCGTAGCAGCAACCACCCATCTCGGTCTTATATGGGGCAGCTTGGCCATCGTTGTCGGTGCAGTCATTGGTACCGTATTCATGGCATATCACTCCGCACAGGGGCCAAAGTTGGGCCTGCCGCAAATGATCCAAAGTCGGGCGCAGTTTGGCTTCTACGGTGCGAATCTACCCATGTCCATCGTGCTTGCAATGTATCTTGGCTTCTATGCAGGGGGAGCGATCCTGGGCGCTCAAGCGCTGAAGCTATTGATCGGAATGAGCACGGGTAACGGCGTAGCGGTTCTCACGGCGCTATCGCTCGTTCTTGTTTCGTTCGGCTACCGCATGATGCACCGGGTGGGACGCTGGGTCACCCCCGTCTATCTGATCGTCTTCGCCGTCCTGACGGCGGCTTTAGTGAAGAACTGGAATACCTTTCCCTCGAGTTCCGCAGCGGTGGCGAGTCACTTTCAGCTCACCCCATTCATGATGGTGGTTTCAACTGTCGCGGCGTACTACATCTCTTACGGGCCTTACGTGGCTGATTACTCGCGCTACTTGCCCATCGAGACGTCGACGGAACAGGCTTTCTGGTACACCTACGCGGGTGTGATCACGAGTGCGATCTGGATCATGGTGTTGGGTGCGTGCATTCAGACCGCGTTTGGCGGTGTCGATACCATGATGGGAACCGCCTCTGTGGCGCTCACACTGGGTGGCTGGTTCAGAATCGTCACGCTGGTCACCCTCATAATCGGCTTGGTCAATATCGGCGCGTTAAATATCTACGGCGCGATGATGTCGAGCCTCACCATTGTGACCACTGCCGTACTTCGCATGCAAGTCGGTAGAAGTTTGCGAACTTATTTTCTGGTTGTTCTCGCCTCGGCCGGAGGTGCGATCGCAGCGATAGCCAGCGATGATTTCCTGCACGCCTACGAAGACTTCATATTCTTCATCATCACATTCCTCATCCCTTGGTCTTCGATCAATCTCGTCGACTACTACTGGATCCGTCGAGGCCGCTACGATGCGAGGGACTTATTCACTCCACTCGGACAGTATGGGAAATTCAACAGCGCGGGTATCAGCAGCTACTTATTGGGTTGTCTCTGCCAGATTCCCTTTATCAGCCAGGAGTTCTACACCGGGCCGGTTGCCGGCCGACTGGGATTCGACGTCGCGTGGGTCGTTGGCTTAATTGTTCCCGGCGGAATTTACTACGTGCTTGCCCGCAAGCTGGGCAGAACCATTCCCTCAACGATTTCCTCTACATTGGAAGGTCCGAGATGAAGAAAATCAAGGCAGCGGCCGTACAAGCGGCTCCCGTATTCATGAATCTCGACGCATCGATCGACAAGGCGGCCCAGTGGATCGACGAAGCGGCCCGCAACGGCGCGGAGGTGGTGGCCTTCCCGGAAACCTGGTTACCCGGATTCCCCTGGTTCATTTATTTGGGGAACCCTGCCGAGTCCCTGGCATTCTTTCCTCGATATCACGACAACAGCATGGCAGTCGATTCTCCCCAGATGCGACGGCTGCAAGGCATCGTGAAGCGCGCGGGAGTGACGGTCGTAATGGGATTTTCCGAGCGGGACCGCGGAAGCCGCTACATGGCGCAGGCTATTATCGGTCCCGACGGCGAACTGTTGTTGGCCCGGCGAAAACTCAAGCCCACCCATATCGAACGCACGGTTTTCGGTGAAGGTGATGGTTCGGACTTGCGGGTGATTGACGCGCCATTCGGCCGCCTCGGGGCGTTGAATTGCTGGGAGCATGTTCAGCCACTAATGAAAATGGCCATGTACGCGCAGCACGAGGAGGTTCACGTGGCCGCATGGCCGAGCCTCTCGATCTATCGCGATATTGCCTATGCCCTCGGACCTGAGGTTAACAATGCAGCCAGCATGATCTATGCGGTCGAAGGTGGTTGTTTCGTGCTGGCTCCCTGTGCCGTCATTTCGCAGGAAATGTTCGACATGCTGTGCGATACGCGTCAAAAGGCGCATCTTCTGAACCCGCGAACCGACAAACCGGGCGGAGGCTTTTCGATGATTTATGGTCCGGACGGTCGGGCGCTGTGCGAGCCCTTACCGGAGGACCGGGAGGGCATTCTCTATGCCGACCTCGACCCAGTGCTGATCACCTTGGCCAAAGCGACTGCCGATCCCACGGGCCACTATGCGCGCGCCGATGCGGTGCGACTGGTAGTAAACCGAACCAAACGCAGGGTAATGACGGAGATCGATCACACGGCGGCAAGCTCGGAAGCAAGCGCTGGCTCTTCCGCAGGGAGCGATGACGGACTGTTGTCGAACTGAGGAAAATCCCCCCAAACTGAATAGAGGGTAAAAGGTGTGAGTGCCATATCGGGGCCCGCAAGGGCCCCGATATATAGCGCGTGGCGCTACGCAATACCTATATTCCCGGCTTCCTACCGCAGTGCCGTCAATTGCCGGGGGTCCTGCCGGCGGAATTGCTCGAACTGCTTTTGCAGCTCACGGAGCTGCTTCCCTTGCTTGGCGAGGAGTTTCTCCTCTTTCCCAAGTACTTGCCTTTGCTGTTGAACGACCTTCAGCAGAATGGGAGCGAGTTCGTCATAGCGGACGCCTTGAATGGCTCCCGCCTGGTCGCGGATCACCAGATCTGGATAGACCTTATCGACCTCTTCCGCAATGAGCCCATATTGGATCGCGCCGCGGGGTTCAGTCTTGAGCTTGAAGGTCACCGGGCGCAAGTCGAACACCTTGTCGGAGTCGCTTCCCAAGGGAGCGATGGCAGTCTTATATTTCTCGGAAGACGCGAGAACTCCCAGTTGGCCATTTGCCGTGACGATCACCGTGCTTCCCGTGACATGCGTGGTGTTGATGCCCGCGATGAAAGTCGCGGTTTGGGTGCCGGGGGTGCCAATCCGGATGGCTCCGCTTTCACCATCCACGCCCTGATTGGCGATATCGATGTTGTTGTTGCCTGTCGTCAAGGTGTAGCCCGCGGCTTCGCCAAGGGCAATGTTATTGCTGCCCGTTGTGTTCGAGAAAAGCGCATTGCGTCCGATCGCGGTATTACTGGCGCCATCGATATTGTTGAGAAGAGCCTCGTCCCCGTCGGCGACATTGTAGCTCCCGGAGGTATTTGCATAGAGAGCGAAAGCGCCGGAGCCGAGGTTGGAGACGCCCGTCGTATTGCTATAAATGGCCTTGTATCCGTTCGCTGTGTTTGTTGCTCCCAGCGTATTGGAGTAAAGCGCCTCGTAACCGAACGCCGAATTATCGATGCTGGTCGTGCTTAAGAACAAAGCTCCATATCCGACGGCAGTATTGTAGTTGCCAGTAGTGTTGCTTCGGAGGGCGTAACCTCCCACAGCCGTATTGGCCGTACCGCTGGTGTTGGCCCCAAGGGGTATATAGCCCACCGCGGTATTGTTGCTTCCTACCGTATTACTATTGAGCGCATCCACTCCGAGGGCGGAGTTCTCGAGACCCGTGGTATTGTTATATAGAGAAAGCGAGCCGACAGCGGTGTTGAACTGGCCAGACACGTTCATTTCCATGGCGTCATATCCAATCACCGTATTGTAAGCGCCTACGGTGTTGTAGTAGAGGACGTTCGTTCCCACCGCGACGTTATTCATTCCGCTCGTGTTGGAGTACAGAGCCCCGGCTCCATTGGCCACATTGGCTTGGCCTAATGTATCCGAGTGAAGTGCGCCATAGCCTGATGCGGTGTTCCCGGCGGCGCCGTTGAGCTCACTGAGGGCACCGGTACCCATCGCCGTGTTGAGGTTGTAGTCTCCTAGGTACCGTGAACCGACTGCGGAGGAGGCCGAACAATATGCCTTGTTGCAGTGCGTAATCCAACGGCGACGTAGGCGATTGACGGGGGTTTATTTGCGCATCGTGGCGCAGGCTTTTTGCGCGCGGGCCAGGAGGGTCGGGGCTCCCATCGTTGAGCAGCACTCTGCAAATGAATCGGTAGGCCCGTGCCATTGTAATTCATGTGCGTTCACCATGACCGGCGCGTCAGTGCGGAGGGTCGCTAGCCTCTTGAAAAGAAGCGCTAACTCCATCTGCCCCTTGAGCGCCTCTGGTGGAAACTCCTGAATTTTGCCGTAACGACCAATGAGGGATGCGGCGCCTTTCGGCCCTATACCGGCGATGCCGGGATAACCATCCGCGCTATCGCCGACTAATGCCAAATAGTCCGGAATGAATTCGGGGCTCACCCCGAATTTGGCGCGTACCCCATCGGCGTCGCGGACAACTTTGGTTCGGCGATCTACCTGCACCACGCGGTCCGTGCGGACGCATTGCGCGAGATCTTTGTCGGGCGTCCAAATGCAGACTTTTTTAACGCGGGAATCCTGTGCGGCGATTGTGGCCGCGGAGGCCAGCGCGTCGTCTGCCTCGAACTCGGTCATCGGCCAAACCACCACTCCCATGGCGGCTAACGCGTCTTCCAACGGCTGGAACTGCTCAAGGAGCGCTGGCTCAATACCTTCGCCTGTTTTGTATCCAGGCCAAAGCTGGTTGCGGAAGGATTCGATCACATGATCCGTTGCGACCGCGATGTGCGTCGCGTCTTCCTTGATCATTTGCAAAACGGTGTTGAGGACGCCCACTACGGCGCCGAAGGGCCTGTCTTTATCCTTGGTAAAACGACGGAGGCCATAGAAATGGCGGAAAAGCTCGTATGTGCCGTCGATCAGATGGATGACCATACGGCAGTATCGCTTGAAGATTTGCGTCAGTCACTTGGGCTGGAGATCCCTCTCGCCTGGACTAGCGACTGGCCGGGCCGTGTGGCGGCGATCGAAGTCTATCCGGCCGCCACCCGTCTTGGTCTGGGTTTACCCAAGGTGCCGAAGGGGGAAGACCCGCTCGAGGGCCTTCAAGGGCGGCTGCACATCTCGCCCGCGGTATTTCTTGGCTCCGAGCATGTGCAGGACGCGGTTCTGTGCGCACTCGGCGGGCTCGAGTTC
>Ga0302315_10005356_pt1 | contig 10973 bp, 10 predicted proteins | sample III_Palsa_N3_1_FD_200532 | JGI IMG/M metagenome (GOLD analysis project Ga0302315, IMG submission 200532) | Peat permafrost microbial communities from Stordalen Mire near Abisko, Sweden - III_Palsa_N3_1 | ecosystem: Environmental > Terrestrial > Soil > Palsa > Peat permafrost | place: Sweden... | reverse complement strand
GATACAGCGTCATTGCCGGTACCGGCAGTGCTTTCATTTTTAACCAGTAACTTACTTTTAATATCGTAATATTCGGTTGACGTTTTGCCGGTCGGGTCGGTAACCAACACCTGGTACGCATCTGATCCGTTTACCTTTTGCACACTTTTCACTTCCAGCTTAAATGCCGGATTGTTTAAGTAATCCAATTGCTCGGTTAACGTGGTGAAAACCTTTTTCTGCGCGATCTCTTCGGCAGTCAGTTCTTTTTTAGCGCCACCCTGTTGCTGGTAACCCTTGTCGCCATCAAATACTGTCTTCATTACCACATTATCGCCCAGCGTCATGGTCATCATTTCTTTATTGGGCGCTAATTTTTTCTGTTCTACTTTCAGGTTCACACCCTGCATAGCCATTGTCATAATTGCCTGGTATGACTTTATCTTTTTCAGTTCATTGGCACCGCCAATTGCGTCAATATAATTTTTCATGATGTCACTTGCCTTAACTTCAGGAGCAAGCTGTACGCCGGCGGTTACCGGGTTGGCGTATGTATCAAACATTTTTACCGGGTACCCGCTTTTTTTAAGTCCTTCAACCATTTGAGCGGCGCTACCCACTACTATTACCCGCGGATTCTCATCGAAATACTTTTTAGCTGCCCGCTGTACATCTTCGGCCGTTACTGCGTTTACCCTTTGCAGGTAAGTTCTGTAAAAATCGGGCGGCAGGTGATTGATCAGTATGTTTCTGGCAAAAGTAGCCATGCGGGCAGGGTCTTCCAGTCCCAGCGCGAACGAACCGGCATAAAGCGCCTTGGCATTTCTTAATTCCTCATCCGATACCTTTTCATTACGGATACGCCTGATCTCGCTTAAAAATTCTGTCACCGCGCTGTCGGTCTTAGCATTCCGTACAGATGCGGAAGCATCAAAGGTGGTTTGAAACCTGTCTGAACCCAGGCTTGAATAAGCGCCATAAGTAAAAGCATGTTTCTCGCGCAGGTTCATAAACAAACGGCTTTCCGCGCCGCCGCCTAAAATATAATTGGCCAACAGGGCCGGGAAATAATCGGGATCGCTCTTTTTCAGTCCAACCAGGTTAACTACCTTAATTTCTGATTGCACTGCGGTAGGCACATCAACTACATCAATTTCAGTTTTAGCGGGGTTAGGTATAAGAGGCAACATCGGCAAGGCTAATGGTGTACCTTTCCATGAGCCCAACACCTGTGTTACCAATAATTTGGCATCAGCAGGCTTAATATCGCCGACAATGGTTAAGTACGACCGCGATGGGGTAATATACTTAGTATAATAGGTTTTTACATCCTGCAAGGTCAGCTTATTTACACCATCTTCCGTTTCAAATTCACCATTAGGATGATTTTTGCCATAAGTAAGCGCATTGGTAACGCGGGTGGAGATGGCCGGGGCGCTTTTAGCTTCTTCCTGTATGCCGGTTATCTCTTGTGTTTTAAGTTTGTCGAATGATTCCTGGGTAAACGCGGGTTGCCTTAATGCCTGTCCCATCAGCGTAAACGCAGTTTTAAAATAACGGGTCAACGCCGATGCGCTGCCGCCCGAAGAGCTAAGGCTTACATCAGCGCCCATTTTTTCGACAGCCTGATCAAACACAGCTTTGGGCATTGTTTTGGTGCCCTCGTTAAGCATCGCGCCCATAAGGCTAACCACACCAGCCTTGCTGCCCTCTTTGATTGGCCCGGCATCGATAAACAAACTGGCAGAAACTTTTGGTAAACGATGATCTTCAACTACTAATATGGTAATGCCGTTTGGCAGTTTGTAAATAACCGGATCTTTAATTGTTAAAACCGGGGCCGGACCTGCTTTGGGCTGTCTGCTGCGGTCAATAGTTTGTGCCTGGGCATGTTGCATTAAAAATGCCCCGGCTATTATCATTATATATTTTTTCATTAAAATGATCTTTTAAGTGATATAAATTATTTATTGGGCAGTTTTAGCTTTTCCGGGCAGATAATATAATACCAGCCGCTGGTTTGGGTTAAGATATTTACGGGCAGCCGCTCTTATTTCTTCGCGGGTTATTGATTTGTCTTCCGCCAGCTCTTCATTCAAATGATTGGTATCCTTATGATAAAAGGTATAGCCGTTAGCCAGGTTTTCGGCAATGCCCAGCATGCGGGTATTGGCGCTAACAAAACTGTTTTCAAACTGGTTTTCGAGTTTCTGGTAATCTTCCTCGCTTATCAAATCTGTTTGCAGCTTTACAATCTCTTCCTCCATATCCTTTAATAAACTTGCCGGTGCAGCGCCTCCGCTTGGCAAAGCGCCAACAATGTACATCCCATAATCTTCAAGCGCGTAATTAAAGGCAAAAACCTGCAAGGCATCCTTCTTATCATCCACCATCTTTTTATACATCTTTGAGCTTGATCCGCCCGAAAGAATTGATGATATCATTTCCATAATTTTCGATTCGCGTGTATCCCTGCCCGGCACACGATAGGCAGAGAAGATAGCGGGTATCTGTATATTGGCATCATAAGCCGTGTCGGTTATTTGTTTGGTAAGCGGCGCTTCTTCTACCTTTTTATAAACCACAGGCGCACCGCGCGGTATGGTGCCAAAATATTCGTCGATCAATTTTTTGGTTTTTGCCACATCAATATCCCCGGCAATAGACAGTACCGCATTGTTAGGTACATAAAACTGTTTAAAAAACTGTTTAAACTCGTCCAGCTTTGCCGCGTCAAGGTCTTTCATTGAACCTATTACGCCATTATGATAAGGGTGTTTGGCAAAAAGTTCTTCGCCAATAATATTGATAAAGTTTCCGTAAGGACGGTTATCAAAGCTGAGGCGCTTTTCTTCCTTTACCACATCATTCTGAATTTTTACGCCGATCTCGTTAATTACCGGGTGCATCATACGCTCACTTTCCAGCCAAAGGCCTGTTTCCAGTTCATTTGACGGGAACACCTCGTAATAAAAGGTCCTGTCTTGTGTGGTGTTGGCATTATTCTGACCGCCGTTTGCCGACACGATCTTCATAAACTCGCCCCGCTTGATATTTTCGCTGCCTTCAAACAACAGGTGTTCAAAAAAATGCGCGAAACCTGTGCGGCCAGCCACTTCATTTTTTGAACCCACATGGTACATAACCGACACCGTTACAACCGGCGCGTGATGGTCGTCATGCAGGATAACGTGCAGGCCATTAGGCATGTCGTATTCTGTAAATTCGATTTTTTGCGCATTTGCCTTAACACCTGCCAGGGCCATTGCCACAGCTACACACAAAACATGTTTTCGTATTTGCATATTGAATTTTAATTTAGGACTAAATTATTAATTTATTCGTAATTGTAACAAACCCGTTAACTAAATTTAACAGAATTTTATTGGGAGTGTTTATGGTTGTTGTTTGTATTGGATGTTGAAAATTTGAGATTGTTACGTCAAATGCAGGCATTTCTTGTCTGTTACTGTAAACTCTGTTATGCATGACAGTACAGGAAATTGTAAGAGTCATTTTTTAAGATTGCCAAATATTTGGTATTTGACTAACAGCTTAAAATTCGGATTATGGAGAGAATTGTATTAGAGGTTGATGACCGGGCGGCAAGGGCCTGGCATGAAGCGCCCTCTGAAAAAAGAAGGGAAATAACGAATAAAGTCAATATCCGCATAGGCAAAGAATTGTTTGAGTACGATAAGGAAAGTTTTGTTCAGTATTTGGACCAACTACGAGATAAAATGGCAGAACGGGGACTTACCCAGGAACTACTGGATGATATGCTGAAAGATGAAGCATAAATTTGTTATAGATACAAATGTCCTTATTAGTGCTGCATTATTAAGAAAATCAATAAATGCCCAAGCCTTAAACCTTTCTATTCATTAAGGTACTGCCCTGAACTATCACCTTTTCCACCTTTCCAACCAAACCATTATCTTTGCCCCAATGCTTATCCATCAATTTTACGATATTGGCCTTGCCCATGCTTCTTATGCTACAATCAGCGGCGGAAAAATGATGGTTATCGACCCTGCCCGCGACCCGCAGCCATATTATGATTTTGCCGGGCAGCATGAAGCAGCCATCGTTGGCGTTATTGAAACGCACCCCCATGCCGATTTTATAAGCTCGCACCTGGAGATACACCAAACTACCGGTGCCATAATTTATTGCAGCAAGTTAACCGGCGCGGCCTACCCGCATAAAAGCTTTGATGATGGTGATATAATTGAACTTAACGGCATTAAGCTAAAGGCTATTAATACGCCCGGTCATTCGCCCGATTCTATTTGTATTTTGCTGGAAGACGGGCATGGCAAGGAAACGGCGTTATTTACCGGCGATACCTTATTTGTGGGCGACGTTGGCCGCCCCGACCTGCGCGAAAACGTGGGCAACATAACCGCTAAAAAAGAAGAGCTTGCCCGCCAGCTCTATCGTTCAACCCGCCAAAAATTGATGCCTCTGCATAAAAGCACGGTTGTTTACCCGGCCCACGGCCCCGGCTCGTTATGCGGTAAAAACATGAGTCCGGATTTGCAAAGTACCATCGGCCGCGAGTTGATTGAAAACTATGCCTTGCAGGCCATGATGGAAGAAGAATTTGTTAAAATCCTTACCGCCGACCAGCCTTTTGCACCTGTATATTTTGGCTATGATGTTGAGTTGAACAAAAAAGGCGCGCCTGCGTTTAAGGCTACCATTGATGCAGTGTTAAGGCTGGAAAATTCAACGGGGCTGGAAAACAATATCCCTGTTATTGATACCCGACCAAAGGCTGAATTTAGAAACGGCCATCTAAAAGGCGCTATTAACTTGCAGGACGGCGAAAAGTTTGAAACCTGGCTGGGTACCATCATCAACCCCGATGAGCAATTCTACCTGGTAGCAGCCGATGAAGCAGCATTAGATATCGTCATAAAAAAAGCTGCAAAAATAGGCTATGAACATGCCATTAAAGCTACACTTTTAGCACGCTTTGTTGCCGTTAAACAGTCAGAAACACTCGATTTGTCCGCGTTTAAAGCAGCGCCGCAAAACTACACCATAATTGACGTACGCAACTGGAACGAAATTAATGACGGTAAAATATTTGTCAATGCGTTAACCATCCCGTTGCCCGAACTGCGCGGACGTTTGCACGAAATACCAACCGATAAACCAATTGTAGTACACTGCGCGGCAGGATACCGGTCGGCAGCGGCGGCAAGCATTATTGCAGGCAAAATAGATAATGTTCCGGTTTATGACTTGAGCGAAGCAGTATTAGAATTCGATGCCGAAATTAACCACAAATAAAAAAGTCTCCCCTACCGGGCGAGATTTAGAGGGGGCTGGAAGTTATGCTTGAAATTGTCCCAACCGCCGATGGCTCCAACACCATCTACAACGCCGAAATTGGCGAAAACTACCACTCCCGCAATGGTGCTTTGCAGGAGAGCCTCCACGTATTTGTCAACTCGGGCCTGAACTACTTTTTAGACTGGAAGGATGTGGAAGAAGTATCCGTATTAGAGGTCGGCTTTGGCACAGGGCTTAACTTCTTATTAAGCGCCGGCGTTTGCATTGCCCGTAAAATTAAGCTGGATTATGTGGGAATTGAGGCCTATCCGCTAAGCAAGGAAATGATCAGCCAAACCGGGTATGACAAATATGTACCTACAGAATTATGGCAGCAATTCATAAATAATTATCCAAACTCCCTTCAAATCCCCAACTGCAAACTGCAAACTGAATACTGCCAACTTTTAAACTTCCGGTCAGCACAGCAATTCGACATTATCTATTTCGATGCCTTCGCCGCGGCGCGCCAACCCGAAATGTGGACAGACGAAGCAATAGCGCATACTATACAATTTTTAAAACCCGGCGGGGTATTTGTAACCTACGCAATTACAGGCAACTTAAAGCGAGCGTTAAAGGCTTTAGGCTGCAAAATAGAAAAAGCGCCCGGCGCACTTGGCAAACGCGAAATGCTGCGGGCGGTTAAATTTGAAAATGTGCTGATTTGAAAATTTGAATATATTTAAACATTAATAATCACATATTGCAGAATTAAGCATCTTCAAATTTTCAAATTAAAAAATATTCAAATCAACAACATGCCCATAACACCATCCATAACCGCTTCAACACCTGCAACTGCGTTTGAACGCCTGCTCACTATTATGCATGACCTGCGGATGAATTGCCCCTGGGATAAAAAGCAAACCTTAGAGAGCCTGCGCCATTTGACCATTGAAGAAACTTACGAGTTATCAGACGCGATATTAAGCGGCGATATGCAGGAAATAAAAAAGGAGTTGGGCGATATTATGCTGCACCTGGTATTTTACGCCCGGATAGGATCTGAAACAAATGATTTTACAATTACTGATGTGCTGAATAGTATTTGTGATAAACTGATCAACCGCCATCCGCATATCTACAGCGATGTTAAGGTGCATGATGAGAATGATGTTAAGCGCAACTGGGAACAAATAAAATTAAAAGAAGGCAATAAGTCTGTTTTAGGTGGCGTTCCTGCATCATTGCCCGCATTGGTAAAGGCATCGCGCATACAAGAAAAGGCGCGCGGCGTTGGGTTTGACTGGGAAGAAAAAAGCCAGGTTTGGGCAAAGGTAGAGGAAGAAATGCAGGAGTTTAAGGCCGAGTTTAACGTAGATGATGCAACCGCCATTGATCACGAAAAGGCCGAAAGTGAATTTGGCGACCTGCTGTTTTCATTAATTAACTATGCCCGGTTTATTAACATCAATGCCGAAGACGCGCTGGAAAAAACTAATAGAAAGTTCATTAAACGTTTTCAATATTTAGAAGTCAAAGCAAGGGAAAGCGGCAAACAACTGCATAATATGACCCTAGCCGAAATGGATATTTTTTGGAATGAAGCAAAAAGGTTATAAAAAAAGCTAACAGATTGTAGCATATTTCGTAACTTTATCGTAATATGGTTATTAAATAAATACTTTATGAAACAAAAATTACACTACCTGTTCCCGTTACTGATACTTTTTACATTAATAGCCGGATGCGTAAAAGATACTTCAGCACCTGTTGTATTGCCTGTGGGTAATTTCGCAGGCACATTTACCCGCGTACATCTCAATCCGTACACAAACAAAATAGATACCATAACGGCCAAATTAAATATTGCCATGTCTGCCACTACCGGCTATGCTGTTACAGGCGATACAACGCATCACGCTGCCAGTCATGGTTCATATATTGTTGACGGCGTAAACATTCAGTTTACCGACCTCACTTTACCTACAAATTTATCAGCAGCAACACCGGTTACTAAAACACATTTAAGCGGGTTATACCAATATGTTTATTCGGCACCAAGTTTGGTAATTCAATTTGCAAATGATACACTGGTACTTAACTATACTTTAGTAGCGCAATAAAAACACAGCTCAACATAACGTTAAAAGATTTATAAGTATAATATCTTATCAATCTAAATAATACACTATGAAACTGAAATTAAATTACTTACTTGTCTTATTACTACTAATAGCAAGCGCATGCACAAAGCAGCAGCCTGCCAATAATGACACCAGTTATAACCCGTTAATTACGCCCGTGGGTAATTTTTCAGGCTATTTTACGCTTATACATTTAAACCCTGCAACTAACAAATTGGATACTTCAAGGGCGTTAATAACATTAGCCACTACCGCAGACCTCAGCTATAGTGTTGCAGGCGATACAACAACAATACAAGCACCCAGCTATGGTACGTTTACCGCCGATGGGACTCTTATTACATTTACAGATGCAACGGTAACCAAAAGAACGCCGCCTAATACACCCCAAAAACATCTTAACGGACCGTTTTTATATACCTACGATGGTACAACCCTTAATATTTATGGGTCATCAGATACATTAAGTTATAATTATGTCCTTCAGGCCCATTAGCAAATAGGTTTTTACTACCTAAATTTAATATCGGCCATGGAACTTCAAATAACGAATAATGACCCAGGTTCGGTGTTCGATATTCAAAATTCATCCGGATGGTTATCAGGATTCAGTATTATTTTAACCCCCGCTATCGTGCCCGTTCAGGTGCCCGCGCTTAGAGATTAGTTAGTTGTCCAAAGGACTTTTATTGAGGTGATTAGTTAATCAATTGTCATTTCGTATATTGCGTAGGCTAACTTTATGTACCTATCAGTATTACAATGAAAAAACGGTTTAAGTATTTATACATTATAGTAGTACTCCTGATAGGCATTGGGGGCTTAACCACCTGCAAAACCCCTTACACCCCCGCGCCAATAACCGCTGTAAACAACTATTTGGTGGTTGAAGGTTTAATAAACATTAACGATTCCACCTATATTAATTTAAGCCGGACGGTAGGGGTAATGAGCGCCTCGACAGTAAAACCGGAGTTGAAGGCTACTATAACCATTGTAAGCAATACCGGCAGCAGCTATCCTTTAAAAGAAGTGGGCAATGGTGTTTATTCGGCACCGTCCTATAATTTAAGTGCTGCCAACCAATACAAGTTAATGATAAAAACATCCAATGGCAGCACTTACGCCTCTGATTTTGAGCAAACCAAGGTAACCCCGCCGATAGACAGCCTGATTACCGATATGGAACCTGATGGTATCCATTTTAGCATCAACACGCACGACCCGCAAAATGCCACCCGCTATTACCGCTGGGACTATTCGGAAACATGGCAGTTTACTTCTTATTTCGTTTCGAAGTACACAGGCCAATATTCGGACACAGCAAAGGCAGCTATGTCGCCTTATTTTATAGGACATGGGATAGTTGTACTTCCGCGTACCAATGATATTTATCATTGCTGGGGAGGTGATGCTTCGGCTACCATTTTACTCAACACAACGGCAGGCCTCAGTAAGGATATTATCCAGAACCAGCCCATTACGTTTGTGGCCTCATCATCCGAGAAATTGTCGGTAAGGTACAGCATCAATATCAAAGAATACGCTTTAACACAGGATGCCTACACTTTCTGGACGCTGCTTAAAACCAATACCGAGCAGCTGGGCAGTATTTTCGATGCCCAGCCATCGGCATCAATTGGTAATATCCATAACGTCAACAATCCCAATGAAGTCGTGATTGGTTATATGAGCGCATGTTCCGTAAGCCAAAAAAGGATATATATCAACTATACCGATTTGCCCAGGAGTTACATTAGTGATTATTTAAATAATAATCCCTATAATAAATATACCTGTGCTTTGGATACCATTCCGGTCGTTATTGTAGATAAAAATGGTGCAATAATAGAATATGCTGAATATGATTACTTTATTGCTAATTATCCTTACGTAGCTCAAATACCCATTGATTCAGTTCTTGCAGTTAACCTGAGTGTTTACCCACCAAAAGGCAGCCACAGCGGTGCACAACCACCATGTGCGGATTGCACCCTGCGCGGAACAAATGTAAAACCGGCATTTTGGCAATAGGTTAGTAATTAGTGGTATATTGCATTTACCAACAGCATGTTTCGGCACTTATGAAAAAACGCGTTAAATATATTTTATATTTTATTACAGCAGGCATTGCATTAACCACCTGCAAAACCCCCTACACCCCCGCGCCAATAACCGCCGTAAACAATTATTTGGTGGTTGAAGGTTTAATAAACATTAACGATTCCACCTATATTAATTTAAGCCGGACGGTAGGGGTAATGAGCGCCTCAACAGTAAAACCGGAGCTGAAAGCCACTATAACCATTGAAAGCAATACAGGCGGTAGTTATCCTTTGAAAGAAGTTGGCAATGGTGTTTATTCGGCACCATCCTATAATTTAAGCGCAGCAAACCAATACCGCTTAATGATAAAAACCTCCAATGGCAGCACTTATGCTTCTGATTTTGAACAGACCAAAGTAACCCCGCCAATAGACAGCCTGATCACCGATATGGAGCCCGATGGCCTGCACGTTAACATCAATACGCATGACCCGCAAAATGCAACCCGTTATTACCGCTGGGACTATTCGGAAACCTGGCAGTTTACCTCCTATTTTGATTCGAAGTACACAGCCCAGGGGGCTGCAACATCACCGCTAACTATGTCGCCTTATTTCGTAGGCTCGGGGATAACTGTTTTGCCGCGCACCAATGATATTTACCATTGCTGGGGCGGGGACGCTTCGGCTACTATTTTACTCAATACAACCGCAGGCCTCAGCCAGGATATTATCAAAAACCAGCCCATCACATTTGTAGCGTCATCATCCGAAAAATTATCTATAAGATACAGTATCAATATCAAACAATATGCTTTAACGCAGGATGCCTATGCTTTCTGGACGCTGCTTAAAACCAATACAGAGCAGTTGGGGAGTATTTTCGATGCGCAACCATCGGCATCAATAGGCAATATACATAATGTGAACAACCCCAATGAAGTCGTGATTGGTTATATGAGCGCATGTTCCGTAAGCCAAAAAAGGATATATATTGATCATACGGCCGAACCGTTAAGTTATAGTACTGACTATCAAAATAATAACCCATATGGCCCCTATGGGCAAAATAATTGCGCTTTGGCAACCAATTGTTGCTTCGTGGCACAATTAGATCCAAAGGGTAATTTAGTACAATACCAGGAATTGTCTGTATTTATTATTAATTATCCAAATGCCTCTCTGATACCGATTGCCTTACTTGATACTATTAACCTCAATGTTTACCCCGAAAAAGGTAGCCATAGCGGCGCTGACCCGATATGTGCAGATTGTACTTTGCGGGGTACCAATGTAAAACCGGCTTTTTGGCAATGATGAAAAGGAACTTAAAATACATTTTATATGTTTTATCAGGTTTATCGCTTACTACCTGCAAAACCCCTTATACCCCAGCGCCGATAACCGCCGTAAACAATTATTTGGTGGTTGAAGGTTTGATCAATATTAATGATTCCACCTATATCAATTTAAGCCGGACGGTAGGGGTAATGAGCGCTTCAACAGTAAAACCGGA
>Ga0302315_10005355_pt1 | contig 10974 bp, 7 predicted proteins | sample III_Palsa_N3_1_FD_200532 | JGI IMG/M metagenome (GOLD analysis project Ga0302315, IMG submission 200532) | Peat permafrost microbial communities from Stordalen Mire near Abisko, Sweden - III_Palsa_N3_1 | ecosystem: Environmental > Terrestrial > Soil > Palsa > Peat permafrost | place: Sweden... | reverse complement strand
TCCTATCGGACGATGGATCGATCATGCAGATTGATCAGGGACTTGGTCTCAATCAGTTCATCAACAACGACGGTGAAACGCCTTCCCGCCTTGCCTGCGCTACTAGCGGCATCGACTTCAGTAGTACTACCAGCCTCCCTATGAGAATGGATTACTTCCAAGGTCCTCGCTACAACATTGCTCTGATGCTTCTCTGGAGACAAGTTCCAGAAACGGTCAATGGTGTAGACGATCCTGCGAATCTCGAGGATTCAGCTTGCGGTCAAAGCGGCAACGATCTGTGGTTTAACTGGAACGTAACTCCATCTGTTCCAACCGACTACTGGCTTTCCCTCTTGTCACGAGGCTGGACAGTACTCACGCCTGAGAACTACTTCTTGCCAAATACGACGCTCAGCAATCCGTGTACAACGAGTGCGACACCTACACCGTCTGCGACTCCGACACCAAGCCCGACCGTTACGGCAAATCCGTCTCCGACTCCAACGCCGTCGTCGAACCCTACTCCGTCACCAACTTCATCGTCGACTTGTACCGGTGACGCTTGTGGTGGTGGCAGTATCGGAATCTAAATCTAAGCTACACGGTGGCCAAGCTCTCCATCAAGACCTTTACGGTCGGGGAGCTTGGCCGCTGCGCTTTGAACCGCCTCACATAGAGTTGGATGAATGTAAATCGCATCGCGAATCACCGAATAAGGCGCACGCGTATTCATCAAGGTCACATAGATCTGAACAAGCTCAGAACCCTCTGCCCCAAGAACCGCGGCACCCAGGAGCTCATCCTTCTCAACATCGGCAATCAATTTAATAAAGCCTTGGGTTTCACGCAACTCATTGGCTTTTCCGTTGTCGGAGAAATCAAATTTAGCGACGGTGTATTTGCGCCCATTCTTTTTCGCATCGGCTTCGGTCATTCCAACACGACCGAGCTCTGGATCGGTGAACATCGCATAAGGAACGATACGGTTGGTGGTACGAGAACCGTCTCCCAAGATCTGCGACTCCAAAATCCGGAAATCATCCCACGAAGTATGCGTGAACATTGGGCCGCCACGAATGTCTCCCGCAACCCAAATACCTTGCACCTGAGTACTCAGCTTTTCGTTGATGGGAACAATACCCCTCGGGGACATTTTTATTCCAACAGTTTCCAGTCCCAGATCACCGGTGTTCGGTATTCTGCCCGTAGCAATAAAGAAATGGCTCGCCTCGATCACTGATTCTTTTTTCGAGACAGAGTTCAACGTGTGAATGAGGATTCCGTCGTCTTTTCCATCAGTCTTTTGCGCTTCAACTCTTTGAGTTTGGCAGTCCAAATAAAATTCAATCCCCTCTTTACTCAGATACCGTTGCAAAGCCTCAGAGATATCGTCGTCTTCATGATTTGCGATGCGAGGGCCATTTCCGATCACCACGACCGAGGAACCCATGCGCCGATAAAACTGAGCCATTTCTAACCCGACGTAACCCGCCCCCAGTATCACGATTCTTTTTGGCGGAGATTTATCCGGATATTGCTGGTGCGCCAGCAACCAAGTGTCGGCATCCACCACTCGGTCTCGAATCATCTCAAGCCCCGCTATTTTTGGAATCGCGCTTCGGTTTCCGGTATTTAAAATCACTTGTTCGCAGCTGACACTCGGACCGTCTTGAATACGAATCCGAAAATGCCCTTCTTCGTCGCGGCCGTCGAGCCTCGCATGTCCTTTGAGATAACTGATCGAGCTGGAAGTCTTAAGATCCTTTTCCAAGCCCTCTCGAGAAGCGGTCGCTATTTGATTCGCTTTTGCAATCACATCGGAAAAATCAACTTCGACCGCAGGAATTCTTATTCCGTATTCGGTCGCGCGTCTCGCTTGATGAACAAGCTTCGCCGAAGCAATTGCAGCTTTAGTAGGGGTGCATCCAAAATTGATGCAGGAGCCCCCGAGATTTTTCCGTTCAACAAGAAGCACCCGTTTTCCGCTCTGAGCGAGCGAGTGCGCCAGCGGAGTTGAAGCCTGACCGCCACCAATAATCACAAAATCAAAGTAGAATTCGTTCATCATAATATAGGTGCACAAAGTGCAATGATGGGTCCAATGGATCCACAAAAACCACCCCGCACAACCCCTCCCAATAAAACTCCTATTGAAGATTACGCCATCATTGGAAACTTTGAATCGGCTGCATTGATTTCCAAACATGGCTCGATCGATTGGCTCTGCTTGCCACGCTTTGACTCAGGGGCTTGTTTTGCGGCGCTGCTCGGTTGCGAAGATCAAGGGCACTGGTCAATTTTTCCGGACACAAGCCAACTTGAAGGTCCTCAAGCGGTGAAAATTACACGGCGTTATCGACGCGACACATTGATTCTGGAAACAGAATTTGAAACACCCACAGGAAAAGTGCGTCTGACTGACTGTATGCCCCAGGGTTCCGAGGTTCCTACTGTGATTCGTGTTGTTCAGGGACTTCACGGTGAAGTTCCGATGAGAATGGACTTGGTTCTGCGCTTTGACTACGGCTCCATAGTCCCATGGGTCACCAAAGACGTGTTTGGATCCATGAGAGCGATCGCTGGTCCGGACGCAGTCCGTGTACGCTCAACAGTTCCTCTCTCAGGGAAAGACATGAAGACGGTTTCGGCCTTCACGATGAAATCAGGCCAAAAAGAAGAATTTGTCATGACTTGGTTTCCTTCAGCGCAAGAGCATCACACCGAGATCGAGAATCCGGATGGTGAGATCGATCGGACAGCGCTGTGGTGGCGAAACTGGTCAAGTCATTGCACCTACCGAGGGCCTTATGCAGATGTGGTGAAAAGATCCCTCATCACTTTGAAAGCACTCACTCATCAAAAAACAGGCGGGATCATCGCCGCTCCGACGACCTCGCTTCCTGAGGGTCTCGGCGGAAGTCGAAATTGGGATTATCGCTATTGCTGGTTGAGAGATTCGACCTACACGCTCTACGCACTTCTCCACTCCGGATACACCGAGGAGGCTCGACATTGGAAGGACTGGCTTCTCCGCGCGGTCGCGGGTTCTCCCTCTCAGTTGAACATTATGTATGGCGTGAGGGGCGAAAGACGCCTCACCGAAATTGAACTCCCTTGGCTTGCGGGCTACGAAGGATCGCAGCCCGTCAGGCAGGGAAACGCCGCACACAACCAACTCCAGCTCGATGTTTTCGGTGAACTCATGGGCGCCTTTCATCTCTCTCGCCAGTTTGGAATCGAAAACGACGGAGTTGCGTGGAAACTGCAGCGTCGGATCACCGAATTTTTGGAAACTCAGTGGTTCAAACCTGATAACGGAATTTGGGAAGTTCGTGGCGAACCCCAACACTTTGTCTTTTCGAAAGCGATGGCCTGGCTGGCGTTCGACCGAGGCATCCAAGCGGTCGAATGCAACGGAATGAAAGGCCCCGTCGAGCGCTGGACAAAAATTCGTGACCAAATTCACGCCGAAATTTGTGAAAAGGGCTTTGATCCTGAACTTGGAACCTTTGTTCAATCTTACGGATCAAAAGCGTTAGATGCGAATTTGCTCCTTCTGGTCAATATTGGATTTCTACCCCCAAACGATTCTCGACTGGTCGCAACGGTCGCTGCGATTCAACGAGACTTGATGAGCGATGGCTTTGTTCTTCGTTACAAACCTCAGGAAACCGAAGACGGACTTCCTGGAACGGAGGGTGTCTTTCTAGCCTGTACTTTCTGGTTGGTCGACGCGTTGATTCTCCTAGGAAAAAGAGACGAAGCAAAAACCATTTTCGAGCGCGCGATCAAAGTTCGAAATGATCTCGGACTTCTTTCAGAAGAATACGATACGAAAGAAAAGCGCCTCGTCGGAAATTTCCCTCAAGGATTCTCCCACATCAGTTTGATCAATAGCGCGACAAACTTAGCTGCTTCTCAGCCCGGTCAGAACGCTAATAAAATGGGGCCCGCGCAACATCGTTCACAAAGGCCTCGTACCATGGACGGGGCGGCTGAATTTGTCGCCTAACTCGTTCAACCTGAAGTTCAAAATGCGCTGAGAACAGAAGCCAATAGATCTTCAAGATTGACAGGCTTTTTCAAAAAGTGACGAATGCCCATGCGTTCACTCACCTTGTGAATGTTGGAGTCTGCACTGAGAACAATGACGGGGATTCCAGAGATCGTCGGATCCTGAATTTGCTCTTCACGAAACTGCGCACCGCTTTTTACGGGCATCATTAAATCGAGGATGATGAGATGAGGGCGAACTCCTTGCCGGAGTTGATCCAGAGCTTGTTGTCCGTCGGATGCCGCATGGACGAGGTACCCTTCGAATCTCAACAATTCGACGAGGGCCGATCGAATTTCACGATCATCTTCAACAACAAGTATGGTTTTAGATGCTTCCGGCATAGGTGGTTTTCTAACGCTAGATTAACACCGTGCGCAGAAAACCTCAAGACGCCTTTAGAATGTAATTCTCAATCGCTTTCGCAAATCCCTCATCATCGAGAGAATCCGTAACTTTCGTCGCACATTCCTTCACTTCACTCCCACCATTCCCCATTGCGATGCTCAGACCACTCTGATTGAACATGTCGATATCATTTGGCATGTCTCCCAAAGTGGCGATCTGTTTGGGAGAAATCTTAAAATAGTCCGAGAGGAATTTTACGACGTAGCCTTTGTTCGCTTCTGGGTGAGTGACGTCCAAGTAATAAGGCTGTGATAGAGCCGCTGATACGTGCGGACTAAACTCTTTCCATAGTTCATGAGCCGACTTTTCTAATTCGGCTTTGTGATCACTAATCCCCACGATTTTAATAACGTGGTCGAACTTGCCGTCAAAATTTTTCACGACCTCGGGCTCGAACTGTACCGTTCTCATCTCCTGATCCACATGAGGGGCACTGCGATCTCGAATTAACCAGTCCTGCCCTCGATAGATCCAGGCGTCATAACCCTGATCCAAGATGGCTTGGACCACCTTCTTAGCGATATCTTCGGGAAGGATTTTTTCCGATAACGTCTTGAGATCAGGGGTAATAATCATTCCACCGTTAAACGCCGCTGCCGGGGTATCGAGACGGAGTTCTTCAAGCAAATGCTTCATTCCACGAGGAGGACGACCACTCGTGATGGCAAAGAGGATCCCTCTCTTTTTTAGCCCCTCGACCGCGGCTTTGGCCCGAGCGGTCAGTCTTTTCTTAGAATCGACTAACGTCCCGTCGACGTCAGTCAACACGAGTCGAATGTCTTCTGATTTTCCTTCGGGCTTTAAAGGTGTGCTCACGGCGCCTTCCTCGTAAGCATGCTTGCCGCATCGGAATCCAAGCTCCAAATCAGTCTCCCTGCTCCAGGGTGGATTAACTTCGCGGGACATTTTTCTGGAGGCTCATCGGACTCCATCACCCTCCACAAAGCCTCCGCTTTGTCCTTCCCAGTCACCAAAAAAAGAACCTCCCGAGCGGCGTTGATGATTTTCGGCGTCAGCGTGACTATCATCGCGTTGAGTTCTGGGACATAAAAGGACTTTACCCAACAGTCTTCATAAAGCGGACTACTCAACTCGATGAGTGGGGTATCCGGAAAGAGAGAAGCGGTATGCGCATTCGACCCCAAACCCAACAAGATCAGATCGAACACGGGAGCTTGCCTCAAATCCTTCTGATGAAAGAACATCTGAAGCTCTCGTTGATAGGCTTGTGCACTCTGTTCGGGAGTGAGATTTTCGGTGATGATTCGGTGATAGTTTTCACGGATAGGAAGGCGCTCGAGCAAAGTCTCTTGGGCCATCTTAAAGTTGCTCTCAGGATCGGTTGCTGGAACAAAGCGTTCATCTCCCCAAAAGAAGTGGAGCCGGTCCCAGGGTACTTGAGAAAAATACGGTCCCTCAGGATCCGTCAACAGTAAGTTTAACTCCCGGGGAGTCGAACCTCCCGATAGCCCGACCGTCACCGGCGCATTCCCTTTTGCTGCAGACCGAGTTGTCTCTACAAAGGCACGCGCCGCCTGATGAATCATCTCTTCTTTGGACGGGGAAATAATCACGTCCACTCGTTCTCCGTTAGGCAGCTTCTGCTGCCTTGCGCCTTGCATAGTCATCGATTTCTCTCCAGTGCCGTCCATCGGCAGCAATAAGTTGATTTGCCTCTTCGGGTCCCCAACTTCCCGCCGCATAATTAGGGAAGTGATGAGGCGGAAGTGCTCCCCAAACTTGCAAAATTGGAGAGACGATCGACCAGGCACTCTCAATTTGATCCGAGCGCTGGAACAAAGTGGCGTCACCCATCATGCAATCGTAGATCAAAGTCTCGTACCCCGTTGTCGGAACTTCCCGAAAAGTATCGGCATAATTAAAGTTCATTGCCACGGGACGAACTTCGACTTCGGGCCCGGGAACTTTCGCTTCAAAACTGAGGGTGATCTTCTCCTGAGGCTGAATTTGCATGAAGAGTTCGTTCGAGCAGAGATCCTCAGCGCTGGTATCGCGGAAGATTTGAAAAGGCGCGCACTTAAACCGAATGCTGATCTCGCTTGTTCGCGTTGCCATCCGCTTGCCGGTGCGAAGATAAAACGGGACTTCAGCCCAGCGCCAGTTATCGATGAAAAGTTTCATCGCTGCAAAGGTCTCGGTCCTGGATTGAGGATTGACATCAGGCTCTTGCCGATAACCCACCACAGGTTTCCCACCAATCATCCCTCGACCATATTGTCCACGAACAGCGTGGGTCAAAATATCGGAATCCGACATGGGGCGAATTGCCTGAAGGACTTTTGCCTTCTCCGTTCTCACGGCTTCTGAGTCGAAGGAGTTCGGCGCTTCCATTCCGATCAAAGACAAGAGCTGGAACATGTGATTAGGAACCATATCTCGCAGTGCACCTGACGTTTCGTAATAGCCTGCTCGAGATTCGATGCCCAATGTCTCCGACACCGTGATCTGTACGTGATCGATGTATCTTCGATTCCAAATGGGCTCAAAGATCCCGTTGGCAAACCGAAGGACCATGATGTTTTGAACTGTTTCTTTTCCTAAATAGTGATCGATTCTAAAAATCTGGTGTTCGGCAACGAGCTCTCGTAATTCTTTATTCAAGGCGAGAGCGGATTCGAGATCTCTTCCGAAGGGTTTCTCGACAATCACCCTTCTCCACTGCCCTTCCTTCTCTTCGGTCATTTTCATTTCAGCGAGGTGTTGAACCACAGTTCCAAAGAACTTTGGTGGCGTCGCCAAATAGAAAATGTAATTTTTAGGATTACTTCCACCAACTTCGATTGGCTGAGTATTCTCGACAGTTTCTTTAATTTTCTTATAAGCCGCTGGATCATCAAACTGACCGGAGACGTACTGCCACCTTGCGATAAATCGTTCCCACTGATCGGGATCAACTACCTTCTCAGTAAGAAACTCTTTGTATTCGATCTTTGCTTTATCGCGGAACTGTTCGCTCGACATTTCACGTCGTCCCATCCCGACAACATTAAAGTTATCAGGAAGGAGCTTTTCTAGCTGCAGATTGAAGAGGGCTGGAACGAGTTTCCGCTTCGTCAAATCCCCAGAAGCACCAAAAACAATCATGGTGCAGGCATCTGGCTTCGCCATTTCTTTTCGGCTCATAGGGAGTTCTCCGTTGGACTGATGTTAAGAGTTTTCGGAATGACCGCCGAATTGAAAACGCATTGCCGAAAGTAACTTCTCCGCATACGTATGGGATTGTCTGGATCTAAAACGCGCAAAGAGCGATGCCGAAAGAACATCTGCAGAGACCGCTTCTTCAACCGCAGCCTGAACGGTCCATCGTCCTTCTCCTGAGTCGGGAACATATCCTTCAAACTCTGAGAGCGCAGGATTATCCGAGAGCGCGATTGCGATCAGGTCAAGTAGCCAAGAAGAGACGACGCTGCCACGTCGCCAAACCTCGGAGATCTCGCCAAGATTCAGATCAAAACGCAAACTTTCGGGCAACTCCTTGGAGTTAGCGTTCTTCATGATATCAAAACCTTCGGCGAGGGATTGCATCATTCCATACTCGACTCCGTTATGGATCATCTTCACAAAATGTCCGGAGCCCGTGGGACCACAGCGTAAGTACCCGTCCTCCACCGTGCCGGTCGCAGGATTTTTACGAGGAGTCTTTTCGATCGTCCCCTTTCCTGGTGCTAAGGTTTTTAAAATGGGCTCAATCGTCTTGAAAACTTTTGGATCCGCCCCAATCATCAGGCAGTAGCCCCGCTCAAGACCCCAAACACCACCGCTAGTACCCACGTCAACGTAATCGATTCCCTTTTTCTTCAACAGCGCGGCACGCCTTACATCGTCTTTGAAATAGGAGTTCCCGCCATCGATGAGAATATCTCCACCGGTCATTCTCGCCGACAATTGTTCCATCGTTTCTTCGGTTGCGGATCCTGACGGAACCATCATCCAAGCCACGCGAGGCGTCGGCAGCTTGTCGACCAGATCTTCCATCGACTGGGCACCGATCGCGCCTTCCTTGACGAGATCTTGGACGTGCTTAGAAGTGCGGTCATAAACCACCACTTGATGACCGTCTTTCAAAAGACGTTTCACCATATTTCCACCCATTCGACCGAGACCGATCATGCCAATTTTCATGGTAGACTCCCTTATTTTCCCGATTTTAGTGTTTGAAGCGCACTATCAAGCGCTTGTGACAATTGAGTGAGATTTTTGGCTGAATCGTTGGAAAGATCACGTCCGAGATGAATGCGGATCGCTCTGCGTCCTCGTTCGTAAAGAACTGCAAGATCCCCACGCGCCTGAGCGGCCTTCACAACACCAAAGCTGTATTTGTGCCCTGGGACTGGAAGATCCGTGGAGTCTTCTTGGGTCAGCTGAAAGAAAACTCCGGTATTAGGTCCACCTTTGTAAGCTTGTCCAGTGGAGTGAAGAAAACGAGGACCGAATCCTAAGCAAGTCGGCGCCTTCAAAGCCACGTGGACGTGCTCTCGCATTTGCTGAACCGCTTCTTGGTTTTCTACGTCCCTCGTCAGATATGGCAAGAAGGCCACGTAATCGCCTTCCTTAAATCGAGAGAGATGTGCGCGAAGAAGACTAGCGAGCGTGCGCTTGCCTGAGCCGGTTTTGGATGATTCGATTTCAAAAAGGTCCTTGGCATTCTTCGCATCAGCAAAGATTTGAATCGAACCTTCTTCAAAAATCGGTTTTTCGGGAGGAAGCTCTCCCGTCTTTTCAAACTGTTCAGTCAGCTTTCGAGTTTCAATTTTGCTCGCCTCAACATCAGGCTGATTGAAGGCGTCGATTCCGATCAAGGAACCGGCGACCGCTGTTGCAATCTCCCATTGAAAGAAGATCTGCCCGAGATCAATTAAGCGTGGAATCACAAATCGCGCAACCGGCTGACCCGCTTCTTCGAGAGCCTTCACCTTGGCTTCGAGTGCCACAAGTGTTTGATCAGAAGGTCCTGGGCCCTTGATGTATGCAAACACACGATCCTTGCCATAAAGTGACGGGTCGCCGAGAGGTTCTTCCGACACTGGAATTAAACCTTTCCCGATCTTCCCTGTCGACTCGGCGAGAAGTTGCTCGAGCCAAGCGCCTAGGTCGTCGACATCTTTCGAGCAGATGAGCGTGACTTTGTCTCGCCCGCTACGTGCCAGTGTCCCCAGAAAAACTCCGAGTTGTACGCCAGGGTTCGAGTCCGAAGGCGCACCTTTGGAACAAGAGAACTCCATCCTGCGGGCAGATTTAAGGAATTCCTCTACATCAATCCCCATCGCGGCAGCTGGAACTATTCCAAAGTCCGAGAGCGCCGAATAGCGACCTCCGATGCTCGGATCGCCATGAAATACTTTCCAGAACTGCAGGCGGTTCGCAACGGCCTCAAGCTTGGACCCTGGATCGGTGATTGCAATAAAACGACTTCCCAGATCTTTCGGATCAGAAATCACGGCCTTCAATTCATTGTAGAAGTACTCTTCATAAATATTCGGCTCCAAAGTCGTGCCGGATTTACTCGATACAATAAAAAGCGTCCGATCGATCGGGATACTTTGGCGAAGATCCCTGATCTGAGTCGGGTCGGTCGAATCCAGAATTTTAAATTTGGTTTTTAGTTCCTTCGCAAATGTCAGAGCCAAGACTTCAGGACAGAGACTTGATCCGCCCATACCGAGAAGAACGATCTGCTCAAATTTTCTGGCCTGGACTTCCTTGGCAAATTCTTTGAGCTCATCCACTCCAGAAATCTGGCGATCGATGATGTCAAGCCAGCCTAGCCACTTGCTCTCATCTTGGTTTGTCCAAAGAGAGGCATCTCGGTCCCAGAGCTTTTGACTATTCAACGACAGATCCCAATCCGAACAGCCTTCTTTGAAGACCGAAAGGTCAGAGGGAGACAATTTAAGGGAAGTTTCGATCAGCCCTTTTTTATCACCTCGAAGAAACAGCATCCGTTTCTTCGCGATCGAACCCAGCAATTTTTGGAAAGGGACCACGAACTCGCGAATGCCCTCCCCGAGCAGGCATTCGGTAATCTTATCCAATGAAATGCCTGCCGATTCGAGATCGTCCAACATCTCTTGGGCTTCGCCCACGTCATGATTGACCGAATTTGAAAGTTCACCATGATCTCGAAAAGCAGCGAGCGTTTTCGACGGCATCGTATTGACGGTATCTTTTCCGATCAACTCTTCAACATAGAGAGTGTCTCGGTAAGCAGGGTTTTTTGTACCCGTGCTTGCCCAGAGGACTCTCTGCGATTTTGCTCCGCGAAGTGCTAACTTCTTCCATCTCGAACTTGAGAAGATGTGCTCGTAACATTTGTAAGCAAGTTTCGCGTTTGAAATGGCGATTTTTCCCATTAAGATCGAAAGATGAGCTCTTTTGGTCGGATCTTTTTCAACGCCGATACGCTCTGCAAGAGCATCATCGACAGCGGTGTCGATTCGACTGACAAAGAAACTAGCGACGCTGGAGATCTTTGAAAGGTCGCCACCTCGTTCTGCGAACTTCTCTAAACC